>ERZ831773.188-NODE-188-length-88103-cov-19.404836_pt1 | contig 88103 bp, 115 predicted proteins | sample MGYA00519696_ERZ831773 | MGnify/ENA primary metagenome ERZ831773 (study PRJEB31850, sample SAMEA3708720) | human gut metagenome | biome: human gut; feature: human-associated habitat; material: faeces | place: China | collected 2014 ...
TCTGACTGAGAGTTTACTCACTTAGCCGCGTGTCCACTATTGCTGGGTAAGATCACCTTATTGCTGCGCTGATAATATGGACCGCAAACCTATTGAAGATGTGATCTTCGAAATTAATAACTTTATCTCGCTCGGTGGTCGCACCATTGTTGATGCCACAGGGTCTGAGTCTATCGGACGAGATGCGCAGGCATTACGAGAAGTCGCATTAAAAACAGGTCTGAATATTGTTGCTTCCTCCGGTCCCTACCTGGAAAAATTTGAAAGCCAGAGAATTCATAAAACGGTTGATGAACTGGCGGCAACGATTGATAAAGAATTGAATCAAGGGATTGGCGATACGGATATTCGTGCCGGAATGATCGGTGAAATAGGTGTCTCACCGACATTTACCGAAGCCGAGCATAACAGCTTGCGGGCTGCCTCGCTGGCACAGATTAACAATCCTCATGTGGCGATGAATATTCACATGCCGGGCTGGCTTCGTCGCGGTGATGAAGTACTCGACATTGTGTTAGGTGAAATGGGCGTCTCGCCAAATAAAGTCTCTCTCGCACACTCGGATCCGTCAGGAAAAGACGTGGCGTATCAGCGGAAAATGCTTGATAAGGGTGTCTGGCTGGAATTCGACATGATTGGCCTAGACATTACCTTCCCGAAAGAGGGAATAGCGCCAGGGGTGCAGGAGACTGCCGATGCCGTCGCTCATCTCATTGAGTTGGGATACGCCGATCAGCTTGTTCTCAGCCACGATGTCTTCCTTAAACAAATGTGGGCTAAAAATGGCGGTAATGGCTGGGGATTTGTTCCAGATGTTTTTCTGGCCTATCTGGCGGAGCGCGGCGTCGATAAAACGATCCTCAAAAAACTCTGTATCGATAATCCCGGACGATTATTGACCGCATAAAACCATTATCCCCCGGCACACTGCGCCGGGGGATGTCAATTAATACCCCGCCGTTAAATCATCCACCAAGCGCGAGTCGGATGCGCCGTACAACTCACCATCCGACCCAACCATAATGCTTTGCGTGCTGCCCATCGCCTCATTCAGCGCCACTTTCTGACCTTTTGCTTCCAGCAGCTTGAGCGTATCCGGACTAAACCCTTTTCAACACGCAGCTCGTCCGGCAACCACTGATGGTGGAAACGAGGCGCATTGGTCGCTTCGGCAACATTCATTCCACAATTGATGCTGTTCACCACCATTTGCAGCACGGTAGTGATGATTCAGCTACCGGTAACAAAGTGAGTACATAAAGGCCATACTGTCACGAACAGTGCAAAAGTGGCTCTTCCGCAACCTAGGTGAAGATTTTCATGCCAGTGGACTCATTACCCTCCGCCTAAGTAGTTCAAATCCGGCTCGACCATACATCTGGCGTATCAGCACCTTCAGGCGATTTACATGACCTTCGACAACACCATTACTCCAGCGACTGCTGATTGCCTCACATATAGCCGCAGCATCAGCTTCCATCCCCGCAGCTACGCACCGAAGTTCTGCTGAGCCGCTTTCGTGGACTCGAGTGAACCAGCTGCTTAGCTGTGATTTATTTTAGGTTTTCAGAATACGGTAGAACTCGAGTACCAGTTGCTGTGCTATTTTCAACTCCGGTTCTTTTTCACACATCAGACTAATAAATCGGGATGCATAATTTTCTTCGCCCCTGATTATTCTCCAGGGCATCAACCAGCGGCTTACCCGGAACACTGAAGGAAGTCTTGCGGCAGTAGTAACCGGTGGGTTCCAGCCTTTACGCCATTTGGCAACAGTATCCCTGACGATGGTTTCACTGCCTGTCCCCCCCCCTGGGCCACCATTTCCCGCCATATCCGGCTGGCATTATAATTACCACTTTCTCGTTGCTCTTTTAACCACTCCCTCCATGGGTCCAGAAGCCCTCGCTTTGGAGGCCGGGTTGACATTTCAGGGAATGTTCCTGAACGCACCCAGCGACTGACTGTCACTCGCGACAGGCCTGTAATACGGGATATTTCCCTGAAACTACATCCCTTGTTATGCAGGGCCATAACCTCTGTCCAATGCTGATGCCGTTTTTTGCGGGTTTGCTGTTTAAGGCGTTCCGGACGACGGAGCGATGCTACAGGCACAGATATTTCTGGCTCAGGTGATTTCTTCAGTGATAACTCTCTGACAACAAGACGTATCAGAGGCATATGTCTGTACATCATTCGTTCAGGCTCATCACCAATATTTTTTAGCAGGTGCCATCGATCGGCCACCTGTCTGGCCTGAGGTGCACCTTCACGTGCTGCTGTCGCATAGACTCCACTGCGATCACGCGAGACAACCTGTATTTCCGGATATTTTCTGAACCAGGTCGCCAGCGTACGCTGATCACGGCCGGGAAGCAGGACGAGGGGACGGTGAGTATCAAGATTGACTATTAACATACCGCAGCAGTGGCCCCGATGCCACGCCCACTCATCAATACCGACATGAGGCGCGCCTGACTGTTTCGTCTCCGGGGTATTGATAACCCTGCGAAGAAGAGTATCAGCACTGCAACGGAGACCCGCTGCCGTTGCAGCCCGTTTTCCAGCCTCACCTCCAGCTATTAATCCCAGTTGACGTTGTAAATTTTGTAACGCCTGTGAAGACTGTTGGTGTGAACCGGCGAAGGGAGCAAGCGACTCGGCAAAAATTTTACGTGAACAAGCTGGGTTACGGCAGTACCAGTGGCGGACGGAAAATACAAGCCATAGCGTCTGTCCTGATCAGGGTAGATGCTGTATCCGGCGCCGACAACAACTATGAACAGAGTCGCTACGCTTAAAGCATTCAGGACATTGTGCTGTTTTGCGTTTTCCGTGGAGATGGAGGGTTATACCGTCAGAGCTAATAATTTGTCGACTGCATCGCCATCCGCAAGGTAACTGTAGAAGTGTCTTAAGAGAGTGCATTGGGTTGCCCATAACTTAAAACAGCTTAGATCCTTGTTCGCCAGAAAGTTTCATCCATTTTCTTCCACCCAGGTTGCGGAAGAACCACTTTTCATCCGTCGTTGACAGATGTGAAGTATGCGGGAGAAAAAGTGAATATCTAACTGTAATAACTCAGACCGGTACGAGTACTCGGGGCGTCTACAATCATTCAGGGCAAAGTGCTAAAATTTCTCTATCCCGGGATGCCCCTACCAACGCAGCACTCCCGGAGATATCATTACAGCTCTGCAACTGATTTCCGCGACTGAACCGCTCAGTTCCTATCCTTCCAGTTGCCTTCCTGCAGCCCCCCCTCCCTGCTGTATACCCCAGTACCACAACGCGGGCAGCACTTTTCCCCCTCATAATCTTCGTCACACATCACACAAAACCACTTTCTCACCTTCACCGTATAATCCGGAACCGTCATGCCCTGCAGATGCAAACGACGGGCCTCTTTCTCTGCCGGGTCAAGCCAGGTGCATCGCAGCAGGATTTTCGCAGCAACAGTCATCTGGTCATGTTCAAACCACGGCGGTTGTCCGTCATTTCCCCGCTTAAGTGTTAACGGACAACCACAGGACACACAGCACAAAACGTCCTGTCGGTTGTGCTTCGCGGCTTCTTTCGCCGTAACAAAATGGCCTTTGCTGTCATTCGCCATATAGCAGTTCAGAATTCGCATATCTCCTCCTTGTATCTTGACAATTGGTTAAAATAACTGTGATTAGATTTGGCAAGGTGTATGCAGCCCGATCCCTCAAGGGGTTCATAGCCCGTAGCTCAGCGAATGGCGCATACACTGAGCCACTCATCTGAAACCCGAACAGTTGTCAGTACGCCATAACGCATTTGCAAGGATGGGTAATCATGAGTCAGCCAGGTTCACTTTGTGTGGATATCGATGTTTCGAAAGCGATACTGGATATTGCCGCCAGCAGCGCTATTGAACAATTTTCTGTCGGCAATGACAGTGATGGCTTTGACGCCATCATTGCTGAGTTGAGAATGTACGCCATTGCGCTGGTTTTAATGAAAGCCACTGGAGGACTTGAAACCGCCATAGTCTGTGCGCTTCAGGCAGAAGGTTTTGAGCTTGCCGTGGTTAACCCCAGACAAGCTCGTGACTTTGCCCGCGCCATGGGATACCTCGCGAAAACTGATAGTATTGATGCCAGAGTGCTTTCCCAGATGGCTGAGGTTCTCAACCGGCATCCGGAGCGGGAACGCTTTATCAGAGCACTGCCGGATACTGAATGTCAGGTTCTCACTGCAATGGTAGTTCGTAGGCGGCAGTTGATTACGATGCTGGTTGCCGAGAGAAACCGGTTGCACCCTGCTCATCCATAGAACAGGAAAAGCATTAATATCATCATCAAAGCACTGGAAGACGAGCTTGCGCGACTAGATGCTGACATGAACAGCCATATCCATAGCCACTTCAAAGAGCTTGCTAAGCGACTGAGCAGTATTAAAGGTGTTGGCACCATGACGGCTGCTGCGCTGCTGGCGGAAGTACCCGAACAGGGTAACCTCTCCAGGCGTGAAATCAGTGCGCTTGTCGGTATGGTTCCAGTAAACCGGGACTCGGGCACGATGAGAGGGCGACGAACCATCTTTGGCGGCAGGGCTGGTGTGCGAACAGCCCTGTACATGGCAGCGCTTGTCGCAACCCGCTTTAACCCGGTAATAAAGGTGTTTTACATGCGACTGCTTGCCGCAGGAAAACCCAAAAAAGTGGCGCTGGTTACCTGTATACGCAAGCTGCTGACTATCCTGAACGCAATGCTCAGAAAGAACGAAGAATGGAATGAATCGTACCATCACGTTGCTCCATAATTTTTACGTTCAAGACAGTTGCTGAGCTGTCCGGGGAAGACTGAAACCTCCGGTCTGGCAGTGTGTGCAGTACCGCTCCCCATAATAATCGTGGTGACATTGTCTGCAGTGCCAGCTGGCTTTACGCACCACGGGTAAGGCATCCGGTACGAATTGCTGCAGACGTTTAATCAACTGTATTTCTCTGCGCTCCGGCCTGACATAAGGGCACTGTTGACCGTGCTCTGTCAGCCTGTCGTCAGTGTGTTCAAACCAGGGAAGTTCAGTGTCGTATTGCGGATGGTATCTGAGTGCACTGCCACACAAGTGGCAGGTGTAGTGAGCATAAGGTGCGGCCTGTGCTGTACGGGCGCCCGTCAGACGTCCGTTGCCATCAAGAGCGAGAAAGGATTTTGCGTACATAGTATATGTTCCTTACCGTCAGACGACACGCAGGCAACAGCCGTCCCGGTACGGGCAGCGTGGTCCGGTGTGAATGGCGGTTTCAGTTCAGTCTCATAAGGGAAAATCAGTGTGGTGGCCGTGAACACGTCATCACACTGAAGTCAGATAACTCGTCTGTCTGGCTCAGCCACGACTGCAGCCAAAGTTGCGCTCACCGGTGCAGTGAACTTTGGTATGCTCCTTCGCCAGATAGTCAGCACGTTCCAGCACTTGCTGAAAGCCGGTGTCATCATTACGCGCCAGCCACACCGCCGGCCAGGCCGGAAAATGCACCAGCGTGGCATGGCACCCGACATCCACTCCCAGGGCACTGCACCACGCCTGTTTAATCATCCCGGCCAGTGATCCCGGAGCGCGGTAATCACCGGCACGACACCAGGTATCCCGGTTGACCAGCAGCATCAGGTGATAGTGTTTTTTACCTTTGCACTCCCCAAACTCCCGGGCCCAGACGTAATGCAGGGTTGTGGGATGCACGCGTTTACCTTCCCGATGCTTACGTTTCTGGTAAGCGTCGATTCGGGCTTTCAGGGCATTGATGAAGCGGGATATCACAGCTGCGTCCGTTGCTGCCGGTACATCCGGGAAACGCAGGTCAACCCGCAATGCCGTCAGGCGGGGATGAACATTCAGTGCGTGCCGCACCGTCTCACGAATACGTTGCTGCCAGAAGGGGTTGTATTTGTAGGTCATGGTTATATCTCCGTATGGTTCATGCGGAATAGCCACATCGTAAAAAATGCGCAGCCCCCCTGCTCAGGCTCTCTGTGATAACCCGAACGGTCGTCTCCGGACTGACGATTGAATTCCCGGCGTTGTTTTTTTTAATGTAAAAAACCGGTTACGGATAAGGCGTGGCGAGGGAGCTATCGTGATACGCAAAAAGAAATGCGGGGATTGCGGTAATTCGATTACTCATAATACAGTGTGTTGCCTGTATTGTGGCGCTGTCGTTCCTTCCGGTTATTACCGGAAGACCGATCGTCTGCTCTGTTTACTGAGTTACTGCTGGTGCTGATTCTGGTTACCGTTTCAGGCGTCAGTGTATTTGTACTGTTGCAGTAGGTTACTGGGGAGGGATTATCAGGAATCGGCGGAGCAGAGCGACCCGCTGCGTTTGTTGTGCCAGACAGTAACGCACCGGATCCCTGCAAAATGGTACCTGAATCAATCACAGTTAGGTATTCCGCCAATCCGTGATCGAATCGAGCGGAATACGCAGCCCCGACAAATACGAGCCCCCTTCAGCAGATACAGGCCGGTAATACCTGAAAATCAGCCTATTACCGCCCACGCCTCCGGCACCATTCCCTTTTGATTTCGAATTCTTTGTTGTCGCTATACCGCTTAATGTTCCCGGTCCTCCGGTGCAGATAACACCGGAGTCATCGTAGCGCTGCTTCAATATTCAGGTGACATATTTCCAGACGGAAGCCGGCGCGCGATCGTAAAGTTTGTTCATTGTCAGTTCTGCCAGCCGGTTGTCAACGGCAGAGTTAAAGGCTTCCAGCTCCGCAAGGGTAAGTTTATAACGCGTGTGGGAATTCACTTTTCCCGCGTCTCCTGACGTATTACGGGCTGCCACTTACCTGGTGTCCCGCAATACAGCCTTAGTGTTCCGTTATCGGGGATCCGGACGCACCGCAACAACCGGGGAAGTATTTCTGGTTTAGAGCATTGTCAAGAGGGATTTCTCAGCCCCTCACTCACCGGCTCAGTCTCAGGGCAGGAGCATTAATACGCTCAGTTCATGTCTTATACAGGAATGGGCACAGGGGGAGCTGGCGTGTCACTGCTGATTTTACGCATCAGCGTTCATGTATCTGCACTCTGATACATGAACGATTCACAGCGCTCTGTTACCGGAGAGATTTACTCTCTTAGCTTACTCTGGCAAATCCTTTACGTTACTCTCTGATGACTTCTTATATTTATAATACCAATCAGACAGCCTTATCCCATCGGTGATATCAGTCTCCTCCTCGCCAGGAACGGGCTGACTCACTGTAACCACCTCCGAAAACAACTCTGCAATTATCAGAACGCCTGCTTCTCTCCCTGTCCTCACGAAAACTATCCCCTCTTTATCGCGCGTGCGTGCGGAAGCATCTTTTCGCAACAACCACCCGGTATACCGGTACGGCTCAGCCACCGCAACCTCCCCGTTTATCTCCTGGCGGTCACATTCCCGATTATTTTTTACGTTTCTCCCCGGTTGTTATGCCGGTGAAGGTGGCGCGCTGTTTTCATGACCACACCGGCTGGTTTAACAACATCCGGAGGAACATTCTCATGGCTACCCCAGTTTCACTGATGGATGACCAGATGGTCGACATGGCATTTCTCACTCAACTGACCGGCCTGACAGATAAGTGGTTTTACAGGCTCATCAGGGATGGGGCCTTTCCGGCTCCCATCAAGCTGGGCCGCAGCTCCCGCTGGCTGAAAAGTGAAGTGGAAGCCTGGCTACAGGCGCGTATTGCACAGCCCCGCCCGTAATTTCTGACCGTTATCCGTTCACCCGCAGCAGACGTAATCCCCGGCCTGCCGGCGGCATTCTGCTGCCTGTTATATCCCCGTGAGGAATATGAAAATGAAACAACAGTATCAGACCCGCTACGAATGGCTCCACGAAAGCTACCAGAAATGGCTGACCGGCTTCACCCGGCACGCCGTATCCTGGGGCGTGTGTCATCCGAATATCTACTACTTCCATAATCTGACGCCCGGTTGGGTGTCATTCAATGGTGAAAAACCGGAGATTGCCATCGTACCCCAGAGCCTGCACCGGCTGATTTATGGCCCTGACAAACGGGCCACGCCGCCCCTGGATGATGATCTGATAGTGAATTTATGCACCAGTGAACATCTGCTGGTTCATCATCCGATGCTGGAAGGCATTCTCCTGTCTGAATGTGAACGTCTGAGGCAGCGTTCTCTGGCAAATAAACTGATCAGCCTCTTCCGTCAGTTTGGTGGCACGGAGTTGCGCCTCAAACTGGTCTGGCTTTGCTGGCTTGATTTAATGACCGGAAACAGCCTTGAAGACTGGAAAGAGAACCTGAAACGGAAATCAGAAAAAGAGCTGGAGGAATGGATCATCAACCGTCAGAGGCAGAGCGCAGCACTGACGGATCTGATGGATCAGTACGTGCTCCTGGCATACCGCACAACGGTTGACGATAGCCGCAACTGATGCCGGTTGCTTCCGGAAGGTGTGACAAAATACGGAAATGATGATGCTCCCGGCCCCCATGCTCACCTGCAGAGCGTGTTCGTCGTCATCATACTGAGCCATGACGGGCGTCTTAAGGGCATCCTGTCATTGCTGAGCAGGCAACACCACCAGAGGAGCCACGGACAGGGATGTTCTTTACAGCCCGATACACGCCAGGTTCTCAGCAGACTGAATGTGCAGGTGCGGTTATTCACCAGAAATGGCATGCTGCAGTACATACCCATCCTGGTGACAATATGTACGTGGCGACAGCGATCCCGGCACTGTGGAAGAGACTCACTCAGCCTGCAGGATATTCTTTCCGGCATCCGGGAATGTCCGCCTGAATGCAAACAGGGTGATATTTGAATCCGTAATACTGTTCTTTCATCATAAATAATTTATGCAGATACAGTTAACCGTTACAGTAGCCGGTTTGTTTTACCGGGAAATAATATCCGTCAGACTGATGCCGGAACATATCTGAAACACGTTATGATGTTTTGTTATCAGAAATGTTGTATATTCTTATCCGTGGCGACAGTTTAATGCCCTCTGGTATCACCTGATAATGCATATCCTGCGATGATTCGTTATATTTACGGGACACGCCTCTTTTCATTGTGCTCCTTTTCAGACTTCATTTTCCGTAAGTGTTCCCCGGCATAAAGGAGGTACCTTTCTGGCGTTTATAACTCTCTTTATCGGTGACGCCGGTAATACAGGGAATACCACACCGACAAACGAGGTATTAACAGACGATATTTCAGTGTCCATAATTTTTCTGTCCGGTTAAATAACGTCAGTCTGCTGCCCTCTGACTGTAATCATCAAAGCCGGAATGCATACCGGGTTACAACGTAAAAAAAGTGATGCTGGCCCCCGGCGCAGCTGGCGGGCGAAACATGTTTACCTTTCAATACCCCCTGTCTGCAGTCTCCACTCTTCCATTCTCTTAAGCTACGTCGGACACATGAGTGCACTTCCATGATAACAGGTATTCCTGTCAGCATAACGAAGCCGGTTACCTTCCCTTCCTCCTGCATTTCCTGTCAGAATGACTATACAGCGCGCAGATTGCCTTTTTATTGACCATCTTAATATACCATTATAAACTTCTTTTTATCATGTTATTATCACCTTGTTATGTTTAATTTTTAAGCAGCCGGAGAAAGAGGATGGTTCAGAAAATTTTGTCGGATAAGGTTATGAATGAAAGAACAAATGCGTATTACTCTTATTATCTTAGAGGGCGTAATATCTCCGTACTGCCCCTTAATGTTTATGATCCCCCGGAACGTTTTATCGCTTACATAAAAAAAAACAGAGAAAATCTGAACATCACACTTTCAGATTTTGAACTTGAACAAATCATTTCTGGTATGCGTCTGAAGGCACTGGCCTCCCTGGTGCCCCTGGAAAAAATATCCTGGATCGCGGGCAGTGAACGCGCATGCTTATTTTCCTGGTATCTGTTGATGCAGTTTATCCAGAATAACAGGACAAAAATAAGCGCAGACTTGCTTCAAAAGAATAAACTGTATCTTAAAGAAGAGTATTTAGAAGGGAATGCCTTCCCGTCGGACTCATCGACACAGTTCAGACAAATACTCAGAGTTCTCGATATTCTTTCTGATAAGAATTTGCGGGATGAGTGGATAATCCAGACCAAAGACAGATGGATACGGGCATTTAAATCAAAGAGTCCTTTCAGTTACCTCCTCCCGGAGAACGAACATGAATGCATATGGACATGGAATTATTTGAAGGGAAAAAATATTGCACTGGAAAAACTGGCCAGTTTTCCTGATTCTGCTGATATTTACCACGCAATTCACCTTTCATTTGACATATGGGTTACCTGTCCACTCACCTCACCTGACGATATAAAAAATTTCAGAAACAGTTTCAATAAGGCCAAGGCGCAGCGCAAGTACAAAAAAATGCAGGAAGATAAAGTCAATGTACAGTTTTTTCTTGACGCAGAAACCAGGGCGCAGCTCAAAGAATTATCGAGGGTCAGAAGACTCAGTACCGGCGAAATGCTGCATGACCTGATTGTTGAAGAGTATAAAAGGTACCGACATTCCAGATAATTTCAGACATATATTATCTCCGTGAGTCCCCCGCCACCTTTCCGGTGTGCGGGGGTTTTGTCTTTTTTCACCGGGAATACATGTATGAATCCGTCTGATGCCATTGAGGCAATTGAAAAACCGCTCTCCTCCCTGCCTTACTCACTTTCCCGTCACATCCTGGAACATCTGCGCAAACTCACCAGTCACGAACCCGTGATTGGCATTATGGGTAAAAGCGGGGCCGGTAAATCCTCACTCTGTAATGCACTGTTTCAGGGGGAGGTCACCCCGGTCAGTGATGTTCACGCCGGCACCCGGGAAGTGCGGCGCTTCCGTCTGAGTGGCCACGGTCACAGCATGATTATCACTGACCTACCCGGGGTGGGCGAGAGCCGGGACAGGGATGCAGAGTATGAAGCCCTGTACCGTGACATTCTGCCTGAACTTGACCTGGTACTGTGGCTGATTAAAGCCGATGACCGTGCCCTGTCTGTGGATGAGTATTTCTGGCGACACATCCTGCACCGGGGACATCAGCAGGTGCTGTTTGTGGTGACGCAGGCCGACAAAACGGAGCCCTGCCATGAATGGGATATGGCCGGCATTCAGCCTTCTCCCGCACAGGCACAGAACATTCGGGAGAAAACGGAGGCGGTATTCCGTCTGTTCCGGCCCGTACATCCGGTTGTTGCCGTATCGGCCCGCACCGGCTGGGAACTGGATACGCTGGTCAGTGCGCTAATGACAGCACTTCCCGACCATGCCGCCAGTCCCCTGATGACCCGCCTGCAGGACGAGCTGCGCACGGAATCTGTCCGCGCTCAGGCCCGTGAACAGTTTACCGGTGCGGTGGACCGGATATTTGACACGGCGGAGAGCGTCTGTGTTGCCTCTGTTGCCCGTACGGTTCTGCGTGCCGTCCGTGACACGGTGGTCTCTGTTGCCCGCGCTGTATGGAACTGGATTTTCTTCTGAACAGTCTGCCAGGGAAATGCCTGATAACATTACGTTAACCAACTGAAAACATGACACAAACCCCTCATACTCCTCCTGTTTCTCTTGCGTGACCGCCTTGTAATCAATAGAATAAAACGATCGATAAAACAGGTATCGATCGTTGCTATCGATCGTTTATAGTGGTTAATGGCCTGCGAAAAGGCAGCTGAATCTCTTCATCATGCAGAACGGAATTGCACACAACGGACTGATACTTCTCTGGCGGATGAGAGAGGGGAAGCATTTATGTCCGGGAAAAACCACTTTATCTGACCATGCTGTTTTGTACCTGCCGGTATCCACATTTGTGGGTACCGGCTTTTTTATTCACCCTCTGTAAGGAAAAGCTGATGAAACGACATCTGAACACCAGCTACAGGCTGGTATGGAATCACATTACGGGCACCCTGGTGGTGGCTTCCGAACTGGCGCGCTCACGGGGAAAACGCACCGGTGTGGCGGTTGCGCTGTCTCTTGCTGCTGTCACGTCAGTCCCGGTACTGGCTGCTGACACGGTCGTACAGGCGGGAGAAACCGTGAGCGGCGGAACACTGACAAATCATGACAACCAGATTGTCTTCGGTACGGCCAACGGAATGACCATCAGTACCGGTCTGGAGTATGGGCCGGATAACGAGGCCAATACCGGCGGGCAATGGATACAAAATGGCGGTATCGCCAACAACACTACTGTCACCGGTGGTGGTCTTCAGAGAGTGAATGCCGGAGGAAGCGTTTCAGACACGGTTATCAGTGCCGGAGGCGGACAGAGCCTTCAGGGGCAGGCAGTGAATACCACTCTGAACGGCGGTGAGCAGTGGGTACATGAAGGCGGGATTGCAACGGGTACCGTCATTAATGAGAAGGGCTGGCAGGCCGTCAAATCCGGCGCAATGGCAACCGACACGGTTGTGAATACCGGCGCGGAAGGGGGACCAGATGCAGAAAATGGTGATACCGGGCAGTTTGTTCGCGGAAATGCCGTACGTACCACCATCAATAAAAATGGTCGTCAGATTGTGGCTGTTGAAGGAACAGCAAATACCACTGTGGTTTATGCCGGCGGCGACCAGACGGTACACGGGCATGCGCTGGATACCACACTGAATGGCGGTTACCAGTATGTGCACAACGGAGGCACAGCCTCTGACACGGTTGTAAACAGTGACGGCTGGCAGATTGTCAAGGAAGGTGGTCTGGCGGATTTCACCACCGTTAACCAGAAAGGCAAACTGCAGGTGAACGCCGGTGGTACAGCCACGAATGTCACCCTGAAGCAGGGAGGCGCACTGGTCACCAGTACGGCGGCAACCGTCACCGGCAGCAACCGTCTGGGCAATTTCACTGTGGAAAACGGTAATGCTGACGGTGTTGTTCTGGAGTCCGGTGGTCGCCTGGATGTACTGGAGGGCCATTCAGCCTGGAAAACACTGGTGGATGACGGCGGAACCCTGGCAGTGTCTGCCGGTGGTAAGGCAACAGATGTCACCATGACATCCGGTAGTGCCCTGATTGCAGACAGTGGTGCCACTGTTGAGGGGACCAATGCCAGCGGTAAGTTCAGTATTGATGGCACATCCGGTCAGGCCAGCGGACTGCTGCTGGAAAATGGCGGCAGCTTTACGGTTAATGCCGGAGGACTGGCCAGCAACACCACTGTCGGGCATCGTGGAACACTGACGCTGGCTGCCGGGGGAAGTCTGAGTGGCAGAACACAGCTCAGTAAAGGTGCCAGCATGGTACTGAATGGCGATGTGGTCAGTACCGGCGATATTGTTAACGCAGGGGAGATTCGCTTTGATAATCAGACGACACCGGATGCTGCGCTGAGCCGTGCTGTTGCAAAAGGCGACTCCCCGGTAACGTTCCATAAACTGACCACCAATAACCTCACCGGTCAGGGTGGCACCATCAATATGCGTGTTCGCCTTGATGGCAGCAATACCTCTGACCAGCTGGTGATTAATGGTGGTCAGGCAACCGGCAAAACCTGGCTTGCGTTTACAAATGTCGGAAACAGTAACCTCGGGGTGGCAACCTCCGGACAGGGTATCCGGGTTGTGGATGCACAGAATGGCGCCACCACAGAAGAAGGTGCGTTTGCCCTGAGTCGCCCGCTTCAGGCCGGCGCCTTTAACTACACCCTGAACCGTGACAGCGATGAAGACTGGTACCTGCGCAGTGAAAATGCTTATCGTGCTGAAGTCCCCCTGTATACATCCATGCTGACACAGGCAATGGACTATGACCGGATTCTGGCAGGCTCCCGCAGCCATCAGACCGGTGTAAACGGTGAAAATAACAGCGTCCGTCTCAGCATTCAGGGCGGTCATCTCGGTCACGATAACAACGGCGGTATTGCCCGTGGAGCCACGCCGGAAAGCAGCGGCAGCTATGGCTTCGTCCGTCTGGAGGGTGACCTGCTCAGAACAGAGGTTGCCGGTATGTCTCTGACGACAGGGGTGTATGGTGCCGCAGGCCATTCTTCCGTTGATGTTAAGGATGATGACGGTTCCCGCGCCGGCACGGTCCGGGATGATGCCGGCAGCCTGGGCGGATACCTGAATCTGACACACACGTCCTCCGGCCTGTGGGCTGACATTGTGGCACAGGGAACCCGCCACAGCATGAAAGCGTCATCGGACAATAACGACTTCCGCGCCCGGGGCTGGGGCTGGCTGGGCTCACTGGAAACCGGTCTGCCCTTCAGTATCACTGACAACCTGATGCTGGAGCCACAACTGCAGTACACCTGGCAGGGGCTCTCCCTGGATGACGGCCAGGATAACGCCGGTTATGTGAAGTTCGGGCATGGCAGTACACAACATGTGCGTGCCGGCTTCCGTCTGGGCAGTCACAACGATATGACCTTTGGCGAAGGCACCTCATCCCGTGACACTCTGCGCGACAGTACAAAACACCGTGTGAGTGAACTGCCGGTGAACTGGTGGGTACAGCCTTCTGTTATCCGCACTTTCAGCTCCCGGGGTGACATGAGCATGGGTACAGCCGCCGCCGGCAGTAACATGACGTTCTCACCGTCCCGGAATGGCACGTCACTGGACCTGCAGGCCGGACTGGAAGCCCGTGTCCGGGAAAATATCACCCTGGGCGTTCAGGCCGGTTATGCCCACAGCGTCAGCGGCAGCAGCGCTGAAGGTTATAACGGTCAGGCCACGCTGAATGTGACTTTCTGATAATCAGGTCACTCTCCTTCAGGCCCCGGTCATCATGACCGGGGCTTTTTACTTTCAGGGAGCAACAGATATGCCGGGTTGTACATCACGTTTATTGCCCGAAGGCCCTTTCTCACGCGAACAGGCTGTTGCCGTCAAAACAGCTTACCGCAATGTGTTTACTGAAGATGACCAGGGAACATATTCCCGGCTGGTTATCCGTAATGCTGAAGGTCAGTTGCGCTGGTGATGCCGGAACACAGCTTAATACTCAGCTCGCCAGTTAAGGGCTTCTCAGACAATAAACGTCATTCATTTCATCTGTCAGGCCGCGTCTTCTCCGGGAGACGTGGCTTTTTCATTTATTACACCAGTAAATCTTAACCACCGATAAGGAGCAAATTATGCGACTAGCCAGTCGTTTTGGTTATACGAACCAGATACGCCGTGACCGTCCGCTGACACACGAAGAACTGATGCACTATGTTCCCAGTATTTTCGGTGAAGACCGGCATACTTCCCGCAGTAAACGATATGCGTACATTCCCACCATCACCGTACTGGAAAGCCTGCAGCGGGAAGGCTTTCAGCCATTCTTCGCCTGCCAGACCCGTGTGCGCGACCCGGGCCGCCGGGGATACACAAAACACATGCTGCGTCTGCGGCGGGCCGGAGAGATAAACGGAGAACATGTCCCTGAAATCATTCTGCTCAACTCCCATGACGGTACCTCCAGCTACCAGATGCTGCCGGGTTACTTCAGGTTCGTCTGTCAGAACGGATGCGTCTGTGGTCAGTCTCTGGGGGAAGTGCGTGTTCCGCATCGGGGAAATGTGGTGGACAGAGTCATTGAAGGGGCTTACGAGGTGGTGGGCGTGTTTGACCGGATAGAGGAGAAGCGTGATGCCATGCAGTCGCTGGTCCTGCCGCCACCGGCACGCCAGGCGCTGGCACAGGCGGCACTGACTTACCGTTATGGTGACGAACATCGGCCCGTCACCACCGCCGACATTCTGACGCCACGACGCCGGGAGGATTACGGTAAGGACCTGTGGAGTACTTATCAGACCATCCAGGAGAATATGCTGAAAGGCGGGATTTCCGGCCGCAGTGCAAAAGGAAAACGTATCCACACCCGTGCCATTCACAACATCGACACCGATATTAAGCTCAACCGCGCATTGTGGGTAATGGCAGAAACGCTGCTGGAGAGCCTGCGCTGATGCAGCATGTCCCTGAAGGCGTGATTCAGGCACCAGAATTACCCGACGCCCCGGAGGCGCTGCCGGGGTGTCGTTCCATTTCTGATGATGACCTGTGCGCCTGGTGTACCCGTCTGCTTTACCGTCCCGGAGAAATCAGTCTGTGCAGACTGAGTATACAGGCAATGGCATCTGGCCATCCGTCTGTGACCGGAACGGTTACGCGTACGGCTGTCCGGAATTTCAGCCGAATATCATTCATCCCTGATATTACCGGGTCATCACGGTCAGTGATGAACGTGATGTTGCCAGCTCCCGACCTTTACTCCCTCTCATTTATTCACATTACAAGGATTTCATACATGAAAACATTGTCTCAGAACACCACCTCTTCGGCCTGTGCACCGGAGACTGACCTGCAACAACTGGTTGCCACCCTCGTCCCTGATGAACAGCGCATCAGCTTCTGGCCGCAGCACTTTGGCCTCATTCCACAGTGGGTGACCCTGGAGCCCCGTGTCTTCGGCTGGATGGACCGTCTGTGCGAAGACTACTGCGGTGGTATCTGGAATCTGTACACCCTGAACAACGGCGGGGCATTTATGGCACCCGAACCGGATGACGATGATGACGAAACATGGGTACTGTTCAATGCCATGAACGGTAACCGCGCTGAAATGAGTCCGGAAGCTGCCGGCATTGCTGCCTGTCTGATGACGTACAGTCATCATGCCTGTCGTACGGAGTGTTATGCCATGACGGTCCATTATTACCGGCTGCGGGATTACGCCCTGCAGCATCCGGAATGCAGCGCCATTATGCGCATCATCGACTGAATGGAGAGAAGTACAATGCAACAGCTTTCCTTTCTGCCCGGAGAGATGACGCCCGGCGAGCGCAGCCTCATTCAACGGGCCCTGAAAACCCTGGACCGCCATCTTCATGAACCCGGCGTGGCCTTCACCTCCACCCGTGCGGCACGAGAATGGCTGATTCTGAACATGGCGGGACTGGAGCGTGAAGAGTTCCGGGTGCTGTATCTGAACAACCAGAATCAGCTGATTGCCGGTGAAACCCTCTTCACCGGCACCATCAACCGCACGGAAGTCCATCCCCGTGAAGTGATTAAACGCGCCCTGTATCACAATGCCGCTGCTGTGGTGCTGGCACACAATCACCCGTCCGGTGAAGTCACACCCAGCAAGGCAGACCGCCTTATCACGGAACGTCTGGTACAGGCACTGGGCCTGGTGGATATCCGGGTGCCGGACCATCTGATAGTCGGTGGCAGCCAGGTTTTCTCCTTTGCCGAACATGGTCTGCTTTAACCCGTCACAACCACATCACACCTGTTTTCACTTTTATCTTCTGTCTTCAGAGGTATCCCACCATGAAAATCATCACCCGTGGCGAAGCCATGCATATTCACCGTCAGCATCCGGCATCCCGTCTTTTTCCGTTCTGTACCGGCAAATACCGCTGGCACGGCAGTGCTGAAGCGTATACCGGTCGTGAAGTGCAGGATATTCCCGGTGTGCTGGCCGTGTTTGCAGAACGCCGTAAGGACAGTTTTGGTCCGTATGTCCGGCTGATGAGCGTCACCCTGAACTGATGTTCCGTCACCCGGAAAACGAGTACGACTGGCTGAGCTCAGACGCCGCTGTGGATGAGGTCCTGCTCATCAACGAATACACCTTTACCGAAGCCGGTCTGCGCGCCGGCTGACCCGTCATCGTTAAACTATCATTCACCGATTTTCTGTGAGGATTTTATCGTGTCAGACACACTTTCCGGGACAACGCATCCCGATGACAATGACGACCATCCCTGGTGGGGACTACCCTGCACAGTGACGCCCTGTTTCGGCGCCCGTCTGGTGCAGGAGGGTAACCGGTTGCATTACCTTGCCGACCGTGCCGGTATCAGAGGCCGGTTCAGAGATGCGGATGCGTACCCTCTGGACCAGGCCTTTCCGCTGCTGATGAAACAACTGGAATTAATGCTCACCAGTGGTGAACTGAATCCCCGCCATCAGCATACCGTGACACTGTATGCGAAGGGGCTGACCTGTGAAGCCGACACCCTCGGCTCCTGTGGTTACGTTTATCTGGCTGTTTATCCGACACCTGAAACGAAAAAGTAAACCACCAGAATAACCTTCTGCTCCGGCCTGGTGTTTTCACCACGCCACTGTCCCATTTTTTATCTCTGCATATCAGGAAAATCTTCAGTATGAAAACATTACCCGACACGCATGTACGGGAGGTATCGTGCTGCCCGTCTCCCGTCACCATCTGGCAGACACTGCTCACCCGGTTACTGGACCAGCATTACAGCCTTACGCTGAATGACACACCGTTCGTGGATGAACGCGTGATTGAGCAGCATATTGAGGCAGGCATTTCACTGTGTGATGCAGTGAACTTTCTCGTGGAAAAATACGCACTGGTACGAACTGACCAGCCGGGATTCAGCGCAGGAGCCTCGTCGCAGTTAATCAACAGCATTGATATTCTCCGGGCTCGCCGGGCATCCACTCTCCATCTACGACTCATTCTGCAGAGGAGTGGCGTGATGATGGAACTGCAACATCAACGACTGATGGCGCTCGCCGGGCAGTTGCAACTGGAAAGCCTTATAAGCGCAGCGCCTGCGCTGTCACAACAGGCAGTAGACCAGGAATGGAGTTATATGGACTTCCTGGAGCATCTGCTTCATGAAGAAAAACTGGCACGTCATCAACGTAAACAGGCGATGTATACCCGAATGGCAGCCTTCCCGGCGGTGAAAACGTTCGAAGAGTATGACTTCACATTCGCCACCGGAGCACCGCAGAAGCAACTCCAGTCGTTACGCTCACTCAGCTTCATAGAACGTAATGAAAATATCGTATTACTGGGGCCATCAGGTGTGGGGAAAACCCATCTGGCAATAGCGATGGGCTATGAAGCAGTCCGTGTAGGTATCAAGGTTCGCTTCACAACAGCAGCAGATCTGTTACTTCAGTTATCTACGGCACAACGTCAGGGCCGTTATAAAACGACGCTTCAGCGTGGAGTAATGGCCCCCCGCCTGCTTATCATTGATGAAATAGGCTATCTGCCGTTCAGTCAGGAAGAAGCAAAACTGTTCTTCCAGGTCATCGCTAAACGTTACGAAAAGAGCGCAATGATCCTGACATCCAATCTGCCGTTCGGGCAGTGGGATCAAACGTTCGCCGGTGATGCAGCACTGACCTCAGCGATGCTGGACCGTATCTTACACCACTCACATGTCGTTCAAATCAAAGGAGAAAGCTATCGACTCAGACAGAAACGAAAGGCCGGGGTTATAGCTGAAGCTAATCCTGAGTAAAACGGTGGATCAATATTGGGCCGTTGGTGGAGATATAAGTGGATCACTTTTCATCCGTCGTTGACACTTGGCAAACAGGGGCAACCATGTATGTCAGATATTACAATCTCACTTCCGAAAGAAGTCAACGGGTACGTTATCTGTTCAACCAGAATCCGACACATTCTGGCTATACGAAAGAGCATACTTATGCAAATCTATATGCTTTTCCGGCAACAAGCAGGAATCTCAGCGCTGAGGCAGGAATTAGAGGTAAAAACGCCCTACCGGGCCATGAATCACCCGGTCATTGGAGTAGTAACCAAAGCAGATTTAGCCAGCATGGAACACATATCTTTGGTGAAATGTTGGTTACGGGAAGCTGGAGCGCACAACGTGTTAGTAACCAGTGCGGTTAATAACAATGGAGTTACAGAACTTTTTTCCTTGCTGCATACAGAAGATGTCTGTCGCTAATTTCGATAGGTTCTCAGATGAGAATGATGACGGTGATACACAGATAAGAATCAATGAGCAATGAGGGTTGCCGGGCAACCCTCATTGAATAAAACAGGAATTACTTCGCTTCGCCGTTTTTCATTTCGCCCATAGCTTTCAGCTTTTTGGAGATATCGCGGCGTTCTTTGGAGAGCTCGGCATTTTTGATGATGTAATCGTCAACACGATCTTCATAGTCACCTTTCATGCTGGCGATGATGCCCTGGATTGCTTCAACGCTCATCCCCGGCTTGATGTAATCGCTCAGGTTGTCCAGCAGCAGGACGCGCTTCTGGTTGTCACGGATCTTTTTCTCAACGTCCTGAATTTCACGTTGCAGTTTGTTCTTACGACGGAACAGACGAACAAATTCCAGTACGTCCTGGAATGAAGGCTTGGTAGTTTCCATTTGTATACCCCTGATAATGTGAGAGTCGGATTCGTTTAAGCAACCGCTATTCGTTAGGGCCAACATTACTCATAGCTGCCGCAGATGACAATGCTTTTATCCCTTTTCACTATCATACCCTTTATCCTTGCTGAATCGAAGCAGCAGCAAGATGATTCTGAAGTTCAGGAATTATTTGCGCAAGGCCCGGCAAATCAGATTCGATAGCAACTCAAGCTGATGTGCCGTTTCCATGTTCAGCCACACATAACCATAGATTGGTGTTTCCACTACCTTCAGGTCATGGTGGTTATTGAGCAACTGACGCAGCTCTTCCACAGCATCGTTCAATTTTTCCGTATTGGCAAAAACCGGCTGCGGATTACCTTCGTACAGCGCATGAACAAGGCTCAGCAGTATTTGCTGCATCATGTGCTGGGTATCACGAAGTTTTTGCGCGTTCAATAACACGAAATGGCTGGGGCGCGTGGCCCAGTACGCATTGATTTGCAACTCCAGCATACAAACCAGATTGCGGTTAATGGTCTGGATACCTTCATATATCGATTTTGGAATACGGGTTTCTTTGCTGGCGGGCGCAATCAGCCCACGCATTTTCACGGCATCGGTCAGGAGTTTTTGTAGATGGCTTTCCAGACGTGGGCGTTCGAGTAAGTTCGGTGAGAATGCAGATTGATAGACCCGATTATACTCGGTCAGACTTTTCGCCAGTTGAATGCGCCAGTGGATGAACGCCCGTTGTGGCCAGATACCGGTAAACAACATTGCCAGTAAAGAGCCGAGGATCACATCGCCGCTTCGCCATAACGCCGTATCAATTTCACCTGTCGGGGAACCAACAACAATTGCCAGCGTCACCCCAATCAATAAACCTTGATACGGTTTCTTGCCCAGCGCCAGCCAACCGCAAAGGAACATGGCCGCCGCGCACCAGACTAACATCAGCGGTAACGAGATTAACTCCAGTTGCAGAGCGATAAGACCTAAAATCGAACCCAACACCGTACCGCCAATACGCTCAAAGGCGCGAGGGACAACGTTACCCCAGAACGAGATTGGCCCCATAATCACCACCATGGTGACCAGCGGCCAGGTGCTTTCCGGGATAGTAAACAGGCGGATAATGAGAAAAGTGAGCAGGAATGCCAGCGCGACCCGAGTACCATGCACAATGCGGTAATGGCGGTATACCCGGATTTCAAACGGGCTTAATGACTTATCGGCACGCACGCAGAAACTCCGTAATGAAGATTAAAAGCGCTCATAACACATCTGTCGGCCAGAAGGCGCGCCTCTGAGTTATCCGACGGACATACCGGGAACAGTGTAATTTCCCGGCAGGAGCGAAAAAATTGAAAGGCGCATCTTACTCTTTTCGCTTTCAAAAAAAAGAGTGGTCATCGCGTTAACACACCGCCCTGAGATGAATTAGTGATGTTTTGGCTGCACCGCAACATACATTTCGATATCCCAGTACCCATCTTCCGCGCCATTGTTCAAATAAACCTCGAAGCAGGGCTTTGGTAACATTTCATAAGCACTGTCCTGCAAGAGGCTATTAAAGAACTGATACCAGGGTTTAGCAAAATCATCACCGACTACACGAGCCACCGCAACCGCATACTGACCACCTGAAATTTCTGTCAGAATGACGCCCTCACTGTTTTCGGGAAGCGTAAAGTTATTCGGTACCGTCACAACGGTGTCGCAGCGTAATTTTTCGGCGGGTGTTTCATCTGGATTGTCGTAATAGACAGCAACCCACTCCTTCGGCACAATATTTTTGTTATCTACCCACATCATCAACTGCTCAAAGCCTTTCTTTACCGTCTGTTCCCACGGGCCAACGAGATGGAAACCTGCAACGGTACGTTTCTCTTCCTGCTTAATCTCGTAGTTCATGACGCCTCCATTAACACTGTTTTTATATACAGTATAGTTGCAATATTAAAACCACAAGGAATGAGTGTTGATTATGCGAGCAGACTCGCACTCCTGCCAGTCTGCTGCAAAAGAAAGGTCAGGCCTTATGGTGGAAATAATCACTCAGGCGGGAAAACATGCCGCCTTCCCCGACAGATTCCAGGGTAACCAGCGGCCAGTGCGCCACCTGTTTATCACGGTCGTAAAGTTCAATTTCCCCTACCCGCTGATGGGCGCTAATTGGCGCGGTGAGCTCTTTACCATCAAGGGTATATTTGGCTTTGATATGTGGAATTTCGGCTTTCGGTAGCACCATCCAGAACTCTTGTTCCGTTCCCAGGTCGATATTTTCTTTATCGCCATACCAGATGCGTTCCGTTCCGACCTTTTTCCCACGGTGCAAAATTTGCACCGTAGTAAAGTTTTGTTGCCCCCAACGCAGTAATTTTCTTGCCTCTTCCTCACGACCTTTTGCACTGTCAGCCCCCATTACCACTGCAATGAGACGACGCTGCCCATCTACAGCCGAAGCAATGAGATTAAACCCGGCACCAGAAGTATGACCCGTTTTCAGGCCGTCAACATTCATGGTTTTATCCCACAACAACCCGTTACGGTTTTGCTGGGTGATACCGTTCCAGGTGAGACTTTTCTCACTGTACATATGATAAAACTCGGGCTCGCCGTGGATGATAGCGCGAGAAAGCACAGCTAAATCATAAGCCGAGCTATGCTGGCCAGGTGCATCCAGACCATGCACTGTTTCAAAATGCGTATCCTTGAGATGCAGCTTCTCGGCATAGTTGTTCATCATTTCAACAAACTGCCGTTGCCCACCGGCAATATAGTCAGCCAGAGCAACACAAGCGTCATTTCCGGAATCCACAATTAAACCACGGCTTAAATCACGTACCGATACGCGATCGCCCTCTTTCAAAAACATCAGTGAAGAACCGACAAACACCGGATTATCTTTCGCCCACGCATCGCGCCCCACGGTGACAATATCGTCTGGCGTAATGCGATGACTATCGATAGCGCGATCCACGACATAACCCGTCATCAGCTTTGTCAGGCTGGCGGGATTGCGCTGTTGATGCTCATTACCCGCGGTGAGGATCTGACCGGTGGTGTAATCCATCAATACCCAGGACCCGGCATGAATCTCTGGAGGCTGAGGTGAAAAAGGAATGTTTTCCGCCGCAAAACCAGACGATAAGTTAAAAACGAACAAAGAAGCAGCAATAATAAGACGGCGTTTCAACAGCAAACCCTCAGGAGTTTCAAATAGCTGTTCTTTTTACGGAAATACTTATGAACTGGCTGGAATAAAGTGCAAGAAAATGTGACTACCCTCTCATTTTTATCTGACATGATCTGTTGCCACTCGCTGCCAAATTGTGGCGCTAAAGCTGATTAGCACGGTGATATTTGATACTCTGGCAGACAGCAGAAATAACGGATTTAACCTAATGATGAATGACGGTAAGCAACAATCTACCTTTTTGTTTCACGATTACGCGAAACACCCCTGAGAAGCGCCATGAACAAGGGTTTCATGATTTGTGATTTTAGTTTGGTACGCAATTTGGTACACAACACAATTTTCACTTCAGCGGGTAGTCATCAAACTCACCATAACGAGCATCGTTAATGATGTATGTGATCACCACAAACATCACATCTGGACTAGTTCCGTTTTCATGCGCAGGTATTTGTTCACGCCTCCCTTTCTGCAAATCCTAAAGATGAGATTTTGGGGTTTTGGGATATCTTTTATCCTCAGTTCTCTATCCATTATGCAAACCAGTAATGAACCATCACCATGTGATAGTGAGGCATCTGCCACGATAAGCGCAGAGAAATGATGCAGTGGTGGGCGGACTGGATTGATGAAAAGGTGGAGTGATCCACCTTAAACACTATCGAAGAGCACAAAGCCTAGTAATCCAGTACAAAGCTATGTGTGCCTCAGTTTTGTCTGAGTGTTCTACTGAAAACATAGTAAAATCGGTAACGGCTGGAAATCATTCAATACTCGCACTATCGAAAGTTCACCAGCCAATCCGCAGCACGTCCTGCATACGGCGTGTCTGCGGTTTTTATTTTTCGCTTACATTGTGTCTGGTTTTGTCGGCCACTGAATATCCGGAACCCCGGATGTATTTACTGTTTCCAGTGCATCCAGATAATCCAGCCACAAGTTATATTGCGCAAGCTCATCACCTTTCAGCCGGCCAATGGCAGCCTTTCCTGCCCACTGATGGCTGTTCATGAATTCATTTGCCTGACTGATTTTTGTTTGTTTTTCCATCTCAGCCAGGGTAATAAGCTCACTCCGGGTATACTGTCTTGCAGATACCTTACCGTCCGAATAAACCCACCCGCCATAAATATCAATACCTTCAGGAATACTGGCAACCTCTGCCACACTGCACGATACAGGAAACAGCGTGGAAACATCTCTGGTTATTGATTTCACAATACCTTCACTGTCATACATTATCTTGAATGTATCGTCCTTAAATAACTGCTGAGAGGTGTACCACTCCCGGCCTTCTTCATCACGCAGAATAATGGCACCGAGTTCTGCCAGTAGCTTTTCTTCATCTGAAACAGGCTCAGAAATAACAAAATTTCTCATATCCATCATGATAAACCTACCGTTACCCATTGTGTGCCAATAAGCATCTGAAGCGGACGTACATTTACGCTCTGTGCGTTAGCGCTAAAATTGATACCACGAACCATTAATCCGGTATCAATTGAAATAAAATTATTCGACGCATAAAGTGTCGAGACGGCCCCCTCCCGTAGCTTAATAACACCTTTTGCTGAGTCTGCGACAGTGACTGCAATATTTGCATCACCCCCACCATTGAACATGGCATAACCGCTGGCGTCACCAGAGAGGGAAATCTTTCTCGCTGTTGTAAGTTGTGCAACCGTTCGTTGAGGATTCCTTGCTGTATAAATTTCAATCCAGTCACTCTCAGTTTTTCCGCTTCTGTTCTTAATAAAGACTCGTGGGTTATCTGTCCCATTCATGCTGAGCGCAAAACGGGAAGAGTAGAAACTTGTCCCGGCTAAATTGATATGAACATAATTCTGATAGGGTTCAGGGTTTCCAGGATCACCAATTGGCAATGAGTAAACATTGGTAATCTCTGTGTTTTCAGAGGTGGCGCCAACCCCGCCAAAACCAAATGCACCAAGTAACATGAGAGCACCCGCAGTATTATCAAAGACATTGGACTGCGCGTTCTTTTTAGCCGCTGTACCGGTTCCCAGATAATTCAACATTGAATCAGCGCTATCGCGTGCAAGTAAACTTCTGGCTGCCGATGTTAAGTCAGTCAGTGCAACTGTATCCACTCCCGTAAAATACGGGAACTTGTTTGCAGCAGTAGTTAATTGAGCGATAGCGGTAAGAGTTGCATCCAGCGGTTGGGATGTTTTATTCAGAGCGTTAGTGAATGCCGTAATAAACGCATTTAAATCACCGTTATCGAGTACATCAGCATTATTTTTGTTTGCCATAAACTGGGCTACAGCTGCTGCTACGAAAGTCGCCTGACGCAGAGCCTTATTAACCTGCGCACTGGAAGCTTTACCTGCGGTGAATCCGGATGCCAGCGCCGGAAGCGATTCCCAGTCCGTCTGCGTAGTGACGTTTGCATTCTCTGCTGTCGCAAATGGTTTAAAGTTATTTATTGCCATTAGAGTAAAGTCCCCCATGCTCCAACATCGAACCCGCCGATGTATTCGTTATCCATGTCAAATCCAAAGAATTTTGTTCCTTCGGACGGTGTTTCGACTGAGGGTGTTTCAACGCCGCCAGCCCATACACCAGCAGCTTTAACGGTGAGATAACCCTGTTTGATAGCGGCTATCAGTTCGAGTGACACATCAGAAATATCAGTCTCGGGAAAAACCCAGACCGATATCGTCATGTCCTGGTTATCGACGATCTGCATCTTCAGTCCAGAGCCTGCGGTAGCAGCGTCAAGGATGGGAGGCAGAGAGTCGTTCCGACCATCCCAGTTGTTGATAGCGATTTTCGCTTTCAGAATGATGCGGTACGTCTCATCACTCAGCGTCGTATAGCCAGAATCAGGATCATATGGCCCTTGCCAGATGCCCTGGTCATATCCGAGCCCGTCAGTGTCCCAGCTGAAATAAACGCCGCTAATTGGCTGGCTGACTATACGACTACGCCCAATCCACAGGCCGAGGATATCGAGTTGCACGCCAACCGCCGTATCGATATCGAAGGCTGTTACAAGCCCTGACATAGTGCTGGACACATCAATCAGCGGGCGGGTGCTCAGATCTATATGGTCAAAAAAGAGTGGCTTGGTAGCATGGTAGTTAGTGATCAGTTCGGTGTATTTGCTCATGAGGTCACCGTGATAGTGACGTGACTCGCAACGCATGACGCAGATTCGTCATAAGCAATATCGATATTTCCGCTTGCGACTGAGTCAGAGGATTTGCCGATGAGCAGCTCCTGAATGTCGTAATAGCGAGCACTGCCTCCGCTTACCACGCCAAGGTTTGCCGGGGAATAAATACGACTCAGCAGAACGTCATCGCCAATTGCCAGGCCATTTATATAATCGGCAACAGCCTGTTTAATCTGCTCGCCGATTTGAGAGGTATAGCCGGTAAAAACTTTCAGGGTAATGGCTACGAAAATTGGCACATCGGTAGAGCGCGAAAAACTGATGACGTGTGGATTACCGTAAGTATCCGGCACCGTGACAGAAGTTTTACCGTAAGTTGCGGTTCCCTGCCCTTTACTCCCCCGGATTGTTTGGGCTATCTCGGTAACATCCCCTCCATCGACGATGGCGGAAATAGAGTGTGGCGGCAGCCCGTTGCTGTCGGTTGCCCCAGTGTCGTTCTCATATAGTTTGTGACGTGTCACGCCAGCAACATTAGCGATAGCACCGTCGACACCTTCAAACGGTGTGATCGATGGTAGCGCGACGCTTTGCCCCTGCCGAATGCGCAGCTCTGCGTCGGTTTCGGCTGGTGAACCGACAGTAGCCGCAACTGGATTGGTTACCGACACCCAACCTCGGGTCGGGGTGTTGATAGTGGTAATAGTCCCGGCCAGCGCCGCAACCGAACCGCTATTCGCACATGTGGCCGTCACCAGCACAGTACCATCAACGCCGATCGCTACACTTGCGGGAAAATTCCAGATAATGCCGTTTTTATCCCGTGCGGAGCCATTCGTGATAGTCGTGCCTGCCGTACCGGTTAACAGAAGGTCAGCAGTAGAGTTTGTCGCTACTTTTCGCGTGATCCCGTTAATTTTCACATTGTTGCTAAGCGCTGCGGCCTGCGCTGTCGTCGGTGAAAAAGAGTTGTAGATCTCGATAGCGGTATTGTTAGCGTCATGCACCGCAAGAGCCACCAGCGCGACCATTTGCCCATCTTTGCTGTCTGGTTCGAGGTAGGCATCACTACCGTAAATCTGCCTGAAATAGCTGGTCAGTGTATCAAGGATTGTCTGGTAATCAGGCGCACTAATCCCCTGGGCGGTTACCGTTGCCGATAGCCCCAGCGTGTCGAGGTTCAAAGCCATTTATGCCTCGCTTGTTACAGTCGTCTGGCCGTAGATTGTGTCAATGGAGGAAGTGAAGGTGACGCGACGGCTGGTGCCGTCATAATTGGTATCGAAGGAAAGAATCGACAGAACGCCCGGTGTATCCTGTATGCGTTCGCGTATAGCCAGGATGTAGACATCTGATCGCTGCTTCCCAAGCACTGACTGAACATACGGCGTGCCTTCCGTCAGATCGAGAAACCACTGACCGCGCCACAGCTCGAAACGGGTTTTTACGGCCTGGGCGACACATTCCGGACTGTCGATAAGGAAAGTATCGTCACCCTGGCCGAAAGTGTAATCGCCTTCAGTATCTTCGCGACGGTATCGCATTATTGCGGCCCTCCGGTAGTTCCCCCGCCAGTCTGTACTCCGCCATGTTTATGCGTGGCGACACTGATACCAGAAGCTGTTACGTCATTCGTTACCGTCACCGGCCCAAGCATCGTCGCAGTACCGCCGCTTTCGCCCATTCCCTGAGACAAGTTGCCATTAATCGTTACGTTGCCGTTCAGCGTGATAGTCGGGGATGTGATTGTCGTTCCACCTTCAGCCGTAGCTGTAAGCTGGCCCGGTGTTTTAATGGTGATGTTATGTCCTGCGGCGACTTCTACAAACGCCGCACCATCATCGGTTCGCAGCTGCGCGGCGCTGGTACTGATACCGCTGATTTTCCGTGCTTGCGACTGTGGGCCAACGATGGCGAACGCATCAGATAAGTCATGCTGGCGCGGGTCGACGGTCTCCTGCACGCCGCCGCTCTGCCACCAGAAATCGATGCAACGGTCGGCAAAGAGCAGCAGGCACTCGTCGCCTTCTTTAACCGGAAAAGTCAGCGTACAACCGCCGCCACGCGGGAAGATAACCGGCACATCCACCAGCGGTTTTAATTCGGTGGAGCCATCGCCAACGATACCGCGAAGCGCTACCTCTACCGTGCAGGTAACAGTATCAGGATCGAACGACTGAATGATGCCGGGCATCGCTACGCGCATCTGGGTAGACACCGAATCGGCAATGGCCTGCGCGGTCTGCTGCTCACCGCCGATCTGTGATTGAGTTGGAATTGGCATAAAAACCCCATAAAAAAACCAGCCGAAGCTGGTTTGGTATCAATTACTAAGCTACATCAGTGTGAAGTAAGGCTTTTCCGCTGCAATGGCACACATTCACAAGGTGTATTAGGATATGTTTGCAACAAGTAAGCATTAAAAATCAATTTCAGCCATGAAGCCGCCATAGAGTGGACCTGCACCATCGCATTCTTGACTACAGGAGTAACAAATGGGATTTAGATTTCGCAAAAGAATCCGGATTGCGCCCGGACTCGCGATCAACATTAGCAAAAGCGGAGTAAGCACTTCGATTGGTGGTAAAGGTTCCACCATTAACATCGGGAAAAAAGGCGTAAAGATGACAAATGGCCTTCCCGGCACGGGGCTGTCGCATACCACTAACCTTTACTCTCCCGGGAAATCGACAGAAAAAAAACAACTTACTCATAAGCAAAAAATAATTAGAAACATCCTGTTCGTAATTATTGTGTTTATTATAATTAAAGCTCAATATTTTTGACGCATGCCCGCCTATCTGGCGGGCTATTTTACTTTTCGGCAGTCGTATGTTGCATACTGACGCGGCGAATCCATGCTGGCTTGCAGCCACTGAGCATTCAGGATTGCTTTACCATTACGGCCAATAAACTCCATTCCTACCCATCGCCCTGGTTGATTGGTCGCTAAGCGCCATTCAATTTTGACGTTGTTATAATCACCGTCATTTTTAAGAAATGTCACTTTTTGCGATTCAGGTTTAGCTCCGTTTACGCGAGCGAAACCATCATCAGCCCAATGGATTTTGAAATCACCACACTGAGAATCAGCAATAGCTTGGAAAGAAAATAATGCTGCAATGATAAAAATTACGAGTTTCACGTCCCGTACCTCAGTAGTTTGTTTTTTGCATAGCACCAGCATTAACTAAATCACGACTGCCACGCGCAAAACACATCAAATCCATGTACCACGCCTGACCTCTGGTGTCGCCAGTATAGTCGATAGCTTTGACGATATAAACGCCATCTGTCGCAATGCTGGCAGCCTGTGACGTTGTGCCGGTCAGTGCGCGGTTGCCGTTCTCTTCCGTTTCAGTGATACGCCCGGGCGACTGTGCGATTTCGCTATTGCCGAGCGCGGCGCGGTACACCGAAGCCTGATCGAGCTGGATAAGACCATTAATGCGGATGTTTGGGTTTATCAGGCACCGCACGTTTACGCCGCCGCCCATTGTCTGTTGCGGCATACCGATCAGGCCAGTATTGGCATTCAACACAATGGCTTCGTGAATATATTTATCCTCCGGCACCATCTGGACCTGACCATCCACCAGTTGCCATGTCGCTTTGCACTGCGCAGCAATATTATCCATCACGTTGCGGCTGGATGAGTAAATCGCGCGGCCACGAGGAAACACGGTATCAGGAAAATCGCCGGTAATGCCCTGTGTCACGCCGAACGCGTTGAAATCCTGCATCGTCGCCCGGTGCAGATCCGCAACGGTATAGCCAGCGGCAAGCGTGGTGATGGTAGTCGCGTAGAGGAACGCTTCGTGGTTACTGATGGCCTGAATCAGCACCCAGGAATCGGTGATGTTGTCCTTCCCGGTGACGGTGAAGCGAATATCACCGTCAAATATCAGGCCGTAGTTCTGACCGTTCACCTGCCCTACCTGGTCTGGTGAAATCTCCAGGGCGACACCAACCTGGCTCGCATCAACATCCGGCGCTATACCGTCATACCCGGCAATGATGCGAATTTTGGCAAACTCCTGCCCAAGTATCTTGTTCGTGGTATCGGTCGAAAGGTTGTAAATTTTCACGTTCGCCACGCGCGGCCAGCGTGTGTCTGCCCACTCGATCTGGAACGTGACCTTAAAGTTAGACAGGGAAACGCCCTGCCCGTTCTGGTCCAACAGTTGCAGCTCAAAATGGCGCATCCAGTTAAGAGACATTTCTACTCCTGTACGAAAATGAGGTGGCTGTATGTGCCGAGGTTGGTTTTGGTGGGCTCGTCTGGTGCGCCCTTATCGGTCGCCACCACCAGCGCGCCATCAATGCCAAGCTGTGGATATTGTCGTAAAAGGTTTACGCCGGTCAGTAGAGGTACGCCAGAGAGAAGCGCGGCACCGCCGCTATCCATCACGTCCATAATCCAGCCAGCCGCATCACGCCAGATGATCCTGAGTGTATACGTGGTATTGCCCAGCAAAACGCGGAACTGCTGATTGTCAGGAGAAAGCGGTATTTCGTTAAACTGCATATCATCCCCCGAATGCTGATGTAACGCTTCCGCCCAGCTGGCTCAGCAAGGATTCGTTTGGCGGTGTAGTGGATTTCATCCCGGAATTCTGCACCGCCGATGTGCTGACGCCATCCTGCATATCTGATTTATCTGCAACGCTAACGCTCTGCGTCTGCGACATGATCATTTCACGCAGGGTAAGCGTGCAGTTCAGCACGTTCTCGCTGGTTTTATCCGTTGTCACCTCGATGGCTCGCACCAGCATATTGCTGTAAACCCGCTTTCCGGTCACTACATCGAACGGCACCCGAGAGGACTGGAGATCCAGTAGTTGCTGATAGGTCTCTTTCGGGCTAAGTCCGGCGCTGAGGCCGATTGACGATGTATCAATGAAGTCCAGCAACGAACCGCCACCAGCGAAGCCGCATTCCATTGTGACTTCGCTGGGGCGCTTATACGCATGATCGGCGATGAAGCCCGAAGCGCTATTCGTTGTTGGCTTCTCCACCGGGTGCTCAGTAATTTCGAGCGCATCAGAATGCTTTTCGGAGACGACCACGCTGGGGATCAGCAGGCCAATTCGCCGGGATTGCTGGCGAAAAATCGCTGATAAAATATCCATTATCTCGGTCCTGCGGGGAGTTGCTGGGTTAACTGTGAATTCACGCCCTTTTGACGATCAACAGTCAAACGGGCAGCCTCGCGCGGATCGGAAACGCCGTGGATGTTAATATTCGTTTCCTGCTGAATCACCGGGGCGCTGGTGGGCATGTTGCTCATTACTTTCGGAATGTAGTTACGCGTTTCCTGCGGCATTAACCCCATGCCATAGCGCTTAACATTCCCGATCCCCCAGTTATATGATGCCAGTGCTTTGCTAAGGTCTCCGCCGTTCTGCCGCAACAGCTGGCTGAGGTACTTAGCTGCGGCCTGAGCTGACTTTTGCGGGTCGAATACATCGTTTCCGCGAAGGCCCATGTCGCGCGCCGTACCATCCATAAACTGAAACAGACCTTTAGCGCCAGCGCCTGAAACGGCGAACTGATTACCGCCAGATTCCGTTATGGCCACACTGCGCAATAACCCCTCCGGAAGCCGGTAGAGCTGTTCCAGGTTGGTAAGCATCGGCTGCATCCATCCCAGCAGTTCAGAGCCTGCTTTGGTTGGCTGTGGCCGCTTAACTGACTGGCCGAGCTGTTCAGGCTCATCATCACCGAACCAGCCGCGCACCGTTCGGCCCACGCTGCGAGGATCGAATCCCCAGTGCTCTTTAATCCAGTCGGCGGTACCGTTGGCGCTGTCTGTTACCATCGGCATCGCTGACGGATTTTCGCTGCCCTGATTTAGCAGCTGTTTGCCTATACTAGCGGCCTGCGCCCAGTTGCCATCTTTTATGGCATTCAGCAAATCAGCGATCATGTTCAGCATCTTGCCGAACTCACCCATTTGCGAAATGAAGTTGCTAAAATCCCACTTTAGGGACCATGACTTGGGGTCAATACCGAGCAACTTAGCCAGCGCTTTTGTCAGGTCCGTAACAGTCTTTTTCAGGTCACCAATCATTTTGACGGCCTGATCAATTTCAGTCTTCCATTTCCCCCAGTCAATCAGGCTTTTGCCACCTTCTTTCCACGTCTGGTAATCATCCAAGAGCAGACCAAGTGCAATAATAAGCGTCGTTATCATGCCCAAGGGTGATGACATGAAAGCGGTATTTAGCAGCCGCCATGCAACCAACAGCCCACTGAACAATGCGATAAGCTGCTGCGTGGCTGGGTTCAGCTTTTTGAACCAGGCGATCACACCCTCAACAGCTTGCCCAGTTCGCCATAACACGCGGGTAATCGCGTCACCTGCCCAGAGAATTCCTTTGATGATCTTCGTGATGACCGCTTCAATCTTCGGCCAGTTGTCGAGTATCTGCCTGCGGAAGTTATCAATACTGCCAGCAAGGCCACCAGCTAGGTTAGAGCCAATCTTGTCTTTCGCCTGTCCAAGCGTCATCGTCAGATTACGCATGGAGGTCATGAAAATATTGGACTGTTTAGCCGCTGACTCAGCATTAAAACCAATACGCTTTGCCGTCAACGCGTACTCAGAACTGAGCTGCCCCATCCCTCTGCGCATCGCCATCAGCGTGTTTTCATCGATGCCAAGCATCTGCGCGTATTGTTTCGCGCGGTAATACGGCATGTTGTTGAGCTTTTGCCCAACGCCAGTAAAGATGGCCGCAGTATCACGCATCTTTCCGCTGGCATCGCGGGTCTGGACACCAAGACGGTTCAGGAACCCTTCCGCCCCCGGATTGCTACGCATGAAGCCAGCCAACCCTTCGAGGGAGGACATGGCCGACTCAGCGCTGGCGCCAGTTTGCGATGCGGCATAGCCCAGCGCTTTGATGCCCTGGACGCTGGCCCCCGTCCGCTGGGATGCCCAGTAAATTTTATCCAGACCATTCGCGATCTGGGTGGTAAATCCGACAATGCTCAGCGCTGCTCCTTCCACCACCGCGCCGACCTTCAGAACGTTCGCGGTAACGCCTTTCAGCACTGCTTCAAACTTATTAGCGCCAGCCTGATCGATATCGAATCCCAGCGAAACAAGGAAATCTTTAATCGTATCTGCGTTACCGCTCATTGGCCGCTCTCCATTTATCTACCCGGGCGTCGTTATCCTCGCGCATGTCGAGGTAGTCATTGAGAAGCGCGATGCGGCAAAGGTCTACCGCACCGCTGTTAAGGTCTTTCTGGTCAATATGGAAGGCAAGCGCCGGGCGAAGAATAAAATCTTCACTGCCCGGCAGGCTGTTGAAGGTTATTCCGCTAGCGGGGTGGGCGTCTCGCTGGTAGGGAGTCCTTGCAAAAAATTTCCCAGCGAGTCGGCGACCACCCGCGCCACCAGTTGCAGCATGGTAAGCAGGTCGATATCGTCAAACGCCATTTCGCCATGCTGGCAGACCGGCACCCAGCCTTTCATGTGCTCGCGTGAAACAACGGAAAGACAGGGGAACAGGATAGCGTCCACGTCGCCATCACTCAGATCGGACACAGCATTGGCAATCTTTGGCAGGATGGTAGCCATCGCGCCTTCGGTGTCTTTGCTGCTGATCTTCTCCTGAACGCTCCGGAAGTCCGAAACCATCCCGGCCAGAACCGGCAACAGCTTGCGGGACACCTTCAGCTGTTCGAAAACGCTGAGCTTTGCGGTGCGATATTTCACGCCTTTAATTTCGAATTCCATGCGTTAAAACTCCCCGAGAAGCTGGTCAATCTTGCCGCAGTCGAATACCCAGGCGACGGTTCCGCCCTCTTTAGCGTTATTGAAATCAGGCTGTTTCTGGAATGCACACGAACGCGCAGTAGAAATATCACCCGATGCCGTGTTGCGAATGACGATCACGTTATTGCCCCAGGTGGCAGAGGACTGGCTTTGCGCGTTATACGCCAGAGACAGCTTTTTATTCACCGGGGAGGTTTTGAGTAGCGTCACCGTAATGGTGCCTGACTTATCGGCGTGCAGGCTGTGCATCACCTCGCCATCGGCACCGATGGTCATGGTGTTTTTGTTGCCGCCCATGGTCTGGGTGATACCTTCCTCAGAGTTCGCAGAACCCTGACCAAGATCGATAACGCCGGTCGGCCCGGTGAGCGACGCGGTTACATCGAGAAAAGAATAAGTTGCCATTTATCGCTCCTTAGCGAACCACGTTGATCTGCACATCGGCATAATGAACTGCGCCAGCCAGCTTACAGGCCACCTGGATTAACGGTGCTTTGCGCGCTTCGCGGTCGGCCTGCGCCTGTTCGGACAGCGGTTGCGCATACACGTAATAGCCTTTGGTCAGCGTATCGCCGGAATTCAGCTGTCCGATAGGGCCACCATTCCACACGCCAGCAGCTACCAGACCGTTCGTGACGGACTGATCCATGGACTGTTCAACGTTGGAAAGCAGACGGGTAACACCGGCATCAGTCTGCGGAATTTTGGTGGTGCTGGTGTAAAGCAGGTTATAGAGGTTGGTCTGAACGTAGTTCTGCAACCAGTCGAGCCCGTGGCGCTCGTCGAAGAAGTCACCGTTCGCCATGACACCCTGTTGCAGGATCGCCGTGTCGTTGGCGTAGTACACGAACACGTTCGCATTCTTCGTATCCACCGCAGCCGCCTGGCCTACCGTCAACGTTTCGTAGGTTACGCTTGGTTCCTGTTTGAACTTCAGGGTAATGGTGGTATTGCTGCCGTTGAAATTGACAGTAAACGCACGACCGAAAGCAGAAACCGCTGCGTAAGGGCTGCTGGTGGAATACTGAATAAAGGTACGGGCATACTTGCCAGCCTTTAATTTCGACGCAACATCGGTCGTCGAAGTCGTGCTGATAATCTCGGCGTCGGCAGAGGTCACACCAAAGATACGGCTAAGGCTGGACGCTTCAATAAGTTTGGCGACCTCAATCACGTCATCAGCATCAAGCACATCGCCACCAGCGACAACATCATCAGCGACAACCAGCCCATACCAGTTGGTATATTGCAGGCAGGCATTAACGGCTTGCACGATAGTTTCAGTATCTCCACTCTCGGAAGAACTCAGCGTCTTCGCCCAGCGACCAACATAAACCTGTGTCGGCTTCGGTGACTGGCTGAAGAAAACCTGCGCTGCTTTATATTCCGGGCTGTCGACACCGAAGTCTTCGCCAATGTCCTCAATGGAAGCATATAGGCGAGTACGTTCTGTCACCGGAATGACAGTGGAAGAGCCAAGGATTAGCAATGCGCCGAAGTTACGACCAGTAGCCGCTTTCGGCGAGATGATCACATCAACGTTTACAACGTTGGATACAGGTAAGCCCTGCGTCATAGTTTATTCTCCAAAAAAGGTGACTGGCACTTCCACCAGCGATTTGATGCCATACTCGCGGACAACCTTCCGGCGCAGTCGCACCGTCATGTCGTAACGGCGAACCCATTGCTGGTTGATAAGTTCGGGGAAAGGGGTCAGAGCGGTATAGTCGCCAAGGGATAAACCAAGCGCGTTCAGCTCAGCATTGTTTTGCGGGACAGATATACCATCGCGAAAACGGGACGCATAAGACATACCAGCCGGACCATAGAACGACGCCATGCACTCGAACGTTTCATGCCTCCAGAGCTGAGCGCCCTCTTCAGTCTGCCCGATGAATGCAGGGTTGTTATCAATGAGCAACCCGGTAACGCCAAACGCGCACCAGTTCGTTTCAACGGGTGGCAGTGGCGGCTGATTTTTCTGCCAGCGCGGACGAACCATTCCAGACGGCAAGCCGGAAACATTGCGCATCCACTGGCTTAGCAGCCTGTCGAGCGCTTCGTCATAAGCCGGATCGCCGCTGGTGGGTGTCAGCCAGCCGCGCTCTGTGCTGGTGTTATTGCTCAATGGGAGTTCCCCCATCAAACGGCAGTAATTCACAATGAGCCTGGACGAAGCCAGCACCGTAAGCCGTATACGGGTCGACGAATGTCACGCGATAATCACGGTTCTGATACGTCACGATATCGGCATCACGGCCAGTCTGCCCCTGCGTCAGCCGCTCAGTTGTCACGATGAGAATCGCGCCGCTGATAACCTGCCCGGCCTGCATGCGGCGGTTTTCCAGGGAGCGGTCAACAGTAACAACCCCGGCAAACTGCGTTTTAACTTCGCTGTCGCTGCCGATCCCGTCATCGTCCACCGTTTGCGCGCGACGCGTTACCCACAGGTTGAAGTCGCAAAAATCGGGGTCAAAAAGCACGTCTGTTACATCAAGAGTCGGCATCTTTATCCCTCACAATATGGGTAATAGCTCTGCGATATTGCCCGGTGTCGATTAGCGGTTTCACCAGATCGGTTCCAGGAGACTCACCAGCAGCGCGCCGCGCAAGTTCCTCTTTTGCCCCTTTGCGCCCACGGCGTGCGCGTGCTTCAACGGTGCTATCAGCAAGCGGTGTAAAGCCGGTAATGGTCATGTAACGCCTGACGCCATTCGCGGCCAGCGTTCCGGCGCGGTTAAGCGCTCTTTCCGCACCCGCCGCATTTCCATCAAGCGCAGCCTGCGCCGCTGCTTTGAGCTGCGGCACCGTCTGTTCCTCTACGGATTTAACGCCGGGGATCAGGTGCGGGCGTGGGGGTATGTTTTGCGCTGGTGAGCCGTATTCGTTGACGTAACCGATCCCGGCATTACCAAACGGAACATCCTCACGCTCGCTGTCTTCTTCCGGGATGCCCACCAGCACATCCTTTTTGGTTAGCGACCGGAGCGCATCCAGAATGGCCTGAGCGTTATCAACCCTCGTTGTTACACCACTTTTGAAACTCATAGCTGGCGACCGCCCGCACCGAACATCGTGATCAGCTGATAAAATTCAGCGCCATATCGGGTGTTATTCCAGAAGCCTGCGTCAGGGTTTAGCGTCGCGCTGGTGTCATAGCTGACGCTTACCTTGTCAACGGACTTGGAGGACTGAACACCATTGGTTGAGCCACCCGGGCCGCCGACGAGCATTGCCCGGCTATCTGCCGCCCAGAGCGTCATGTAGTGAGCCACGAACAACTCGACAAAGTACGGAAACAACTCTTTGCCGGTGACGTTTTCGCTCAGCAGCACATCAGCCAGATTCAGACGAAACTGGATTTGTGCTTCGGGATATTTGGCAGGGTCAGCAAACTGTGGAAAGTCGCGCCGAAAATCACTTACTGTTGGCAGGCTTTGATTCTTTGGCATCTTTCGCCCCATTACCGCCAGTCTGGGCGGCAGCAATCTGCGCTTGCAGGCTGTCGTTCTGCTCTTGCAGCTTAAGCAGCGCTTCTCGCAGATCGGCAATCAACTGATCTTTATCGATAATCTGCTTATCTTTGTCGGCAATCTGAGCTTGCAGGCTGTCGATAATGGGTTGCAGATCATCGGTGTCGCTAATCACGCTTTCGGAAAGCTCGGAGTGCGCCTGGGTGAACCAGTGCGACGCGACCTCTTCCGGTACGTTATGCCGTCCCCGGCCAAACTCCCTTTTTGACTGATCGCCGAGCGTCAGCGTAAACGGGGTGTGAACATGGATGGTAACCAGCTTTTCTTTCGCCATTTTCAGTTCCCTTCTGGCCCTTTTCGGGGCCGTTCTGGTTATCAGATACCGTCCACGTAGGACAGGGTTTCTTTGTACACTGGCTCAACCGCACCGAGCTTGCCGTAGTAGGTCGCAATCTGATACAGACCGCGATACTGGACAGGAACGCTCTGCAACGGCACCAGCGGATAGCGCACGTATTTCTTGTCGTTGGTGTAGGCGATCATACGGTCTTTACCGCCAACCCCACGCCCTTTCAGCCATTTGACCGCTTTGATTTCAAGCGGAACGCCGTTCTGGTGGAAAGCGATAGTGTTCACAGCCAGATAGGTCAGCAGTGACTGGTTACCCGCTTCGGAAACCTTACGGCTCGCCAGCAGTGAATACTGCTCTGGCGGAATGCGCAGATCAGAAGGCACGATGGAATAACCGGATGCTGCCCAGGCATTAGACAGAATGCTGTTCACGCTATCGAGGATCTCGTCGTTGGTTGAGTTCGCCCAGGTCTTCGGCGCGTTGTTCAGCGTCACACCGACGAGGTTTGCCAGACCTTTCAGGCCGAGTGCGTCATCACCGATGTAAACCTGCTCGTCGTTGTCCATCTGCCATTTGAGCTGCATCCCGTCGTACTTCTGGGTATCAATCGGGCGGCCTACCTGCTGAGCAGCTGCCAGCTCTACAACGGTCCAGCCCAGTTCCATACCCCAGAGGTTCAGTGGATTGCCGTCTTTGCTGATATCCACGTTCACGCCAGCAATAGCGGTGGAGTCTTTGCCTACCCAGTTTTTACCATTCGGATTTGCACCAGTACCCGCAGCGGCGAAGCTGGTATTCGTCCAGCTGGAAATGTCATCTGCGATAGACACGTCTTCACGCAGTTGAATATCTCGGGTCCAGGTGTACCCCACCAGAGGCAGGTTCAGCGTCTGGTCGAGTCGCTCCAGCTCCCCGATGAGAAAGGCACCGGAGCTATCTACGGTTGCCTGATCAAAAGTAATCATTTGTCTGTTCCTTAAATCTTCCAGGAGATTTCTGCATTACCGTTAGCGTCACCGGCACCAGTAAATTCAGCATTCGCGAGTACGACAGTTTTCCCTTCCACGCTTGAAGAGCAGAAACCACCCAGCGGCACTTTAATAGATTCATCAGTGGAGACAACAACGTATACCGGGTCACCTTTTTTGATGGTGCTGGCATCAAAGTCAGAACCAAGGTTAACGGTCATGTAACCGCGCTTCATTGCATCGCCCGGGAAGTTCTTATCCGTCCCCACCTGGCGAACCATGTCCGGCTGTGATGTGGTCGGATACGGACGAACGTAGATCCCCTTCACTTTGTCGGAGGTGTCACCGTCCGCCAGCGGCACAAAAAAGCCGTCAGCGTCGTATTTGCCAGCCAGACCATAGGCAGCGAAGGCGTTAGCGGATTTAAGGATCACCGGCTCGACGGTTAAATCCTGCGGGCGAGAGATAGCCCCGGCAATGCCAACAGGCATCCGGTACAAATATGCAGTCATTGGATTATCCTTTGCGGTTAGACCAGAAGTCGGCGTTTTGTTTGTTCAGGGAAGCGATGCTGGTCATGCCCATATTTGGACGTTGTGCATCGCCCGTGGTGCTGCGGGTGTTTCGCCCTTTGGCAATCTCAGACACGGCGTTAAACGCCATATCGACCGATTGCTTGGGCAATTTGCGGATATCTGCATCACCGACAACCTGGCGAACCAGTGTTTTGTCAGCGGCGGACAGCACATCACGTTTGAACGCGGTCGGTTTCACCTTACGGCTCAGATCGATACCCGGAACGATAACTTCGGCACGATAAGCAGCGTCACCGGTAATCGTGGTTTCCTCTTCGTCGTCCTCACCGTCGCCGGTAGGGTCTTTGTTATCTTTGCCGTCAGGCTTATCGTCGTTATCGCCCGTTGCAGTACCTTCCAGCTTAGCCAGCAGGGCTTTGAGCAAGGTTTTGATATCGTCCTCGCCGTCGCCGGTTGGCTCTCCGCCCATTTCCGGCTTTTTGTCCGGCAATGGTTGTTGCGGTGAAAGATTAATGTTGAGGTTAACGCCGCTCGGCAGATCCCCTTCATCGCCCGTTACCGCCGCTGGCGCAGAGTCCAGCAGTTCGTTCATGGTGTCAGCATCACCCGTTTTGATGGCCGTGCGCATGCGGGTCCACCAGCTTTTCTTTTGATTTGCCATTGTGTCTCTGTCTCCAATTGCACAACGATTTCCGGCTCTGCCTTTAGGGACAAGAGCCACATGGTTTCCGGTAATATCGACCTGCTCGGCTTTTCCGGGTTCGGTCTGCTCGTACTCAGCGTCATAGCCGCACGACACTTCGCGCAGACCATCTTCGATCAGCTGAATGGCGCTTTCGTCTTTGACGATAAGGTCAGCCAGCATCAAATCAGACTGATCACCAGTCCCGCGCCGAACGTTCTGAAGATGCCCGACCGCAAGCTCTTTCCAGTTCTCGGGATTGACCAGCCGCACATTCCCGTTTTCATCTTCAGGATGCAGGATCGTGATGCTCATCCCTTCGAATGAGGCGAGCGTGGCCGGATGGAATACCTGATCAGGAGAGCGCGTTACGACTATCTCGCCGAGCTTGTCGGGTTTGAGGTTTGGCAGATCGGCAGCGCCGTAAAGCTGCTTACCCGTTCGACCTATCGGCACGTCTTTGCACAGCAGCGAGCCGTCAGCCAGCTGATAGCGGGTTTCCCCCAGCCGGGTATTGAAAAAATATTTCATGGTTTACCTGCGATTCAGGCGAGATAAGAATGAGGGTTGGGGAAGACGATTTCTTTGTAACAGCGGCAGTTCGGGAGCTCGCCAGCGTGACCGGTCATGCCGTCAAGCGTTGGAGGTCGGCCCCATTCGACAAACTTCCCTTCCATCTCTCGATGAGAATGCCGGACGTCGCCATCTTCGGCTGTACGCCAGATATAACCATTCGAGCCGATTGACAGCGCACGCGCCTGATCCAGTGCACCGGTTGCGCGCCCAAGCTCAGTCCGGGCGATAAGGTTCGCTCGTGAGCGTGACACGTCACCGGAAGCAGCTATCTCTTTCGCGAATGGCTCAGCGCGGCCACCAGTTACTACAGCCTCGATGGCCTTGTTCTGAATGTCATACACCCGATCGGCGGCCTCAAGAGGCAGAGATTTGATGTACTTAATTTGCTCGGCGACGATGGATTTCATCACCTGGCCTACCGGGGCGCGGTCGACCATGTTGCGTAGTTCTGCGCTGATGTTCCGACTGTGCTGACGCCACTGCTTTTCATTCTGGTGCGCAATGTCGGCGGTGAAGCTCTCAGCAACCTTAGTCGCCCAGGGGGTGATGATTTCGCTGTAGCGCTCCAGCGCATTCATTATTTCGGTGACGCTATCGTTTGAACCATCGTAGCGACCATTTACGATATCCCCGACCGCCCGCGCTATCTGCCGTAGGCTCGTTCGATATCGGATCTCCGCCTGGCGGCTCTGGCGGTTTGTCGCCAAGTTCGCCGATGCCTGGCGGCGCTTCGTCTTCGGCATTCTCGATATCCTCGTCGGTAATGGATGCCCCGATGCCGGTGACGTCAGAGTTTTCGCGCAGGTCGGTCATCGCCGCCTTACGCGTCATCAATCCGTCGCCCAGCGCGGTACTGATCGCGTTGGTGGTGTTTACGGCCACCGTTGATCGGTCAACGTCTGACATTTGCCATAGCGGGTTAAACTCAAACGTGAAATCGTCCGGCAGCGGCTTTCCGAGTTCCGAGCGGTGCATAATGTCCAGTATCCGGCGCATCGGCAGCCGTAAGCGGCGCTCCTGCAATGAGCTCACCCGGTCGTAATAGTTGGCGAGGTCTGCATCACCAGTAGAGAAGCCTTTCGGGGATTGACCGAACAGGCGTATCAGCGGGATACCAACGGCACCGCTGATCTGCTCAGCAAACTGCGAAAGAATGTCATCCAGACCACTAAAGCTGTACTGGTGGGTTTCGAACTTATCCCGCGAGTCCATGAGCGTCATGCCTTCATTGCTCTGGAACTGGCGGATCAGGTCGATGTTCTTCAGCAACGCTTCGAACGCTGGGCCACCAAGCGCGATAATCTCGCGCAGCTTCTCCACGCTGTAGGTGCGCAGATGCGCTTTGTAGACCAGCTGAGCCGCGCCGACAGTGGCGCTGTCGAACGCAGTAAGCCGATCCCAGATTCGCTCTACAACCGACATTCCCCATTCGTTTTCGGTCATCTTCTGCTGGAATGGCAGCGTGACGCCATCGAAGCGAATCAGGCGGCTGTGATGGATGCGCCAGGCAGGAATTCCCGTTGCTGTGGTCACCACATCGTAAAACTCAGGTTTGCCGAGATCCGGCCCCATATCTTTAATGCGGCGGGTCAGCACCGGGTTAATCATCCAGCGGTCGAGTGGGAGAACGCCCTTAAACTTGCCTTCTCCAATGGTTTCGAGCCTCAGCGGGGTCATTGGTGCCTGCCCCTCAATCATGATGAAACCCACCGCGCCGCCGTAGAGACGCGACCATTTCAGCACGTCGTTCAGCGCATCCCAGATTTGCAACTCATCCAGTTGTGATTCGAGAATGCCGCGATCTTTTGCATCAATTTCCGAAGTGATGCGAATGCCTTTGCGGGTCATATCATCCGGGATAGCATCGACCGCTTCTCCGATGATCCAGGACGAACGATAGGACCATTCCACCAGCATGCGGTTGCGGCTGGTGAAGTTAGCCCGGTAGGTCGATGCTGAGTGCTGGTTAGGCGTCTGCATTCCCACGCGGGCGACAAAGTTCTCATAGCCATCAGCGGTGGCCTGTGCCGTTCGCCGCGTGGCTTGCTTGTTTCGTGCCATCAGGCCTGTCTCCCTAGCAGCTCCCAGATGTTCAGGGCTGAATTCATTGGCGCGTAGCTGATCATCACCGAGTCGGCAAGGTTTGGCGACCGGGTTCCATCAGGCTGTTTATCAATAACGATTTTTCCCACACCATTAATGGAATAGGTCGGCTGCGAAAGCTCGATGATGAGTTTATCTTTGAGTGCCATGCTACTGCTGATTGAGATGATTTCGTCCGGGGTGTAAGCCATACCTTCAACCACGGCGCGCCAGGTATTCTGAAAAAGTTTACGTAACCGCCACCAGCTCTGGGCCTTGGCGTTGGCGAAGAAGTCCTTGTTCAGGCGTGCGGCCTGTCCGTTGTCCCCGCGCACCGCTTCGTCGTCCGGATCAAACACCGCGCCGCTACCGCGAAACGGTGTAGCGAGTATTGACGGTCGACGCGCAGCGTTACGCTGTTCGTTGATAGCGCGTGCATCGCCGCGAACGCCAGCACCCAGCCCGTCCTCATCAAAGCGAAACTCTTCGAGGTTGTCATGTTCGCAAAAACCGAAGACCTTCTCGACGGACTGATAAATGTCGCTGCCCACACCAGACCATTCCCGCACATTTTCCAGGAGGAAGCCATGACGGGTGGAAAAGGCATTTTTGTCCCTGCCTTCGTCGGCGACATCCATCGCGCCAAGTCGTTTGCCTGTTGGCTGGATCCCCAGTTTGATATGTGCATCAACGGCAGCCTGTACCCATTCGGATGGAATCAGGACGCCTTCCGCTGATGCGCTGTAGTTCAGATCAAGTTCCTGTGCCACCACCACCGGATTATCGATTTTCTCGCATTCCCTGCGATACCACTCTTCATCCTTGCGAGGATCATCCCGCCAGTGGAATGTGAATACCGGTATCTTCCCGCCGTGACGCTTCTGCGCGAACGGGTTCGCCATGCCGTTAACCGAACTCAGGTCGATACGGCAACGCGTCGTTTGTGACAACGCCGCATCAATCAGCAGAGGACGCTGAAGGAATGCAGCCTCATCAACCAGATAAAGCGTGGTACGGTCACCACGACCAATATTATCGCCAGCCTCGCCTTTGATAACGGCACCAGTTTCAGGAAACTCAACACGCATATATGGCGCGTGCTTCTTCTCGCTCCACGAACCGCGAAACTCTACAGGTAGTGTCTCCACGAACTTGCGCGCCTTCCAGAACAATGCTTTCGGGTCACCGGTGCTGTCGACGTATTCCTCTTTACGGGAGCCGAAACCGATAACCATTTCTTTGTTGAAGAGACAAAGCGAGCAGGCCAGTCCGATCGCGGTCCAACTGAGCCCCATTTCACGGGATTTTTCGGTAATACCATTCTCCCGATTACTCCAGCGTTCCATAATCCAGTGGATCCACTCCTCCTGCTTAGGGAAGAGTAAAAACGGAATGGTCACCGGCAGGCCATAATCAATATTACGCGGGTCCGTTGTCATGCCCCAGTCGATGATGAACTGAGCCGGATTGGTTCGGTAAAACTGTTTTAGTGCTGGCAATATTTCAGGGTTCTGGCGAATGCGCTGTAAGCGTTCCATCCGCCATTCAAAAACCATCTGGTAATCAGGATGTTTAAAATCGAAGGGAAATGGTAACGGCATACTTAGCCCATCATTTTTTTATACGCTTCTGCAGCCTGCTCCGGCGTTAAGTTGGTAATTTCTGTTCTGACTGGTCCTCCGTCAGCACCAGTCACTTCATTTTTGACATTGTCTTTAAACGCCTGAACAGAAACATGACGCCCGAGCAACTCAAGGTTTTTAACCTTATCAGGCCATTTGATTTTCTTCAGAAGTGCGGCGCTATCTGCGGATACCATCTCCACGACATCCATTCCTGATAGCGTTGTGCGCCATACCTTAGGCCAGTCTTTGATGGGTTTTAGCTCACCGTTTTGCAGGAGAATGTCAAGCACATCCATCTGGTCGATTTCAATAAGGCGATTAAGTACATATTCTGCATTAATACCAACAAGATCATTGCGTTGCGCTTTCAGTTCGGCGATTCTTAACTTGATGTCAGGTTTTGACAGGTTTTCGGATGCGGTACGGTTAGCTGTCTTTGCGCTGTACCCCGCCCGAATAGCCGCTTGCGTGGCGTTTAAATCGATGAGGTACTCGCGACAGAACATTTCTTGCTTGTCGGTGAGTGCCATTTTTTGTTGCCGTAAGAGTTTATATGACTATCTATTACACAGTAGACCGTGCTGGTCATCATGGCATGCCAAACCCGCTTTCCACTGGCTTAGTGATTACAGCATCGGAGAGCTTCAACCATTTGCCTCCCAATATTGCTACGCATCTGGCAGCGTTGCTACCAGGTAATTACTCTCGTCATGGAAAGCAATATTTGATTGATGACACTGCAATGACTGCTCACGCAGGATATCCAATGGAGATAATACTTGAGTTGATTAGACAAAGAGATTATTCAACCAAACCATCAAGGTTAAAATCTGCATTTGGCTGCTTATCCCTATCAGATGCAGATTCCTTTAGAAAGCTAGACAACAGGTTTGTTAACGCCCCCATTTTTGAGATTTCGCCATCAACTCAACAAGCTCATGTTGCAGATATGCACCTGTTGAATATCGCTTGCCCAGCCCATGAATATCTCAACAGATGCCATCTTTATTGGCAGGGACTGCCCGGGCAAAACCCTTTTTGGGAAGCAGTTATTCCATTACCAGCAACAATAGGAAATCAAGTGGCTTGATATAGAGTAGGCTCGTTAAGTTGATCCAATGACCTTTCAGCCCAATTTACTTATTCGTTACTCTGTTGCTTGGCCTGCCTTGCTTATTTTTACATACCCGGAATCACGGGTATGTAGAATTTTCGATGGTTCACCTGAATAAACCTCATCCAGAGCTCTAACGTATTCGAGAGTTTCAGCGTTGGATAACCAGTGATCCAGACGCTTACCGAACCGTTTGCAATATCAGTGTCATTTGAAGCGGATAGCTTCACCTTTGTAATTCAGTGGAACGATATTCATAACGTTTACCTACTCTTTGAAATGAACCTTTGCCGCACAGGAAACCAGCTCACCGAGGCTCGCCAGCACTAACTGGTATCCTCAAAGGCCCATTCCAAAGGGGCAGGTTCGGTGTAAAAAACATGCGTTGCGGTACGCATTTATTGCAAAAAGCCCCGCATCGCGAGGCTCATTAAATTGACTTTGTGATTTGCAAAAAAATTATTTCAGGCATTGCGTCCTGATGTACTCTTGCAGGTAGTTAACCTGCGCGGTTATCCTGTCGATTCCACTTCGGAGACGGTAATAATTGAGTTCAGCATCTGCTGTAAGTCTTGGGCTTTCTCCATCGCCCATGCTGCTGGCTCCGGTCGTTGACTTTGCACAGGTGGCGGCGACTTGCAGGCGCTTACGACCAGCAGAAACATCAGCACGGAGACTTTCGATAGTCGCGTTAGCATCAGCAAGCTCCTTTGTATATCTGGCATCGAGTTCTGCTACGTCACGTTGACGCTTCTGCATATCAGAGATCGTCGCCATAGCCGAATCTAATGCCATAGCGTTTTCGTCGCGCTGTTTTTTGTATTCAATGGCTTTATTGTGGTAATGATTAGCTGACCAGACGAGAGAACCGAATAAAGTCAGGAGGAAAGCAGAAATAACCAGCTTATAGCGAAGTTTCATTAACCACCCCGCCAGCTTCTTTGAATTTGGCAATCAGACTATCGATCTTGTGTTCATACTGACCGTAGCCAGCACCGGGCAATGAAGCCCAAATATTGCTGCAACGATCAATAGCCTGACGAATATCACCCCGATCAATCATCGGTAAAGCGCCACGCTCCTTAATCTGCTGCAATGCAACAGCATCCTGGCTTTTAGGAGAGAAGTCTTTCAGGCCAAGCTGCTTACGGTAGGCATCCCACCAACGGGAAAGAAGCTGATAGCGACCGGCTGCTGTTGATTTGAGTTTTGGGTTTAGCGTGACAAGTTTGCGAGGGTGATCTGAGTAATCAGTGAATAGCTCTCCGCCAACAATGACGTCATAACCATGATTTCTGGTTTTCTGACGTCCGTTATCAGTTCCCTCTGACCATGCCAGCATATCGAGGAACGCCTTACGTTGATTATTGATTTCCACCATCTTCTACTCCGGCTTTTTTAGCAGCGAAGCGTTTGATAAGCGAACCAATCGAGTCAGTACCGATGTAGCCGATAAACACGCTCGTTATATAAGCGAGATTGCTACTTAGTCCGGCGAAGCCGAGAAGGTCACGAATGAACCAGGCGATAATGGCGCACATCGTTGCGTCGATTACTGTTTTTGTAAACGCACCGCCATTATATCTGCCGCGAAGGTACGCCATTGCAAACGCAAGGATTGCCCCGATGCCTTGTTCCTTTGCCGCGAGAATGGCGGCTAACAGGTCATGTTTTTCTGGCATCTTCATGTCTTACCCCCAATAAGGGGATTTGCTCTATTTAATTAGGAATAAGGTCGATTACTGATAGAACAAATCCAGGCTACTGTGTTTAGTAATCAGATTTGTTCGTGACCGATATGCACGGGCAAAACGGCAGGAGGTTGTTAGCGCAGCCTCTTGCCACCCGCTTTCACGAAGGTCATGTGTAGAAGGCCGCAGCGTAACTATCACTGATGAATTCAGGATAGCCAGAGGCTACGGCTCAGTTTGGGGTGTGCTGTTGCTGGGCGGCGATGACGCCTGTACGCATTTGGTGATCCGGTTCTGCTTCCGGTATTCGCTTAATTAAGCACAACGGAAAGAGCACTGGCTAACCAGGCGCGCCGACTCTTCACGATTATCGACTCAATGCTCTTACCTGTTGTGCAAATAAAAAAAAGCCACCGTTGCAACTTAAGAGTCACTAACGGCAGCTTACCCTCTAATTATGGCTAAATGGCTAATTGCATGTCAAGGCTTTTAACAGCAACATGCTTAACTTTCTCAACACGTTTACGCATTTTGAAAGCATTTTGCATTGGCTGGTATAAAACAAATAATGACGCTTTCAGGATGTCGTCAATTTCGTTTCTACAGGTTGCCAGTGAAGGTTTTCTCCATCCCTCGCCACCACGTCCACACATCTTGCGTGGCTTTGCAGTCGCGTGATAGTAGGATGCAATTGCTCGCTTAGATGAACCATGAGCGTAGTAGCTGAGGAGGATGCCAAAGGCTTTCTTGTCAATGTACATGACGGAATCGACGACCTGAGAAATCAACATTCCATCATCATCATTGCACATTGGCCTTGTCATAACTCTTCCCGGCTCTACGCTCTCCATGAACTTCGCTATTACGCTGCTCATGCGCTTTTCCAGACGACCTGAATAAACCCATGCGCCCCACAGTTCAAGCCAGCCATTCAGCCACTCGTGCTGCTCTTTGGTGAGGTTTAGTTCTCTTATGCTCATCGTCTTCCCCTCTTGCCCTGTTTGACCATCAGGACGCCGTTAACTATTACGTGAAGCTCGCCTTTGCTGTCTCGGTTGTACTTGAGCACTGTTCCTCTTGCGCAGGAAAGCATCCTCGCCACTTCGGTCTGATTGCCTCGTGTCTGGATAAGAAGCTCTGGTATCGTTTGAATTGTGGCGTTCATGCGTTCTCCAGTTCGGTGATTTTTATTCCAAGCCGTCCGCCTGGTACTTTCACGCCACGAATTACGCGAATGTCATCGAATTGCTCGTCGTCTTCCGCAAATCCGGCGTGGATAAGGGAATCGAGTAAACCTTTCAGGATGTTGTCGAGGTCGCGGCGGCGGGAGTCTGGAACGTCTGCGATGACTTTGATGCGGAGTCGTGATTTGGTGAAAATGTCTAACTTAAGTTGGCGGATGATTTGCTGAACGTCTTTTCGGTATTTCTGGCCTTTATCGCTGATGTAGTATTGGCTTCCTCGTCTTCGCCAGTAGGTGTTCACCGACGGCGGGTATGGAAGCACAAACTGATATTCGTTCATGGCTTAATCTTTCCCTCCTTCAGCAGTATCGCCTGCGTCCTGATCACGCCTTCGAGGTGGTAAAGTCTGGCGTCTTTGTTGTCGAGGTTATGGGTGCGTCGGTCGATTTCATCGTGACACGCGCTACAAGCCCATGCACCGATCAGGTCGTCAGGCTTCATTCCCGTTCCGCAAATTCCAGCCATCCGGTAATGTGCCAGAACTGTAGTTTCAGGATTACCATTGCATACGCCGTAAATACGTACCTGGCATTCTCTGCCGCGCGCTTCTTTGCGTAGGTTAACCATTAAGCAGCCTCTCCTGTTACTTTCAGCATTCCGTTATCGAGCAGCTTTCTGGTCAGCCACTGTTGGCCACGTCCGGTGATTTTTGTAGTGAACGATATCTGTATTCCGTGATTTGTGTTGACCGCTGTTTCTTTCACTGTGAAATAGCCGCGATCCATATATTCCTGCATTGGCACATTGCGCCGGGAACCTGAAGCAATAAGGATTTTGTGATCGCGCATCCACGCAAACAGTTTGTTTGGACCAATTCCAACAACCTTTGCAAAGTTTCCAATCAAAATTCCACTGGCCTCGCCAACGCGATCGGCAAAATCAACTTTAGGTGCTGCGAGAGCAAGCTGTTTCTCCAGTTCAGCCTTCTGGTCTTCAAGGTCAGCCGCGAGGCGCAATGCTTCAGAGAAGGTTTGTGGGATTTTCGCGGTTGCCCCTTCAAGCTCTCGCCAGCGGTCAACAAGGCGAGCGGTGAACTCTGGCGACAACTGGGCGACGACAATAATGCTGTCTCGCTTTCCTTGTTCGCCCTCGAAGACGTAGAAATCACGCTTCCCGGTAATAACACCTAAATCATTGATTATGTTAGTGTGCTGCAATGCAGGAGGCTTGATAACGCCACGTTTCACCAATCTATCTATGGATACTTTTACATTGCTATGGCGGCTTTCTACCAACTCAGCGATTTCAATGCTTGTCATTTTGATGGCATTGCCATTTATTAACTCATTCATCGTCTTCTTCCTCGTACATTGAGCTATTCGGATCGCTCATCAGTTCTGCGCAGTAATCGGAGCACACGTGAACTTCAAGCACATGCAGCTTCTGACCGCAGTTAGCGCACGTTAAAGCCCGCTCTACGCTTTCTTGTTCGTAACTTCGATTTGGGTCAATCACCTTGTTTTCCTCGCACGTTCTCTAAGCCACCGGATATCCCACAGGTGAGCCGTGTAGTTGAAGGTTTTTACGTCAGATTCTTTTGGAATTGGCTTGCGTTTATTTCTGGAGCGTTTCGTTGGAAGGTAATTGCAGTTTTCGCAGATGATATCGGTGAAACTTCGTCGCTGTCGTCTCATTCGTACCTCCTGTCGGTAAATCTGACACCCTGACCAATAGCCCAGGCTGTTGTGTACTCGATCAGACTTGCCATACGCTTCACGCTCATCTGCGCGCTGCTTTCGCGAATGTTGACGAATTCGCCTTCAAGGCCGCGCAAAACATCAGCTTCCTGTTTTGTTGCCACTGCATGACCGCTAATCAACAAAACCTTCCACTGTTCCGGTTTTAACCATTTGCCGCACCATTGAACCTGACGAGCGATATCCGCCAGCATCGCGTGAAATTTTGCGTTCTGGTCAAGATTGCGCTTGTAGTCAGTAATGCGGATGGTGACTGGCTTGTCTTTATCGAGTGGTGTTGCGAGGATGGCATTTATTGCGGCTTGCTGTTGTTGCTTACTTCGGAGGAAGATTGTTTGCTTCATCGTTACTCCTTCACTTTGACTCCGGCGGCGCGAACTGCGGCCATCCAAGCCCTGTATCTCTTGTTTATTTCAACTCGTTTATACTCAATCACGCCCAAAATATTCTTGCTTCGCATTTGTCGAATGAAGTAAGCGGAGACACCAAGTTCATCAGCGCACCACTCTTCAAATATCTCTAAGCTATCGTCCATATCAATCCCCGTTATGACAGGTTAATTTTCACCCAACCCTTCCCACGCACATTTGCAACAAGCCCTTTCTTTCTCAGGTATTGCATACGACGATCGATGGTTTCGATATACATTCCATTGCTCCGCCATTTAAGCCAGATATCAAAAACAGGTGTTGGTCTTTCACTCAGCATTGAAAGAATGTTTTGATCTAATTTTTCGTACTTGCTCACAAATACCCTCTCTCACTTAATCGCGCCCACGCTTCGTTAAACTCTTCTCGGGTTGCGCCGGATTTTCTTTCTTCAAACATCATGCATTCGCTGATGTCTCCCCATGACTTTGGTCGCTTTTCAGCAAACAGATCATCCCATTCGAATACCCAGCGTCCTGATTTTCGGTAGTGGTAAATGGTCAGCCATGTTGTGCTGTTCGCTGGATACCCATAGAGAACTTCGACTTTTTGATCACGGTCTTTATGCTTTTTCAGCAGGATAAAGCCAGCAACCAGCGAAGCTCCGGCAAGAATGATGATTGGTATTTGCCAGTCAGCCACACCTCCCTCTCCCCCAAATAAAAAGGCCTGCGATTACCAGCAGGCCTGTTATTAGCTCAGTGATGTAGATGGTCATACGTCAGCCCCTTGTGCATATCGTCTGCCACGTGCAGCGGGTGCATTTGATGTTGTGCAAATCTGTCTGGCTTCATCCTGGTCACATGCAACAAAGTGTCCGTTGCAGAACCGCTGGTAAACCGTACCAAGCGAGCCAAAACGGTTTTTCGTCACGATGATTTCAGCAAATGGCGCGGCGCTACTGTTCTCGTCATATACCGCTTCCCGATAGAGCATGATGATTGAGTCTGCGTCCTGCTCAATGCTTCCTGAATCACGCAAATCTGCGTTTGTCGGGCGTTTGTTTGGTCGCTTCTCAACATCGCGCGAAAGCTGACTTAGGGAGATAACTGGCGTTTTCAGGTCTTTCGCCATCGCCTTCAGGCTTCCTGAGATGTGAGCAATTGCGAGGTCGTTGCGGTCTGCTTTCGGCTTCTCAATCAGGCCAAGATAATCCGCCATGATGAGTGACAGGTTTGGATTTTCCTGTTTGTGCCGTTCTGCGATTGAGCGTATTTCTTCGACCGATAACCGCGATGCATCGACTACCCATACATCCAAATCCGCAAGCTGATTCATGCCGTTAGCAACGCGCGCCCAGCCTTCGTCATCCATCGATGCAGGATTTCGTAGCACGCTAACCGACATCCTCCCGGCGTTGGCAATGCTTCGCTCTGCAATCTGCAATGCGCTCATTTCCATCGAGAAAATCAACACTCCGCGCCGGACGTCAGAACCAGGAATAACACGACTTGCAACGCCTTCGGCAATCTTCAGCGCCAGTTCGGTTTTCCCCATACCAGGACGAGCAGCGATTATCACCAGGTCTTCCGCGTTCATCCCTCCGGTGATGGCATCAAGTTCTTCGATTCCGGTCTTCAGGGTATCGGACTCTTCTCCGTTCCTCAGACGCCTGTCAAGCGTGTCAGTGTAGTCGGTGATGATTTCCCCTAACCGTACCGGTTTAACCTCGTCACGGGGCTTTCTGATGGCTGAAAGACGCTTTACAAGTTCATCCATCGCCTGACTCGATGTATCGATGGTTCCGCTCTGAATTGGTTCACGCATTTCATCCATGATTTCCAGCACCAGACGGCGGTGATAGTTATCCGCGACCATTCCGGCATATCCCTTCAGGTTTGCGGCACTCGGGCAGTTTTTGCTGGTCATCAGGATTGACGTGAAATGCTCCTCTCCGCACGCCTCGGCAACCATCAGCGCGTCGATTAGGTTTCTGTTTCTCGCCTGCTTGCGGATAACCTCAAAGGCTTTCCGGTAGAGCGGAATTGAAAACGCTTCCGGCTCCAGCGTTGCCAGAACGTCGCTGGCAGTTGGCGTTAATCCACCAATCAGCAGGCCACCGATAACGCTCGCTTCGATATCCTGTCTCATGCAATCCCCCTGTCTGCAAACTTCCCTTCCCGTACCCCCGTTAACGAGTCTTCCCTCAGCAGGTAATCAAAATCAGCTGTCCAGCCCGTGTCGTTGTCTCCGAAGTAAAACGGCTTGGCCTGATGCACAAACGCCCTGACATACGCTCTGAAACCGTCCACGTTTGGCGTTTTCAGTTGCGGGATGATTTTCTTCAGGCGGCGTTTGCGTTTCTCGTTGACCGCAACAGCGTGTGGAAGTCTGTCACCGACTTCGGTGTTGTAGGCGTTCAGGAAGGATTCGTAGTCGATTCGTTCTGCCTTGCGACGTTCAGGTTTAACCTGCCCATCGCCTCCCCCATTGGGGGGTAGGGGGGTATTATTTATATTCTTGTTAATACCTTCTTGTTCATGATGTGCGGTTGTTTGTGCGGCTTCATGTGCGGCTTCATGTGCGGCATGTACGCTGAAAGCCGCGCCATTACTGGCTTCATCATGTGCGGCATCATGTGCGGTTGTTTGTGCGGCTTCATGTGCGGGTGAATTGTCCATTTTTTGAGCGTATTCATGGTAATTTGTGATGGTGATCACACGACCTTTTTGCTTCTCTCCATCAATGGTGATCATCCCCTCTTTCACAAAAACCTGAAGCATCCGCTCAACCTGATCACGGCTTGCCGGCTTGCCATGCCTGTCGCATAACTGAAGACCTAAATCAGCTGCTGTCACAACCAGTTGACCGGGTTGCAGATGCCATTCATGACCTTTGAAATTCGCTTTGTATGGCTTTCTGGCGGCATTCAGGAGAAGGTTTTCCCACAGGGTGCGAAGATAAACATCTTTCGCCCATGACTGTTTCAGAATGCTCCGGTACAACGGAATGTAACCAGTTTTCTGGTTCTCCATCCTGTTGCTCCTGCGCTCGTGTGCGGCGCTGAAATCGTAGATTTTTGCTGTATTGCTCATAACTACCTGCCTTGACGAAAGACCTTAAGAACATCGTTAAACTGACTTACGGATATGTCTTCTTTGAGAAGCTTTTCCAGAAATGCGTTTGGAATGAACGTATATCCCTCCTCTTTTGGTAGAGACGGGAGCAACGCCCTCGCCTCAGCCTTCAGAAGCTCAGTTCTGGCAACTTTCACAAAAGAGATTTGAGTTCTTTCATCAATGGAACGAAGGAAGCGCAAACGCTTAGCTTCTTTGTGTGTATCAGGTGGATTAAAGCCTTTGTTTCGCATATAATTACCTCGTTGGATGTTGTTAAAATTCCATCTGGATTTGATCAGAACGCTCGGTTGCCGCCGGGCGTTTTTTATTGGTGAGAATCGAAGCAACTTGTCGTGCCAATCGAGCCATATCGTCGTCGACGACGCCCCATTCAAGAACAGCAAGCAGCATTGAGAACTTTGGAATCCAGTCCCTCTTCCACCTGCTGATCTGCGACTTATCAACTCCAACAGCTTCCGCTGTCTTCTCAGTTCCAAGCATTGCGATTTTGTTAAGCAACGCACTCTCGATTCTTAGAGCCTCGTTGCGTTTGTTTGCACGAACCATATGTAAGTATTTCCTTAACAAATAAGAAGTTATGCGCATCAACTTATGCGCGTTGTATTCCCGCATTTCGGCGGGAATGAGGACCATGACTGTTAAAGAGCAATTTGCTTATGCGGCGTTCTTACGCGGCGGGAACAAGCCATCTAGCGTTGTCTTGCTCCCCAATTTATTCAGCGCCTTTACCAGGCGACGGCACGACTCTAAATCTGGAGTCCGGATACCTGACTCGTAGTTAGCTAAGCGGGACTGGTTCCAGCCACACGCGCCTGCTAACGCAGATTGAGTGATGCCAAGCTTTTTCCGTTCGTTGGCAATGTTGTTCATAGGTTTCCTTAAGAGCTAGTTCACTCAGTCTTTATTAAACACATATTGTGATTGATAGTCAACACAAATCGTGTAAAGCCTTAAACCACGGAATGTGATATAAAATGCGCATGAACAGAACAGAAACTATCGCCGCGCGTATCAAGCGATTACGGGAAGATAAAGGGCTTTCACAGAAGGCTCTGGCGGAGCTTTGCGGCTGGGCTTCACAATCTCGGATCGGCAACTATGAATCAGGAACCAGAAGCGTTAGTGTTGATGACGCAGAGGTAATAGCTAAAGCTTTGGGCGTCGCTCCGGCAGAACTGCTTTTTGGCGACAACTATCAGGGACAATACAAGCCAGGGGAAAAGTTTCCGTTGATTAGCTGGGTTAGCGCAGGTGCATGGAGTGAGGCCGTAGAGCCGTACAACCCTCAGGCAGTGGATGAGTGGTATGAATCAGATTGTCACGTTGTCGGTGACGCCTTCTGGCTCAGGGTTCAGGGCGACTCAATGACAGCTCCTACCGGCCTTAGCGTTCCTGAGGGTATGCTGGTTCTGTTCGACACTGGAAAGGAAGCCGTTAATGGAAGCCTGGTAGTTGCGAAGCTGACAGATGCTAATGAAGCCACGTTCAAGAAGCTAATCATTGATGGCGGTAACAAATACCTGAAAGGGCTTAACCCTGCCTATCCGTTGATCCCAATCGACGGCAACTGCAAGATAATCGGCGTAGCAGTGCAGATGATGATGAAATTCTCCTGATATACCCGCCACTTAAAAACATCAAACCCGCTTCGGCGGGTTTTTTGTTGCCCAAAGAAAATTAAATTACCTTAAAAATCAATGAAAACACGTGTTGTGATAAAAACAATCACATTTCGTGTTGACAGCACGAACACAATTTGTGATTATCTAGCCATCAGCAGGAAGCTGGTAGCCAAACGGAACAGATTGGCAGGCTCTTTAACATTGATGGGATTGTCCCGCCGAAATGCGGGAACCAAAGAGTAGTTGGCTTTGGGGTGACGTGAAGTGCAGCTGCACGACAGCAACCGGAAGATAAGCACCCGGCGCGTCACCGCCAAAGTCAATCATCGGAGGTCAACATGACAGTAGTCATTACATATCTGGCTGACGATAACGCCAGAAATCGCCGCAGAGCACGCAGACAGGCTCAACGTGAACAGGCAATGCAAGAACAGCGACTGGCGCGAAAAATTGCGCTAAAGCTCTCTGGTTGCGTCAGAGCAGACAAAGCAGCATCACTCGGAAGCCTTCGCTGCAAGAAGGCAGATGAATGCAGTGGAAGTATTTGCCTGCCAAACGTAGCCATTTACGCGGCAGGATACCGGAAATCAAAACAACTGACAGCGAGGTAAGTGATGAATCAGACATACATTCCATCATGCTTGAGAAATCTGCCAAAGCAGAAAGCAAAGCCCCGCAAGCAAGCCATAAAGGACGCTAAGGCAGAGGTTATTGATCAAGCAATACAATTGCTCAGGGAGGAGTTAAGAAGTGGCAAGCTCGAAGGAATGATGATGCCTTATCAGCGCGGATATCTATCGGCTATTAGTAAGTTGGAAGTATTGAAGAGTGAATTATGAACTATCTGGAATTTCCGGATGGTTCATTGTTTTGGCAGCAAACCACTTATTTGAGGTGAGATATGACAATATCATGGAGCGTACCTTTTCCTGAATCAGAAACTGAACATGATGGAATGCCTGTTTTCTGGAGATTCCAGGCGACAGTTGAAGAAGATGGAATCAAAATATTCGCACTTCAATATATAGCTTTTCATCAGACAGAGCATTATGCATGGTTGGTTCCTGCGCATTGGATTGTTAATTTTAAACCAGCACCAAATCAGTGGTTACAGGAATGGAAACAAAAGAGAAATAGATATGCAATTAAGAAAGTAGCAAAAAATGCAGAAAGATCTTTTGCATTCCCAACGAAGAAACTTGCCATTGAAAGTTTATTGCGCCGGAAGAAATACCATTTAATGAGAATCAAACAAGATTTGGCTGTTGTATCAACTCTTGTTGATGGGATGAAGAATATTGATACATCAACACCAGATATTGAATATAACTTTGGACACAACCAAGAAACAGAAAACTGGGTGTTTTATTAGTACGAATAAGCACTGTGTATTCATTCCAACGAGTGAATACACGGAGCAATGTCGCTCGTAACTAAACAGGAGCCGACTTGTTCTGATTATTGGAAATCTTCTTTGCCCTCCAGTGTGAGGGCTTTTTTATATGCATACCAATAACGCTTCACTTGAGGCGTTTTCGTTATGCAATCAAATATAAGGAGTTACCCATGATGCACTTTCAGCTCGCTGGTAGCGGCGTCATGTCCGCTTTCTACCCGCACGAATCTGAATTATCACGCCGAGTTAAACAATTAATCAGAGCAGCAAAGAAACAACTGGAGGCGTTATGCGCAATGAAATAGCCATTAATCACCAGATGCTTCGTGCTGCACAGAACAAAGCAGTAATAGCCAGATTTATTGGTGATTCAAAAATGTGGCTTGAAGCAAATAAAGCGATGAAATCAGCTATCAACCTTCCGTGGTATCGCAGGAAATGAGTTTTACAGATAACTGGTCAGACGAAGAATTCATTCGTCAGATGAACAAAATGCTCAATCAGCACAAAGAACAGGAGAAAGATGATGATTCTGACTCTGAATGATAAGCGTGAAATATCGCAAATCATCGCAAGTTTTACCGATGATGATTACGAACGAATCAACAGTGAAGTTGATCGCCTCTGCAAACGTTGCGACCCAATAAGCGAAATGCTTCGCTCATATAAACCAGATGAACACACTAAGGACGCTATCGACTGGCTGGAAGATGATGACTGTAACTATCAGGAAAAAGCCGCTGAATGGTTCTGGGATGCAATAACCGAAAGAGTTAAGGCTGAATATGCCTTCGCAATATTCAAACGCAGACATATTTATGGAGAAGCTGCATGAGCAATATCGTTGAATTCGTTAAACAGCAAGAGCAGTTATTCTGCGGAGCATTGACTGAACAGACGGTGACATGGGCTAAGGAAAGCCAGTTTGCAATTCAGTATTTCCAGAAAAATGATTACCTGGCTAAAACAGCACTGGCAAATCCAACCAGCGCACAGAACGCCATCATCAATGTTGCGGCGATCGGCATCACCTTAAACCCGGCCAGCAAACTGGCTTATCTGGTTCCTCGCGACGGCATGGTGTGCCTTGATATCAGTTACATGGGATTACTTCATCTTGCGCAATCGACAGGATCAATTAAGTGGGGGCAATGCAAACTGGTGTACTCAAACGACACCTATGAATCAAATGGCCTTGATTCGGCACCAACCCACAAATACAACGCATTTGGTGAGCGAGGCTCTATTGTTGGAGGTTATTGCACGGTTAAAACAGCAGATGGTGACTACCTGACTGAAGAAATGAGTCTGGCAGAAATTAAAGCTGTGGAAGCAACGAGCAAGGCAAAGAATGGACCGTGGAAGACATTCTGGGAAGAGATGGCGCGTAAAACCATAGTTAAACGCGCCAGCAAATACTGGCCTAAAGCCCAGCGACTGGATAATGCCATTCACCTGCTTAACGAAGATGAGGGTATGCATCAGGAACCGGTTATGCCGCACAAATCAGAGGAAGATATCCGCGAAGATGAACGGAAACGCCAGCAGGAAATAATGGAAAAAGCACAACTTCTTTGTGATGAAATGGCTCAGGCTGAAAACATGGATGATTTGAAGAGGTATTTTGCAGAAGCATATCGCCTGACATCTGGAATGAAATTGCAGCAGAACGTACAAGCCATTTACGCAGAATGCAAAGCGAAACTGGAGGTTGCCAGTGAGCAAACTGTATGAAATTGCCAATGAATACGCAAAATTGATGGATTCAGATTTAGAACCAGAGATGATTGCTGACACAATAGAAGGCATGGAAGGAGAATTTACCGATAAAATAGAGCAACTTCTTTCCGTCATTAAAAATGAATCTGGTTATGCTGAACGCCTCAAGGAAGAGGCAAAGTCACTAAATGAGCGAGCCGCAGTAATTCAAAATAAGATTGACAGCATTATGGCGTATATAGCGTCATCGCTTGAAATGGTTGGCAAGAAAAAGATTCGAGCAGGTATTCACCAGGTAACAATCCGCAAACCGTCAGAAACTGTAGAAATCATCGACTCAGGCGCCCTTCCTCCTGAATACGTTGAGTTTGAAACGATAATTAAAGCCGACAAGTTGGCAATCAAACACCAACTAAAAGCAGGAATAAATATCCCCGGCGCTCAACTCAAAGTTGGGAAACCTTCACTTCTTATCAAATAACGGTATCGACTATGAAAAAGACTCCATGGGAGAAATGGGAAGTCGATTTCTTGCGCGAAGTAGCGGCAACAATGCCAGTTGAAGTTATCGCTGAAAAACTGGAAAGGACTGAGAAAGCAGTAATGGCGAAAGCAACAAGGATTGGCGCTGACATTGTTAGCCGACTTCGTGGAAGACGATGGACAAGAGCCGAAGTATCACTTTTCGGTAAGTTCTCCGCAGAAGAAATAGCAATTGCAACCTGCCGCTCAATTTATTCAGTAAGAGCTATGCGATACAAGCTAAAAAAACTCGATGAAGAAAGAGAAGGCATACGAATAAATTAACATGGAGTAATTAACAATGAAGCTAAACATCGACCTTGGAAAATACGTTATTACCGGAACCAAACACGACCTGATTCTTAGCGAAAGAGGAATTATCAAAGAAGGTGAGAATGCAGGGAAAGAAACACTAAGCCGTATCGGTTATTACAGCAAGTTTGAGCATCTGGTTAAAGAGTTATGCAACCGTGAAATTCTGTTATCTCAAGCGCGGACGCTACAGGATATTCAGCAGCATATCGAGACTTTAGGTGTGTCACTTAGCATGGCCGTTGACCAGTTCGTGGAGAGTAAATCATGAGAGGACTTGCATACAATCCCGGAATTCTTCCGGCAGAAATGATTATTCGCCAACGCGTAAAGCCAATGCCATCGAGAGAGGAATTGCTTAAAAGAAATTCTTTTCCATCAGTAAATCAAAACAAATATCTGAATGCGATGTGGCGGAGTGGGAAGAAATGAAACAAATGTCACTAATTGAGATGGATGGATTTCTGAAAGGTCAATGCATCCCACGAGATTTAAAGGTCAACGAAACAAGCGCTGAATATCTGGTGCGTAAATTTGCTGAGATTGAATCAAATCTGGAAACGGCGTTGCGTGAGTGTCGCTCTTCTGGAATCACGATTGACAACCTTGAGGCCAAGTGTGCGGCGCTGGCTGCGGAGCAAGAAATCGTAAATGCCGACAACGCATATTTGCGCGATCAAATTATGTTCTGGGCTAGGGAGTGTGACCGAATCACCTACAACCACACCAACAAAGTGACAGATGCGCATCAGTCTGAAGCTGAGCGGGTTTTGGCAAACACATATCCAGCCTCATCCTCCTTCCTGACTGAAGTGCGGGCGCAGGGGTTAGAGATGCACGCAGATAACCTCGATAACGCAGCAGACGACGCAGAACGATGTGGTTTTGATTATGCCGTTAAGTTTCTACGCAGTGAAGCGTCTAGTGTACGTTTGTTCGCCGACCAGCTTCGCAAAGGAGGCAACCAGTGAGTGAGTCAAAATGCCAAATTAATGGCAATAAGATAGAACCGTGCGCGGTGTTGGCAAAATCTCTCGAATATGGAAATCCAACATTCAAGAGTAAAGGCATATTTATCCCGGAGCGTGTGAACATAAACACCGGCGAGTCAGGCATAGATATTGCTCAAATTCACTCTGGGAAATATATCGGTCGTGGCGTTGCAATGTGCTTTTGCCCGTTCTGTGGTGAAAGTTTGAAAACGTGGGAAGCGGAGGCAGCCAGTGAGCAAGATTGACTATCAGGCACTACGTGCTAAGGCAGAAAAAGCAACGTGTGGCGAGTGGTCGCTCGAATATGGAGAGGGCCGATTTGATGGTGATGATGCGCTAATTCATCGCGAGGCTGCTGGATATATTCCCATTTGCAGAATTGAAGGAGCGCATCCTGAAAGCGGTTTCGATGAAGATTTCCAAATGGAACAGCAGGCCAATGCTGAATTCATCGCTGCAGCCAATCCGGCTACTGTGCTGGCACTACTGGATGAACGGGAAAGAAACCAGCAATACATCAAACGCCGCGACCAGGAGAACGAGGATATTGCGCTAACGGTAGGGAAACTGCGTGTTGAGCTGGAAGCAACAGAGAACAACCTCATTGATAGTGAATGCCATGTTGCTGAACTAGAAGAAGCACTACGCGACAAGCAGGCGTTACTTGAAGCCTCAGAAAAGCGCATAGCAGAACAAAGCGCGATTGTTACAGCCGCTGAAAAACTGGTTCGCTGTAAAGGCCGCTATCACAGTGAGCAAAACTATCGTGCGCTGGCTGCATTGTTTGGCGTAACAGTGCCGGATTTACCACCACTGCAAGCAGATGATTAAGGACTAACCTATGACCACTATTACCAAAGAGCGACTACTGACAATCAGGCAGTGGCGCGAAACATACGGACCTGGTAGCAACGTTGTACTGCCAGCAGAAGAAGCGGAAGAGCTGGCACGGATTGCGCTGGCATCGCTGGAAGCAGAACCAGTTGCTTATATTTTCAAACATCCGGCTGGAAAATTATTCTGGGCTTTAACGGATGAAAGCAATAAAGATCAATCGGACGTTATTCCTGTTTATGCCGCCCCTCCAGTGCCAGTAGTACCTGCTGCATTACCTGAGAACGACGATGAGGACGGGCATGACATTGATTATCTTGAGCCATCTGAAGTTTACTCGCTTGGGCGAACAGCTGGCTGGAACGCCTGCCGTGCTGCCATGCTTCATGGTGCCGAACCTGTAAGCCAAACTTACAAGTTGAACGAGCTATCTGGCAACTCTCCGGTAACTCCTGATGGTTGGATAAGCTGTAGTAAGCGAATGCCGGAGAAATACGATTTCGATATCTGGGTATTCTCTCTATCCAGAGGTGTTCTTGACGGGCTACAGTGGGATGGCTCGATGTTTACTGATGATGAATATCAGTTCGTTATTCATGACGCCACGCATTGGATGAGAAAAGCATATCCAGCAGCACCACAGCAGGAGGTCGAATGAGCAGGGTGAACGGGAGCAAGCCGCCTAAGTACATGCCGGTAATGAACTCCGCCAAGCCAGTAAAGCTAACCTATGAGCAAGTAATGGCGCTTCCGTTGATGTCGGATGTTTATGTAAGGATGAATGACGGTAAAATTTTGAATGGTAAGCTCGCTTCGCACTCAGATTATCTCGTCGGATGTCCGGTAGTCGACATAGGTGAATCGAGGAGCATTGGAATTGGATACGAGGGGGAAATTATCGCAGCAGCACCGAAGCAGGAGGTGAAGTGATGTACTCCTTCGCGAAATATACGGTTATTGACTGGATAGCATTCCTTCAGGTTTTGCTCATCTGGTTTTATATGGCTTACAGGAGTGGACAGTGGATTGTCAGTGTAGCCTGTAGCAAGGGATGGCGTTGGTGGAACAGAAAGAATAAAAAAGCACTGGCATTGGATTCGTTTTACGAAGCATTCAATCTTAACAGCCTTCAGCCTGGTTCTGTCGTTGTAGTCACCACTCAAAGCGGCATGACCATTCAGATTCATAAACCAAAAGAGGAAAAATGATGTGGCCTATATGTGTTAATTGCGGACGGATGTGCCTATCTGGATGGTGCCGAAAGTGCGACAAATGCACGAAGAAAAGACAATAACAATCCTCGCACTCGCGGGGATTTCTTTTATCTGAACTCGCTACGGCGGGTTTTGTTTTATGGAGATGATAAATGCACTTCCGAGTCACATGTGAATGGAATGGAGAACCATTCAACAGAGTTATCGAAGCAGAGAACATCAACGACTGCTACGACCACTGGATGATATGGGCGCAGATAGCACATGCAGACGTAACCAATATTCGAATTGAAGAACTGAAAGAACACCAAGCCGCCTGATGGCGGTTTCTTTTTGCCTGGAGAATTAAGATGACCGATACCAGCCTGATTCCTGAGAAAGAAGTGATGAACAAGCTCGGTGTTTCATCACGTCAGACAATCTGGAACTATACCAAACGGCACGGATTTCCGAAGCCAGTCAGAACCCACCCCAAATCATACCTTCGTGAAGCTGTTGAGGGGTGGATTCTTAACGGTGGCGTTAATCAGAAATGCTCCTGATGTGCCAGAACAATTTATCAGCGTGAAGCTCATACGCTTTGCGCTGAGCCTCTATCCAATCGTGTTTATTGTATACTGACATTATCCCGCCAAGTTCATGACCGAGCATTCGCTCAGTAACATGAGGCTCGACATTCATCTCGGACAGACGTGTAACAAGCGTTCTTCTGAAATCATGTGTTCGCCAGTAACCTAGGTCCACCCCTCCCCTTATTCGATTTACGAATCGGTTGGCTGCAGCGATGCTGATCGGTTTGTTTATGTCTTCTCCAGGGAAAAGAACATCATTGTACGTTGTCATGGCCTTTTCGAGGAAAGGCTTAATTTGTTCGAAGATTGGACGGCGGATAACATTACCCATCTTGCTATGCTCTTTCGGTACGGTCCATACGTTGTCCAGCAGGTCAAACTCTGTCTTTGTTGCCAGCCTAAGCTCTGAGAGCCTCGCCCCCCACAGCATAAGCATCTGATGAAGTAGCTTATTTGACGTAGACGCACGGCTTCTTTCAATAGCAAGCCAAATCTTAGCCAGTTCGTGATACGACAGTACCCGATCCCCTACCTCAGCGCGGGAGCCGAAGTCCCTTGGCTGGATGCTCATAATTGCGCAACTATCTATCAACTGACGCCGCATGCACCAACTTATTGCTGATCTTAGTTGACTTAGCACCTGCCTTGCTCGGCGTGGATTATCTCTTTCTTCTTCGGTAAGCAGGTCAACCCATTGCTTAACCGTGATAGAAGATGCCGGACGATTAGGAAATGCGTCATGCATGCGCTTCATAACCGTTGATCGGTAAAGTGCCTGGGTCTTTTCTCTGAGAGTTGTAGAGACGTAGTTGTCGAACCAGTAGTCGAGACACTGGGCGACCGTCATGGAGTTCTCCACCTTCTCTTCAAAATAAGTGCGTGGATCCGTTCCTGAGAAATAGAGCTTTCGCAAGTCAGCAGTGATCTGTCTGGCATCCTTCAAAGACAGGGATGGGTATCGACCAAGCCCAAGTCGATTAGGCTTGCCATGCCAGCGATAGCGGTACTGGAACTGGATGACCCCCTTCGGTGAAATTCGCACGCTGAGGCCATCTGCATCAGCCACTTCTTGTGGGCCCGAATATGGTTTACCATAAATAGTACGAAGTTTTGTGTCGCTTATAGCCATAAATAATATTTGGTACGCTCAAAAATAATGGTTTGGTACACATCTGGTACACAATATCACATGGACAACAGCGCACAGTAAACAACTATATTTGACGTTCGTAGACATACTCAGGTGAAAAAATGGTTGTTTTTCGAGTTATAACAGACAGTTAATTAACTACAGTGGACAATGCTAGACAATGACAGACACAGATAAACAACCTACCTTCCTCTTTCACGATTACGAAACCTTTGGCACGCACCCCGCGTTAGATCGCCCTGCACAGTTCGCAGCCATTCGCACCGATAGCGAATTCAATGTCATCGGCGAACCCGAAGTCTTTTACTGCAAGCCCGCTGATGACTATTTACCCCAGCCAGGAGCCGTATTAATTACCGGTATTACCCCGCAGGAAGCACGGGCGAAAGGAGAAAACGAAGCCGCGTTTGCCGCCCGTATTCACTCGCTTTTTACCGTACCGAAGACCTGTATTCTGGGCTACAACAATGTGCGTTTCGACGACGAAGTCACACGCAACGTTTTTTATCGTAATTTCTACGATCCTTACGCCTGGAGCTGGCAGCATGATAACTCGCGCTGGGATTTGCTGGATGTTATGCGTGCCTGTTATGCCCTGCGCCCGGAAGGAATAAACTGGCCTGAAAATGATGACGGTCTACCGAGCTTTCGCCTTGAGCATTTAACCAAAGCGAATGGAATTGAACATAGCAACGCCCACGATGCGATGGCTGATGTGTACGCCACTATTGCGATGGCGAAACTGGTAAAAACGCGTCAGCCACGTCTGTTTGATTATCTCTTTACCCATCGTAATAAACACAAACTGATGGCGTTGATTGATGTTCCGCAGATGAAACCCCTGGTTCACGTTTCCGGAATGTTTGGGGCATGGCGCGGCAATACCAGCTGGGTGGCACCGCTGGCGTGGCATCCAGAAAATCGCAATGCCGTAATTATGGTGGATTTGGCAGGAGACATTTCGCCATTACTGGAACTGGATAGCGACACATTGCGCGAGCGTTTATATACTGCAAAAGCCGATCTTGGCGATAACGCCGCCGTTCCGGTTAAGCTGGTGCATATCAATAAATGTCCGGTGCTGGCCCAGGCGAATACGCTACGCCCGGAAGATGCCGACCGACTGGGAATTAATCGTCAGCATTGCCTCGATAACCTGAAAATTCTGCGTGAAAATCCGCAAGTGCGCGAAAAAGTGGTGGCGATATTCGCGGAAGCCGAACCGTTTACGCCTTCAGATAACGTGGATGCACAGCTTTATAACGGCTTTTTCAGTGACGCAGATCGTGCAGCAATGAAAATTGTGCTGGAAACCGAGCCGCGTAATTTACCGGCACTGGATATCACTTTTGTTGATAAACGGATTGAAAAGCTGTTGTTCAATTATCGGGCACGCAACTTCCCGGGGACGCTGGATTATGCCGAGCAGCAACGCTGGCTGGAGCACCGTCGCCAGGTCTTCACGCCAGAGTTTTTGCAGGGCTATGCAGATGAATTGCAGATGCTGGCACAACAATATGCCGATGACAAAGAAAAAGTGGCGCTGTTAAAAGCGCTTTGGCAGTACGCGGAAGAGATCGTCTAATTTGAAGCCTCCGCCGCTGGTACGGCAGAGGACAATGTTGAGTCAGGCTTTTTGAACGGTGATGCTCCACGCTGCATCGCCAATCTGCTGATAATCGGTGATGGCATGTCCTTCTTCTGCCGCCCACTGTGGGATTGCTTCAGTTGCCTGGGTGCAATCAAACTCAATTACCAACTCATCGCCGCTGGCCATTTCTGCCAGTGCTGCTTTTGCTTCTATGAGTGGAAACGGACAGACCTGCGTCACCACATCCAGCTTTTTAATCGCCATCTTTACACCTTACTTAATTTGCCGCAGCAGTCGCCAGTCGCGCCTTACGCTGCGGTCGAACATACACAAGCCAGGACGCAGTCCAGACTCCGAGAATCATAAATACAAGGCCAATCCAGCCCTGCCAGGTCATCATTGCAGTCATAACCAGTCCATTACCGATAGAGCAACCACCTGCAATACTGGCACCGAAGCCCATCAGTACACCACCTAACCCGCTACGTAATGTTGTTTGTGCATCAGCTGCGCGAACGCGGAACTCACGGCTCGCTTTGGCTGCAATAAATGACCCCACGAAGATCCCTAACACCAGGAAAACGCCCCAGTTAATGTATTTCACGTCACCCGCGACCAGAAATTGCAGAATATTGGCCGTTGGGGAAGTGATTCCTAACCCAAACATGCGTCCGGTTGCTTCACTCAGGGGCCAGGCTAAAAGCGCAATCAAACCGATGAGTACAGCAGTGACAAAGGGATGCCAGCGTTTTTCAAACAGAATATGAGCGATCCCGGTTCGGCCCGGCGGTAAGGTCGCGACTTTGAGTTTTGGCTTCTTCAACTCTTTCATCACCACCCAGAGCGTTATCACCAGCAAAACGGCAACCAACGGCCACACAGACAAATTAAAAGTCTCAGCAATAGAGTTATGTTCAGTACTGTAGTGCTGCAAGGTTTGATTTAAACCACTGGCATGTGGAGAACGCATCACCGCACTCATCACCATATAAGTGAAAAGCGCGATCCAACTGCCGATCAATCCCTCACCCGCGCGATACCAGGTCCCGGTGGCACATCCACCCGCCAGAACAATTCCCAGCCCGAAGATATACCCACCTATAACAGTACCAAGCCACGGGAACGCCCCGGCTTCGTAAGTCAGTAGGCCCGCCTGAATTAACGCAAAAACCCCCACGCTTTGTACCGAAATTGCAATCAGCAAGGCGTAAAACATGCGATTATTTTTCGCGATATACATATCGCGAAAACCACCTGTCAGGCAAAAACGCCCACGCTGCATGACAAATCCCAGCAGAGCACCACAAATTAGCCCGCTTAATATCATTGAAAACATAAATTAATTAACCAGATGAATGTTAATGAGGAAATTATTCATGACTGGTGGAATGCAGACCAATAACCAAATTCTCTAAATTAGAACAAATGGTTATTAATGAGGATTTCGATAAAAAAGAATAAAAAAACCGGAGCCAAATATTCATTCGACTCCGGTTGATTATTAGAAAAGATGATTATGCTACGTCTTCGTACTGCGGAACCGGGTTACGGAAGCTCTTGGTGACGCAAGCCAGGTAAATCAGACCGATAGCAGCCCAGATCAGCCCCAGAACCATTGAGCTTTCTTCCAGGTTAACCCACAGCGCACCAACGGTCAGCGCACCACACATCGGCAGGAACAGATACTGGAAGTGATCTTTCAGCGTCTTATTACGCTTCTCACGGATCCAGAACTGCGAGATGACCGACAGGTTAACGAAGGTGAACGCCACCAACGCACCAAAGTTGATCAGCGCCGTAGCCATCACCAGGTCGAAGTTGATTGCCAGCAGGGCAATCGCGCCAACCAGGATGATGTTCATCGCCGGAGTACGCCATTTCGGGTGTACATAACCGAAGAAGCTTTTCGGGAATACGCCGTCACGACCCATTACGTACATCAGACGCGCTACGCCTGCGTGCGCCGCCATACCGGACGCCAGTACGGTAATGGTGGAGAAGATCAGCGCGCCAACCTGGAACGCTTTACCCGCAACGTACAGCATGATTTCAGGCTGTGACGCATCCGGATCTTTAAAGCGAGAGATATCCGGGAAGTACAGCTGCAGGAAGTAAGTTGCAAAGATGAAGATCATGCCGCCGATCAGCGCGGTCAGGAAAATCGCACGCGGGATCACGCGCTCTGCATCTTTGGTTTCTTCCGACAGGTTGCTGATGCCGTCAAAGCCGGTAAAGGAGAAGCACAGGATTGTCGCCCCGGTAATCATCGGGATAACATGCGCATCGCCAGACCAGAATGGACGAGTGCTCGCCAGCGTACCAGCGCCTTCACCTTCAAATACGCCATAAACAACCATGCCCAGAATCACCGCGATCAGCACTACCTGCAACACGACGATTACAGTGTTGAAGTTCGCTACGGATTTCAGACTACGCAGGTTAAAGGCGGTCATAAAGGCCACCAGCGCCACCACAAACATCCACGATGGGATGGAAGGCACCAGAGCTTCAAAATAGATTTTCGCCAGCAGAATGTTGATCATCGGCGCGAACAGATAGTCGAGCAGAGAAGACCAACCCACCATAAAGCCGACAGTCGGGCTAATGGATTTCTGGGCGTAAGTATATGCAGAGCCAGCAGAAGGATAGCGGCGAACCAGCTTCCCGTAGCTCAGAGCCGTAAACAGGATCGCAATCAATGCGAACGCATAGGCTGTCGGCACATGACCATCCGTGAGGCCTGAAACGATACCAAAAGTATCAAACAGCGTCATCGGCTGCATATAGGCAAGACCCATCATTACAACCGGAACTAACGTAAGCGTTTTACGCAATTCCACGCGAGAGGTGTTTGGAGTAACGTTATGCGACATGGTCATTCTCCTTTACGGTGATAACCGTCGCGTAAGCAAAAAATTGCCCCATTTTTTTGGATTCCTCAGCGACAACAACTGTCGATTTTTAGTAAATATCTATCCGGTACGAAGCCCGGCCTCTTGGTATGAATGATTGGTTTGAAGCAAAAAATAACCGACGCTGATGAAACGTCGGTTTTTAGTCATTTTTTGACAGCGGCGCATTGTGCCTAAATGGGGGGGAAATGACAAGAGAATGAGAGGCTTGTCATAATAATTTTTCTTTAAATGGCTGATTTTCCGTCATCAGATTTTGCATAAACACCGGCGATCGCACTATTTGCTAAAATTTCATCCCGCCACCAGCCGCTGGCAAGCCCTGCGGTCTGTTCGTTCCAGCCAATCCAGACGGGTTCAAAGAGAGTTTGGGCGACCACTTTCTTCTCTATTAACGCGCCACTATCGAGAAAACGTTGTGCCAGATAACGGGGTAAATAGCCGCAGCCGAGGCCGCTAATTTGCAGCTCCAGCTTGGTTTTAAAATCGAAAACGGTAATGGCTTCTTGTTCGTCGAGAAGTTGTGAGGCCGTAGAAGCGCCTGCCTGCGCGGTATCCCCCACCACAATCGCCCGATATCGCTTAATAATACGACGATTTAACGGCTCTTCTTCCATGGCTAACGGATGATGAGGCGCGACCGCAAAGACTTGTTCCAGATCGCCCAACCGCGAGAAACCAAACTCACTGGAAGATGGTGGCTCATGCATCGCGCCAACAATAATATCCGCTCGCCCCTGAGTCAGGGCATCCCAGGAACCACCGAGTACGCCATTGATAAACTTCAGGCGCGTCACGCTATGATGTTGATAAAAAGCTTCAATCAGTGGCGCAAGCAGAGAAAAAGGAAACGTGTCGTCCACGCCAATCACCAGCTCGTTTTCCCAGCCTTCATGCAGTTTGATCGCCTGCTTTTCCAGTTCCCGCACGGTATGCAGAACTTCCCGCCCTTTCTCTAATAACATTTTTCCGGTGCGGGTGAATTTAGCGCGGTGACCGCTACGATCAAGCAATTGAATATTAAGGTCGCTTTCCAGCTTGTGAACGGTGTAACTCAGAGCGGACGGCGTCTTGTAGAGTTTGGCCGACGCCGCCGCAAAACTGCCTTCTTTTTCTAAGGCATCGAGGATCATCAACACATCCAGCAGTGGTTTCATACACGCCCCCTTGCAGTGCATGCGGCGTCCTGCTGGCGTGATCGTTTACTCCAGCGGCATTACCAGCGGATCGGGATACTGGTATTCAAATCCCAGTTCATTACAAATCCGACTGCCATCAATAATCTTACCTTTGCCGCTGTCCAGACTATTTCTGAACTGCGGAGGTTCCAGCCCCAGTAAACGGGCCATCTGCGGATAGAAAACATTACGCGCAGGGTGAGCTGGCGCACATATATTATAGATGTGTCCGCCTTTAGGTGCCTGTAACAACAGAGTGATAGCGCCAATAACATCTTCTAAATGGACTAAATTAACACCATGTTCACCATCAGGCGCGGTTTTTCCGGCAAAGAACCGTCCGGGATGACGTCCCGGTCCGACCAGGCCCGCAAGACGCAGAATATCGACCGAAGTACCGGGTAAATTGTGCAGCCAGTCTTCGAGTTCTTCTAATACTCGTCCACTGTTGGTCACCGGATTACGCGGGGTGGTTTCTTTCACCGTGCCTTGCGCGTCGCCATAGACAGACGTTGAGCTGGTAAAAATAATGCGGGGAATACGATGGGCCAGCGCGCTATCCACTAACTCTTGTACCGCTTGTAAATAGAACTCATCGCCGGGGCCGCTACGACGTGCCGGAAGCGTAATGACCAGCGCATCGGCATCCATCAGGGCATCCAGATCGTCAGAATCGCAAACTAACTCAGGCTCCATGCGAAGCAGATAGCTATCAATGCCACTCATTCGGGACGCTTCGACACCATCTTGTGTGGTTTTACTCCCGGTGACTTGCCAGCCTCGCGCTGAAAGTGACATCGCCAGCGGCATGCCTAACCACCCTAACCCGACAATTGCGACCTTTTTCATCCGTTATCTCCTGATACACCTTAGATCTATAAGGCTACGCTAGCCTATCAAAACTGACAATTCATTCTATGAATGAATCTGTTCAATAATGATAACGACATGCTGCAATGAGCAGTGAATCGTCGGTAACCGCGTATACCAGACGGTGCTCCTCTGTAATGCGTCGGGACCAGAAACCTGACAAATTATGTTTCAGGGGTTCTGGCTTCCCCTTACCTTCAAATGGCGTTCTGCGGGTATCTTTGATAAGTTCATTGATCTTTTTAACAATTCGCTTATCTGTTTCCTGCCAGTACAGATAATCATCCCATGATTCCTCAGACCAGATTAGTTTCACTCAATAATGTCCTTTTCTGTTCCTTTGCCTGATTTCAGGCTATCGATTGAGTCCATCAATCTCCGGGCGTTAGCGGGGGAGCGCAGTAGATAAGCCGTCTCTTCCAGCGAGTTGTATTCTTCGAGTGACATCAGAACACAAGCCTCTCCATTCTGACGAGTAATAAGGATCGGGGCATGATCTTCAACGGCTTTCATCATTGTTGCCGACAAATTCTGACGCGCTTCGCTGTAGCTAATTGTACGCATGTCAATCTCCTCTTTTGTACAGTTCATTGTACAATGATGGGCGTTAATTAACTATTTATTAATTAGTTTGTAGATCAAGGTATTGTCAGTGAGACGAAAATCCAGGCTTCGCTATTTTTGGTGCCGTCAGCTTAGAGGACAGTCCTCTTAGCGCCCTCCTTTCCCCGCTCATTCATTAAACAAATCCATTGCCATAAAATATATAAAAAAGCCCTTGCTTTCTAACGTGAAAGTGGTTTAGGTTAAAAGACATCAGTTGAATAAACATTCACAGAGACTTTTATGACACGCGTTCAATTTAAACACCACCATCATCACCATCATCCTGACTAGTCTTTCAGGCGATGTGTGCTGGAAGACATTCAGATCTTCCAGTGGTGCATGAACGCATGAGAAAGCCCCCGGAAGATCACCTTCCGGGGGCTTTTTTATTGCGCGGTTGATAACGGTTCAGACAGGTTTAAAGAGGAATAAGAAAATGACAGACAACACTCGTTTACGCATAGCTATGCAGAAATCCGGCCGTTTAAGTGATGACTCACGCGAATTGCTGGCGCGCTGTGGCATTAAAATCAATCTTCACACCCAGCGCCTGATCGCGATGGCAGAAAACATGCCGATTGATATTCTGCGCGTGCGTGACGACGACATTCCCGGTCTGGTAATGGATGGCGTGGTAGACCTTGGGATTATCGGCGAAAATGTGCTGGAAGAAGAACTGCTTAACCGCCGCGCCCAGGGTGAAGATCCGCGCTACTTTACCCTGCGTCGTCTGGATTTCGGCGGCTGCCGCCTTTCGCTGGCAACGCCGGTTGATGAAGCCTGGGACGGCCCGCTCTCCTTAAACGGTAAACGTATCGCCACCTCTTATCCTCACTTGCTCAAGCGTTATCTCGACCAGAAAGGCATCTCTTTTAAATCCTGCTTACTGAACGGTTCTGTTGAAGTCGCTCCGCGTGCCGGACTGGCGGATGCGATTTGCGATCTGGTTTCCACCGGTGCCACGCTGGAAGCAAACGGCCTGCGCGAAGTCGAAGTTATCTACCGCTCGAAAGCTTGCCTGATCCAGCGCGATGGCGAAATGGAAGAATCCAAACAGCAACTGATCGACAAACTGCTGACCCGTATTCAGGGCGTGATCCAGGCGCGCGAATCAAAATACATCATGATGCACGCACCGACCGAACGTCTGGATGAAGTCATCGCCCTGCTGCCAGGTGCCGAACGCCCAACCATTCTGCCGCTGGCGGGTGACCAACAGCGCGTAGCGATGCACATGGTCAGTAGCGAAACCCTGTTCTGGGAAACGATGGAAAAACTGAAAGCGCTGGGTGCCAGTTCAATCCTGGTCCTGCCGATTGAGAAGATGATGGAGTGATCGCCATGAGCTTTAACACAATCATTGACTGGAATAGCTGTACTGCAAAGCAACAACGCCAGCTGTTAATGCGCCCGGCGATCTCCGCTTCTGAAAGCATTACCCGCACGGTTAACGATATTCTCGATAGCGTGAAAGCACGCGGTGATGACGCCCTGCGGGAATACAGCGCGAAGTTTGATAAAGCAACGGTCACCGCACTGAAGGTGTCTGCTGAGGAAATAGCCGCCGCCAGCGAACGCCTGAGCGACGAGCTAAAACAGGCGATGGCGGTGGCAGTAAAAAATATTGAAACCTTCCACACTGCGCAAAAACTGCCACCGGTAGATGTAGAAACCCAGCCAGGCGTGCGTTGCCAGCAGGTCACGCGCCCGGTCGCTTCAGTTGGGTTGTATATTCCTGGCGGCTCCGCCCCGCTCTTCTCAACGGTATTAATGCTGGCAACTCCGGCGCGTATTGCGGGCTGTAAAAAAGTAGTGTTGTGCTCACCGCCGCCGATTGCCGATGAGATCCTTTATGCGGCGCAGTTGTGCGGTGTGCAGGACGTGTTTAACGTCGGCGGCGCACAGGCCATTGCCGCGCTGGCGTTTGGTACGGAATCTGTGCCGAAAGTGGACAAAATCTTCGGGCCGGGTAACGCCTTTGTCACCGAAGCGAAACGTCAGGTGAGCCAGCGTCTGGACGGTGCGGCGATCGATATGCCCGCAGGCCCGTCGGAAGTGCTGGTGATTGCTGACAGCGGCGCTACGCCGGATTTCGTGGCTTCTGATTTGCTTTCTCAGGCTGAACACGGCCCGGATTCACAGGTAATTTTACTGACGCCCGCTGCTGATATGGCGCGTCGCGTTGCCGAGGCCGTCGAACGCCAGTTGGCAGAACTGCCGCGTGCCGAAACCGCCCGCCAGGCACTGAACGCCAGCCGCCTGATCGTGACTAAAGATTTAGCGCAGTGCGTGGAGATCTCCAACCAGTACGGCCCGGAGCACCTGATCATTCAGACCCGCAACGCCCGCGAACTGGTCGATGGCATTACCAGTGCCGGTTCGGTATTTCTTGGTGACTGGTCACCGGAATCGGCAGGTGATTACGCCTCCGGAACCAACCACGTTCTGCCGACTTACGGTTACACCGCCACCTGTTCCAGCCTCGGGCTGGCAGATTTCCAGAAGCGTATGACCGTGCAGGAACTGTCGAAAGAAGGTTTCTCCGCGCTGGCTTCGACCATTGAAACATTGGCCGCCGCCGAGCGCCTGACCGCCCATAAAAATGCCGTTACTTTGCGTGTTAACGCCCTTAAGGAGCAAGCATGAGCACCGTGACTATTACCGATTTAGCGCGTGAAAACGTCCGCAACCTGACGCCGTATCAGTCGGCGCGTCGTCTGGGCGGTAACGGCGACGTCTGGCTGAACGCCAACGAATATCCCACAGCCGTGGAGTTTCAGCTTACTCAGCAAACGCTCAACCGCTACCCGGAATGCCAGCCGAAAGCGGTGATTGAAAATTACGCGCAATATGCAGGCGTAAAACCGGAACAGGTGCTGGTCAGCCGTGGCGCGGACGAAGGTATTGAACTGCTGATCCGCGCTTTTTGCGAACCAGGTAAAGACGCCATCCTCTACTGCCCGCCAACGTACGGCATGTACAGCGTCAGCGCCGAAACCATTGGCGTCGAGTGCCGCACAGTGCCGACGCTGGACAACTGGCAACTGGACTTACAGGGCATTTCCGACAAGCTGGACGGCGTAAAAGTGGTCTATGTTTGCAGCCCCAACAACCCGACCGGGCAACTGATCAATCCGCAGGATTTTCGCACTCTGCTGGAGTTAACCCGCGGTAAAGCGATTGTGGTTGCCGATGAAGCCTATATCGAGTTTTGCCCGCAGGCATCGCTGGCTGGCTGGCTGGCGGAATATCCGCACCTGGCTATTTTACGCACACTGTCGAAAGCTTTTGCTCTGGCGGGGCTTCGTTGCGGATTTACGCTGGCAAACGAAGAAGTCATCAACCTGCTGATGAAAGTGATCGCCCCCTACCCGCTCTCGACGCCGGTTGCCGACATTGCGGCCCAAGCGTTAAGCCCGCAGGGGATCGTCGCCATGCGCGAACGGGTAGCGCAAATTATTGCAGAACGCGAATACCTGATTGCCGCACTGAAAGAGATCCCCTGCGTGGAGCAGGTTTTTGACTCTGAAACCAACTACATTCTGGCGCGCTTTAAAGCCTCCAGTGCAGTGTTTAAATCTTTGTGGGATCAGGGCATTATCTTACGTGATCAGAATAAACAACCCTCTTTAAGCGGCTGCCTGCGAATTACCGTCGGAACCCGTGAAGAAAGCCAGCGCGTCATTGACGCCTTACGTGCGGAGCAAGTTTGATGAGTCAGAAGTATCTTTTTATCGATCGCGATGGAACCCTGATTAGCGAACCGCCGAGTGATTTTCAGGTGGACCGTTTTGACAAACTCGCCTTTGAACCGGGCGTGATCCCGGAGCTGCTGAAGCTGCAAAAAGCGGGCTACAAGCTGGTGATGATCACTAATCAGGATGGTCTGGGAACACAAAGTTTCCCGCAGGCGGATTTCGATGGCCCGCACAACCTGATGATGCAGATCTTCACCTCGCAAGGCGTACAGTTTGATGAAGTGCTGATTTGTCCGCACCTGCCCGCCGATGAGTGCGACTGCCGTAAGCCGAAAGTAAAACTGGTGGAACGTTATCTGGCTGAGCAAGCGATGGATCGCGCCAACAGTTATGTGATTGGCGATCGCGCGACCGATATTCAACTGGCGGAAAACATGGGCATTAATGGTTTACGCTACGACCGCGAAATCCTGAACTGGCCGATGATTGGCGAGCAACTCACTAAACGAGACCGTTACGCCCATGTAGTGCGCAACACCAAAGAGACGCAAATTGACGTCCAGGTGTGGCTGGATCGCGAAGGTGGCAGCAAGATTAACACCGGTGTTGGCTTCTTTGATCACATGCTGGATCAGATCGCCACCCACGGCGGTTTCCGCATGGAAATCAACGTCAAAGGCGACCTCTATATCGACGATCACCACACCGTCGAAGATACCGGCCTGGCGCTGGGCGAAGCGCTAAAAATCGCCCTCGGAGACAAACGCGGTATTTGCCGCTTTGGTTTTGTGCTACCGATGGACGAATGCCTTGCCCGCTGCGCGCTGGATATCTCTGGTCGCCCGCACCTGGAATATAAAGCCGAGTTTACCTACCAGCGCGTGGGCGATCTCAGCACCGAAATGATCGAGCACTTCTTCCGTTCGCTCTCATACACCATGGGCGTGACGCTACACCTGAAAACCAAAGGTAAAAACGATCATCACCGTGTAGAGAGTCTGTTCAAAGCCTTTGGTCGCACCCTGCGCCAGGCCATCCGCGTGGAAGGCGACACCCTGCCCTCGTCGAAAGGAGTGCTGTAATGAACGTGGTGATCCTTGATACTGGCTGCGCCAATCTGAACTCGGTGAAGTCTGCCATTGCGCGCCACGGTTATGAACCCAAAGTCAGCCGTGACCCGGACGTCGTGTTGCTGGCCGATAAACTATTTTTACCCGGCGTTGGCACCGCACAAGCAGCGATGGATCAGGTGCGTGAGCGCGAGCTGTTTGATCTCATCAAAGCCTGTACCCAACCGGTGCTGGGCATCTGCTTAGGGATGCAACTGCTGGGGCGGCGCAGCGAAGAGAGCAACGGCGTCGACTTGCTGGGCATCATCGACGAAGACGTGCCGAAAATGACCGACTTTGGTCTGCCACTGCCACATATGGGCTGGAACCGCGTTTACCCGCAGGCAGGCAACCGCCTGTTTCAGGGGATTGAAGACGGCGCGTACTTTTACTTTGTTCACAGCTACGCAATGCCAGTCAATCCGTGGACCATCGCCCAGTGTAATTACGGCGAACCGTTCACCGCGGCGGTACAAAAAGATAACTTCTACGGCGTGCAGTTCCACCCGGAGCGTTCTGGTGCCGCTGGCGCTAAGTTGCTGAAAAACTTCCTGGAGATGTGATGATTATTCCGGCATTAGATTTAATCGACGGCACCGTGGTGCGTCTCCATCAGGGCGATTACGGCAAACAACGCGATTACGGTAACGACCCGCTGCCACGCTTACAGGATTACGCTGCGCAAGGTGCCGAAGTGTTGCATCTGGTGGATCTGACTGGGGCAAAAGATCCGGCAAAACGTCAAATCCCGCTGATTAAAACCCTGGTGGCGGGCGTTAACGTTCCGGTGCAGGTTGGCGGCGGCGTGCGTAGCGAAGAAGACGTGGCGGCGTTACTGGAAGCGGGCGTTGCGCGCGTGGTGGTCGGCTCCACCGCGGTGAAATCACCAGAAATGGTGAAAGGCTGGTTTGAACGTTTCGGTGCCGATGCCTTAGTGCTGGCGCTGGATGTCCGTATTGACGAGCAAGGCAACAAGCAGGTGGCAGTCAGCGGCTGGCAAGAGAACTCGGGCGTTTCACTGGAACAACTGGTGGAAATCTATCTGCCCGTCGGCCTGAAACATGTGCTGTGTACCGATATCTCGCGCGACGGCACGCTGGCAGGCTCTAACGTCTCTTTATATGAAGAAGTGTGCGCCAGATATCCGCAGGTGGCGTTTCAGTCCTCCGGCGGTATTGGCGACATTGATGATGTCGCTGCCCTGCGTGGAACTGGCGTGCGCGGCGTAATAGTTGGTCGTGCATTACTGGAAGGTAAATTCACCGTGAAGGAGGCCATCGCATGCTGGCAAAACGCATAATCCCGTGTCTCGACGTTCGTGATGGTCAGGTGGTGAAAGGCGTACAGTTTCGCAACCATGAAATCATTGGCGATATTGTACCGCTGGCAAAACGCTACGCTGAAGAAGGTGCAGACGAACTGGTGTTCTACGATATCACCGCTTCCAGCGATGGCCGTGTGGTAGATAAAAGCTGGGTATCTCGCGTGGCGGAAGTGATCGACATTCCGTTCTGTGTGGCGGGTGGGATTAAGTCTCTGGAAGATGCCGCGAAAATTCTTTCCTTTGGCGCGGATAAAATTTCCATAAACTCGCCTGCGCTGGCGGATCCGACGTTAATTACTCGCCTGGCGGATCGTTTTGGCGTGCAGTGTATTGTGGTGGGTATTGATACCTGGTACGACGCTGAAACCGGTAAATATCATGTGAATCAATATACCGGCGATGAAAGCCGCACCCGCGTCACTCAGTGGGAAACGCTCGACTGGGTACAGGAAGTGCAAAAACGCGGTGCCGGAGAAATCGTCCTCAACATGATGAATCAGGACGGCGTGCGTAACGGTTACGACCTCGAACAACTGAAAAAAGTACGTGAAGTTTGCCACGTCCCGCTGATTGCCTCCGGTGGCGCAGGGACCATGGAACACTTCCTCGAAGCCTTCCGCGATGCCGACGTTGACGGCGCGCTGGCAGCTTCCGTATTCCACAAACAAATAATCAATATTGGTGAATTAAAAGCGTACCTGGCAACACAGGGCGTGGAGATCAGGATATGTTAACAGAACAACAACGTCGCGAACTGGACTGGGAAAAAACCGACGGACTGATGCCGGTGATTGTGCAACACGCGGTATCCGGCGAAGTGTTAATGCTGGGCTATATGAACCCGGAAGCCTTAGATAAAACCATCGAAAGCGGCAAAGTCACCTTCTTCTCGCGCACTAAACAGCGACTGTGGACCAAAGGCGAAACGTCGGGCAATTTCCTCAACGTAGTAAATATTGCGCCGGACTGCGACAACGACACGTTACTGGTGCTGGCGAATCCCATCGGCCCAACCTGCCACAAAGGCACCAGCAGCTGCTTCGGCGACACCGCTCACCAGTGGCTGTTCCTTTATCAACTGGAACAACTGCTCGCCGAACGCAAATCTGCCGACCCGGAAACCTCCTACACTGCCAAACTGTATGCCAGCGGCACCAAACGCATTGCGCAGAAAGTAGGTGAAGAAGGCGTGGAAACCGCACTGGCAGCGACGGTACATGACCGCTTTGAGCTGACCAACGAAGCATCTGATTTGATGTATCACCTGTTGGTATTGTTGCAGGATCAGGATCTGGATTTAACGACGGTAATTGAGAACCTGCGTAAACGGCATCAGTGAGTTGCGGGGTAAGCGGATGCGATGTTGTTGTCGCATCCGGCAAAAAAAACGGGCAAGGTGTCACCACCCTGCCCATTTTCTTTAAAACCGAAAAGATTACTTCGCGTTGTAATTACGCAGAGCGTTACGCCCCAAGACAATCCCCGCGCCAACCATGCCGCCCAGCAGAACCGCCAGAATCAAGGTAATTGCCTTTTTCGGGCTATCGCGACGAATAGGTAACGTCGGTTTCATTACATAGCGGTAAGCATGAATATCAAGTTTATCAACGTCAAGATTGTCGATATCCAGCAGGTTTTGACGAGTCTGATAGTAGTTTGATGAGAACACCAACGGACGAGTCGCCTCGTGCTTAATCATCGACTCCAGCGCTTCGCTCCCCAAAAGGAACATAGTATCTTGGGTTACGTCCTGTGTCTGCTGAATCTGCGGCTTTGTCACCTGCGCCTGATTCGCATACTGCAACGCTTCCTGAATCTGACGGATACGCAGATCTTTCTGCTCCTGCGCAACCACTTCCTGGGTCTTCAGCGAATCCTGCAAGTTTTTCATACGCAGCGCGATGTTGTCTTTCAGGTCTTTTTCCAGTTCTTCATTGACCTGGTCGTCAACTTGCTGGATATACTTCGCCAGCTGTTTCTGCGCACCTTCAGGTGTTTCACCGACATAAGACACCGCTAAAGGTAATGACTGATTTTTAACGGTAGGCTCAATGGTCAGTTTTTCAGGTTCTTCCTGATTATCCAGCGTTTCTGCTAATGCAGAAAATGTCGTGCTGAAACGACCAATTAACATCGACTGGATCTCAGACACTTTCGGCGCTGCCGAACCATAAATCACATTTATGGCATTGTTATAACCAGCGATTTGTTCCACATCAGGTTGAGTAACAATAGCTGTTGAAGTCCACTTTTCTTTGGCAACGGCCAGATACCCTATAGCCAGGGCAATAGCCACAATGACAGAAATGATGATAGTCATCTTGCCGCGCCATAGTTGGACCAGTAAATCAATCAAATCAATCTGTTCCGGATCATGGTTTTGCCCAGAAACATTATTATTTTCTACTCTCATCATTACCCTAACGGACGAAATAATTTTAAGTCGCCATAGTTTAGCGATAATCGTCATGAATGATATAGGATAAATGATAAAAATAATGAATTATTACAAAGGGGACATGAGAGAATCAGGGCGAAAATCGCCCTGATAACAAGATGTTAGTCGCTGCCAAAGAGATCGCGGGTGTAGACCTTATCTGCCACATCCTTAAGCTCTTCTGCCATACGATTGGAGATAATGACGTCGGCTTGTTGTTTGAAAGTGGCGAGATCACGTTCCAGGCGAGAGTTGAAGAAGGAGTCTTCTTTCATCACCGGCTCGTAGATAATCACTTCAACGCCTTTCGCCTTGATACGCTTCATAATCCCCTGAATGGAAGACGCGCGGAAGTTATCTGACCCGCTCTTCATAATCAGACGATAAATACCCACCACTTGCGGTTTGCGTGACAAAATGGCATCGGCAATAAAATCTTTACGTGTGCGGTTTGCATCGACAATTGCCGAGATCAGGTTATTCGGCACAGACTGGTAGTTCGCCAGTAACTGCTTGGTATCTTTCGGCAGACAATAACCACCATAACCAAACGACGGATTGTTGTAATGGTTGCCAATACGCGGATCGAGACAAACGCCTTCGATAATCTGGCGAGTATTCAGCCCTAAACTTTCTGCATAGCTATCCAGTTCATTAAAGTATGCTACGCGCATCGCCAGATAGGTATTAGCGAAAAGTTTAATCGCTTCTGCTTCAGTGGAGTCGGTAAACAGGGTTGGGATATTTTGCTTAATCGCGCCTTCCTGTAATAACGCCGCAAAACGTTCTGCGCGTTCCGAACGCTCACCGATGACAATACGTGACGGATGAAGGTTATCGTAAAGGGCTTTACCTTCGCGGAGGAATTCGGGGGAGAAAATAAGGTTATCGATACCCAGACGTTCTTTAATTGATTTGGTGAAACCTACCGGAATTGTAGATTTAATCACCATTACCGCGTTGGGATTAATTTCTGTCACATCGCGAATGACCGCTTCCACGCTTGAGGTATTAAAATAATTTGTTTTCGGGTCATAATCGGTAGGCGTGGCAATAATAACGTAATCGGCATTTTTATACGCGTCATACTTATCTGTCGTAGCGCGGAAATTGAGATCTTTAGTCGCCAGATACTCTTCAATCTCCTTATCAACAATCGGTGACTGCTTCTTGTTAAGCATGTCTACTTTGGCCTGAACGATATCCAGTGCAACCACTTCGTGATTTTGCGCAATCAGAATACCATTTGAAAGACCAACATAACCTGTTCCTGAAATTGTTATTTTCATTAGCTCTGACTTCTTCCGGTTAAACATTTAGAGTGGTCATTAATCCACCACCACAACTTCATCTACTGCGGGATTTTTAACGCTGATGTAGATGAACTGTCAAGGCAGCGATCCTGCTGTGCGGCGCTGTATTATATCGCTTTTTTAACCATAAATTATAAAAAAAGGCCATAACCTGCCGCTTTGTATAATAAAAAAGCCCGGAGGATTTCTCCGGGCCTTGCATTGATTAATTGATTTAAATCAGATTAATCCAGCCATTCGGTATGGAACACACCTTCTTTATCAATACGCTTATAAGTATGCGCGCCGAAATAGTCACGCTGTGCCTGGATCAGGTTCGCAGGCAGAACAGCGGCACGGTAGCTATCGTAATAGGCAACCGCAGCGGCGAAGGTCGGAACCGGGATACCGTTCTGTACTGCATAAGCAACGACATCACGCAGCGCCTGCTGGTAGTCATCGGCAATTTGCTTGAAGTACGGAGCCAGCAGCAGGTTAGCGATCTGCGGATTTTCGGCATATGCATCGGTGATTTTCTGCAGGAACTGCGCACGGATAATGCAGCCAGCACGGAAAATCTTCGCGATTTCACCGTAGTTCAGATCCCAGTTGTACTCTTCAGACGCGGCGCGTAGCTGAGAGAAGCCCTGAGCGTAAGAAACGATTTTGCCCAGATACAGCGCACGGCGAACTTTTTCGATGAACTCAGCCTTGTCGCCTGCTGGCTGTGCTTGCGGGCCAGAGAGAACTTTAGATGCGGCAACACGCTGATCTTTCAGAGAAGAGATATAACGTGCAAACACAGACTCGGTAATCAGCGACAGCGGTTCGCCGAGATCCAGCGCGCTCTGGCTGGTCCATTTACCGGTACCTTTGTTAGCCGCTTCATCCAGGATCACATCAACCAGGTAGTTACCGTCTTCATCTTTTTTGGTGAAGATATCTTTGGTGATGTCGATCAGGTAACTGCTCAGTTCACCGTTATTCCACTCGGTAAAGGTCTGCGCCAGTTCTTCGTTGGTGAGGTTCAGGCCACCTTTAAGCAGAGAATAGGCTTCAGCAATCAGTTGCATATCACCGTATTCGATACCGTTGTGAACCATCTTCACATAGTGACCTGCGCCATCGGCACCGATATAGGTAACGCATGGCTCACCGTCTTCAGCCACTGCGGCGATTTTGGTCAGGATCGGCGCAACAAGTTCATAGGCTTCTTTCTGCCCACCAGGCATAATGGAAGGACCTTTCAGCGCACCTTCTTCACCACCGGAAACACCGGTACCGATAAAGTTAAAGCCTTCGGCAGAAAGCTCACGATTACGACGAATGGTGTCCTGGAAGAAGGTGTTACCACCATCAATGATGATGTCGCCTTTATCGAGGTATGGTTTGAGGGAATCAATAGCAGCATCCGTGCCTGCACCTGCTTTCACCATTAACAGGATGCGACGAGGCGTTTCCAGAGATTCAACAAACTCTTTCACCGTATAATAAGGAACCAGTTTCTTGCCTGGATTTTCGGTAATCACTTCTTCCGTCTTTTCACGGGAACGGTTGAAAATAGAGACGGTATAACCACGGCTTTCGATGTTGAGCGCAAGGTTGCGCCCCATAACTGCCATACCGACGACGCCGATCTGTTGCTTTGACATTGTTTACTCCTGTCAGGGGTAGTCACCATAATTCTTATGCAGCTATAAGCTGATTCTGATGTTAACTCATATTAGATAATAAACAATATAAGTACACCAAGTTAAGTCAATTAAATTAAAACTCAATAATCACTAGAGTTAATATATTATATTTCGTGGCAAAAAACATATACGTTCATCCAAAATACATTGGATGTGTTTATTGCGAATCAAAAAAAACAATTAATTTAAGTATATACTTTTCTACTACAGAACACCATGCTTTAAGTTAATTTATTTTAATCGTTAAAATCGCGTTTTTTCTTAATGTACTTTTATTTCACATCTCTACTTAAATATTAATCAAAAAAATAGAGTTGTGATATTTAAGATATTATGAAGAGAGTACTTTACTATATTGTTCTATTTTCTTATTCTTGATAATGAATTTTGATTCTACTATATGCCATGAAAAACAGCCAAAAATAAGTGATACTACGATACTAATAAAAGTACCTTCAAAAAAAACCAAGGGTTAGCTTATTTATAATAATTTGTTGTATTGGAAATGAATATATATATACTCCGTAGGAATAATCGAAGCGCCCTGCAATTAAGTTGTCTTTAAAAATATGTCCAATTGCGATCGTGATTATTGCGACATTGATATAACCTATCACATTGATTTCATTTTTATAAGCAACAGCCATGAGCACTATTGTGGAAATTATAAGCAAATAACTTATGCATCTTTTGTTATACCAATAATTCAGAGTAAGAGCCATAATGGCACCTGTAAAAAAAGATAATGCACGAACAGGAAAAGCTTGTAATACAATACCATAAAATATTATATCGGTTTTATTGAAAAGAAAATAAACAGATATAAAAAGCAACGCGATAAAGGTAATTAATATTACTCTTAAAGTATTTTTAGATAAAAATACAATACATCCTAATATGAGGTAACAAGTAAACTCCAGAGGGAGTGTCCATAAACTATCATTTAGAGAGTATGGATGTATAAATCCATTAAAAATTCCTGAATGTGCTGGAGCTCCTTGCAGGGTTATAACATTAAGTATGTTTTTTAGTATAGAAAAACTGATATATTCATCTAAAGAATCCCATTCCAAATACACTCCTAATACTAGATACATAAAAATGGAACAGGGAATTAATGCAGGAAATATTCTTCTAACACGTTTTAATAAAAACAAATCAAATCTTTCACTATTGATACAGGACTTTGTGATTAAAAAACCTGATATGGCAAAAAATATGATAACGCCAAGACCTCCTAAAGTAGTCATACCAAGAAAGGTTGGTTCTGTCAATCCAGAAAGTGAATACTGATGAGAAATAATTACAATAATTGCTGCAAACAATCTAATTATATCAAAACAGTTATTTCTATGTTCTCTACCATTCATTTTATGAACTTTCAAAGTTTAATTTAACGATATTTTTTATATGCGTATCGAATAATAAATAAAGGCAATATATGAAAACAAAACTTTCCAAACAAAACAATACTGTTATTAATATTAAACTCCCTGAGCTTTATCATATATTTAAAACGAATAGAAAACTCACTTATTGCTTTTCTAAGCCCCCTTCTCCGAGAAAATGTATTTTCATCAATTCTATAATCTAATAATACCTCAGGTAAATTATGGAAATGATATCCCTCCTCAAGAAGACAAAACCATAACGCCATATCTTCAGTAAATTTAGTGTTCAACGGATAACGGATTCCATCTTTAAAAATTGAACTTCTAAATATAACAGTTGGGTGTATGAAGGGGCAACGTATTATACTATACTTCTTCAACTCATCATGCTTGATAGGTACTGTCTTTAACTCTAATGCATATTCGCTGCCGAATTCGTGACAAAAAGTACCAAGCACATCAATTCCTTTATTTTCCTCCATGAATCTGAATTGCTGCTCAATTCGATTCGAACGTGAAATATCATCAGTATCCATCCGGGCAATATACTTATAACCTTTATTCAAAGTTATATCAATCAAAGTATTGAGTGCAAATGCAAGGCCTTTGTTAACCTTACCACGAATAACAAAGAAATTAGAGTGAACTTTAAAACCTTTAATTACATCTTCTAATAATTCATTCAAATCACCGTCTACATAGAGATAAATATCTGCATTCATAGTTTGAGTAAACAAACTAGAAAGGCTTTGTTTCAAATAATCTGGTTTCTCAGAAAAGTAGACGCTCATTATTATTGCTACACTATGATTCATCCTTTATAAATATCCATTTAGTTTATTTATTATAATTAAGACCATGTTTTATAACATGGCCTTATGCTCAAAGTTAGTTTAATATTCTTAATATTTCATCTATTTTCATAATCATGAGTTTAATATCGCCGCGCGATTCTACATTCAACCGCACCACCGGTTCGGTGTTGGAGGAGCGCAGGTTAAAGCGCCAGTCGGCAAAGGTCATGCTGATGCCATCGGTGCGATCCACCGCCAGCGCCTCGCGGCTAAAATGCTGTTCGACGCGATTAATCGCCTCAACGGGTTGCGCCAGTTTGCTGTTGATCTCACCGCTTGCCGGAAACGCCGCCATCCGGTCGCGCACCAGTTCGCCCAGCGTTTTTCCTTTCAGGCACACCAGTTCGGCGACCAGCAGCCACGGGATCATGCCGCTGTCGCAGTAAGCGAAATCACGGAAGTAATGGTGGGCACTCATTTCGCCACCGTAGATAGCGTCTTCCTTGCGCATCCGTTCTTTAATAAAGGCGTGTCCGGTTTTCGACATTACCGGGGTGCCGCCTGCGGCGGTCACCACATCAACGGTGTTCCAGAAGAGACGCGGATCATGGATGATCTTCGCGCCGGGATTTTTTTCGAGGAACGCTTCTGCCAGCAGGCCGACAATGTAGTAGCCCTCGATAAACTGCCCTTTTTCGTCAAACAGGAAACAGCGGTCAAAATCGCCATCAAAGGCAATACCCATATCCGCGCCGTGTTTGATGACCGCATTGCGAGTGTCGTCGCGGCATTCAGGTAGTAGCGGGTTAGGAATACCGTTGGGGAAATTGCCGTCCGGCGTATTGTGCACTTTGATCAATTCCACGGGTGCGCCGAGGGCTTTAAAGCGGGCTTCGATGGCGTCCACCACCGGACCCGCCGCACCGTTCCCTGAGTTGATTACCAGCTTGAGCGGCGTGAGGTTTTTGACATTGATATAACCGAACAGGTGATCAACATATGCGTCGCGCAGGTTGATTTGCTGATAGCGACCACGTTTGGTTTCATCGACGGGAGGGAAGTCGTTGGCTTCTGCCAGACGCTGGACGTCGCGCAGTCCGGTATCGCCGCTGATCGGGCGAGCCCCTTCGCGCACCAGCTTCATGCCGTTGTAATCCATCGGGTTATGGCTGGCGGTAACTTCAATGCCGCCATCCACGCCGAGATGGAACGTGGCGAAATAAATTTCTTCGGTGCCGGACATACCAATATCCAGCACATCGACGCCCGCATCCTGTAAACCTTTCGCTAGCGCCAGTTTTAAGGTTTCGCTGGTGAGACGGACATCACCGCCTAAAACAATGGTTTTCGGTTTAAGAAATTCGCCATAGGCGCGACCAATGCGCCAGGCGATATCTTCATTCAGTTCTTCGCCTAATTTCCCGCGAATATCGTAGGCTTTAAAGCAGGTTAATTTTTTCATCTATTAGTCATCTATTTTGTAACGTTCTTTTTGACGAACAATATCATCCTCACCTAAATAATCTCCGGAACTAACCTCAATAAGATTAAGAGGAATTACACCAGGATTTTCAAGGCTATAAGTAGCGCCCAGAGGAATATAAACGGACTCATTAGCAGTAACTAAGACGGTTTTATTATTTAAAGTTACTTTTGCTGTGCCTGAAAGAACAATCCAATGCTCTGAACGATGATGATGCATACGTAAGGATAGCCCTTCCCCTGGTTTAACGACAATCTTTTTGACTTTATATCGTTCCCCCTGCTCTATAGCATCAAATTTCCCCCAAGGCCGAAACTCCTCGCGATGTGATAGATATTCAGAACGTTCTTGCTTTTTGAGCATTTGGACAATTTGTTTAACATCCTGAACTTCAGATTTTTTTGAAACAAGAATTGCATCTTTCGTCTGAACAATAACTATATCCTCTACACCTACAGCGGCTACTAAGGCTGACTCCGAGTGAATATAATTATTTTTTGTATTATAGGTCAGGATATCACCTTTGCAAACGTCCCCTGTAGGAGTTTTGTCACTAACGTCCCACAACGATTGCCAAGATCCAACATCGCTCCAACCAATATCAAGGGGATAGACTACACAACGCTTTGTTTTTTCCATTACTGCAAAATCAATTGATTCCGATGGACAATTTTGAAAAACATCTTTCGAGAGTCGTATAAAGTCAAGATCATGGTAGGAAGAAGAAACTGTTTTTTCACATATATCGTATATATCAGATCTGTATTTTTTTAATTCCTCTAAATATACTGATGCTTTAAACATAAACATCCCACTATTCCAAAGATATTTATCTGAGGAAATATACTCTTCAGCCCTTGAGCGATTAGGTTTTTCAACGAATTGGTCTACTTGGTAAAATTTATTACCAACTCCACTGTCTGATTCTTTAATTACATTCCCTTTTTTTATATAACCATAACCGGTCTCTGCATAATGAGGAATAATACCAAAAGTTAAGATATTTCCTTGTTCAACAATTGAAATGGAATTTTTGATAGCGTTACAAAAAACATCTGTTTTGTTTATGACATGGTCAGCTGCAAGAACTAAAAGTATAGGATCTTGTTGTTCATTACGCTTCAAAGCCGTAAATGCTGAAAGTGCTATAGCTGGTGCAGTATTTCTTCCACATGGTTCAAGAATGATGTTATCACTTAATTGGTTTATTTGACGCAATTGTTCTGCGACCACAAAACGATGCTGCTCATTAGTTATTACTAATGGAGTTTCGCAAGAAAGGGGGGATAGTCGTAATAAAGTTGACTGTAATAAAGTATTCTCACCTGATAATTGCAGAAATTGCTTTGGATAGTGCTCTCTTGAGAGGGGCCAAAGACGGCTACCCGTACCACCAGCCATTACAACAGCAATCAACGGTACATCAGACATTTTTGACATCCTTTTTATCTAAACCAATAACAGCACTTGGAGCATGATTAAAATAGGCTCGACTGTTAGCGTGAACATTGTCACTGGCGAGCAGCGCGTCCGGCGTCAGCCAGCGGTAATCGTCATGCTGCTCATCCGGCAGTAACAGCTCTT
>ERZ831773.190-NODE-190-length-87106-cov-5.725713_pt1 | contig 87106 bp, 84 predicted proteins | sample MGYA00519696_ERZ831773 | MGnify/ENA primary metagenome ERZ831773 (study PRJEB31850, sample SAMEA3708720) | human gut metagenome | biome: human gut; feature: human-associated habitat; material: faeces | place: China | collected 2014 ...
ATCCGGGAAGAAGATCCGGAGAATCAGGGGATTGAGATGAATATTACCGGAGTTCTGCATTATGAAGATAAGGTATATCCGTGTGAGATGGATCTTGTTATTTTTGCAGGACAGGAGAAAACGCTTTCCACGAAAGAGCGGGTTCTGGAACTGGTAAGATTACAGGACAGTGCTACGAGGCAGAAAGCATATCTTACACTGCCACCCAGTCTGGATGGAAGAAAAATTGCCTGGACAGAAGAGAAAGATTCAAAAGTGATTCCGATTCTGATGCTCGGAATGGCGATAAGCATTCTGCTTGTCGGAAGAGAAATACAGAAAGAAAGCAATCGGAAGAAGACGAAAAAAGAGCAGATGATGCTGGATTATCCGGAAATTATCACAGAGTTTACGATGCTGACCGGTGCCGGAATGACAGCAAAAAATGTGTGGAAAAGGATTGCGGAAGATTATGGGATCACCAGGGGAAAAACGGGAAGAAAAAGAGAAGCATATGAAGAAATCTGGAAAACCTGGCAGGAAATGAAAAGTGGGATTCCGGAGATGGAATGTTATGAAAGATTTGCAAGAAGATGTGATCTGATTCCGTATATGAAAATGGGAGCACTTCTTTCACAGAATCTGAAAAAGGGTGCAAAAGGAATTTCTGAAATGCTTCGTATGGAGGCAGTACAGGCACTGGAGGACAGAAAGAGCAGGGCGAGACAGCTGGGAGAAGAGGCAGGAACCAGACTTTTGATCCCAATGCTTTTGATGCTGATCATCGTGATTACGATCGTAGTTGTACCGGCATTTTTGTCGATCCAGGTGTAGGAGGTGAGAGCATGAAGGCGGTAAAAAAGAAGCTGTGGACAGGATGGATCAGAATTCAGAAGATTCTGACGGAAAAAGACGGGATATCAACGGTAGAATTGATCCTTGTACTGGTCGTCATTATCGGTCTGGTTATCATTTTTAAGAAACAGCTTAATGAACTTGTAACTAAAATATTTGAAAAAATAACGAATGAAAGTTCAGGAATCTAAAATAAAAATTTTATTTCAGAAATGAGTGTGTACAGAGATGAAAAAAATGGTAAAGGGAGAGATTACTGTGTTTCTAAGCCTGGTCTTTCTTCTGCTTCTTACTCTGGTTGGGGCTTTGCTGGAAAGTGCCTCGATCCAGCTGGCAAAGAATGAGAGAAGAGCAGACGCAGGCAGGGCAGTGGAATCTGCGTTTGCAGAATATCAGAAAGATCTTCTGGAGCAATATGGTATTTTTGCAATAGAAGGCAGTTATGAATCCGGAACAATGTCTGAAGAAAATATTTTAAACCGACTGTCCTTTTATGGGGCAGAAAATATAGAAACAGAGATTGCGGCAATCCGTTATCTGACAGACCAGAATGGGAAAGAATTTCTGCGGCAGGCGGTTGAATACGAGAAAATGAAGACAGGAGCTGCGGCGATAGAGAATCTGACGGGAAAGGTATCCGAATGGAAGGAGCAGGAACTGAAAGCAAATGAATATGGGAAAGAGAATATAGAGACGAGTAAAGAACTTGACCAGATGCTGGAAAGTGAAAAAGGAGAACTTCCTGCAGAAAATAATCCATTGGCGGATATTGTGGATATACAGGCGCAAGCACTGTTAAATCTGGTCAGCCCGGAAGGATTTACGCTGTCATCGAAAGCTGTAAAGTCAGAAGAGACTGTATCGAACCGAAAGCTCAGGCAGGGATACGGAACCATGAAGGAAAAAGATAATGGAGCTGGAGATACCATTTTTTTCAATCTGTACCTTATAGATAAGTTTGGCAATGCTGCAAATAAGAAAAAGAATACGGTACTGGACTATGAGATGGAGTATTTGTTAGGAGGAAAGGCGAGCGACAAGGACAATCTGGAATACGTGATCGGGAGAATCCGAATCCTTCGATTTGCAGTGAATTATGGATATTTGCTGACCGATAAGGACATGCAAATGGAGGTGGATACCCTTGCAACGACACTGAGTGCGGTGTTTCTTTCACCGGAGATCGGACCTGTGATCAAGCATGCGCTGCTTCTTGCATGGGCTTATGGAGAAAGCCTTACGGATGTTAAGACGCTTCTGGCAGGGAAGAAGGTTCCGGCTGTAAAGAGTAAGGAGAGCTGGAATCTGACGTTGGATGGTCTGCTTGAACTGGCAAAGAACAGAAGTATTCCGGAAGGGAAGGAGACAGAAGAGGGAAATTCTTATGAGCAGTATCTGCAAATGATGCTGGTTTTAAAATCAAAGGAAGAACTGTCGATGAGAGCATTGGATCTGGTGGAAATGAATCTGCGATCCGGAATGGAGAAAACGTTTTTCCGGGCAGATGCCTGCGTATCAGGAGCAGACTTTGACATGACATGTTATCTGAGAAGAGGAATCCGGTATCAGTATCATATTTTATATCAATATCAGTAACAAAAAATGAAAATGTTAGGAGGTGGATACAGGTGTCTTTTCTGAGGACAATCGAAATAATAAATAAAATTCCTTTGATGATGTATAGAAAAATATTGAATTACAAACACATATTTGATATTCGCAGAAAGGAGGAAGGATTTGATTTTCTACCTGATTTGATCGCCATATCTTGTGTCAAAGAAAAGGCATCTGTATCTGCCTCGGTAACAGTAGAAGCTGTACTTTGTGTTCCGTTGTTCCTATATGCGGCGGTGAGTTTGATTTGGATGCTGGAACTCAGAAGCATCCAGTCTGCAGTAAGATGCGGACTGCAGAGTGCAGGAAAGCAGGTGGCAGAGAGTTTTGCAGAAATTCCGGTGCTGAACCCGATAAGTCTGCATGCAGATCTTGTAAATGCGGTCGGGAAAGAAAGAATGGATCGAAGTATGATTGTTGGCGGAAGCGGAGGAGTCAGCTGTAAAAGATCCTGGGCGATACCGGGAATGGGAGTGCTGGAACTGACGGCAGAATATGAAGTAGAATTGCCGGTTCCTGTCTTTCATATTCCGGTACTGCATTATAAAGAAAAAATGAGGATGAAGACATGGACCGGTTATGTAAAGACCTACGAAGCAGGAATTGGGGATAATGAACTTGTATATGTGACAGAAACAGGGATCGTATATCACCGGAATTATCAGTGCACTTATCTGGAACCGTCCGTGCGCAGTGTTGCGAAAACACAGTTAGGGGAACTGAGAAACAGCAGTGGAGGAATTTATCATTTGTGTGAACGGTGTGGATGGATGCCGGGAAATGATGGCAACTGCTATGTCACAGATTACGGGGATCGTTATCATACTTCATTATCATGCAGCGGACTGAAGAGAAAAGTTTATACAGTTCCGCTGTCAGAAGTAAAAGGAAAAGGAGCATGTTCGAAATGTGGTGGAAAATAGCAAAATTGGCAGGATTATTTTTTTTAGGATTCGGAGCAGCACAGGATATAAAATATCAGAAAATCTCGACAGAATATCTGCTCGCAGGAAGCTGTGCGGCGATTCTGTACCGTGCGTTATTTGGACGGATGCATTGGAGTGTATGGGTTGCCGGACTGGGATGTGGAATTGTATTTCTCATGATATCGAAATGGTCACAGGAGGGAATAGGGTACGGAGACAGCTGGATGATCTTGAATATGGGTATTTTTCTTGGGATCTGGAATCTGCTTGGAATGCTGATGCTTGCATTTTTTGTGGCTGCGATGGCAGCAGGAGCAGGTCTTTGGAGCGGAAAATGGAAACGGACGACAAGAATGTCATTTTATCCTTTTCTTCTGATCGGCTATCTGGGGACATTTATATGGTAAAGCTAAAAGGAAGTACAGTAGTTGAGATGGCGTATCTGATGCCGGTAGTATTGCTTTGTTGGATGGCAGTCATTTTCGCACTTTTTTATTACCATGATAAAAATATTATCGGTGGGGCGGCATATGAGACTGCGATTGTCGGAAGTGAAGAATGGCGATGGAAAAAGGAAATAGAAGATGGAAAAATGGAGCAGTATTTTCAGAAAAGAATTGAAAACAAACTGATATTTTTTGATACAGTATCGGTGGAAACTGCGGTAGTAAAAGATGAATTTGAAGTGACAGCAGGAGCGCAAAAGAGAAAAATGCGCGTATCTGTTAAACGCAGTGCGGCGCTGACCGTGCCAGAGGAAAAAATACGCAGGAAAAAAGTATTGCAGGAGATTGTAGAAAGGAACCAGGAGGAATGAGAGAAGAGTACGAAAGAGATTTACATCATGCCTGGATGATTCTGGAAACAGATGAGCTATATAAAGAAGATTATCAGATGCGGATGCTGATGGAAAATGCGATTCCCGGACTCTTGTCGGTAAGAGGGCAGGGAAAAGATGATAAAAGCCAGTACCGCTATGAGATCAGTGGGAAGATATCCGTGAAGGCAAAGGGAGAAAAAGAGCACTGGAAATTTGCAGATCTGGAAAATTTTATGAGACAGTTTATCCAGGTGCTTTATGCAGTGAAGAATTATCTGCTGGACGTGAACTGTCTGAGCCTGGATCCGGGACATATTTATGTATCGGATGAAATCTATTACTTTTGTTATTGCCCGGGACTGGAAGGTAATATTCTGGAAAAGTTTCATGAGCTTACAGAGTATTTTGTCAGGGAGACAGATTATGAACAGAAAGAGGCAGTCTATCTGGCATATGAATTACATAAGGCTTCAATGGAAGAAAATTATAATATTGAGTATGCGCTGGAGCGGATACTGGAGAAAAAGGAGAATGAAATGGAGAGTATACAGCCGGAGAAAAAAGCAGGATATGATCTGCAGGAGGAACTGATCCTGGATGACTGGATTGCAGAACAGGAAATGAAAGGGCAGGTTGTAAAGGACAGACAGAGCGTCTGGGGATTTCTGAATCAGCGCCTTCAGAAACGTAGAAAAAAACGGGAATCCCAATGGGATGAGATAATGGCGGATGATTCAGAGGAATAAGTAAGATAGGACATGTTTTTCTTTTTACTACATTTTCCAGTTTATGGAAAGAAGTACTTGTAAAACAATTACGTGTTTTTTATAATAAAAATGATTATGTAATTGGTAACAAAAGCAAAAAAGAAGTGCCTTTTCCACAGGAGGAAGTAACTGTTACTGTTCCGGCGTGAGCTGTGATTGTCCGGTTGACAATGGCAAGACCAAGACCGGTGCCGTTTGGTTTGTAAGTGACAAAAGGATCAAAAATCGTGTCGAGATATTCCGGTGAGATTCCACATCCGGTATCAGATATGGTAATCTGAAGCATTTGATCTTTGAGGACTGCTTCCAGACGGATTGAACCGGCAGACGAAATGGCTTCACGGGCGTTTCTTAAAAGGTTGAGAATCGCTTCATGCAGCTTTAATCTGTCGGCCGTCAGAGATGGAAGATCAGGGGCTATCAGAGAAGAGAATTCAATGTCGGTATCTACGCAGGAGGCGGCAAAGGACAGGCAGATCTGTCCCAAAAAGTCCTGTGCAGAAAACGTGCTCAGATGCAGATGTTCACTGTTATTATAGGCAGACAGCTCCTGCAGCAGAGAGATTGTGTATTCAATGTCTTCGCGAAGCTCTGACCAGTGGCTGAAATCTCTGGTTTCAGGGTGACTGGACTCTATGAGCTGAAAGGTACTGTAGATCAGCGTCAGTGGATTGCGAACTTCATGACTGATCTTGCTGATTGTATATTGCTGTGAATCCAGGAGTTTCTGAAGTAATTCACGAATTTCCGGACTGGAATTCATAAGCTGATGTAACTTTTCATAATCATTTGCAGTAAATGGCATGGTAACGACCATCCTTTCCATGATATAAAGTAGTTGTAGTTTATCATTGAAAGTCTGGTTCGTAAACAAATTCGAGATTAATCGAAGAAAATGTAGAAAGAAGGAAAAAACATGAGGGATGAGAACTGTATTTTTTGTAAAATCGCAAATGGAGAAATTCCATCTGCAACCATATATGAGGATGATGATTTCAGAGTAATTCTGGATCTTGGACCGGCGACAAAGGGACATGCACTGATCCTGCCAAAAGAACATGCGGCAGATATTTATTCTATTGATGAAGAACTGGCAGGAAAAGCATTTAAGCTTGCAAAGAAGATCACAACAAGATTAAAAGATGTACTTGGATGTGACGGATATAATATCGTACAGAATAACGGGGAAGTGGCCGGTCAGACCGTATTCCATTTCCATATGCATCTGATTCCGAGATATAAAAATGACAAGAGCGGATTCGGCTGGAAACCGGGTAAACTTACAGATGAAGATCGGGATGAAATCCTGGAAAAACTGAAAGAAAAATAAAATAGTGAGGTACTGGAGTGAGTTTTCAGAATAAGAATAAAAAGGAATTCGAGAACGTGTACCATAAAAATAAGTTCAACGTTTATCGGATAGCAATGGATTATTCTGGCAGTCACAAAGAGTCAGCGGAAGAGATATTCCAGGAGGTTTTTCTAAAACTATATACACACTTTGATACAGTGGATGAAGAATACATGGCAGCATGGCTGGTAACAACAACGAAAAATACAGCTATCAATTATATGAAGAAGCGGGCAAGAGAATGTCCGAAGGCAGATATTGAGCTGTTTTCGGATCTGTACTCGAAGGAATATGCGGAAAGTGCAGAGGAGCATGTATTTCACAAAATTTTACAAAAAGAAAAAGTGGGTTATGGATGGACGATTCTGGATGCATTGTACGAAGAAAATGAAAACTGGTACGAAGCAATTACCATGGTTTACTGTCTGGAGAGAAAACAAAAAGATGTGGCTGAATCTATGGGGATCAGTATCCAAGCACTGACGGGTGTACTGTACAGAGCAAGAAAATGGGTAAAGATACATTACAATTCTGATGATTACACAAAATAGCACCGATGGATATGTAAAGAAAACAGGTGTCGTTCCGGCACCTGTTTTTGAACAATGTAAATAACTGTTGTTAAAAAATTATTTGGAAGCAGCATCTTCGATCAGACCGATAATTGTCTTGATCGGATCCTGCTGAGAAGACTGATTCATTGCATTTATGAAGTCTTCACGGGAATCATAAAGCTTGTGGACAGCTGCGAGAAGCTTTTCATCTGTAAGCTCTTCTTCTTCCATAACCATACTGAATCCCTGACGTTCAAAAGAACGGGCATTCAGAATCTGGTCACCACGGCTTGCATTAGCTGAAAGTGGAATCAGAAGATTTGGTTTGCGAAGAGCAAGCAATTCGCAGATTGCATTTGCACCTGCTCTTGAGATTACAACATCGGCAAGGGCGAAGAGATCTTTCAGTTCATCCTGAATATATTCAAATTGAACATAGCCGTTCAGACCGGTGAGCTTTTCATCGATCTTGCCTTTACCACAGAGATGAACAACCTGGAAATCTTTTAAGAGTTCAGGAAGAATCTTGCGTACTGCGTTATTGACTGCGACTGCGCCAAGACTTCCTCCGACGATCAGGATAACTGGTTTTACTTCCTTGAAACCACAGAAAGCGCGGGCTTTTTCTTTATCTCCGGTGAAAAGCTCCTGACGGATTGGGGATCCGGTAAGGACTGCTTTATCCTGAGGAAGAGAACTTAAAGTTTCCGGGAAGTTACAGCATACTTTTGCAGCTGAAGGAATGGAAAGCTTATTAGCCAGTCCCGGAGTCATATCCGATTCGTGAATGATAACAGGAACATGGTTCTTCTTTCCGGCAATCACAACAGGAACACTTACAAATCCACCTTTTGAAAAAATTACATCCGGTTTTAACTGCTTGATCAGGCGGTTGGCTTCACTGAAGCCTTTCAGGACGCGGAACGGATCCGTAAAGTTCTGAAGGCTGAAATACCGGCGGAGCTTACCGGAAGAGATACCATGATATGGAATTCCCTGCTGTTCAACCAGCTGCTTTTCCATACCGTTGTAAGAACCGATGTAATGTATGTCATACTGCAGTTCCCGAAGACGGGGAAGCAGTGCAATATTAGGTGTAACATGTCCGGCAGTACCTCCGCCGGTCAGAATGATGCGTTTCATAATAAAAATCCTCCCATTGATGGTGCGAATTAAGATTCGCAGTTGATACAGGCAGAGAGACTGCCCTGATATCATAATATTAAACAGGTGAAGGAAAAAGGTCAAGTTAAAGGGAAAAGAAATCCAAAAGAATGAGGTTTAAAATGGAAAAACATGAAGATAATCTGGATAAGCTTTTAAAAGCTGAACTGGAAAAAGAAGCCGGGGAAATCATGGAAGAAGTGGACTCGGACGAATCACTGCAGGACATTTCCTTTCCGGAAGACCTGGATGAAAAGATGTGGAGTAAAATCCAAGAATATGAAGAACAGCAGAAAGCATATGAAAAACTGTCAGATGCCGACAAGGAGGCAATCCGTCTCGGACGAGAGGTTCAGGCACTTCGCGGCGGGGAAGATACGAAGGATCGTCTTAAGAAAGATGTGGAGAGTGACAGTTATATAGATAATGTTGTGCCAATTGAGCATGGGAAACATGAAACAGATAATAAAGCAAGTGACGACGGTACGAACGGAGAGACCGAGAAGGAAGCCGGGAAGAAGAAAGTTAAGAAGAGAAAACGGCACTGGAAGGCATATGGAATCGTGGCGATCGTGGCTGTGTTTGCTATGATGTGGAGTATGGTGAGTATTGGTGGGACGCCGTTCTTTGGGAAACTGTGGACGCAGACTATCGGAGATAGGAAGATGACACAGGTAGATACGGAGAGAGAGGATGGGGATAAAAATAAAACGGATGATCATGATGAAGCAAAAGTATATGAAGAAATAAAACAAAAGTTTGGCGTTGATGTTGTTAGATTAAAAAGAAATTCAGATGGAATGATGTTGGTACAGAGTGATATTGATGAATCGTTGAAAAGAGTTTGCTTAATTTACAGTAATGAAGAAACTATAATAGAATATCAAATGGTTTTCAATTATAAGGAACAATCGCATGGGTATGATGTAGAAGATAAGAAAATTAAAGAAGAGCAAATAGAAGTAGATGGGAATAAAATTGATATTATTCAGTATGAATTATCAGATGGAAGTGAGGAAAACATTGCGCAGTTTAAGTATGAAGATGTTTTTTATATTTTAAATACAACTATGAAAGAAGAGAAATTTAAAAAAATTTTAAAAAATTTATTTTTTTTCTAAAAATGGCGTGAGTTTTTTCTCTCTCGATTGTTAATATAGTGTAGAGAGGAGGCGAAAGGTGAAAAAAAGCAAAATTTTGTCACTGATTATGACAATGATTATGGTTTGTACATTGTTTATCAGTACGCAAGGAGTTGCAAAGGCATCAGATGTACCGGAATGTGTTGATGGTTCTTATCTAACCAATGAAGATTCTTCAGAGGTAACAGTGGGATCGATGAGTAGAGGCGTGTATTTAAAAAGTGGCTCATCAACAATTACAAAAGCTGGACCTGGTAAGATTGCGGCAGGAGGAAACACGGTAGGGCAGAAAGTTGTTTCCAAAATTACAGTGGATGTAACAGTAGAAAGATATGTAAATGGAAAATGGGGTTATTATACTTCATGGATTGAAACAAATTATAATTCCGTTTATGTAGGTACAAGTAAAACTTTATCTGTACCAACTGGATATTATTATCGAGTGTACTGTGTACATTACGCAAATTCAGATGTAAGCGATTCATTCACCAACGGCATTTACATCTAAAAAACACAAACCAACAACATCCCAACCCCTTACCCACTCTAACCTACCCCGCACCACCAAACCAAAAATATTTTTTATAAAATATTCATACGACTATCAACCGGTGCGGCAGTTAGCGAAAGTAAGGACGAGGGAACAATATGAGGGAGGGAGATGGGAAGATTCCTTTTAACACCTGTCTGAATTGCAGGTTGATAAAGTTCAACATCTCCGGTCTTGCAGACTGACAAGAGGGCGAACAGAACTGTAAAGACCACAACTAATAAACGTATTTTCTGATTGGACAGAAAGCATATGACCAAATAATACAACCCGGTCGTGAAGTATGTGAGTATGGAACATCAGAGCAAGCAAGAAGCCTAACTAATGTTAAACTGAATTAGACCAAAACAAGCAGGTCGGGATAATTCCTGACCTGCTTGTTTTGACGCAAAATTGCGAAAAAATTATTTGATTACTGGTTATTGTTTAAATATTCTTTTAAAGCAAGTGAAAGCTGATCCGGGCAGGATGTTGCTTTGTATCCGCATTTGATACCTTCGATACGTGAAATTGCTTCGTGAATATCCATTCCTTCAACGAGGCGTCCGATGCCCTGTAAGTTACCGTTACATCCGCCTGTGAACTCAACATTATGAATACGTCCAGCTTCATCTACTTCTAAGTGAATATTCTTAGAACAGACGCCGTGTGGTGTAAATTCCATGAGTATAGTCCTCCTTTATATTTATACTATTATTGTGTCTTATCAAATTGCCTCAATGATTATAACACAGCCTTATAAGAAAATGCTAGTGCATATTATAAGAAATCTGATATAATAGCTATTGTAATTTTGAAGGGAAATCTATAGATATAGATAAAAACAATATGTAGGAAAAACGGAGGATTTTCAAATGATAGGAATTATCGGAGCAATGGATGAAGAGGTGGCAATCTTAAAGAAATCGATGGAAGTTCAGGATACGATGGAACGTGCCGGAATGACTTTTGTCAAAGGTATTATGAGTGGCAAGGAAGTTGTAGTTGTAAGAAGTGGTATCGGAAAAGTCAACATGGGAATCTGTGCACAGATTCTGATTGACTGTTTTGGTGTGGATACGCTGATCAATACAGGTGTGGCAGGTTCTCTGGATGCAGATATCAACATTGGGGATATCGTGATTTCTACAGATGCAGTTCAGCACGACATGGATGTAAGTATGCTTGGCGATCCGGTAGGACAGATTCCGAGAATGGATACTTTTTCTTTCCCGGCAGATGAGAAGCTTGTGAAGCTGGCAGTGGAAGTAAACAAAGAAGTGAATCCGGACATTCAGACATTTACCGGAAGAGTGCTCAGCGGAGATCAGTTTATTTCCGGCAAGGAAAAGAAGGAATATCTGGTAAAGACATTTGATGGAAAGTGTGCGGAGATGGAAGGCGCAGCAATGGCGCAGACCGCATATCTGAATAAAGTTTCGTATGTCATTATTCGTGCAATTTCGGACAAAGCTGACAACAGTGCAACGATGGATTATCCGGAGTTTGTGAAGATGGCAATCACCCATTATGTAGGGCTTGTCAAAGGTCTTGTAGAAAGAATGTAATGCGTAAGGCAGCAAAGTAAAACAGAAAAGCAGCGTCATTTTCCAGACAGGATGTCGGATTGTGGCGAACGATTAGGGAATCCAAATTCGGAGGTTTACGGTATAATGACGGTAAATCTAAGAAGGAGGATTCTTTTTATGTTGGAAATGTTCGTGGTGAGAGAAACGGTATTTTTTCTGACGGGAGTGATGATCGGGATCGGCGCGATTGCAAGACTGATTACCGGGATTTCACTGAAAAAGCTGGTAAGAGCAGCAAGTAACATGAGTAAAAGCAATCATCCGCTGATGCGGCTTGTAAGGGCGAAATTTGAGCATGGGTGTATGGTGAGTGATAAAGTACAGAATGTTGGTGCATTTGTAGAGAAATATTTGTATGAATACCGGGTGCTTGGCGTGAGGCTGCATACCTGGAGGCAGTGGGCGAAGGGGAGCATCTGGCTCTGCCTTATCTTTGGAGCCACAGGAACAGCGCTTGCTTATGCAGCGGGGGAGAGGGAACAGGGACTTTACAGATATGGTATTTTGGGCGGTATGGGAGCTTTGGCGCTCTTTCTACTCCGGATGCTTGCGGATGATGCCTATCAGCTGGAGGCAGCGAAAACCTATATGGTAGATTTTCTGGAAAATACATATGCTCATCGTTATGAGAAGACCAATCAGAAAGAAATCCAGGTTACGGTTCAGAGAGCGGATGAGATTCCGGAGAAAATGGATGCAGAGGAAAATGAAGCGGCGCATTCTGGTCAGGTGCAAAGACCATTTTCAGAAGAAACCGTGCCAGCAAGCGCAGCTACGGTAAATGCGGTTTCTGCGAACGAAAAACGGTATACAGAAGATGGACAAATGCAGCAGACCGTGCAGACAGTAGCAAAAGTGGGACAGGCGAAAGCAAATCAGACTGATGAAATGCGGACGCAGCAGCCTGGAGCACGGATGGAAGATACAGCCGGTTCCAGATTTAAGCAGGAAGATACCGGCGAAAAGCTGGAGCCGACAAAAGAGGCAAGAATCCGGGAAATTCTGGAAGAATTCCTTGCCTGACTGGTGTGGATAATCGCGAGTTAAGTGAAATCTGCCCAGTATATAAAAAAGTCTTTTTGTCAGGAAAAAATGATTTAAAAATATAAAATACCGATATGTGGAAAAGCTGATTCCAGATATCGGTATTTCTATTATTATCGGGCAGGTGGTACACTTTTGCAGTTCACAGTTTTAAAGAAAAAACACAGAATGAACACAGATTGCCCCCAGAAGTTTCACAAATCATCCGTATAATTGAAAAGCATGAAATTTTGTAGTCAGGAGGAACAACATTGATTGAGGTAAAAAATCTTGTAAAGAAATACGGCTCACATCTGGCTGTAGATCATTTGAATTTTACTGTAGATACCGGGCAGATCTATGGATTTCTGGGACCGAACGGTGCCGGAAAGTCCACAACGATGAATATTATGACCGGCTATCTTGGCGCCACAGAAGGTGAAGTGCTGATCAACGGGCACAATATACTGGAGGAACCGGAGGCAGCAAAAAAATGTATTGGTTATCTGCCTGAGATGCCACCGCTTTACACGGATATGAAGGTGAATGAATACCTGAGGTTCGTAGCGGAATTGAAGAAGATCCCAAAAAAGGAACGGCAAGAGCAGATTGAGAAGGTCATGCTGATGGTGAAGATCATGGATGTACAGGACCGGCTGATCAAGAACCTGTCCAAAGGTTATAAGCAGAGAGTCGGACTTGCGCAAGCAATCCTTGGATTCCCGGAGATCATCATTCTGGATGAACCGACGGTCGGACTGGATCCGAAGCAGATCATTGAAATCCGTGAACTGATCCGCGAGCTGGCAAAAGAGCATACCGTGATCCTGAGCTCGCACATTCTGGCAGAGATCCAGGAAGTCTGTGATTATATTATGATTATTTCCAAAGGGAAACTGGTGGCAAGTGATACACCGGAGAATCTGGAAAAGCTTCTGACGAATCAGCAGACTGTGGAAATCCTGGCAAAGGGAAATGAAGATACGGTACGGAAAGTCATCGGCACAATCGGTAATGTGCAGAAGGCATCCGTGGAATACGGAAAAGAAGAAGGAACGGTAAAAGCGAGTCTGTTCCCGAAGGATGGAAAAGATATCAGGGAAACAGTATTTATGGCATTTGCACAGGAGGGCTGCCCGTTACTTATGTTGTATCACAGCCGCACGACGTTGGAGGATGTCTTCCTGGAGCTGACGCAGGGAAGCACACCTACAGCAGCAAAAGCGATGAAGGACGGTGAAAAGAAAGGCTGGATGGTAAAGCGGCGCAAGAAAAATGCGCAGGAAGAGGCAGAAGAGAACGAGCTGACTGAGATGGATGAAGAGCCGGAAGAAAATGCCGTTCCGACAAGTGAGGATGAAAAGGAGGATCTCGAAAATGACAGCAATTTATAAACGAGAATTAAAATCCTATTTTCAATCAATGACAGGCTATGTCCTGATCGCCTTCCTTGTGATCTTCACGGGAATCTATTTTATGGCGTACAACTTAAATTCGGGATATCCCTATTTTTCATATGTTCTGATGAATATCAACTACGTGTTGATCATCATTATCCCGATGCTTACCATGCGTTCCTTTGCGGAGGAACGGAAGAACAAGACAGACCAGCTTCTGCTTGCCGCACCGGTAAAATTATTTGATATTGTGATGGGGAAATACCTTGCGATGGTGACGGTATTTGCGGTACCGTGTCTGATTTTTTGCATTTTCCCAATTATCATTAAGAGCTTTGGAACGGCGTATCTGAAGGTGGATTATCTGTCGATCCTGATGTTCTTCCTGCTCGGATGCGTGTATCTGGCAATCGGAATGTTTCTTTCGTCACTCACAGAAAGCCAGATCATTGCGGCAGTAACAACCTTTGGCGTTTTGCTTCTGATCTATCTCTGGGGAGGACTGATCAATTTCTTCCCGACATCAGCTACAAGCGGCATGATCGGTATTGTGGTATTCGTTACCATTGCGGCGCTGATCATTTACCGGATGACGGGAAACTGGATGATCGCAGGAATTATCGAAGCGATCGGAGTTGTTGCGGTTGTGATCGTAAGCTTTGTAAAATCTTCATTATTTGAAAATATTTTGGTCAACATCATGAAGAAGCTGTATCTTGCAGATGTATTTGACAACGTAGCATATAACAAGCTTTTCGATGTGAGTGGGCTGATCCTGTATCTGAGTGTGGCAGGTGTATTTATCTTCTTGACCATGCAGTCCATTCAGAAAAGACGTTGGAGTTAGGAGGGAGAAGACATGGAAAAAATCAAAAAAATGTTCAGCAGCAAGTCTTCCCGGAACGGAACTTACAGCGTAGGGCTTGCAGTAATCGTGATTGCAATCGCGATCGTGATCAATCTGGTGGCAGGACAGCTTCCGGAAAAAGTAAGAAATATTGATATCAGCAGCAACAATCTGTACGATATCAGCAGTGTGTCCACAAAAATGCTGAAGAAGCTGGATAAAAAAGTAGATCTGAAAGTGATCGCAGAACAGGATTCTGTGGATACCAGGATTAAGACTTTTGTGAAAAAATATGCGGCGCTTTCCGGCAAAGTAAAAGTGGAATGGGTGGACAGCGTACTGCATCCGTCCATTCTTCAGAAATATAATACCGATGGGAATGTAATCGTTGTGTCCTGTGATGCAACCGGAAAGTCTACAACGATTTCATTTTCAGATATTATCCAGTCCGATTATTACTCTTATTATACGACCGGAAATGCCAGTGAAAGTTCTTTCGATGGAGAAGGACAGCTTACCAGTGCGATCAATTATGTAACCAGCGAGGAAACAAGCAAGATTTACCGAACCAGTGGTCACGGAGAATCGACATTTTCAAGTTCGGTAAGTGATCTGCTTACCAAGAATAATCTGGAGACGGAAGAAATCAACCTGAGTATGAGTCCGGAAATCCCGGATGACTGTGACCTGTTGTTCCTCTATGCACCGACATCGGATATTACAGATGATGAAAAGACAATTATTGAGAAATATCTGAGTGACGGCGGAAAGGTTTATCTGATCCTTGGAGATACGACTTCAGACACACCAAATCTGGACGGAATTATGTCGGATTATGGACTGAAAAAAGTCAGCGGTTATATTGCAGATACCCAGAGATGCTACCAGGGAAATTATTATGCAATCTTCCCACAGCTTTCTCTGAGTGGTGACCTGGGAAGCGGCATCAGCAATCAAATGGTACTTCTGCTGAATTCACCTGGTATGGAGAAAACAGATACGGATAATGATAATCTGACGGTTACTCCATTTATGCAGACATCAGACAGTGGATATGCAGTGACAGAAAATGACCAGACACAGGGACAGTATATCCTGGGAGCCGTTTCTACCAATGCGATTTCTGCGGATTCTTCAGATTCGGACAGCGAGGATGAAGACGATAAGAGTGATGCAACGGATACAGACACAAAGACAGCAAGACTTACGGTGCTTGCTTCTGCATCTATGATCAGCTCGGATATCACAGATCAGCTGACGACACTGGATAATCTGACTTTGTTTGTAAATTCAGTGACAGAGAATTTTGATAATGTAAACAATGTTGCGATTGAAGCGAAGAGTCTTTCGACTGAGACCAACACACCGATGCATGCAGGTGCATTCAGCATCCTTGTGATCTTTATTATTCCGCTTGCAATTCTGATCCTTGGAGTTGTGATCTGGATGAGAAGACGGAAAGCGTAAGAGGCAGGAGGAAAAAAGATGGAGAAAAAAACAAGGACAATAGAAATCCTTCTGCTCGTACTGCTTGTTCTGCTCATTACATTTTTCGGGCTGAAAAAATGGAATACATCTAAGTCAGAGGCAGAAGAGAAGAAAAAAGAAAACGCAGTGGTGCATATTTTTGAGACAGATTCGCTGGAGTCGATCGAGTACAAAGAAGCATCTGGGGAAGAAATGTCCTTTGTAAAAGAGGATGATACCTGGGAGTATGCGCCGGACACCACGATCGCACTGACGGAGAGCAGTATGCAAAATATGGAAGATGCATTTTCGGATATTCAGGCGGTAAAAGAGATCAAGAATCCGGATGACCTTTCGGACTATGGATTTGATTCACCGGAATATAATCTTACGCTGACCGGAAAGGATGGCGAGGCACATAAATTTCTAATCGGGAATGCTTCCGGAGAAAATTATTATTTCATGGAAGATGGAACAGAAAAAGTGTACACGGTATCGGCTGATCTGATTTCGGAAATGGTATGGCAGCTTGCAGATGTTGCTGAAAAGGACAGCTTTGTAACAGTTACATCCGATAACTTTGTAAAAGAGACTGTGACAAAACCGGGTGACGAGGTAAAAACCTACGAAGCGGACAATGAGGATCAGGAAGATACTGTCACAAGTATTATGACAGCACTTTCCGGATTCTATTTTACAGATTGTGCAGATTATCATGTGACGGACGCGACGCTTGGCAATTACGGGCTTGCGGAAGATCAGCGGACGAAGGTGGAGCTGACTTACAAGGATACGTCGGATGATGATAAGGAAAAGACAGTTACATTCTATGTGGGAAGCAAGGACGACAGTGCGACCTACTATTATGTACAGATGGACGGTTCACAAAGAGTAAGCCGGGTACTGATCGATACGGTAGAGAAAGCGCTTGGATGGAAAGTGGACAGTAGTGCAGAGTAAAAAGGCTGCGGGAAAATGAAATAACAAGCAAGAGGAACGATGTTTTTTGAATTATACCAAACGACATCGTTCCTTTTTATTACCCAGTAAATGTATTTGTTTGTGTAAAACAATTCGTAGCTGGATTACAGATTTTCTGTACATTGCAAAAAAAATGGACAGCTGTGAATCTATAGACAAAAAACGGGTAATTGTATAAAATAATGCAAAATAACAAGAAAAGATAGTTTTTTAACGATATAATTACACATATTAAACAGTCGAAATGCTTATTGACAGGTAAAAATGTAGCGAAAAAGGGGTTGATAGAAAAAAACAAGGACAAAAAGCAGTATACGGAAGACATGAAGACATTCCGACAGGAAGGGGAATACTATATAATTCAGATATGCATAAAACAGATGAATAATTATTCAGAACAATGTGCGAGGAGGAAAGAAAATGAATTGGAAAAAAGTTAGTGCGGTAATGTTAGTAGCAGTGATGACTGCGTCGTTAGCAGCATGCGGCGGTAGTGGAAGCAGTGACAAAAGCTCTGATACAAAAGAAGAGAGTCAGGATACAGGAAAAAGCCTTGTTGTTGCAATCTGGGACAGCAACCAGGAACCGGGACTTCGTGAAATCATGGATGATTTTACAGCAGAGACAGGAATTGATGTAGATATCCAGATTACTCCATGGAGAGATTACTGGACAATGCTTGAAGCAGCAGCAACAGGTGGATCTATGCCGGATGTATTTTGGATGCATTCCGATCAGATCGGTACATATGCAGAATATGATGATATTCTTATGAATCTTTCCGATAAGATTAAAGAAAGCGATAAAATTGATTTATCAAACTATCCGGAAGAACTGGTTAATATTTATCAGAATGCAGATGGAGACCAGCTTGCAGTACCGAAGGATGTAGATACCTGTGCAGTATGGTATAACAAGACCATGTTTGATGAAGCAGGAATTGATTATCCAACAGCAGACTGGACATGGGATGATTTCCGTGAAGTTGCTAAGAAACTTACTAAAGATGATGGAAGCCAGTATGGTGTTGCTATAGCACCGGCGAACTATCAGGAATCATGGTACAGCACAATTTACGCATACGGTGGAGAGGTTCTTACACCAGATAAGAAAAAATCAGGATTTGATGAACCAAAGACAATTGAAGCAATGGAAATGATTGAAAATATCATCAAAGATGGTTCAATGCCAGATTACACTGTACTTTCAGAAAATGATTCAACAGCACTTATGGAAGCTGGAACAGTAGCAATGACATTCCAGGGATCATGGAGTATTCCGGAACTTGCAGGAAATGATTATGTAAAAGAAAACTGTGATATTGCTCCTCTTCCGAATGGACCAGAAGGAACAAAATCTATTTACAATGGACTTGGCTGGGCAGCATCTGCAAACAGCGAAAATCCAGAAGGTGCATGGAAGCTGATTGAATATCTTGGATCAAAAGAAGCTCAGGAAAAACAGGCAAATCTTGGAGTTACAATGTCAGCATATGAAGGAACTTCAGATACTTGGGTAAATTCACAGCCAGGATTCAATATGCAGGCTTATCTTGATATGAGAGAAGATGCACAGGCATATCCGAGTTCAAAGAACACACAGGTATGGTTCCAGATGATGTTAGAGAAGATGGTAGACGGATTCAGCGGTGCAAAACCTATGAAAGATGTTTGCGAGGACGTTGCAGTTGAAATGAACAAATTCCTTGCAGAAGAACAATAGTAAATTTTTAATGGGGTATCTGAAATGGGTACCCCTTTTGAAATCTAAGGATGGTAAGAAATGAAGGTAAAAAAAGCAAAGAAAAAAATGACAAACAGGGAACGCTCGGAATTTCTTTGGGGCTGGCTATTTATCTTGCCAACGATGGCAGGGCTTATGATCTTAAATATCATTCCAATCTTCCAGACAATTTACCAGAGCTTTTTTAAGACAGGTTCATTCGGAAGAGGAAATATTTTTGTTGGACTCGAAAACTATAAGAGACTTTTTGCCGACACAGCAGTATGGCAGGCTCTTTTAAATACATTAAAATATGCGATAGTTGAAGTACCTTTTTCAATTATAATTGCAATTGTACTGGCAGTTATGTTGAACCAGAAAATGCGTGGACGTTCTGTCTACAGAATGATTTATTTCATGCCTATGGTATGTGCACCGGCAGCGGTTGCCATGGTGTGGAAATGGTTATATAACTCAGAATTTGGACTTTTAAATCATCTGTTAGAAGCCATAGGACTTCCGAAAGTCAACTGGGTATCAGATCCGAAAATAGCATTTATTTCACTTGCAATTGTTGGAATCTGGAGTGTTATCGGATATAACATGGTTCTGTTCCTTGCAGGACTTCAGGAAATTCCGAAAGATTATTATGAAGCGGCAGAAATTGATGGTGCAAATGCAGTAACACAGTTTTTCAAGATTACATTACCGCTTATTTCACCAACAATGTTTTTCGTTGTCATTACAAGAGTTATTGCTTCATTACAGGTATTTGATTCCATTTTTATGATGATTGGCAAGAACAATCCGGCTCTTCCAAAGACACAATCATTGGTATATCTGTTCTACAGATATGCATTTGTGGAAAATAACAAAGGATATGGATCTGCGATTATCGTATTACTTCTTTGCATTATTATGTTGATAACAGTATTCCAGATGAAGGCACAGAAGAAGTGGGTATATTATAACTAGAGTAGGTGAAGAAAATGAAAAAGATAGGAAATTGGCATAAATTAATAAAACATGTCTTTTTGATTATAGGTGCAGTAATCATGCTGGTTCCGTTTGCATGGATGATCCTGACTGCATTTAAAACAAAATCAGAAGCAACACAGATGAATCCGTTTATAATTTTCCCGTCACAGTGGAGAACACAGGCTTTTGCAAATGTTGTACGGAAAATGGATTTTATTAAACTGTATATCAATACATTGTTAATGATTTTTGGAAGAATTATTTGTGCAGTACTTACTGCAACAACTGCAGGATATGCGTTCGGACGATTAAAATTTAAAGGAAGAGATTTGTGCTTTTCACTGGTACTTTTCCAGATGATGGTTCCAGTTCAGATCTTTATTATTCCGCAGTACCTGATGGTATCAAAGCTGGGAATGCTGAATACAATTTTTTCATTGATTTTCCCAGGACTTGTAACTGCATTTGGTACTTTCCTTATGAGACAGGCATACATGGGACTGCCAAAAGATCTGGAGGAAGCTGCCAGACTGGATGGCTGTAATATTGGTCAGACATTTTTATATGTTATGATGCCACTGACGAAATCATCCATGGTAGCACTTGGAATTTTCACAGCATTATTCGGATATAAAGACTTAATGTGGCCATTGATCGCAAATACCAATCAGCAGTCTATGCCACTTGCAGCAGGGCTTGCAAAATTACAGGGACAGTTTTCTTCAAACTATCCGGAATTGATGGCGGGATCTTTGATTGCTTGTATTCCGATGCTTGTGCTTTATTTGCTGTTCCAGAGACAGTTTATTGAAGGAATTGCAACTTCAGGCGGTAAATTATAAGGATTTACCGCTGTGAAGTTTTTGATATTCGCTGGGACTGGTGTTGTAGACCCGGCGAAATGCTTTTGAAAATGTCTGAGAATCAGGATAACCGATCTGATGAGAAATGTCCTGAATTTCAAAATTTGTAGAAGTAAGAAGTTCCAGTGCCTTTTGCATCCGAAAAAGAATCAGATAATTCTGTGGCGACTGATTCAGGTGTGACTGGAATAAGGAACACAGGCGGGAACGGCTAATTCCAAGATAATTGGAAATATCCTGCACATGGATATTACAGTCATAATTGTCTGACATAAATTCGAGTGCCTGATTAAAAAGTGCTTCATTTGTGTCTGCTTTAGACGCGGAAGAAAGTGTATTTTTTGCTGTATTTGAAGAAATCAGCAAAGACATCAGGTGAAACAGGAAGCTGAGCTGTCTGAGTTCACTGCCGGGAGCTGGTTTCCAGGTATTCAGTAACTGCTGGATCAGGATTGTAAATTGTTCTACAGGGATATAGCTGTCCCGGACCAGAGTATCCTGATCGAAACCGGTCTGTTTTAACCAAAGAGATGCTTTGGGACCGTAAACACTGACCCATGCATAGTGCCATGGATCTTCAGAATCTGCACTGTAATAAACTGGTGTATCAGGCGGGCAGAGAAAAAGCTGCCGCCGGGAGAGACGCCAGGTTTTTCCATTGGCCTGAAAGGTACCTTTTCCGTCTATGATAAAATGTAAATGGTATTGCGGACGTGGTTTGTCCCATGTATGTCCGGGTGGACACTTCTGAATTCCGCATGAAAAAAGAGACAGATCACTGCTTTGTGGATTAAGATGGGATAAGCAGTGGTAATCCGGATATTCTTCATAAATCGGTGTTAACATGATTTTAAAACTCTCCTTTTTCAAAATATAATTTACGATATTGTGCGGGCGTAACAGAAAAATTCTTTTTAAACGCTTTGGAAAAGGTCAGTGTATCCACATAACCAATTCTGGCAGCGATATCTGCGACAGAAAGACTGGTATCGCGCAGTAATTGTGTAGATTTTTCGAGACGATAAGAGATTAAATATTCCTGGGGAGAGGTGTTTAATTTTTTTTTAAACAGTGTATACAGCCAGGAACGGGTAATTCCGATATAGTCTACAATATCTGCGACACATATGTGATCGTAATTTTTCTTGATAAAACTTAAGGCAAGGTTGACATAATCTTCAGGAGAATGGACAGATGGCATATTAGTATCTATTGTAGATTGACTTATTGAAGTTAATATGGATAATATTTGGTATAAATAAGCAGTACGCTTGATGTCATTTGCAAGTGTATGTTCTCTGTCATGAAGTATTTTCTGAATAATCATATAAAATTCAGAGACTGGAATTGGCAGATTGCAAATAGGATGCTCTATGCTCAGCGGAGTTCCAGCCAGATACTGGGCAGCTTTTTTTCCAGCGAAACCAATCCATGTGTATTGGTAAGGATTATCCGGATCTGCATGGTAGTAAGTCGTTACCTGTGCAGGGACAAGAAAAGCCTGATTTGCATTAAGCTCATATTCAGTATCTTCGATTTGAAGATATCCATGTCCACCTGAAATGAAATGGATCACGTACTCATTTCGCCATACAGGACCAAATGAATGGGTTGGAGAACAATTCTCAAATCCACAATAAGTTAAATATAAATCTGTAGATTGATGACCGACGGCATACAGACAGTCATAATTTTTACTTCTTGGTTGGTTTTCCTGAGATGTCATATTTTTTCCTCCTAAGCTAGTAATATTTTAGCACGGACATAAGAAAAAGTCTATAAGGTCAACAACTGAGAGGATGAAAGAAAAAGGAGGAAGTGAAGAAATATGTCAATTATTTACAACGAAAAAACAAGAGAATTCCATCTCTATAATCAGGAGATCAGCTACATCATCAAGATCCTTGACAACGACCAGCCGGGGCAGCTCTACTATGGGAAACGCCTGACACACAGAGAGGATTTTGGACATCTTTTTGAATATGCGATGCGTGATATGTCACCGTATGCTTTCGAGGGAAATTCTACATTCTCACTGGAGAATATCAAGCAGGAGTATCCGACTTTCGGCTGCGGAGATATGCGTTTTCCGGCATATGAGATCGAGCGGGAGAACGGAAGCCATGTAGTCGAGTTTGTATATAAAGAGCATAAAATTTATGATGGCAAACCAAAGCTTGAAGGACTTCCGGCGACATATGTAGAAAGTGATGATGAGGCGCAGACTCTGGAACTGGTTCTGGAGGATACAAGTATCAATACAAGAATTGTTCTTTTATATACGATCTATGAAGCATTTCCGGTGATCGCGAGAAGTGTACGTTTTGAATGTGATTCTGATGAAAAGATCACACTTCTCTCTGCAATGAGCGCCTGTGTGGATCTGCCGGACAAGGATTATGAGATGATCGATCTTGCCGGTGTGTGGGCAAGAGAGCGTCATGTGAGAAGACATAAGCTGGATTACGGTATCCAGAGCATTTACAGTATGCGTGGATGCAGCAGCTATCAGTTCAACCCGTTCTTTGCGCTTGCCCGTGAAAATGCAGACGAGTTCCAGGGACAGGTTTACGGATTCAGTCTGGTGTACAGCGGCAATTTTCTTGCGCAGACTGAGGTGGATAACTATGATACCGCCCGTGTGCTGATGGGAATCCATCCGAACGGATTTAAGTGGACACTTGGAAAAGGCGAATCCTTCCAGACACCGGAGATGGTAATGATATATTCGGAAGCCGGACTTAACGGAATGAGCCAGACCTTTCATAAGCTGTACCGCACACGTCTGGCAAGGGGAACATGGAGAGATAAGGTTCGCCCGATCCTGATCAACAGCTGGGAAGCATTTTATTTTGATTTTGATGCGCCAAAGCTTCTGGGACTTGCGGATGCGGCAGCAGATCTTGGAATGGAGCTTTTTGTATTGGATGATGGATGGTTTGGAAAGAGAGATGACAGTACTTCTTCCCTTGGTGACTGGTATCCGAATGAGGAAAAGTTGAAAGGAACGTTAAAGGAGCTGGCAGAAAAGATCAATGCCAAAGGTTTAAAATTCGGGCTCTGGATTGAACCGGAAATGACGAACAAGGACAGTGATCTGTACCGTGCACATCCGGACTGGCTTCTGGCTGAGCAGGGCAAGCGGATCTGTCACAGCCGGAATCAGTATGTTCTTGATTTTTCAAAAAAGGAAGTTCGGGAATATATCGGGGATATGTTGGAAAATCTTCTTGCAGAAGTGCCGGTATCTTACATCAAATGGGATTTGAACCGTACATTTTCAGAGGTATTTTCCAACGGAAATGACAGAGAGTATCAGGGAAAGGTCTGCCACAAATACGTTCTTGGAGTGTATGAGCTTTATGAGCGTCTGACCAGCCGGTTTCCACATGTATTGTTTGAATCCTGTGCGAGTGGTGGGGCAAGATTTGACCCGGGAATGCTTTATTATGCACCGCAGGGATGGACTTCGGATGATACCGATGCGATTGAACGTCTGAAGATCCAATATGGAACTTCTATGGTCTATCCGGTAAGCTGTATGGGAAGCCATGTATCAGCGTCACCGAACCATCAGACAAACCGTGTGACACCGATCGAGACAAGAGCGGATGTGGCTTACTTCGGAACGTTCGGATATGAGCTTGATCTTTTAAAACTCAGCGAGGAAGAAAAGGAAGAAATCCGCAGACAGATCGCATTCATGAAGGAGAAGAGAGAACTGATCCAGAAGGGAATCTTCTATCGGCTGAAGAGTCCGTTTGAGGGAAATGAGACGGCATGGATGATCGTATCGGAGGATCAGAAGAAGGCGCTGGTCGGTTATTACCGGGTAATGCAGCCGGTCAATGTTGGATTTAAAAGACTGAAGCTGAAAGGGCTGAAAGAAGATACCTGTTATAAGGTCAGCGGATATGATTATGACTGCTATGGCGATGAGCTGATGCAAGTCGGAATGACCCTGTCCGATTCTGCGTCCGGTGTATGGAAGAAGGGCGTGAATGATAAGGGAGATTTCCAGGCGAAAGTGTTTGAGATCGTGGCTGTGTAAGCCGGAATATATGGAAAGGACGAAATGGGAGAACCGTTTCGTCCTCTTGCGTTTTCGGAAGAAAAATTATATGATGTTTCTAAAAGACTTAAAGAGGTTTAAAATGGAACGACTATACGATAAATTAAAAGCATATTCCGAGAGCGATTTTTACGCATTTCACATGCCGGGACATAAGAGAAACAAGGCACTTCTTGGAATTGAACTCCCATACGATCTGGATATCACGGAAATCGATGGTTTCGATGATCTGCATCACGCAGATGGTATTTTAAAAGAAGAGCAGGAAAGAGCCGCAAGGGTATTTGGGGCAGAGGAAAGCCATTTTCTGGTAAATGGAAGTACTGCCGGAATTTTAAGTGCAGTGATGGGATGTACGCACCGGGGAGATAAGATTCTGGTGGCACGCCATTGTCACAAATCCATTTACCATGCAATCTATATGAATGGTCTTGTACCGCGCTATGTGTATCCGGAATTTGATATTTCCATGCATATGAACGGGGAGATCAGCAAAGAAGATGTGGCAAAAGCACTTGCTGCAGAGCCGGATATCAAAGCCGTTGTGATCGTATCTCCAAATTATGATGGCGTGGTATCGTATGTGAAAGGAATTGCAGAAGTGGCACATTCGTATAGGATTCCACTGATCGTAGATGAAGCACATGGACCGCATTTCGGATTTCATCCGGCATTTCCGGGGCGCGCAAATGATCTGGGAGCAGATGTGGTGATCAATAGTCTGCACAAGACACTGCCGTCTCTTACACAGACTGCAATCCTGCATATCAACGGAAAAATTGTAAACCGCAGAAGGATCAAGAAGTATCTGGATATGTTACAGAGTAGCAGTCCATCCTATATTTTCATGGCAAGTCTGGATGCCTGTGTGGATTTTGTGGATGGAAAATGTGAAAATGCATTTGAACTTTATGTGGAGAGACTACAAAAGTTCAGAGAAGAGCTGGAACCATTACAGCATTTACAGATTCTCCGTACAGAACATTATGATATTTCCAAAGTTGTGATTTCCACAGCAAATGCAAATATTACAAGTCCGGAGCTTGCGGAACGGCTGCGAAAAGAATATCATCTGGAAATGGAAATGACCGGAGGAACCTATGTACTTGCGATGACGACCGTGGCAGATACGCAGGAAGGACTGGACAGGTTAAAAGCTGCGTTACTGGAAATAGACGGTCAGCTGGAAGCAAAAACAGCCGTTTCCGGAAGCATAGAGATTTCCGGAGAGCTTCCTAGACTGGAGCAGTATTTTACACCGCAGGAGGCAGCAGACCGGGAAGAAGACGGAGAAGCAGAAGAGATTCCGTGGAAAGAAAGTGAAGGACACATTTCTCTGGAATACGCATATCTCTACCCACCGGGAAGCCCGGTTATCGTACCCGGAGAGCGGATCAGCCGGGAAGCAGTAGAACTTCTTTGTTATTATGAAACACAGAATCTCCAAATAGAAGGAATACAGACGGAAGGCAAGATAAAGGTGTGGAAACATGAGTAAAATATATTATCTGATGGGAAAAAGTTCAACGGGGAAAGACACAATCTACAAAGAGCTGAGAAAAAGAATGCCACAGTTAAAAAATGTAACGATCTATACAACCCGTCCACGGCGTGAGGGAGAAAAAGAAGGCGAAGAATATTTTTTTACAGACGAAACTGAACTTGAAAAGTTCAAAACAGAAGGCCGATTGATCGAAGAACGTGCTTACAATACAGTTTATGGTATCTGGCACTATTTCACCGCTGATGACGGACAGTTCGATTTTGAACAAAAAAATCAGGATTATCTCATGATCGGAACTCTTGAATCCTATGAAAAATTGAAAACCTATTTTGGAAACGAAAAAGTAGTTCCACTTTACATCGAGGTAGAAGACGGAGAGCGCTTAACCCGCGCCCTCGCCCGTGAGAAAACCCAGAAAGAACCCAAATACGCTGAAATGTGCCGCCGTTTTCTCGCCGATTCCAAAGATTTCTCCGAAGAAAACCTCGCCCACGCCGGAATCACAGAACGCTACGAAAACACAGACCTTGAAGACGTACTTGAGAAAATCTGTAAGAAAATACTAAAAAAGCAGAGTCAGCTATAAACCATACAAAACTCAACCATTCATAAATAACATCGATCTCAACACCCCAGTGAGACAGGCCCACCTGTTCAGATGAATCCTGCATTGAGAAATTCTTGAAATTTAAATAAGATTTTATAATGTAGTGGAGTTAAGACACAGAAAAAGACAAAAATTATCCTCTGGATCTGCGAATTTTGCACTATGGAACCGAGACTTAATCAATTGTGGAAGCCATTGCTGACACAATTGATGCTTTCAAAGGCTCGGTGGAATGGTTAGTGCAACTGAGCATAGCCAGAGGATAATTTTGTCTTTTTCGTCTCTTTTACTATTACACGTATGACTCTAATTCAAGAAGTTCTCAATAATCACCCCTTCTGCTTCCTCTTCCGTCATTCCAAGAGTCCGCAGCTTGATCAACTGTTCATCATTGATCCTTCCGATCGCAGCTTCGTGGATAATAGCCGCATCCACATGCTTCGCATTGATCTCAGGAATTGAACTTACTTCTGCATGATCCATGATAATAGAATCACACTGAACATGTGCATGGCAACGGTTCTTTCCGACAGCCCTCGGATGGAAGACCTGTCTGGATTCGCCTTTTGCAACCGAACGGGATACGATCTGCGCAGAGCTGCCTTCTCCGAGCAGTTCCACCATCATATTTGAAGTAGCTTCCTGTTTTCCATGTGTCATCAGTTTTTCAATGACATAAAGCTTGGAACCGGCTTCCAGATGTACATTATTTTCACGAACCGTAGAATCGACTCCTTTGATCTGAGCAGTATCCAGTGTAAATACAGAATTTTCACCAAGATAAACTTCGGTAACAGGATTGAGTACACGGGTTCCGGTGCCTTCGCCCTCTCCATAATGCTTTTCTACATAGCGTACATTTGCATTTTTTTCCACATGGAAAGTATGAATACCATCATGGCGGCTTTCGTTACATCCGCTGTTGTGGATACCACATCCGGCAATGATAGTTACATTTGCACCTTCTGCTACATAAAAATCATTGTAAACAACGTCCGTCATTCCGCTTGCATCAACAACAACCGGAATATGAACTTCTTCGCCGTCTGTTTTTCCATCGATGAAAATATCAATTCCCGGCTTGTCCTGTTTTTTCTTGATTTTAATATGCTCACTGTCTCCGTGGCAGAGAGCGATTCCATTATGTCGTAAATTGAATGCACCGGACTGTGTAAAACCGGTGTCATCGATCTGTGCTAATACTTTTTCTGTAATTTTATCCAATAAAGTCATTGTATCTTCCTCCCCTGTTATCTACATTTCAGACAGCTGTAAGAATCTGCTGTCTTCCCTAATAATTGTGGAAGGATATCCGCGGTCTGTCCGATCGAAGCAATCTTTCCGCCTTCGATTACCATGATCCGGTCAGCCATCTGGATGATTCTCTCCTGATGAGAAATAAGAATAAGACTCTGTTTTTTCTCTTTGTGCATTTTTTCAAACTGTTCGATCAGCATAGAAAAACTCCAGAGATCGATTCCGGCTTCCGGTTCATCGAAAATACAGAGTTTGTGAGGCTTTGCGAGAACGGTGGCAATTTCCAGACGCTTCATTTCACCGCCGGATAAGGTTCCGTCTACTTCACGTTCAATGTATTCGTTGGCACAAAGTCCAACGGTACTTAAAAGTCTGCAACAGACATCTCTTGTCAGATCTTCTCCAGCCGCAAGTGATAAAAGCTTGCTTACCGTCATTCCTTTGAAGCGCGGTGGCTGCTGGAATGCGTAACCGATTCCGGCTTCTGCCCTGTGATTGATATCATAATCACTGATATCGGTTCCGTCTAAGATGATCTGTCCGGCACTTGCCTGGTCAATCCCCATTAGCACTTTTGCAAGTGTGGATTTGCCACCGCCGTTCGGACCGGTGATCACCAGCATTTCTCCGTCTTCTACGTTAAAACTGATATTTTCTACAATGCTGCGTTCTATTCCGTTTTCATTCACCTGGAATGTAAGATTTTTTACTTCCAGCATGAGTTCATCCCCTTTCTGTGTAAGAAACTTATATAAAGTTTGTCTGGTTAAAAAATTTATATTCATAAATTGTATGATGTAAGTATCAAAAGAATAAATTGCGTAACAATAGAGCAATCTGATTACATCATTGGATACAGAATCTTTATATATTTATGTCTATTATAAAACATATCGAAAAAGTTGTCATCTTTTATTATTGAAAAGCATACCTGCAAAGCGAAATTCGCAGAATTTTCAGAAATAATTCAGAAAGACCACAGGAATTTGCTCTAGGTATCTGCATAAATTTATGTTATACTAATGGAATAGTAAGAAAGAAGAGGGTGATAATATGTCAGGATTTAAAGATGTCGTAGGACATAGCGAGATCATTCAGTATATACAGAACGCGGTTACAGAAGATAAAGTATCACACGCTTATATTCTGAACGGCGAGAAGGGATCTGGAAAGAAGATGCTTGCAGGTCTTTTTGCACAGACTCTGCAGTGTGAAAAGGGCGGAGCAGAACCGTGCTATGAGTGCCATTCGTGCAAGCAGGCAGTCAGCGGCAATCATCCGGATATTATCTGGGTAACGCATGAAAAGCCGAACAGCATCAGTGTAGATGATATCCGGGTTCAGATCAATGGGGATATTCAGGTGAAGCCTTATAATGGAAAATACAAGATCTACATTGTGCCGGATGCAGATATGATGACTGTACAGGCACAGAATGCTCTGTTGAAGACAATCGAAGAGCCACCTGCTTATGCGGTAATTCTGCTTCTTACAGAGAATGCGAACAGTCTGCTCCCAACGATCTGCTCAAGATGCGTTATGCTGAAGCTCCGTAACATTAAGGATCAGCTTGTGAAAAGGTATCTGATGGAGCAGCTTCAGGTTCCTGATTACAAGGCAGACGTGTGTACTGCATTTGCACAGGGCAATATTGGAAAAGCTGCTATGCTGGCAGGCTCTGAGCATTTTAATGAAATTAAAGATGAGGCAGTTCGTCTGCTGAAGAATATCGATACCATGGAACTCGGTGATCTGGTGGAAGCTGTGAAACGGATTTCCGCTTACAAGATTGAGATCACAGATTATCTGGACATCCTTATGATCTGGTATCGTGATGTTCTGATCTATAAAGCAACAATGAATATCGACAGACTGATTTTCGGTGAAGAGATCGACAGTATCAGGGAGCGTGCGAAAAAGAGCTCTTATGAAGGAATTGAGACAATTCTGGAAGCACTTGAGAAAGCAAAGGCGAGACTGCGCGCCAATGTCAACTTTGATCTTGTCATGGAACTTCTTCTGTTGACAATAAAGGAGAACTAGGGAATGACAAAAGTAATTGGAGTCCGTTTTCGGACTGCAGGAAAGATCTATTTTTTCTCACCGGGCAAATTTGAGGTGAAGCGTGGCGATCAGGTAATTGTAGAGACTGCGAGAGGAGTAGAATTCGGTAACGTTGTGATGGGACCGAAGGAAGTGAAGGATGAAGAGATCACCCAGCCTCTTAAGACAGTGATCCGCCTGGCGACAGAGGATGACCGCCGTGTAGAAGAAAAGAATCGCAAAAAAGAAAAAGAAGCATTTCAGATTTGTCTGGAAAAGATCCACAAGCATGAGCTGGAGATGAAGCTGATCGATGCAGAATATACCTTTGACAACAATAAAGTGCTGTTTTACTTTACCGCAGACGGGAGAATTGATTTTCGTGAACTGGTAAAGGATCTGGCAGCGGTATTCCGTACCAGGATTGAACTTCGCCAGATCGGTGTAAGAGACGAGACGAAGATCCGCGGAGGAATCGGGATCTGTGGACGAGAGCTTTGCTGCCACACCTATCTGTCTGAGTTTGCACCGGTTTCAATCAAGATGGCAAAAGAACAGAATCTGTCGCTGAACCCGACTAAGATTTCAGGTGTATGTGGCAGACTGATGTGCTGCCTGACAAATGAGGAAGAGACATACGAGGAACTCAACAATAATCTTCCGTCTGTAGGTGAGTCAGTGACAACTCCGGAAGGCCTGAAAGGTGAAGTACAGTCATTAAGCGTACTGCGTCAGCTTGTCAGGGTTATTGTAACTCTGGACAATGATGAGAAAGAAATCCGTGAATATCCGGCAGCTGACCTGAAGTTCAAACCGCGCCGCCGGAAAAAGGATGTGAAACTTTCCAAACAGGAAATGAAAGAGCTTGCAGCTCTGGAGAAAGGTGAAGGAGCGTCAAAGTTAGATGACAAATAATCTTAAGCCGGGAGAACGGCTCGATGATTTACAGATAAAAGGCTATGAGATCATCCAGAGCCCGGGGCGGTTCTGCTTCGGAATGGATGCAGTGCTTTTAAGTGCCTTTGCCAAAGTAAAAGCGGGAGAATGCGTTCTTGATCTTGGAACAGGAACGGGAATTCTCCCGATTCTTTTGGCCGCAAAGACAAAAGGAAAACATTTTACAGGGCTGGAGATCCAGGAAGAGAGCGCAGATATGGCGCGCCGGAGCGTCCGGCACAACCAGCTTGAGGAGCAGATCGACATTGTGACGGGAGATATCAAAGAAGCGTCACAGATATTTGGACACGGTTCCATGGATGTGATCACAACGAATCCGCCGTATATGATCGGTGGGCATGGGCTTGCCAATCCGGAGAGTGCCAAGGCGATCGCAAGGCATGAAGTCCTTTGTACATTGGATGATATTATCCGGGAAAGTGCGCGGACTTTAAAAGCCGGAGGCAGATTTTACATGGTACACAGACCGTTCCGGCTTGCCGAGATCTTGACGGCAATGTGCGAGGCGAAGCTGGAGCCGAAGCGGATGCGCCTGGTGTATCCATATGTGGATAAGGAGCCAAACATGGTTTTGATCGAGGGAATCCGTGGCGCGAAATCGCGGATGACCGTGGAGCCGCCGCTGATCGTTTATGAGAAAGATGGCAGTTATACACGGGAAATCCTGGAACATTACGGAATGACAGGGACTGGAAAGGAGTAACTATGGCAGGAACATTATATTTGTGCGCAACGCCGATCGGCAATCTGGAGGATATGACGTTCCGGGTGATCCGGACGCTGAAAGAGGTTGACCTGATTGCAGCGGAAGATACCAGGAACAGTATTAAACTGCTGAACCATTTTGAGATCAAAACACCGATGACCAGTTATCATGAATATAATAAGATAGACAAAGGACATGCTCTGGTGGAGAAACTTCTTGCAGGGACAAATATTGCACTGATCACCGATGCCGGCACACCGGGAATCTCAGATCCGGGTGAGGAACTGGTGAAAATGTGCTATGAAGCCGGAATTACGGTCACTTCCCTTCCGGGAGCCGCTGCCTGTATTACGGCACTGACACTTTCCGGGCTTTCCACCAGAAGATTTGCATTTGAGGCATTTCTTCCAACGGACAAAAAGGAAAGACAGGCAGTCCTGGGTGAGCTTGTAGATGAGACAAGAACGATGATCGTTTACGAAGCACCGCATCGTCTGGTGAGAACCTTGAGAGAGCTTGGAGAAGTTCTTGGTGGGGACAGACATCTGACTGTGTGCCGGGAACTTACAAAAAAGCATGAGACTGCATTTCGCACCACATTTGCGGAAGCGGTTTCCTATTACGAGAGCAACGATCCGAAGGGGGAGTGTGTGCTTGTGATCGAGGGGAAGAGCCGGGAGAGCATTTTACAGGAGGAGCGCGCAAAATGGGAAGAAATGACGGTTCAGGAGCATATGGATTACTATATGAACCAGGGAATCGATAAGAAAGAAGCCATGAAAAAGGTGGCAAAAGACCGCGGAGTCGGAAAGAGGGACATTTATAAAGAACTGCTGTAAGGCTTTCGTCAATTTGTACACCTTCTTAAAAAATCTTTGTTCAACCCGGTCATAGACCGACGAAGTAAAAACAGATATACTTTATTTCAGAAACAAGAACAGCGACAGCGTGTGTAAGAATCGCACAAAGATTTAGGAGGAAAAATAAATGGCAAGCTTATCATTAAAGCATATTAACAAAACATATCCGAACGGATTTGAAGCAGTTAAAGATTTCAACCTTGAAATTGAAGATAAAGAATTTATCATTTTTGTAGGACCATCTGGATGTGGTAAATCTACTACACTTCGTATGGTTGCAGGTCTGGAAGAGATCACAAGCGGTGAACTCAAGATCGGTGACAAAGTGGTAAATGATGTAGAACCAAAAGACAGAGATATCGCGATGGTATTCCAGAACTATGCTCTGTACCCACATATGACTGTATATGATAACATGGCATTCGGACTTAAATTAAGAAAAGTTCCGAAACCGGAGATTGATAAGATGGTTCGTGAAGCAGCTAAGATCCTTGACCTTGAACCACTGCTTGACCGTAAACCAAAAGCTCTTTCAGGTGGACAGAGACAGCGTGTTGCTATGGGACGTGCAATCGTTCGTAACCCGAAGGTATTCCTTATGGATGAACCACTTTCCAACCTGGATGCTAAACTTCGTGGACAGATGCGTATCGAGATTTCCAAACTTCATCAGAGACTTGGTACAACAATCATCTACGTAACACATGACCAGACAGAAGCTATGACACTGGGAACCAGAATTGTAGTTATGAACGCAGGTGTTGTTCAGCAGGTAGATACACCACAGGTACTTTATGATACCCCATGCAACCTCTTCGTTGCAGGATTCATCGGATCACCACAGATGAACTTCCTTGATGCTGTATGCCAGAAGAAGGGTGACAAAGTTGTCCTCAAAGTTGGACCGGCTGATATTGAACTTCCACCGGCAAAAGCAAAGAAACTTATCGATGGAGGATATGAAGGAAAGACTGTTGTCCTTGGAATCCGTCCAGAAGATGTACATGATGAGCAGATGTTTATCACATCTTCACCGAATACAGTTATTCAGGCTAAGATCCGTGTATATGAAATGCTTGGTGCTGAAGTTTATCTCCACTTCGATTATGAAGGAGCTACAATGACAGCCCGTGTTGATCCTAGAACAACAGCAAGAACAGGGGATACAGTTACATTTGCATTCGATGCTGAAAAGATCCATGTGTTCGACAAAGAGACAGAAAAGACAATTACAAACTAAGATGTGAAATTATTTGCCGGAGTTTCCGATTTTGGAGACTCCGGTTAAAATTTTCTTGACAATCGGGCTATTCGTGGTATATAGTTACGTTAATAAAGGGGAGTAACCTACGCAAGGGAATCCGCGTTTGTGGTGTCGTCAGTACGGTGGAAGCATCCGGTGCCACAAGAAAATGGTGAGACTTTTATTGCATTATTTGTTGTGCAATAAGGGTTTCTTTTTTTGTACATTTTTATCGAAAGAGAGCTTCGTTGCATAAGAAATTCAGGAATGTGAATACTCAGAAACAGGAGGCGGAAAGGATGAAAGAAATTTATCAGTCATCGGTAAAAGAAGTGCTTGGACAGATGGGAAGCAGAGAAGAGGGACTTACGATAAAAGAAGTGGAAAAGTCCCGTGAAAAATGTGGATGGAATGAGCTTGCGGAGGGAAAGAAAAAAAGTGTGCTGCAGATTTTTTTGGAGCAGTACAAGGATTTCCTGGTGATTATCCTGATTGCATCGGCGATTATTTCAGGAATTTTAGGAGACGCAGAAAGTGCGGCGGTTATTGTGATCGTCATTACAATGAATGCAATTTTGGGAACCGTGCAGACGGTAAAAGCAGAGCAGTCGCTTCAGAGCCTGAAAAAGCTTTCAGGACCGGAGGCGAAGGTTCTCAGGAATGGTACGGTGACACCGATTCCGGCAAGAGAACTGGTAGTTGGAGATGTGATCCTTCTGGAAGCCGGGGATTATGTTCCGGCAGACGGACGACTGATCGAGAACGCAAGTCTGAAGATCGATGAAAGTGCACTGACCGGGGAGAGTCTTGCAGTTGAGAAGAGCCTGGATGAAATCGAAGAGGAAGTGCCGCTTGGTGACCGGAACAATATGTTATTTTCGGGAAGCTTTGTTACTTACGGACGTGGAAGAGCCGTTGTGACAAGTGTAGGTATGCAGACAGAAGTCGGAAAGATTGCCGGACTTTTGAAATCAACATCTGAAAAGCAGACTCCGCTTCAGGTGAATCTGGAAGAGTTCGGAAAGAAGCTTTCGGTTCTGATCCTGGTATTTTGCGGAATCTTATTTGGAATCAGTGTATTTCGTGGAGAAAATATCGGAAGCGCGTTTATGTTTGCAGTAGCACTTGCGGTTGCAGCAATCCCGGAGGCATTAAGTTCAATTGTAACAATCGTCCTTTCTTTCGGAACGCAGAAGATGGCCAAGGAGCATGCAATCATTCGAAAACTGCAGGCGGTAGAAGGTCTTGGAAGTGTCTCCGTGATCTGTTCGGATAAAACCGGAACTCTCACGCAGAATAAGATGACTGTTGAAGATTATTATATAGAAGGCAGAAGAATCCGGGCAGATGAGATTGATATGGTAGATTCGGCACAGAGATTTCTGCTTGATTGCAGCATTTTATGTAACGATTCTACCAATGAAAATGGAGTGGAAATCGGAGATCCGACAGAGACAGCGCTGATCAATCTGGGAAGCCGCTATGGAGTGGAAGCTGCAGAAGTAAGAGAAAGTTATCCAAGAGAAGATGAGATTCCATTTGACAGTGACCGGAAAATGATGTCGACGCTTCACCGGATAGACGGCGAAAACCGGATGATCGTCAAAGGTGCGGTTGACCGTCTCCTGGATCTGACAGACCGGATCTGGACAGAAAATGGAATACGGGAGATTACAAAAGAAGATAAAGAAAAGATTCAGAGCCAGAATCAGGAATTTTCAATGGAAGGTCTTCGAGTGCTGGCATTTACCTTCCGGGAGATTCCGGAAGAACATCTGCTGACCGCAGAGGATGAGGACCATCTGGTATTTCTCGGAATGATCGCGATGATGGATCCGCCGAGGGAAGAGTCAAAAGCTGCAGTAGAAGAATGTATCAAAGCAGGCATCCGTCCGGTGATGATCACGGGAGACCATAAGATCACGGCAGCAGCGATCGCAAAACGGATCGGCATTTTAAAGGATTTATCCGAAGCCTGTGAGGGCGCGGAGATTGAAAATATGAGTGACGAGGAGTTGCGGGGATTTGTCCCGAAGATTTCTGTCTATGCAAGGGTTTCGCCGGAACATAAGATCCGGATCGTCCGTGCATGGCAGGAGCGCGGAAATATTGTATCGATGACCGGCGACGGTGTCAACGATGCACCGGCTCTTAAGCAGGCAGATATAGGTGTTGCAATGGGAGTAACCGGAACAGAAGTTGCCAAAGATGCAGCGGCGATGGTACTTACAGACGATAATTTTGCCACAATTGTAAAAGCAGTGGAAAACGGACGAAATTTATACCGTAATATCAAGTATGCGATCCAGTTTCTGTTATCGGGAAACTTCGGTGCAATTCTCGCTGTTTTATATGCATCGATCGCAGGACTTTCGGTTCCGTTTGCACCGGTTCATCTGCTTTTTATCAACCTGCTGACTGATAGTCTCCCGGCAATTGCACTGGGAGTGGAACCGCATACCAGTGATGTGATGAATGAGAAGCCAAGACCGGCAGATGAGTCGATCCTGACAAAAGATTTTCTGTCAAAGATTGGTCTGGAAGGACTGGTGATCGGTGTAATGACGATGATCAGTTTCCTGACAGGATATCATCAGGACGGTGCACTTCTTGGAAGTACTTATGCATTTGGAACGCTCTGTCTTGCACGGCTGTTTCACGGATATAACTGTAAATCAGATCATCCGGTGATTTTTACCAAACGGTTTTTCAATAATAAATGGATGCAGGGCGCATTTGCACTGGGAGCAATTCTGATCACGGCTGTACTTACAATTCCAGGGCTGCATCAGGTGTTCAAAGTAGAAACATTGAACTTTGAACAGCTGGGGACTGTCTACCTGTATGCATTTGCCTGTTTTCCGATCATACAGCTTCTGAAGTGGGTACGTGGAAAATTATCTGAGTAACAATATGGGAAAATGCTTACTGGTTGTAAGGGGATTAACCATAAATATGTTGTAGTAGAATGGAGAAAATAGTGGATTTTAGTAAATTATCTATAAAAAAAATCCGGGAATTGATCGTATTTACAGCGCTGATCGTAGTTGCATTGTGGAAATTTGATGTGGTTTTTGGCGTGATCAAGGCGGTATGGGGGATTATTTTTCCCTTCGCTCTTGGCGGTGCGATCGCGTTTGTGATCAATGTTCCGATGAGCTTTCTGGAGAAAAAATTATTTGGAAAGGCAAAAGAGAAAGGAAGTAAGGCGGCAGAAAAGCTTGCAAGACCGATCAGTCTTCTTCTTACGATCGTACTGGTAGTGGGGGTGATCGTGCTTGTCATGTTCGGTCTGATTCCGCAGCTTACGGCAACAATTGGAAGTCTGATGAACAGTATTGCAGAATTTATTCCGCAGATGCAGAGTTGGGTACGGGAATTTACACACAATAACCGGGAAATCATGGATCTTGTGAACCAGGTGGAGTTCAATCCGAATAAGGCAATCCAGTGGGGGATGAGTATTCTCGGAAATGGTGCGGGAAATTTTATGAATACAACGATGACAGCAGTTGGCTCCATCGTCAGTGGAGTTACTACATTTTTTATTGCCTTTTCCTTTGCCTGTTATATTCTTTTCCAGAAAGAAAAACTGTATGTGCAGGTGAGAAAAGTGTTTTTCGCGTTTATTCCAAAACGAAAAGCAGAAGTGATTCTTGAAGTCTGTTCCCTGACCTACCGTACCTTCGCAAACTTCCTTACCGGACAGTGCCTGGAAGCAGTCATCCTCGGAAGTATGTTTGTAATTACATTAAGTATACTGAAAATGCCGTATGCACTGCTGATTGGAATCATCATATCCTTCACAGCCCTGATCCCAATCTTTGGAGCCTTCATCGGCTGCGTACTTGGCTGCCTCCTAATCTTCATGGTGAGCCCGAAACAGGCAATCCTTTTCATCCTTGTATTTCTGATCCTCCAGCAGATCGAAGGTAACCTGATCTACCCACACGTAGTCGGCAGCTCCGTAGGGCTTCCCTCCATCTGGGTCCTCGCTGCAGTCACCATCGGCGGTAACCTTCTGGGAATCATAGGAATGCTCATCTTCATCCCATTAGTGTCCGTACTCTATACCCTCTTCCGGGAATATGTGTATTTGCGTTTGAAAAAACAACACATCAAGAAAGTGACGAAAACTGAGGTAGAAGAGTATACTCAAGAAGAAATTGACAAAATGAAAGAACTATACGAAAAAGAGCACCCTGAAAAATGTCTTGAATAAGGAAGTAATTTCATACATATAAATGTATTGAAATCGCAGCAAAAGCCTGCAACTTTGAGATGCAATCTCAAAGAGCAGGCTTTTCGACTCCTCATTTATAGTTTGGCGGAAAAGTATGACTTGTAGAATGTCAGCCGGGCGGAAAATAAATTGTGTTCAAATTCAATTTTTTGTGCAATGGAGACGAAACTCAGGAATCGTGGAAGCCATTGCTGAACACGATTTCCGCCCTAAGAGGTTCGTCGGAATGGTTTGCACAACTTGAATTTGAACACAATTTATTTTCCACCCGGCGTCCCCTTTCCCAACGTTTCCCCCATCCAAGAAAGGAGAAAAAATGCTCAACTACCTGTGGTCGGGAATGATTCTTATTGGCATCCTTTTTGCCGCTTTCTCCGGCAAAATGCCGGACATCACCACCGCCGCCTTAGATTCCTCCAAAGAAGCCGTCACCCTTTGCATCACGATGATGGGCGTCATGTCCTTTTGGACCGGACTCATGGAAATCGCAGAAAAATCCGGCATTCTGAAAACGGCAGCTGACTGCCTTTCCCCTCTGATCCATTTCCTCTTTCCAGAACTGCCAAAAGATCACCCGGCAGAAAAACCAATCGCGGCAAACATCATTGCAAATATCCTCGGACTTGGCTGGGCGGCAACTCCGGCAGGTCTTGAAGCAATGGAAGAACTGCAGAAGCTAGAAGAGGACCGCCGCCTTGGAAAAGCGGCAGGACCGGTAAGAAAAAGAGGCGTTGCAAGCAATGAGATGTGCACCTTCCTGATCGTAAATATTTCTTCACTGCAGCTGATCCCGGTGTCGGTGATCGCCTACCGGAGCCAGTACGGAAGCGTGAATCCGACAGCCGTTGTTGGACCTGGGATTGTGGCAACGGCGGTCAGTACCGGGGCGGCGATTTTGTTTTGTAGGATAATGGACCGGAAAAGCTAGAATTTCTGTAGCTTTTTGTAACATACCTTGACTAAAGTACAAAAAAACGCTATAATCAATATCACGGCAAAGCTTTAAACCATTGAAGTTTAAACCGCTAAAGTTTAAAGCTGTAAAGCCAAAACGGAAAAAGTTTGTTCGAAAAGAACATAGATGGAGGTATGTTATTATGAAAGCAAGAAAAATTTTAGCAGTATCACTTACTGCAGCAATGACACTGGCACTTGCTGCCTGTGGCGGAAGTTCATCAGACAAAGAATCTTCTTCAAAGGATTCATCAGACAAGGTATATAAGATCGGTATCTGCCAGCAGCTTGAGCATGCAGCTCTTGACGAGGCAACCAAAGGATTTGAAGAAGCCTGTGAAGAAAAATTCGGAAAAGACAAAGTGAAGTTCGATCTTCAGAACGGACAGGGCGAACAGGCAAACTGCGCAACCATCGTAAACAATTTTGTGGCAGACAATGATGACTTGATCCTTGCAAATGCAACAACTGCTCTTCAGTGTGCAGCAGCTGCAACAAGCACGATCCCGATTCTTGGAACATCTGTTACAGATTATGCAACTGCTCTTGATATTTCTGACTGGACAGGATCAACAGGCATGAACATTTCAGGAACCTGTGACCTTGCACCGATCGATGAACAGGAAGCAATGCTTAAAGAGCTCCTTCCGGATGCAAAAACAGTAGGTATCCTTTACTGTTCAGCAGAACCGAACTCAGCATATCAGGCTAAGAAGTTCGAAGAAGCACTCGACAAAGATGGAATCAAATATAAAGAATACACAGCAGCAGACTCTAATGAAATCCAGTCTGTAGTAACAAGCGCAGTAGATGAGTGCGACGCACTTTACATCCCAACCGATAATACAATGGCATCTAACACAGAGATTATCAACAATATCTGTCTTCCGGCAAAAGTACCGGTAATCGCAGGTGAACAGGGAATCTGTGAAGGCTGTGGTATTGCAACTCTTTCTATCAGCTACTATGACATCGGATACAGAGCAGGTGAAATGGCTTACGATATCCTTGTAAATGGAAAAGATATCTCAACCATGGATATTGAAAGTGCACCAAAAGTTACAAAGATGTATAACAAGACAATCTGTGACGAACTTGGAATCACTGTTCCGGACGATTACGAAGCAATTGAGGAATAATAAGTATTAGAAAGAGGCAGAAATCATGTATTTAGCAGCTTTAGATCCGATGGCTCTTGTGCGCGCCCTTCCGGGAAATGTAGCGCAGGGGATCATCTGGGGAATTATGGCGCTTGGCGTTTTTATCACCTTCCGCATTCTGGATTTTGCGGATCTGACGGTTGACGGATCATTGGCTACAGGTGGAGCAGTTGCAGTTATGCTGATCCGCGGCGGTATGAATCCGGCACTGGCACTTCTTTTCGCATTTCTGGCAGGTATGGCAGCCGGATTTGTGACAGGTATTTTACATACGTTTTTTGGAATTCCGGGCATTCTGGCCAGTATTCTGACGCAGATCGGACTTTACTCGGTGAATCTCGGAATCATGGGAAAATCCAATCAGGCAGTCAATGTTATGCAGTATAAATTGGTTGCATCGCTTCGTTATGTGACCGGCGAAGGAAGTGAACTGTTTTTTGTAAAGCTGATCGTGGCAGCACTTATCCTGATCGCAATTATTTACTGGTTCTTTGGAACTGAGCTTGGCGCATCGATCCGTGCAACCGGATGTAACCCGCAGATGGCAAGTGCACAGGGAATCAATACAGGCTTTACAAAGGTTCTGGCGCTTATGATCTCCAACGGACTTGTGGGACTTTCCGGTGGGATTTACGCACAGTACCAGGGAGCAGCCGATGTTAATATGGGACGTGGTGCCATTGTAATCGGACTTGCAGCCGTTATCATCAGCGAAGTTATTTTTGGAAAATTCTGTGCAGGCAGAAAAGCAGCCTTTGCATTTACACTGGGTGCAATCTTTATCGGAGCGATTATTTACTATATTGTAATCGCACTGGTATTGTGGCTGAAGATGCCTTCTGATTATATGAAACTGTTCTCAGCGGTAGTGGTTGCATGCTTCCTTGCAGTTCCGTACATGAAGGGTAAATATTTAACAAAGAAACGGAGGACTGCATAATGGGATATATGTTGGAAATCCAGAATATTCATAAAACCTTTAATCCGGGAACGATCAACGAAAAAGTCGCACTTAACGGAGTGAATCTGAACCTCAATCCGGGTGATTTTGTGACTATCATCGGTGGAAATGGTGCAGGAAAGTCCACCACACTGAATGCGATCGCAGGAGTGTGGTCTGTAGACGAAGGAAAGATCATCATTGACGGAGTGGATATTACAAAGCTTTCAGAGCATAAAAGAGCACTTTATCTGGGAAGAGTTTTCCAGGATCCGATGACTGGAACTGCGGCAACCATGTCGATTGAAGAAAATATGGCGATCGCAGCCAGACGTGGCGAGCGCAGAGGTCTTGGATGGGGCATTACGAAAAAAGAGCGGGAACGCTATAAAGAAGCCCTGAAAGAACTTGATCTTGGACTGGAAGACCGTCTGAGCAGTAAAGTCGGACTTCTTTCTGGTGGACAGCGACAGGCGATCACTCTTTTGATGGCGTCTCTTAAAAAGCCAAAGCTTTTACTTCTGGACGAGCATACTGCAGCACTTGACCCGAAAACTGCAGCGAAGGTACTTGCCATCTCTGATAAGATCATTCAGGAGCATCAGCTTACTGCAATGATGGTAACACATAATATGAAAGATGCCATCGCGCACGGCAACCGCCTGATCATGATGCATGAAGGAAAAATTATCTACGATGTATCAGGAGAAGAGAAGAAGAATCTGAAGGTTGCAGATCTGCTGGCGAAGTTTGAAGAAGTCAGCGGCGGCGAGTTTGCGAATGACCGGATGATGTTGTCGTAGAGAATAATTTAAAAATGAAATAATAGTAGAAAACAGGAACGAGGTTTTACGATTGATGTAGAGCCTCGTTTTTTTGCACGTCTTGTTTAAATGTACTATTAAAAAACAGAGCAGATTCTAAAATACTATAAAATTATAGAGAATACCTATTAGTAATACAGGATAGAAATTATCAATGAACCTCTTAAAAAATCCGGAATGGAAGAGAAAGAGGCAGAAGAAAGCCAAAGGACATTCCGTTGCATGCCATAGGGCGAAAGAAATCTTGTAAAGAAAATTGACATAAAAGTGTAAAGATGCTAGTATAATAAATAGAAAAGGTGCTACCGATGACGGTTCGCCTGATATTATTTGGTTATTAAAAATAACCGCTCATGTTTTCTCAGGACGATGGGCGGTTATTTTTGCGTCTTGGAATCATGCTTTCCACGCACATACCCAAGACTGTAAAAAGTCGCACACAGTGAAATAGCACCTTGAACTTATGGTAACAAACATAAAGAAGAAAATCAATATAAAATAAAATGACAGAATTGTCTAATCCATCAACTGCAATTCATACAATTTTTTATACAACCCATCCTTCGCCAGCAGCTCCTGATGGGTTCCGGATTCTTTTATTTCTCCGTGATGCATCACAATAATTTTATCCGCATGCTGGATCGTAGAAAGCCGGTGGGCGACCATGATCGTAGTTCTTCCATCCATTAGCCGCGCAAGTGCCTGTGTGATCAGTGTTTCGGTTTCTGTATCGATGTTGGCAGTTGCTTCATCGAGAACAAGGATCTTTGGATCATAAGCAAGTGTCCGTGCGAAGGACAAAAGCTGGCGCTGACCGGCAGATAGAGTACTTCCGCGCTCTGTGACCGGCTCATCATATCCGTGCGGCAGTTTCTGAATAAATGGATCTGCATTTACAATTTCGGCAGCCCGTCTGACATCGTCCGGTGAGATTGCTTCATTATTCAGCGAGATATTACTTTTGATGTCTCCGGTGAAGATGAAGACATCCTGCTGAACCTGACCAATTGCACCGCGGAGCACATCCAGATCAATTTCATGAATATCAATCCCATCAATCAGGATCTGTCCCTTCTGGATATCAAAATATCTTCCGATCAGATTTAAAATTGTAGATTTTCCTGCCCCGGTAGCGCCGACAAAAGCAGCTTTTTCACCCGGCTGGATTACAAAACTTACATCTTTTAAAATATAATTTTCCTCTTCGTAGGCAAACCAGACATGGCGGAATTCAATTTCACCAAGAATATTGACCGGAGTCGGATCGGGCGGAGATACGATCTCTGGTTTTACATCAAGAACACTGAAAATCTTTTCTGCGGAAGCAATGGAAGACTGCAGGGTTCCAAGCTGTTCGGAAAGCTCCTGGATTGGCTCGAAAAAGGAGCTGATGTAGGTGATAAACACGAACAGAGTTCCGAGAGAAAGATTTCCATTTAACACAGAAAGGCTTCCGGTTCGGATAACAAGGATCATGGCAATGACCGAAACCATATAGATTGAAGGCCGGAAGATCGCAAAAGTCATGATCTCGCGGAAATTGGCACGGTACAGTTCCATAGATTTGCCTTCAAATTCACTGTATTTCTCTTTTTCGCGTGCAAAGATCTGGATCAGCTTCATACCGGAAATATGTTCGGACAGGAAGGTGTTCAGCTCTGTGATTTTATTTCTTGTGATCTGGTAAGCTTTTCTGGAGAGATGCCGGAAAACAAAAGTCAGGATTGCAACCAGAGGTAAAAGCAGGAAGGATATACCTGCCATTTTCACATTAATTGAGAGCATGACAACAGCGTAACCAATAATCTTTACAACGTTTTTAAAAAGTTTCACAAGAATGGTGGAAAACAGTTCGTTGACTGCTTCAGTATCGTTAGATACACGTGTTACGAGCTTGCCAACCGGTGTTATATTGAAAAAAGAAAGTGACAGGCTGTGTATATGTGTAAATGTTTCTTCACGCAGTTTGTACACGATCTGCTGGCCCATCTTCTGCAAAAGCCAGGTGTCGGCAAGGTTCAGGAAAAATCCGCTAAAAAGCAGCAGAAGAAACAGAATTCCGGCTTTTAGGATCCCCTTAAAATCATTTTGTCTTAAAATCTTCAGATCATTGGAAGTAAGCTTCTGAGCACCTTCACTGACATAATTTTTTAAAACAGATGTATCGGCATTTTGCAGTGCAGTACATTCAGAGCGGGTGAGATTTTCTGCCATGTAATAGTGATCCTTCCAGAGAAAAATCTGATAAAAGGAAGCAGAATCCGCCGTGGATACTGTCTGGTCGCGCGACAATACAAGACCGTTCCAGTTTATAGCGTCCGGAGCGGAAACGTCGGCTTCTACATACGGATGATAATAACCATTGATATACTGGTCGATTGCATTTCCGATGATGATCGGGCGGTAAAGTTCCACAGCAATGATGAAGAGAACCAGGACAGTTGCCAGGGTCATTACCCATTTATGCGGTTTTAGATAACTTAAAAGTCGTTTCATCTTATGGCTACCTCCTGTTCTCCAATGGAAGCTTCCAACTGTTGCTTTTCAAACATATCTTTATAAATACCATTTTTCTGAATCAGTTCGGTGTGTGTTCCAAGCTCTTTCATTTTCCCGTTTTCAAGTACCATGATCAGATCGGCATGCTGTACTGTGGAAATGCGGTGTGCGATCAGGATCGTTGTTTTCCCTTTACGATCGTCCCTGAGATTATGCAGGATATGTTCTTCCGTATCGGTGTCGACAGCGGAAAGGGAGTCATCAAGAATCAGGATCGGCGCATTTTTCATCAGGGCGCGGGCGATGGAGCTGCGCTGTTTCTGACCGCCGGAAAGCGTAACGCCACGTTCGCCGACGATCGTATCATAGTTGTCAGGAAAATTTGCAATATTATCGTGAATGCAGGCTGATTTTGCTGCGGCGATAATACGGCTCATATCCTGTGACTTTGTGCCGAATGCAATATTTGCTTTCAGAGTATCGGAAAAAAGAAAATTATCCTGTGGTACATAAGCAATATTTTCACGCAGAGTTTTCAGCGGAATTGTGTTGATATCATGGTCATCCAGATAAATCATGCCTGGCTCGGTGTTGTAAAGCCGGAGCAGAAGATTGACTAGAGTGGATTTTCCGTTGCCGGTGCGCCCGATGATGGCAAGGGTTGTCCCGGATGGGATGTCCAGATTGATATCATGCAGTACCGGAGAAGTATTTCCAAGGTGTGCAAAGGTCAGGTGATCAAAACGGATATCCCCGTGCAGGGTGTCTAAAGTCGTGACAGAAGCAGTATCTTTTACATTTGTCTGCGCTTCCAGAATTTCCTGTACACGACGGATGGATGCAGTTCCCTGGGAAAACATGACGGCAGCTTCTGAACAGGCGAGCATCGGCCATACCAGCATATTGACATACTGATTGAAAGCTACGAAGCGTCCGAGTGTAATCTGTCCGATCAGGGCGAGGTATCCCCCATAAAGGAGTGAGGCAAGACTGGAAAATCCGATGATCACATCCAGAAGCGGGATCAGGATGGCTTCCAGCTTTGCGATGCGCATACTTTTATCCATGGTGTCCTGGTTCTTTTTGGAAAAAGAAAGGATCTCGGCCTGCTTGCGAACAAAGGCCTTGATCACACGGATCCCGGAGAAGCTTTCCTGTACAAAGTCGGCAAGATTGGAAACACTGTCCTGACGTTCGGTGTAGAGGTTATCCAGTACCTTTCCGTAATGCATATAGCCGAGGCAGATGATGACCATCGGGATCAGTGCCAGAAGGGTTAGTTTTATATTGACATAATACATCATCTGGCAGACGACCAGGAGCGTCATGACTACGGAATCAAAGATGCAGATGACAGCAGGACCAAGTGCCATGCGGACCGCATTTAAGTCACTGGTAAACCGGGTCATCAGATCACCTGTTTTGTGGCTGTTGTAGTATTCCACATCCATAGTTTCTAGATGGGAAAACATTTCATTACGCAGTTCACGCTCGATAATACGTGCGGTTCCAAAAAGAAAATAACGCCACAAAAAACGGCCGACTGCAAGCAGAAGACCAATCAGAAAGATCCCAAGAAGACAGGTACGAATGGAACTCCAGGTAATGCTGCGCGCGGTAAGACCATCAGTAATGATACCGGTAAGTTTTGGAATAAATACACTTGCCGCATCTACAGCAAAAAGAGTAAGGATTCCGGCAATATAGCGATATTTGTATCGTCTGACATATTGCATGATAAAGGGCAGTGGTTTCATATCAATGCCTCCTGAAAATGATAATTTTTTTCTATATAAATTATTATAGAGGATAGAATCTGGGGTGTCAAAGATTCCGTCAAATAAACGGGAAATACTTTGTGAAACAGGGGAAATTTCGTGAAAACGACGATTGCAATTTAAGATACATTTTTCTATAATGTCGAGAGGTAAAATGTTAATGAGATAAACAGAGGGAATATATGAAAACATTACAGAAAGATTTGACGACCGGGAATCCGGGAAAAATTATTTTTAATTTCACACTGCCGATCTTCATTGGAAATGTATTTCAGCAGTTCTACAGTATGGCAGATACGATTATCGTAGGAAAGTTCGTGGGAACCAAAGCACTTGCGGCTGTTGGAAGTACGGGAACGATCATGTTTCTGATCAATGGATTTATTCTGGGAATGACGGCAGGATTTACCGTACTTACGGCACAGAAATTTGGCGCGGGTGATATGAAAGCAATGCGCAAGACTGTAGGAAATGCCGCGATTCTGGCGATTATTATGTCTCTTATTATGACTGTGCTCGGAATGATGGCAATGAAACCGCTTCTTGGGATTATGAAGACACCGGATGATATTTTCAAGGATGCCTATGCGTATATTATGGTAATTTGTGGTGGAATTGCGGCGCAGATGCTATATAACTTTTTATCCAGTGTCTTGCGGGCACTTGGTAACAGCAAGGTTCCGCTGTATTTCCTGATTCTTGCGGCGCTGCTCAACATTGTGCTGGATATGGTATTTATCATTGCATTTCACATGGGCGCAGCCGGTGCGGCATGGGCGACCGTGATTTCACAGGGGATTTCGGGAATCCTGTGTCTGGTATATATTGTGAAGGCGGTTCCGATCCTGCATTTACATAAGGAGGACTGGCGTCCGAGCGGACATCTGCTGAAGATCCAGCTTGCAGTCGGAATTCCGATGGCTCTTCAATATTCGATCACAGCAATCGGAACCATGATGGTACAGACTGCCCTGAATCTGCTTGGCTCCACACAGGTAGCAGCATTTACCGCAGCGAATAAGATCGAGCAGATCGTGACGCAGGCATATGTTGCGATGGGAACCACGATGGCAACCTATTGCGCACAGAATATTGGAGCTGGTAAGATCAAAAGGATCCGTCAGGGATTTAAGTCAATTACGATCATGGGAAGTATCTATTCAGTCGTAGTTGCGGCGATCATTATGACAGTTGGAAAATATATGACGTATCTGTTCCTGTCTGGGGATTTGACAGAAATTATGCATTCCGTGGATATTTACCTGAAGTGTGTCGGTACTTTCTTTATTCCGCTTACCGTTGTAAATGTTTACCGGAATGGAATCCAGGGAATGGGATATGGACTGCTTCCGATGATGGCTGGTGTGGCTGAGTTGGTTGGCAGGGGCGTTGTTGCCATGATCGCGGCAGGGCAGAAGAGTTACTTTGGAGTATGCGTGGCAAGTCCGGCGGCATGGATCCTGGCAAGTGCGTTGCTGATCGTGATGTATTATTATGTGATCCATCAGAATGAGAAGCGGTTTGCGAAGTATGCGGATGAGGAATAGAAAAATATAAGATCTGATGGAAAGAGATCGGAGTCTTGTTTATAGAAATAGAACAAGAAGTCGTGGAAAAGTTTTCTTTATAAAGCAAACGGAATGAATAACAGCTCCGGCGAATATACTTTTTAGTAAAGTGGTTCGCCAGGAGCTGTTTTTATGCGCCTTTTTTTATACATATCTGACTTTATAGTCCCTTTTATGATTTTGTCCATTCTTATATATGGAATTTTTGCAGGAGTGAATGTATATGATACTTTTATTCAGGGAGCAAAGCGTGGATTTTGGACGGTTGTGCGGCTGATGCCGACGTTGATCGGATTGATGGCAGCAGTGGGGATTTTGCGTACATCGGGTTTTCTGGAATTTATATCGGAAATAATTGGAAATGTGACGGAGCAGATTGGATTTCCGGGGGCATTGGTTCCGCTTACGATTGTGAAAATGTTTTCGTCCTCTGCCGCAACGGGATTATTGCTTGATATCTATAAGGAATTTGGAACGGATTCGAGAAACGGAATGATCGCTTCAATTTCGATGGCGTGTACGGAAACGATTTTCTATACGATGTCTGTGTATTTTATGTCAGCAAAGGTGAAAAAAACCAGGTACACTCTTGCCGGAGCATTTATTGCAACATTTGCAGGGCTTGTAGCGAGTGTATGGCTGGCAGCACTTGTATAAATAAAAGTTGTATATAAAAATTATCGAATGTTGTATTCAGATCTTTTTGAAAAATGTATATATCGCACAATAAAAATGACTACAATTAACAAAAAATGTGCAAAATCTTGACAAAGAATGGAGAGAAACATAGAATATAGTCTATAGATGGTTCGAATCCAATTTTTATACGAAAAGGAGCAAAACATGAACGCAGCAGAAATTATTAAAAAAGATTTGGATGCAATTTATATTGGGAATCTGAGCACAGTAGATGACGATCTTACACTTCCGGAGAACGGAAAATATGGTGCTCAATTTACCTGGGAGACAGGGGAAGAAAGATTTATTGACAATACAGGAAAGGTACATCGTCCGCTGCATGGCATGGGAAACCGTAAGGTTACACTGACGGTTACTGCAACCTATGAAGGATGTAGTGAGTCAAGAGAATATGTGGCGACCGTATTGCAGGAAGCAAAAGAAAATATCGTAAAAGAAGTACGTAAAGTCGTCCTTAATGCACAGGTCGGTGAAGAAGCACATCTTCCGTCTGTTGTGATCGCATATACAGAAGATGGACGCCGCATGACAATGCCGGTGAAATGGAATACATATGAGCCGGCAAAAGAAGAGACAGTGGTTGCAGTTGCAGGTGTGATTGATGGAACAGAAAAGGAAGCATCTGCAGAGATCCATTATAAAAAGGAAATAGTACCAGTAAAAGGACCGGAGAAAAAGGTGGATTATGTTCCACTTGGACAGGTTCGGTTGAAAGAAGGAACTCTTTATTATAAATACCAGAAGCTGATGGAAGAATATCTTCTTGGAATTGACGATGACCAGATGCTTTATAATTTCCGCAAAGCGACCGGACTGGATACCAAAGGAGCACCTCCGATGACCGGTTGGGATGAGGAAAGCTGTAAACTGAAAGGGCACACGACCGGACATTATCTGTCAGGTATTGCACTTGCATTTGCAGCAACCGGCAATCCAAAATTTTTAGATAAAGTCAATTACATGGTAGCAGAGCTGAAAAAGTGCCAGGATGCATTTGCGGCAACCGGCAAATATCACAGAGGATTTTTAAGTGCATACTCAGAGGAACAGTTCGATCTTCTGGAAGTATATACCAAGTATCCGGAAATCTGGGCTCCGTATTATACTTTGGATAAGATTATGTCCGGATTATATGATTGTCATGTACTTGCCAGAAATGAGACGGCAAAAGAGATCCTGGACTTGATGGGAGACTGGGTATATGACAGACTTTCCCGTCTGCCAAAAGAAACACTGGATAAAATGTGGGCAATGTATATTGCGGGCGAGTTTGGTGGTATGCTTGGAACAATGGTAAAAGTCTATGAGCTGACCGGAAAAGAAAATCATCTGAAGGCTGCAAAACTTTTTGAAAATGAAAAGTTATTCTATCCGATGGAAGAAGAATGCGATACATTGGAGGATATGCATGCAAACCAGCATATTCCGCAGATTATCGGTGCAATGGATCTGTATCGGGCAACTGGTGATGAGATTTATTGGGAAATCGGAAAGAATTTCTGGAATATCGTGACTGGTGGACATACATATTGTATCGGTGGGGTTGGTGAGACTGAGATGTTCCATCGTGCAAATACAACGTGCTCTTATCTTACGGATAAGGCTGCTGAAAGCTGTGCAAGTTATAATATGCTGCGCCTGACCAGTCAGTTATTTGAATATACTCGAAGCGGCGATCTGATGGATTATTATGATAATACGCTGAGAAATCATATCTTGACATCAAGTAGTCATAAATGTGATGGTGGAACGACTTATTTTCTTCCACTTGGTCCGGGTGGCAGAAAAGAATTCTTCCTTTCAGAGAATTCCTGCTGTCATGGAACCGGTATGGAGAGCAGATTCCGTTATATGGAAAATATTTATGCGCAGGATGAAGATGCGCTTTACATTAACCTTCTTGTAGATTCCGTGCTGACGGACGAAAATGGAAAAACGATGATTGAACTTCAGAGTGTGGATGAAGAAGGTGTAATGGAAATCCGTTGCCAAAAGGATCAGAAAAAAGTTCTTAAAATCCATATTCCGGCATGGGGGCAGAAGGATTTTAACGTGTCTGTAAATGGAAAAGTTCTTGCAGATACAGCACTTCATGATGGATATCTGGTAATTGATGCAGATCCGAAAGCCGGAGATGTGATCCGACTGGAACTTCCGATGGAATTCCGTGTGTTGGATAACAAGTCTGATGCGGCATTTGTCAATCTTGCATATGGGCCATATATTCTTGCGGCACTTTCAGAGGAAAAAGAATTCCTTGCAGCACCGGCAGTAGAAGAAATTCATATGGTTGATGGAAAATTACAGTTTGAAGCGAATGGAATGAAGATGATCCCTCTTCCGGAAGTAGATATGGAAGCTTATCATGTATATTTTCATAAAGAATAAAAATAAGAAATAAAAAGCAGGAGTGTGCAGTTAAAAAATGTACACTCCTACTTTTTTGTCATATCAGTTATATCATACTTTTGCGAAGATAAGAGATTTAAATAAAATCTTCTTGACGGATTCTGCAAAACAGTGGATAATATTGCACAGTAATCACATGTGACAAGACAGTAGATTATACACTAAAAGAATGACAGGAGCAGGAGAAAGTTATGAAAGAGTTTTTAAGAAAGAAAAATATTATCTTTTCAGCGAAGCGATACGGAATCGATGCGCTTGGTGCAATGGCGCAGGGACTGTTTGCATCGCTTCTGATCGGTACGATCATCAGCACACTCGGAGAACAGCTTGGTATAGGAATCCTTGTAACAGTAGGCGGTTATGCGAAAGGAGCAACCGGAGCTGCGATGGCAATCTCGATCGGAGTAGCACTTCAGTGTCCGCCACTTGTATTGTTTTCACTGGCGGCAGTCGGAATGGCAGCAAATGAACTTGGGGGTGCCGGAGGACCTCTTGCGGTTTTGGTCGTTACGATTTTTGCAGCAGAATTTGGAAAACTGGTTTCAAAAGAAACAAAAATAGATATTATTGTGACACCATTTGTGACGATCTGTGTGGGGGTTCTGCTTTCACTGGGATGTGCACCGGCGATCGGAGCAGCGGCAAGTACCGTAGGAACTGCGATCATGTGGGCGACTGAATTACAGCCATTTTTCATGGGAATTATCGTATCTGTGATTGTTGGTATTGCACTGACACTTCCAATCAGCAGTGCAGCGATCTGTGCGGCACTTTCACTTACCGGGCTAGCAGGAGGTGCTGCTGTAGCCGGCTGCTGTGCACAGATGGTTGGTTTTGCGGTTATGAGTTTTAAGGAAAATAAATGGGGTGGTCTTTTTGCACAGGGAATAGGAACCTCGATGCTTCAGATGGGAAACATTGTGAGAAATCCGAGAATCTGGCTTCCGCCGACACTGGCATCCGCAATTACCGGTCCGGTCGCAACCTGTATCTTCCATTTGAAGATGAACGGTGCGGCAGTGGCATCCGGAATGGGAACCTGCGGACTGGTCGGACAGATTGGTGTGTACACTGGCTGGGTAAATGATATTGCAGAAGGAACCAAAGCTGCGATCACCGGAATGGACTGGGCAGGTCTGGTGCTGATCTGTTTTATTCTTCCGGCAGTGCTTTCCTGGGCGATTGCGATTCCGATGAGAAAATGTGGTTGGATCAAGGAAAATGATCTGAAACTGGATCTGTAGATTCAAGTGTAAATTATATAAAATGTGTTTGATGGGCTATCCTGTGGGAATGTTTCGGATTCTCACAGGATAGTTTTATTTTGTGTGAAATAGGATCAATCTAATAAATTTTTTTCCACCTCATCATATACGATCTCAAATGGCGCCGGCCCCACATCCAGTACCGCCCTGTGAAATTCTTTCTGGGAGAATTGATTTCCCAGGGCATCTGCCATCTCCTTTTTCAATTCATAAAATTTCAGGTATCCAATATAGTATTTCAGATAATTGGCAGGACTTCCAATGATCAGTTCGTAGACACTCTGTACTGCATTTGCATCATTGATTCCGTAATCGCTGAAAAAGCGGACTGTATCAGTTACAGACCAGCCGTCATAATGAATTCCCATGTCTGCAAGCGCATAAAGTCCAAGAATGACAGAACTGTTTTTCTGGAGAAGGGATGCTTCCGTCTTAGAGAGAGGTGCAAGGTAGTAGGACATCATTTCCGAATAGGTGGCCCAGCCCTCAACGTATCCGCCAAAATCAAGAATACTCCGGATAGGATCCGGCTCAGAAGCAGAAAAATAGACAGTCTGGTACAGATGTCCGGGATAGCCTTCGTGAGCAAGAGTCGTGTAGAGATTCAGCCCTGAGGCGGTCTGTCCGTTGTTAATATAGATGACATTTTCCGTCAGATTGTCAATGGCAGGGATCATATAGAAAGCGGGACTTAGATAATCCTGCATGGATTCCGGAACATATTTGACCTGGAAATCAACATCAGGAATTTCCGGGAATGTATCTGTGATTTTAGACCTGAGATCATCCAGCATGGAATCAGGAGGTGTCTGCTCCAAAACGGATGCCTGGGTAAGTGCTGCATCGGCAGGGAAGAGAACCTTCTGCATGGCACTTAGATCTTCCAGTATCTGTGCCCTGGTCATCAGTCGCAGACGGGAAATGGATTCATTGCAGCCGGTAGTCTGACGCACCAGATATTCATAGTATTTTTTCCCATAAGGGAAATGGCTAAGTCCCTGTTCATTCGTTCCTTTTCCTTTCAGCGATTTGATAGCGGTGATCAGATTTTGATAAGCTGGATAAATCTCTTCTGTTACAAGTTTTATATTTTCTTTCTGAAAAGAATCTTTTTTGTTTTCAGGTAAAAGATCCAGTGACGCGATCCGTTCGCTAAATGTACTGATCAGATAATTCTCTTTACCCATATCGATAAAAGACTGGCAGGTGTCCAGAACAGAGTCAGCCTGGTAATCCGGCATAAAAAGACCGGAAGCAGCTTTTTTCTGCTCAAACCGGATGACAGAATCAAAATAGGCAGGCGTTTCTTTTAAGAGAGCCAGATAGGTTTCTACATCCTGTGTGTCGTAAAAGCTGTATTCCGAGAGCAGAACAGGCAGCTGCGTATGGATACCGGATACGGGGCCGAGAGGCTCCTGATAAAGCAGATAATCTGTCCCTGTGGATGCATTTTTAAGATAGGTATCCAGGATTTTAAAGGTTAGTGCATTTTCCGAAGAAAGAGTGTCGGGATCAAATTCCTGCAGAGAAGAGAGAACATTTCTGACAGAAGCCTTTGCAGCAACAGGATCAGAAGAAAGACTGCCGTATGTAGCCGGGATGTCCGCGATGCCATAGTCAGAAGGAGAACGCAAGGTATAGTGAAGGCTGATGGTATTTGCGGATACTTCTGTCTGGAAGAGACTACGTGTGAAAGTACGGAATTGCCGGTCGGAGGATTCTGCATGCAGGGAGCTCCAAAATGCATTGCCAGACAGAAAAGAAATCAGAATGACCAGCAGACAACAGGGAAGGATCAGAAAAATTTTTTTCCGGTGTTTAAGAATTAAATGAAACATAAAACTCCAGAAGAAATGATGTTGTTTCTATGTATATGATTTTGATTCTGGAAATATGTATCTCAAACGAAACTTTACAGAAATAAAACAAGTGTCTTGTCAGATGTAAAGTGTGGTGCTATAATGTGCACTATGCTGAAAAAAGATCAGAGATGAGAAAAGAGTCAGTAAGGGAGGATCACGTTATGACAACGGTGGAAGAGATACAGAAGCTTAAAAAAGAGAAGAATGCTGTCATTCTGGCACATTATTATGTGCGGCCGGAGGTGCAGGAAATAGCAGATTATATAGGGGATTCTTTTTACCTGAGCAAGGTAGCAACGAAGCTCCAAGAAAAGACAATCGTATTTTGTGGCGTTTCTTTTATGGGGGAGAGTGCGAAGATCCTGAATCCGGAGAAAACGGTTCTGATGCCGGATATGACAGCAGACTGTCCGATGGCACATATGGCAGATGTGAAGACGATCCGGAAGATGCGGAAAGAGTATGATGATCTTGCTGTTGTCTGCTATATCAATTCAACGGCAGCACTGAAAGAATACTCGGATGTCTGTGTGACATCTGCAAATGCAGTGAAGATCGTAAAAGAACTTCCGAACAAGAATATTTTCTTTATTCCGGATCGGAATCTGGCACATTTTGTAGCCGATCATGTACCGGAAAAAAATTTTGTTTACAACAATGGATTCTGTCCGACTCATGAACGGATGGAACCAGAGGATGTAGCCGAAGTGAAAAGGAGACATCCGGGGGCACAGATCGTCGCACACGGAGAATGCCGTGCAGAACTTCTTGCGATGGCAGATTATGTGGGAAGCACATCAGGAATCATCCAGTATGTAACGGCAAGTGATTGTCAGGAATTTATTGTCTGTACAGAAGAGGGTGTGGGTTACAAGCTGAAGGAACAGAACCCGGAGAAGACATTCTATTATCCGGACAAGCTACCGGTATGTCCGAATATGAAAAAGAATACGCTGGAGAAGGTATTGCATGTTTTGCAGACTGGTGAAAATGAGGTTCACGTAGATGCAAAACTTCGGGAAAATTCCAAAAAACCGTTAGAGAAAATGCTGGAGCTTGCTGCAAAATAAAAGAACCGGAAAATCAAAAATAAGAAACAACAGGTGACCGGCTAAGAGAACCGGAATTGGAGGGATAAAGTTGGAGATTAAGACAGATGTAGTGATCGTTGGAACGGGAGTTGGTGGAGCGTTTTCAGCACTGAATCTTCCGGAGGACAAACAGATCGTTATGATTACCAAGTCAGATCTGGAAAGCAGTGATTCATTTCTGGCACAGGGTGGAATCTGTGTACTTCGGGATGATGAGGATTATGAGGGATATTTTGAAGATACAATGCGCGCAGGTCATTACGAGAACAGGAAAGAATCGGTGGATATTATGATCCGCAGCTCGCAGGAAATTATTCATGATCTGATTGAATATGGTGTGGATTTCGCTAAAAAAGACGGAAATCTTGCATTTACAAGAGAAGGTGCGCATTCCAGACCAAGGATTCTTTTCCATGAAGATATTACAGGGAAAGAGATTACGAGTAAACTGCTCATGCATGTAAAGAAACGAAAAAATGTACAAATACACGAATATACAACTATGACAGACATAATTGTTAAAAATGGAAAATGCGCAGGTATTTTAGCGAAGACGGCAGACGGTGAAGAGATGAAGATCTATGCACAGGATACGATTTTTGCAAGCGGTGGAATCGGAGGAAGATACCAGCATTCTACAAACTTTCCACATCTGACAGGAGATGCGCTTGATATTTCCAGGAAGCATGGAATCCGTCTGGAGCATCTGGATTATGTCCAGATCCACCCGACAACTTTGTATTCTTCAAAACCAGGGCGAAGATTTCTGATTTCAGAATCTGTCCGTGGAGAAGGCGCAGTTCTTTATAATAAAGACGGAGAACGTTTTGTAAATGAGCTTCTTCCGAGAGATGTGGTGACAAAAGCAATCCGGGAACAAATGGAAAAAGACGGAACGGATCATGTATGGCTTTCCATGGAAAATATTGATAAGAATACGATCCTGGAGCATTTCCCAAATATCTGTGAGCGGTGCCGGGAAGAAGGCTATGACGTGACAAAAGAGTGGATCCCGGTTGTTCCTGCACAACACTATTTCATGGGAGGCATCTGGGTAGACAGCGACAGCAGAACTTCGATGGAGCATCTGTATGCGGTTGGAGAGACCAGCTGCAATGGCGTCCATGGGGCGAACCGTCTGGCAAGTAATTCTCTGCTTGAGAGCCTGGTGTTTGCAAAACGTGCGGCACATAAGATTTCCGGAGTGGAAAATGCAGTAAATCCTGTACTGTTCTGTAAAGAGGCAATATAAAAGAAAAAGATCTGTTTAGAATGAGGAAAAAAGAAATGAATAAGATTACGATGACATTGAATGTAGACCATCTGATAAAAGAAGCACTGCAGGAGGACATTTCCAGTGAGGACGTGACCACCAATGCGGTGATGAAAGAAGCGGTGACCGGAGAGGTGCAGCTGATCTGCAAACAGGATGGAGTAGTTGCCGGGCTGGATGTATTTCACAGAGTATTTGAAATTCTGGATGAAAATGTGAAGACAGATTTCTATTGTAAAGACGGTGACGAAGTGAAAAAAGGAGAATTGATGGGGATTATTACAGGCGATATCCGTGCGCTGCTCTCAGGGGAACGGGTGGCACTGAATTATCTGCAGAGAATGAGTGGAATTGCGACTTATACACATTCGGTTGCAATGCTTCTGGAAGGAACGAAGACGAAGCTTCTGGACACCAGAAAGACAACGCCGAATATGCGTATTTTTGAAAAATATGCGGTCCGTGTCGGTGGAGGATACAATCATAGATATAATCTTTCCGACGGAGTGCTTTTAAAAGACAATCATATCGGAGCGGCAGGAAGTGTGGCAAAGGCGGTGGAAATGGCAAAGGAATACGCACCGTTTGTCCGCAAAATTGAGGTAGAAGTTGAGAATCTGGATATGGTGCGTGAGGCTGTTGATGCGGGAGCAGATATTATTATGCTGGATAATATGTCGCCGGAGGATATGAAGGAGGCAATCAGGATTATTGACGGACGTGCAGAGACAGAATGTTCCGGAAATGTAACAAAAGAAAATATTGACCGTCTGACGTCTCTTGGAGTAGACTATATATCAAGTGGGGCACTTACCCATTCTGCTCCTGTCCTTGACATTTCGCTGAAGAATCTGCATGCTATTTAAGCCGGTCTGGATTCAGTAAGAGTGAAGACAGGATTTGGCAGACAGAAGAGGAAAGTCTGTAATACGTCAGGCACAGAGCAGAATTGCAGAAAAAGGAGAGTTATATCGGGATGACAGGTTCCAGACGAAGAGAAGAGATTGTCAGCAAAATAAAGAGCAGTGAGGTTCCGGTACCCGGGAAAGAACTGGCGAAGGTATATGATGTAAGCCGTCAGGTCATTGTACAGGACATTGCGCTGATCCGTGCAGCCGGATATGATATCATTTCAACCAACCGGGGATATATTCTGAATGCACCGCATTCGGTAACAAGAGTGTTCAAAGTCAGTCATACGGATGAACAGATGGAGGATGAGCTTTGTTCGATCGTAGATCTGGGTGGCAAGGTGGTAAATGTAATGATCAATCACCGGATTTATGGGCATATGGAAGCACCTCTTGATGTGGCATCGCGGAGAAATGTCAAAGAATTCATGGAAGGAATCCACAGTGGAAAGTCCAGTCCGCTTAAGAATATCACTTCCAACTATCACTACCACACAGTTGAAGCGGATTCGGAAGAGACACTGGATCTGATCGAGCAGGTATTGAAGGAAAAAGGCTATCTGGTGTGAAAAAGTCAATAGGAAATTAGAAAAAAGTTCACACGTATGAACGATTTAGCATAATGCACAAAAAAATTTTCTGCAGAAAGAAAGTGTTTTGTGCATTATTACTATTTTAGACGCACTTTAATAAACATGATAGAAATACCATGCTTTTTTAGAGTTCATACGTGTGAATTTTTATAGATTTAAAGACTCTTTATAGGCAAGTGAGGACATACCATCAAACAACTTGCGAGGATAGTTATTTATCCATTCTTGTACTTGTTTGATATATCGGGTGGAATACTTAGAAATATCCGCACCCTTTGGAATCCAACGCCGGATAAGCCTATTCGCATTTTCATTACTTCCACGTTCTGAACTACAATACGGATGACAGTAATAGAGATCTGTTCTCTTGCTTTTCTTGTTCTTTGATGAAACGATACCAACACTGTCCAAAAATTCCACGCCGTTGTCAGTTGTGATAGTTTTATATCGTTCTTTGAATCGGTTGATTCCAATACGCCTTTCAATGGAGTTAAGGCAAGACACAACAGCATCAGCGGATTTTGAGGAAATTTTATAGACTTCTTCTTCTCTGGTTTTGCGTTCTGTTAATACAAGTAACGCTCCTTTCCCTTTCCATCCAGAAACTACAGTATCCATTTCCCAATGACCATAATTTTCACGCTTGCCTATAGATTTATCCCTTTCCTCGATAGAACGGCATACGGCGTTATTTAGAGCTACTGTGCGCCGTTTTAAACGCTCCTTCCGTGGAGTCCGTGGAGATGGAAGAGAGGACATGGAAACACCCTCAAATAATCCCATACGAATATAATTGTATAACGTATTCTTACAGACAGATGTACGGAAAGAAAGCTTATCAGCTTTAATTTTCTGCAATACAGCATAAGGACTATATTTTTCAATTATGATTTTATCAGTGACATAATGAACAAATTCATAATCATTACCAAGCTTTAAATCACGACCTTTATTTGTGGCGTTATACTCTGCTTTTCGCTGCGCCACATCTGCAAGATAGGTTGTATACTCAACAAGCTCGGAATTGATAAGAGTAGTCATACCTCTTTTTAATTCATTGTAGATTGTAGCTTTACATTTTCCAAGGATTCTTGCTATATCCTTTGCCGGAGTTTTTAGCTTGTAAAGAGCTTCAATCTGATAACGTTCACGTTCTGTTAGATATTTGTTTTTCATTTATTTTAACCATACCCTTTCAAAGCGGAGTTTAGCATATAAAAAAATAACGTCAATGACAAGACAAGTTTTTTCAAAATCATTGACGTTATTTTTTTATATACTATCTTTAATTTGTTAGTTCATACGTGTGAATTCTACACCAGAGTATGAAGATAAAAAAGCAAGGTCTGAGTCTTTCATATCTTCAAATGGCGTATAGTAGAGTTGAAGTTGTAAATCAATATCTGCAATAATACGATTAAAATTTACATCCGAATAGACTTTTTGAATATTTGTATCATGCGCCTTTAGATATTGCATTGTAATTGCTTCTGTTCTTAACTTTTCCAAACGTTTTAATCTATCCATAAATTTTCTAAATTCTCCTTTTTCATTTCTATGTATGTAACAGCAAGACCGGAATCAGAAACGATTTTTGATGAAACATGCTGTAATAAATGTACATTTAAATCAAGAATACTATTGATATCTTCATATGGAAGATTGTACACTTTGACATTTGCGCGATCGCAATTTTGACTGCACCAATATCGATTGCGATTCTTACTTAAAGAACAAAGTTCTTTCGTGATATATTTAGTAATGTAAGAAGAAACACGATTGGAGTCTACAACCTTTGAAGCTGTTGACCACCCATATTTCCAATTCGGCATATTATAAATGATATGACCTTTCTTTTTAATACCACTATCTACGAATTTAATATCACCAGTGTTAGCTATAACAGCATGAAAGTGATAGTGAATCCCATCTTTATGAAGTTCCGGCACAATTAAATATTTGAGATCAGGAGCATATCGAGCTTTTAAATTCTTTAACCATGTACCGACCTTTTTACTTAATAAATCATAATCACTAGAATCCAGAATCTTACGATTAAATGTTAAGGTGATAAAATAATCCCAATTATTAGCGCGAGATACTTCATAAATATGTGATACAGTACGACTCATAGACTTTTCTAAACTCTTTTCGGAGCGTTCTTCCGAAAATTCATGCGCGTGAACTTTTTCTGAATCAGAATCTTCTGGAATGATTAAAGGCTCTTTTTTCACCTTTTCCGAAAAAGAAACACACTGATTATACAGACGAAGCTGTATAGAATTTGCATATTCGTACACTTTTAAATTGTAACTACCCATTTCAACTTTCCCCTAAATTTTTACAAGTGAGTGAGAAGTGTTGCTATAGTCAAGTAAGCAACACTTTTTGACGAATTACGGGACAATCGTCCCGTGTGGCTTCGCAGTAGGGACCCTTTAATTCCCAACAGCTCGCCACACCGGATAATCGTCCAATGCTTTCGCAAAACGCTTGCTAGTATTGAATATACGAAAATACTTCTTACGCCCTCGCACAAACTGACTTGATATTTTATTTGCTTTAGTCTTTCCTTTCGTAAACCACTGTGAACGGCGAATAAAAAGATTTCCACCACAAAGTTTGGAAAGAAGTTTTCCAAACAATTTAAAGTTTGTTACATTAAAATGTTGTACTTCAATTTCTATACGCTTTCTAATTTTCTTGTCGATATCGTCTACCGATTGAGTTATCAATATTACCTCGAAACCATCTTTTCTATGTTCTGAAAACCAGTGATTCCACTCAGCACGACCTTTTTCATTCCATGTACGTGAATCAAAATTGTTGTTGCATTCATCAATGAAAAGATAAGACTGCTTTTCGGGAACACGTCCAGACTTGTCACGGTAATGGAAGTTATTGGAAAAGCCAGTCAACCCAAACGGGTATTTGAGATCACGGTTATCAATACAAAAAACGTCAGCTTTACTTTTTGGGTATTTCTGCTTTAGATAGTCCACATCAATTTCAAAGTTGCAGAAAATGTTTTTTCCCTGTTTGTACTTTCGACAGATAAGCTCTGCCGCATCATAAGATTTTCCAGAGCCAGGCGTACCACTGTATAAGTAAATCATTTAACTTTCCCCCTTTTGTTTCTTCCGTCCAATCTACATATTTTTGACCGGACAGCGAATACGTTAATAAACAATTTGCACATTTTTTATAAGTAATATCTTTATTGCCATACTTGCAATTAGAACAAGATTTTTCCTCATAATCCGAAAACCACATATCAATTCCCTTTCCTTACTTCCTCTTGTACAGTGCGAACATAGTAGAAGAGGAGATAAGCACCACAGCAAGTTAGCCAGAGTTCCCCGATTTCAACGAAACGATAAAACGGGATAAAGTAATTCACATATCCGAGATAATCAATTGCACCGACTTTAGAGAGATAACTCTGGACAAAGGATGCCGGAAGTAAAGAGAGAAGTCCGGTCAATAAAGAAAACAATAAATTTACCATTTCTGATATCATAAAAAACACCCCTTAATTTTTTGACATTGCACCATAAAGCTTTCTTGTCTGAATAGTAAGAAAAAGTAAGAAAGTAACGGTAAGCATATTTCTTGAAAGCTCCGCCACCTTATCCGCTTTCGATAAATCAATTTTAATTGTATAATCGATTCCAAGACGTTCGACTTTAAATGGAACATCAATTTTCGGTGGTTGAGGTTCAGCCGACATAATACGGATAATAGCTATAATATCCCACGGAATAGAAGTTGGAAATTTTGTCTGTGCCGTGGATGCAAGCGCAGAAGCGGGAGAAGTGACCGCTTCAACAATACCACCGTCACCAATAAAGAAATCAACCAAATCTTTTAACAGATTACCAAGCAATTCACCAATTGTATTATCCAGAATATTACCCAAGTGATCAAAGATAGATTTACCGGAGTCAGCATCCAATAAATCACGGATTTCTTTCAAAATATCTTGTTGTCCGGTTAAGGTGTCACCAATCGAATTTAGGACTGTTTGCATATTAGACAGAACGGAATTTGTTAATTCTAAACGGGTTTCCGTAAGTCCGGTATGCGTTTCAATTAAATCCAGAAAATGCTCCATACTCTTTAAAAGCTTCTCAATGCCGGAAGTATCGACAGTAGTACCACCGGAAGAACCGCCAGAGTCACCACCGGAAGAACCACCGGAAGAACCTCCAGAAGAACCTCCAGAGTCACCCGTATCAGATATATATTTTTCCAAAGCTTTTTCGATAATCTTCTGTAATTCTTCTTCCGAGATAGAAGAATTATTCGTAATATAGGTATTTTTTTCCTCGTTAATCGTATTATAGGTATTGTTAAAAACCTGTTCGTAATTTGTATTTTTTACCGTGGACAGATTTACATTTATATTAGTCGGCGAATAATTATCATAAAAATAAAAATTTGTTGTAGAGTCAGAATTTAAAATACCATAATACATTTTCGCACTAACCGTAGAACCGAAAACTTTCATAGGCTGTCCATGATAAGAATAAGAAAGGTTAGGAGGAATAGCGTGCAAATTCATATCAGAAGAATAATTAAAAGTACCAGATGGACTAATATAATAATCTCCGATTCTCTGATAAACCAAATCATTTTTAGAAACAGAATAAAAATACATATAATTATCAGATTTAACTTCAAAATTATCCCATACAAGAAAATAATTACTAGAAGAATTAAAAAATAAACAATGTAAATTTACATTGCTAGAAGCGTTACGGATAAAATAAGAATCATAACTATTTAATTTTTTTAAACAACTTTCCTGTGTTGAAGAACTACCACCACGAGAAGCAATTACTTCCAATATATAATTTTTAGAAATATTATTGGATATAACACGGTAAGAACCAAGGTCAACACAGTTGTTACGAAAGACATCTTTAAATGCGGACATAGCATTTTGTCCTACGGAAAGAATGCCGTTTTTTAAGTTCATGTCACCCTTGTGGTCATTCACCCAATCAAATAATTTATTTGCGCGATACAATTTATTAACAGCAGAAGAAACAGCGGTATATGAAGCAGACACACCAGAATAAGGAACCATACTCATCATAACTTTACTTGATGTAGAATTATAAGCATTATTAGATTTATCAATCCAAAGATAACCGTCTGAATCTGTATACCATCCATTAGAACCATACACGCTATCATAAATCCCTTTATCATGATCGGAAACTTCTCCAACTTGCAAATACTTATAAAAATCAGAATCACCAGAAGCGGAAACACTCAAATAAGAACCGAAAAAAACAACTGACAAAATAGAAATCGATAAAAATATAGACAATATTTTTTTCATAAAACACCCCATAACATAAAAAAAGTAGATAAGAACTATTTGTCTCATCTACTTAAAAGATTAAGAAAAAAATTTGTCTATAAATCTACTGACAGGATCGTTTTTATTAAATTCTTCCATTCGTTTAATATACTCCGGATAACGCTCGTGATTTTCAATACCAGCTTGATTTTTTTTATCATCAAAGTATTTTATATGCGGAAAAACAAAACTTATAATTGTTTCAATAATAGTAACAATAATATCCAAAAATAACCCCTCCAGTATTCCTTTTCTTACAAGTAGAATACCATAAAACAGTTCTCATATCAATAAACTCACAAAAAGTTCAGGCGTGTGAACTTTCCAGAACACACGCCCGTTTGCGGCTACACCGTACTTACGATGCCAGAGAGGCAAAGAAATTCTTTCCCCATCTTAAAGCCATACCGATTCCGAAAAGTCCGAGAGCTACCGGAAGTGCAGTCGTAACCATTCCAGTAACATCTGTCTGAACCTGTGTGATCGCTGTGCTAAAAGCAGTAGTCATAGCTTCAGTCATAGTCAAGTACCTCCTTATAAGATTTTATATTTATACGCTTATCATACTTTGAAAAAGAGAATAAGCTTTAAATATACCAAATGTAATCAATATCGCTACAATACAAATAGCAAATCCGGTAAGAAATACAAACGCCGAAAATTTTAAAATTTCTGGAGAAGCGAATGTAAAAAAATCACTCAACCTGTTCATCTGCTCCGTTTCCGTCAGATGAGTCAACGCGGATATATCGGACATTTTTCTTTTTCCCCTTTCCAATTAACTTGCAAATATCATCAATCATGCCACGAAGTCCGCGAATAATAAGATAAAAGAAAAAAATCAAAGTCAACAAATTTAATATCATATTTACTGTATTAGACATTTTTTTGATCTCCATTTTATTATTACAGTTTACGAAAAACAGTTCTTGCAAAGATAAAACCAAATAGTAAAGCCAGAAGTCCGACACCGATAGAAGATACAACGAATTGCATATTGCTGTTATATTCCAAGTTATCATTTATAGAAGCGGTTTCTGTATACGCTTGTTTGTAAGTATCACTGAAATCAGACAAAACAGAATGAATTCCAGTGAGTTCAGCAAGAGTATTGTTTGTGATATCCGCGGATTCCTGTTTTGCCTGTTCTTTTTCGGCTTCGGCTTTTTCGGCATCCGCTTTTACTTTCGCCTCCTCTTCTGCTTTCGCTTTAGATTCCTTGTCTGAATCTTCATTTCTTTTATAAATGTACTCTTTATACTCCGTAACGTTTTCATTTAACGTTTTCAATTCTTGTAAAATCTGTGATAACGTATCATCATTTAAAGAATTTGAATTTGTTTGTTCATCCATTTCAAACACCTTTCTAAATATAGGTTTTTCAAACGGTACACTTGCAACGGCAACCCTCTGCCCTGTTAGGTACACCGTTGTCCGTTGCATTGCCTACGGCAACCGTTAGACAATGCAATCACGAACAGCGGAAAGGGTTGGTTAAATGTTGTTACCTATTCCCCGTCCCAAGAACGAAGTCAAAGGGGGACGGGGAAACACCGATATATATCAACTTCATGGGAGTGAAGAAGATACCAATTATTTAGCCTGTGAAATAGGCTTGTTTGCGTTACTCTCCGGAACGATACCGGAAATCATGAAACGCCCGTTCTTGACGTCGAGATCGCCAAGCAAGATATAAGAGGTAAATGGCTGAATCTTGCCATAAGTTTCCTCTGTGCAGCGGATTTCTTCCACCTGTGTTTCGTCATCAACTTTCTTCATACAAATAGCTTTATAGCTGATACCACTTCTTCCATTCATTTCCCAAGCTTTTTTACTCTTTTCAATAATCATGACTGGTTCTTTAGATGTTACAAAAATATTCATAATTTTTCTCCTTTTCTTCAACCCAGTTTATCGGGTGTGTTTGTTAATATGTAACTTATATATAAATTTAATTGTTACCTTGGGGAAAGCCCAAACGGGCTTTCACATAAATTAAAATTGTATACTTACATTTATTACGGCATTACTTTTACCGTTACCATCTTTGATATCTTTTAAGGTATCTGCGATAAGCTCTTGCAAAGAGAGCAATTCTTCAATAGTGTGTGCCTGACACACAAAAACTTTACCGTCACTTTCTTCAATATCTGCTTTTTCCGGTTTGTTAATCGGTACACTTTCGTCATCCGGCACGTCAATTTCATCTTCTGGAATATCTGCAACAAGTAATCCCTGTTCATATTCTTTGCCCTTTTTCTGCAATTCACGGACGGACATATCTGGACTACACTGCAAAAGTAAATCTTTCGGAAATCTCAACATAACTCTAAGTTTCGATATCGAATAAGATTGATACTCCGGAAGTAATTCCACAATTGTACCATTTTCACCAACTCGACCAAAACGTTCACAAATGTTAATAAATCCGTTTGTCGTTCCACGTGCGATATCATAGTTCTGTTTTGCGAAATCATAGATGTTTTTGAAATTGTCAAGTTTGTACAGTTTCTTAGAGTAAATTGAGTGAATCGCAATCGCAGTATCCAGATAGCAGGACTCCATTTTTGTATAGGCGTTATCAATCTGTTTTTTATATCTGGTGTACAAACGCTTGTCATTTGCAAGCTCCTGTTTTGCGTTCTGTTCTTCCGCTTTTTTCAGAGAATCGGTAATACTCTGTGCAGTAACTTCTTTCTTTTCTTCTTTCTTCATAACATTTAACCCTTTCTTTTAACCCTTTATGCAAAAGTTCATGCGCGTGAACTTTTCTACTGTGTGAATGTTGTCCAACAGCAATAATCTGCAATCAAACCCATAACGAAATAAATGCGCTCTTGTTCGTTTCCAGTAACAATTGATTTCATTTTAAAATCAACATCTTCTTTCAAGAGAGTAGAAGCAATATCATAAAGCGTGTTATTTTCCAGTTTGATAGATGATTTACTACCAAAAAACGGCTCAAATTTTTTAGTAAAAAGTTGATTGTTTGTTTCTGTATCATCATCCAACAACATGAAGTCCATTAGCTTATAAAAACTAAGATGTCTTACTGATTTAATATCTCCCATTTTTAAACCTACCCTTTCTCAAAAAAGTTCATTCGTGTGAACTTTTTTTGCTATCTCCTTGTTTCTAATTTCATTATAGACTTCACAAAAGGCTATCTGGTGTCAAATACGCCTTGACAAGTTTCTGATATCTGTGATACGATTTTTTTGATATAGGAAAAGCGATGATGAAGAGAGTAGGTCTTTTGAATGTTTACAGAGAAGTCCCGCAGAGGCTGAGAGGGATGGCTGGAGAAAGACTGAAGATGGCTTCTGAGCAGCGCAGGTGAACATAAGGAAGCAACGAATCAGTTTCCTGTGCAAGCATGCGATGGGTTCCGCCCGTTACAGCGGCGAGTGCAGATATAGACTGCCAAAAGCAGCAGACTGTACCCGGTGAGATTCTTCCTGTGAGGGAAGGATGAAGAGAAGTGGTAACACGGTAATAATCCCGTCTTCTATATTTTATAGAAGGCGGTTTTTTATTTAACAGGAAGTTTCTGTTAAATAAAAGGCACTACGTGCCGGAGATGTGCACTTTTTTAATTTAAAGAAAAAGGAGATAAAGAATCATGGCAGACAAACCAAAATATTATATTACAACTGCAATTGCCTATACATCAGGCAAGCCACATATCGGTAACACATACGAGATCGTGCTGGCAGATGCAATTGCACGTTATAAGAGAAGTCAGGGATATGATGTTTTTTTCCAGACAGGAACTGACGAACATGGACAGAAAATTGAATTAAAAGCAGAAGAAGCGGGCGTTACACCAAAGGAATTTGTAGATAACGTATCCGGGGAGATTAAGAGAATCTGGGATCTGATGAACACTTCTTATGACAAATTTATCCGTACAACGGATGATTATCATGAGAAAGAAGTACAGAAGATATTCAAGAAACTGTATGACCAGGGAGATATTTACAAAGGACACTACGAAGGAATGTACTGTACTCCATGTGAATCCTTCTTCACAGAATCCCAGCTTGTAGATGGAAAATGCCCGGACTGCGGACGCCCGGTACAGCCTGCAAAAGAAGAAGCATACTTCTTCAAGATGAGCAAATATGCAGACAGACTGATTGAATATATCAATACACATCCGGAATTTATCCAGCCGGTAGCACGTAAGAATGAGATGATGAACAACTTCCTTCTTCCGGGACTTCAGGATCTTTGTGTATCCAGAACTTCTTTTAAATGGGGAATTCCGGTAGACTTTGATCCGAAGCACGTAGTCTATGTATGGCTTGATGCACTTACCAACTATATCACTGGTATCGGATATCACTGTGATGGTGAAAGCGATGAAATGTTCAATAAGAACTGGCCGGCAGACCTTCATCTGATCGGAAAAGATATCATCCGTTTCCATACGATTTACTGGCCGATCTTCCTGATGGCACTTGGACTTCCGCTTCCAAAACAGGTATTTGGACATCCGTGGCTTCTTCAGGGCGATGGAAAGATGAGTAAATCAAAAGGAAATGTACTCTATGCAGATGAACTCGTAGATTTCTTTGGCGTAGATGCGGTCCGTTACTTCGTGCTGCATGAAATGCCGTTTGAAAATGATGGCGTAATCTCCTGGGAGCTGATGGTAGAAAGACTGAATTCCGATCTTGCCAATACACTTGGAAACCTTGTAAATCGTACCATTTCTATGACAAACAAATATTTTGGCGGTACTGTTACTGATAAAGGTGTGGCAGAAGAAGTAGATGCAGATCTGAAAGCTGTGACAGAAAATACACCAAAGGCAGTAGAAGCAAAAATGAACGAGCTGCGTGTGGCAGATGCAATCACAGAAATCTTCAATCTGTTCAAACGCTGCAACAAATATATCGATGAGACCATGCCGTGGGCACTGGCAAAAGAAGAAGACAAGAAGGATCGTCTGGAAACAGTTCTGTGGAATCTGATCCAAAGCATTTCCGAAGGTGCAAAACTTCTGGAATCCTTCATGCCGGAAACAGCTGAAAAGATCCTGGCACAGCTTGGTGGCGGACATGTGGTAGAAAAACCGGAAATCCTGTTCCAGAGACTCGACCTGGAAGAAGTCATGAAAAAAGTAGAAGAGCTTCATCCAAAGGTTAAAGAAGAAAAGGAAGAGGAAGAAGAAGGAATCGACATCGAAGCAAAACCGGAGATCACTTTTGAAGATTTTGAAAAGATGCAGTTCCAGGTAGGCGAGATCATTTCCTGCGAAGCAGTCAAGAAATCCAAGAAGCTTCTCTGCTCACAGGTTAAGATCGGAAGTCAGGTAAAACAGATCGTTTCCGGAATCAAAGCACACTATACACCGGAAGAAATGGTAGGTAAGAAGGTTATGGTTCTTGTGAACCTGAAACCTGCAAAACTCGCCGGAGTGCTTTCAGAAGGTATGCTGCTCTGCGCAGAAGATGCAGATGGTAATCTTGCGCTGATGACACCGGAGAAGAAGATGCCGGCAGGAGCAGAGATCTGTTAATTAAATGATTGGATAAATAAAAACGAGGAGAAGAATCCAGGATCTGGAAACTTCTCCTCAATTTTTAATGTTGAGAATTGTCTGATTTTTTTTCATCTGTGATACTTTCTTCGCTGTTCAGCTTTGATTCTAAACCTGTATTCTTTTCTTTCAGTGTGGCAAGCTGGTGATTCAGCTCCAGATTTTGTGAGTACAGTTTTTTGTTCGACTGTTTGAGTGTATGTATTCTGCACATCGAAAAAATAAGGAGAATAGCAAGTACAATAAGAGTAACATCTTTCCACATTATTTTATTTTTCATAAACCTTTCCCTCCCGTTGTATCCTTTTTGCTGTGTAATCATTATACATCAAACCCGAAAATTTACCACTGGCAAAGTGCTATATTTTGTAGAACAAATAGAGCGAAAATTAGTGAAAAAGAAAAGAACCGGATAATTTCCGATTCTCTTCTTTTGCAAGCAATCTTTAAGTTTACAGAATATCAATATATTCTCCGGCAAGTGCTTTGTTCATACTTCTTACAGCACAGAATTTTCCGCACATACTGCAGGTATCGCTGTGGTCGTCTTCTGGTTTACGACTGTCACGGATTGCCTTTGCTGTTTCAGGATCGAGAGCGCAGGCGTACTGTGCATCCCAGTCAAGAACACGGCGTGCATCTGCCATCTTGTCATCGATATCACGTGCATGCGGGATACCTTTTGCAATATCAGCGGCATGGGCTGCAATCTTAGAAGCAATGATTCCCTGTTTGGTATCTTCTACGTTTGGAAGAGCAAGGTGTTCTGCCGGTGTAACGTAGCAAAGGAAAGCAGCTCCGCTCATAGCGGCAACAGCTCCACCGATGGCAGCTGTGATATGGTCATATCCAGGAGCGATATCAGTAACAAGAGGTCCAAGTACATAGAACGGTGCGCCCATGCAGATACTCTGCTGTACTTTCATGTTGGCAGCAACCTGATCCAGCGGCACATGTCCAGGTCCTTCTACCATAACCTGTACATTATGATCCCATGCACGTTTGGTCAGTTCTCCGAGGCGGACAAGTTCTTCAATCTGGCATACATCTGTTGCATCAGCAAGACATCCCGGACGGCAGGCATCACCAAGAGAAATAGTTACATCATATTCTTCGCAGATGTCGAGAATTTCATCGTAATGCTCATAGAATGGGTTCTCTTCTCCGGTCATGCACATCCATGCAAAGACAAGACTTCCGCCACGGCTTACAATGTTCATTTTACGTTTATGTTTTTTGATCTGTTCGATGGTTTTTCTTGTGATTCCACAGTGAAGTGTGACGAAGTCCACGCCATCCTCAGCATGAAGACGGACAACATCAATAAAATCCTGTGCAGTAAGAGTTGCCAGGTCTCTCTGATAATGAATAACACTGTCATAGACCGGTACAGTTCCGATCATAGCCGGGCACTCGTGTGTCAGCTTCTGACGGAATGGCTGGGTATTACCGTGGCTGGAAAGATCCATAATTGCTTCTGCACCGAGATTAACGGCACTCATAACTTTCTGCATTTCAATATCATAATCTTTGCAGTCGCGGGAAACGCCTAAGTTGACATTGATCTTGGTACGGAGCATACTTCCGACACCTTCCGGGTCAAGGCAGGTATGGTTCTTGTTGGCACAGATGGCAACCTTGCCTTCTGCGACAAGCTGCATCAGCTTTTCAACAGACATATGTTCCTTTTTTGCTACGGTTTCGATTTCCGGAGTCAGAATTCCTTTTCTGGCAGCGTCCATCTGGGTTGTGTAATTTCTCATGTTGTTTTGCCTCCGTTTCTTATTGGTTTGTGAGTATCACAAAAATCTGGCGTCAGCAAAACACGGACAGCGTACACGAAAAAAACCAGACACAGCCTGATGGGTACACTTCCAGTTCGGAATGATAGAATTGCTAACGCCTTTGTCGGAAAATTTCCGGCAATGAACAGGATTTTATTTGAAAATCTCTGCCTTTTATTACGCGATACAAGGTGGTGTCCCCGGTGTAACGCGGTTTCATTTACAGCAGAGTGCTGTAAGAATGAATGATGATTATGCTTCTTTGATCTGTGACATAACGCCGCCTTTTTCCAGAACTGTGATCAGGATGAACGCAAGGATGCTTCCTGCGACAGTGGAAATAAGGAATGGAACGACATAAACGAAAAGTCCTGCCGGCGCAATTCCCATCAGATACAAAGCAACCGGATAAGCGGCAAGTGCGCCAAGGAATCCGGTTCCGATCGCTTCGGCAAGGCAGGTAAGACTTAAGATGTGGCATTTTTTGTAGACCAGACCACAGCATAAAGCACCGACCATGCTTCCAGGGAAAGCCATAAGGCTTCCGAGACCGAGCAGATTGCGGAGTAAACTTGCACAGAATGCAATGCCGACGCCCCATGCAGGACCAAGTGTTACGGCGGCAAGAATGTTGACCATATGCTGTACCGGAGCGCATTTGCTTCCGGCAACCGGTACACTGATAAAGCTTCCGACGATTGCAAGCGCGGTGAGAACACCGGCAAGTGCGAGTTTCTTTGTTGTATTATTTTGTTTCATAGTAGAGTTCTCCTTCCTTTTAAATAAAAAAGGAACTCCACACCTGAGTGGAGTTCCTGCTGTCCGTAATCACGGAACACGTTGTCAGCGTGTTCTGATCTGTCATGTAAAAAAATAAGAGATGCGGAGGCATCTCTATCAAATACATGGTATACATTCCCTCCGTTGGCATTATCCAAATCAGGTTACAGGTCGGGACAGATAAAATCCCCTCTCAGCCAGTTATCTCCAGCTCCCTGGTACATATGAACTTGTACAAGTAGAATTATAGCGCGGCAAGCCGGATTTGACAAGAGGAAATGAAAAAGTATCTCAGAAAAGACATTGTGCAGTTACTGTTCACTCCCGTGTCAATCACTTCGCTGATTGACACGGAGGATGCATGTTTTGGCTTGAATGCATCTCGCCCCATCGCCAAAGGCGATTTAAAATGGCGAGATGCGTTGCTGGTCGCACATCGTGTGAACAGTAACATTGTGCAGAATCAGAGTACATTTTTGTACAATAAAAGACGGACAGAAAGTTCTGCCCGTCCAGAATTTCATTACCGTCTTATGTAGAATACAGCAGAGATTAGCTGAGCTCTACCTTTAAAGCATCTTCCGGTTTGAATTCATTGTAAAGGTCATAGATGTTGTGACCAGTAGACTCGCTGAGGACACGACCTTCCAGAGAGTAGCAGCGGATGAAACGCTTTTTATCGATTGCTGACCAATGCTCTACATCCCAGCTCATGTATCCGTCTTCATCAGACTTCTTTTCTTTCAGGTATACATCAACCTGGCGTCCGTCTACCATAATGTCTACAAGTTTCTTTGTGTCGGCTTCCAGCTCGACATTGTTTACAGTGTCAAATACTTTCATTTTAAAATCCTCCTATAATATCTGATCAGAATCTTCAGAAATATATTCCCCATACATTTGCAGATGTGATCTATTTGCACTATCTATAGTATACATAGAAGAAACCGGATAAGCAAGTAAAAAAAGTGACTATTCAGCGGCTAAGAATGTGTGGTATACTTAGAGCATCTGAGAGCAGTCAGTAAAAAGAAAGCGAGACGAGGAAAATGATATTTGATACACATGCACATTATGATGATGAACAGTTTGACGGGGACCGGGATGAGCTTTTAAAATCGATGCCGGATCTTGGAGTTGGAACGATCGTGGATGTAAGTGCGACTTATGAATCCTGTGAGAAGGTTTTGGCACTTGCCGGAAAGTATCCATATGTTTATGCTGCAATCGGTGTGCATCCGGATGAGGTTGGAGAACTTAACGAAGATAAGATCCAGCACATGAAAGAACTCTGCCGTAACAAAAAAGTGGTTGCAGTCGGAGAGATCGGTCTGGATTATTATTGGGATAATGAATCACATGAGATACAGCAGAAGTGGTTTATCCGCCAGCTGGAGCTTGCGGGAGAAGTAAAGAAACCAGTAATCATCCACAGCAGGGAAGCTGCCGCAGATACCATGTATATCATGAAAAATTATGCACAGGGGCTTGGCGGAGTTATTCACTGCTATTCCTATTCGCGTGAAATGGCTGAAGAATATGTGAAGATGGGATTCTATATTGGAATCGGCGGAGTCGTCACATTTAAGAATGCAAAGAAATTAAAAGATGTCGCAACTGCGATCCCGATCGAGAAGATCGTGCTGGAGACAGACTGCCCGTATATGGCACCGGAGCCGTACCGTGGCAAACGGAATCAGTCTTCTTATATCCGGTATGTGGCTGAGAAAATTGCAGAGTTAAAAGAGATGAGTCCGGAAGAAGTGATCGCTGTGACAGAGAAAAATGCGAGAGATCTGTACGGCATCTAAGACGCAGGCAATGAATAATCAGGAGAATAACAGATGAAAACACCTACACTTGGAAATCCGCAGAATACCATTGAGGTTCTGCAAAAATATAATTTTAATTTTCAGAAAAAATTTGGACAGAACTTTCTGATCGATGAGCATGTGCTGGATAAGATCATTCGTGCAGCCGAGATCACAAAGGATGATTACGTGTTGGAGATCGGCCCTGGAATCGGGACGATGACACAGTATCTTGCCTGTGCGGCAAGAGAAGTAACTGCAGTTGAGATAGACCGTGCGCTGATTCCAATTTTGGAAGATACGCTGAAAGAATATGACAACGTATCGATCATCAATGAAGATATCCTGAAGGTGGATATTGCAGCACTTGCAAAGGAGAAGAACGGAGGACGGCCGATCAAGGTGGTTGCGAATCTTCCATATTATATAACGACACCGATCATCATGGGCTTATTTGAAAGCCATGTGCCGCTTGAGAGTATTACGGTTATGGTACAGAAAGAAGTGGCTGACCGTATGCAGGTAGGACCGGGAACAAAGGATTATGGTGCACTTTCACTTGCTGTACAGTATTATGCAGAGCCGTATATTGTTGCAAATGTACCCCCGAACTGTTTCATGCCGCGTCCGGCAGTCGGCTCAGCAGTAATCCGCCTGACAAGACATCAGAAGCCTCCGGTAGAGGTTATGGATGAAAAACTGATGTTCCGTCTTATACGGGCATCCTTTAATCAGAGGAGGAAGACTTTGGCAAATGGTCTTAAGAATTCAGGAGAGCTGAATCTTTCGAAGGAAGTCATTACTGCTGCGATAGAGAAACTCGGAAAAGGAAGCAGTGTCCGGGGAGAAGCACTGGATCTGGAAGAATTTGCCAGACTGACTAATATTATAAAGGAGGAAATGGAGCATGAGGTATGAAATCAAGGGTGATACCCTTCCGGTAGTGATCTGCCATCTGGAAGCTGGCGAGCGGATGATCACAGAGCGGGGATCCATGGCATGGATGTCTCCGAATATGAAGATGGAGACTTCGACAAATGGAGGATTTGGAAAAGCATTTGGAAGAATGTTCTCTGGAGAAGCGATGTTCCAGAATATCTATACCGCACAGGGCGGGAATGGACTGATCGCATTTGCATCCAGCTTTCCGGGTTCGATCAAGGCATTTGAAATCGGACCGGGGCAAGAATATATTTTTCAGAAAAAAGCATTCCTTGCTGGCGAACCTGGAGTAAATATATCTGTTCATTTTCACAAGAAAGTGGCTTCAGGACTATTTGGAGGAGAAGGATTTATCTTGCAGAAGGTATCCGGAAATGGAATTGTATTTGCAGAATTCGATGGACATGTGGTAGAATACGAATTACAACCGGGTCAGCAGATCGTGATTGATTCCGGTTATCTGGCAGCGATGAGTGTAACATGCCAGATGGATATCCAGACTGTGCCGGGACTTAAGAATATTGTCTTTGGCGGAGAAGGATTATTTAATACGGTTATTACAGGACCGGGACATGTATGGCTTCAGACAATGCCGATCAGCAGTGTGGCAGATTCATTGAGACCATATTTTCCAACAAGTAGTAAGTAGTTTACAAATAAGAAGAAGGGACGGGGGACGATGCTAAAAGTGCGTGTTTCCGTCCTTCATTCATACTTTCTGCAGTATTTGCAGAGCCTTTAACAGAAAGGAGTAGGTGTATGACAAATTCAGTGAACAGTGCGAAAGATCTGGATAGCATTCTGTTTGATATTTCGCCGAAAATCAAGGAACTTGCCGGATTATGTGAAGCGAATACCGGGATCGACAAAGAACTTTTTGTAAAGCATGATGTAAAAAGAGGTCTCCGTGATGTAAACGGAAAAGGAGTCCTTGCGGGACTTACCAACATTTCCGATGTATGTGCCAAAAAGATTGTAAATGGCGAAGAAGTTCCGTGTGCCGGTAATTTGTATTATCGAGGCTATAACATCAAGGATCTGGTTCGTGGATTCCTGGATGCGGATCATTTTGGATATGAAGAAATTGCATATCTGCTTCTTTTTGGTGAACTTCCGACGGTTGTACAGTTGGATGGGTTTCATGAGACACTGACGGAGAGAAGGACACTTCCGCCAAATTTTGTGCGCGATGTTATTATGAAGGCACCGAGCCATGATATGATGAACAATATTTCAAGGGCGATTCTGAATCTGTATTCTTACGATGAAAAAGCTGATGATACTTCAATCCCGAATGTTCTCAGACAGTGTCTGAACCTGATCAGTGAATTTCCGATGCTGATGGTCTACGGATATCATGCATACAATTATCGTCAGGGTCAGGATATGTACATCTATGCACCGGATCCGCAGAAGTCCACCGCGGAAAATATTCTGATGATGCTTCGTGAAGACCGACAGTATACGGAGCTGGAAGCAAGGATCTTGGATATGGCACTTGTGCTGCATATGGATCATGGTGGTGGAAATAACTCTACATTTACTACCCACGTTGTCACTTCGTCCGGAACAGACACCTATTCTACAATTTCTGCTGCAATGGCATCGTTAAAAGGTCCGAAGCACGGCGGTGCGAACATCAAAGTGACGCAGATGTTTGCTGATATGAAAGAAGAGGTCAAAGACTGGGAAGATGACGATGAGGTAAGAGCATATCTGGAAGGTCTGCTTGCAAGGGAGAGGTTTGATAAAAAAGGTCTGATTTATGGAATGGGTCATGCGATTTATTCAGTATCTGATCCACGTGCTGAGATTTTCAAGAAATTTGTGGCTCAGCTTGCACATGAAAAAGGATACGATAAAGAATACGCACTTTATGAGAAAGTGGAACATATGGCACCGGAAATCATTGCCGAAAAAAGAAAGATGTATAAAGGAGTAAATGCAAATGTCGATTTTTACAGCGGACTGGTTTACCATATGCTTGGAATTCCGGAGCAGCTTTATACGCCGATCTTTGCCGCAGCGCGAATCGTTGGATGGAGTGCACATCGTCTGGAAGAGCTGATCAATGTGGATAAGATTATTCGTCCGGCATATATGCCACTGGCAGAGTATCGAGAATATAAAAATTTAAATGACCGATAGTGTTGACAAACTGCTATGTAGTATGTAAAATAAAGAAACAACTGATATGTTCAAATGACATATCAGACATTTCAAAGAGACATTTCTCAAATTGTACGATATTGTGTAAACTAGACATCAGGAAAAAAGACTTGCGGAGGGTTGACCTATTATGGTACAGAGGAATATACGTTTTATGACTACAGGACAATTGATGACTTTTTGTAATGTTTGCCAGAAGATGAATGCAGATATTACGGTAAAGGATGTGACAGGACGTTTCGAGATCGATGCCAAATCGATCGTGGGACTGATGACGATAAGAATGGGAGAGAAGATGCATCTTCTGATCGAAGGCGAAGAGGAACATCTGGCCGACAGTTATTTTGAAAAATTTGACTGTACACCGGTTACGATTCCGTTCAGTTAAAGGCGGCACTGGATATGCCGGAGATATACGGAACAAGGAGCAGGAAGATGGAAGTTACCTATGATTATTACCGTATTTTTTATTATGCGGCAAAGTATAAAAGTTTCTCACAGGCGGCGACAATCCTGATGAGTAATCAGCCGAATGTAACGAGGGCAATCCACAATCTGGAAAGTCAGCTTGGATGCAGATTATTTATCCGGTCTAACCGGGGAGCAGAGCTTACACCGGAGGGAGAACGGCTTTATTCACATGTTGCAATTGCATACGATCATCTGCATGCAGCAGAGCTAGAGCTTGAAAATGAAAAGAAGCTGGAACAGGGAACCGTAACGATCGGGGTAAGTGAGATTGCATTGCATTTGCTTCTGCTTCCGGTGCTGGGAGAGTTTAGAAGAAAGTATCCTAAAATCAGACTTCGCATTTCGAGTTATACAGCACCACAGGCGATACAGACGGTTCGAAACGGACTTTCAGATTTTGCGGTAGCATCTACACCGGCAGAGGTGAAAAAGCCTTTAAAGGCAATTCCGCTTCTTTCATTTAAAGAAATTCTGGTTGCGAATGCGGCGTACAAAGATATGTTTAAAGAACCGGTAAGTTTGAAAAAGCTGGTGGAGTATCCATTTATCTGCCTTGGGAAAAACACGTCAACTTATGATTTTTATACCAGATTTTTTCTGGAGCATGGAATTGCAATGACGGCAGATACCGAAGCAGCAACCATCGATCAGATTCTGCCGATGGTAAGACAGAATCTGGGAATCGGGTTTATTCCGGAACCGCTTGCACAGGAAGTGATCGAGCAAGGCATTGTCATTCAGGTTCCACTATTGGAAGAACCACCGGTAAGAGAAATCTGTTTTGTGGAAGATAAGAGCAGCCCTCACAGCATGGCGGCAAACGTATTGAAAGAGATGCTGTTTCAGGCTGGAGAGAAAGAGTAAACTTTATAAGAAAGAATTATTTTGACCGGAACCAGGTGATCATCAGATCAACCATCCGGTCATAACTTTTTATCCCGTCACTTTGGCCATTTGCTTTCAGATAGTGGTCATTGATCTGACCAGATACTTCGGCGACCTTGCTGTCATATCGCTTCCAGAAGCTGCTGTTAGCCGAAAGATCTGCCTTTACATTGTCAGAAAGCCTGTTGTAGATTTCCTCAAAGGTGTCGTAGTCGACTTCGTAAAGTTCATTGGTTGCGTAGATCCAGCCAAGAAGATAGCCGCTGTAGTTGAAGGCGGTATCGTCGGCATTTACACAGGCGAGAAAACCGATAAAATTTGCTTCTTCCTCCTGCATAAATCCACGCAGATGCGAAAGTTCGTGACAGATGGTAAATGGAAGATTGTAGGAAACCATTGCGGAGTTATAGTTTGCCTCAATGGTAAATGGTGAATAGATCCCGGAAAGATTCTGTACCGAGAGAAAAGCCGGAAATAAAAGACCTTTTGGCTGTGGATAGTATCCGGAAAGTTCAGGGTAGGTAGCACCGAGGGAGAACATAGCAGCCCGTGCACGATCCTGCAGATCCTTACCCATATCAGCAAGACCGTTAGAATCCCGGTCTAAAGAGTCAGAAAGTGCATTTAACTGATCAGTCAGTTCGTTGCATAAAGAGGTCAGTTCAGCCAGAGTATACTGACCGGATTCCAGGTGATATTTTTCTGCAAATGAAGTATGTCCGTAGTTGATTCCGCAGAAAAAAGTATAAATGGTAAACAGACATCCGCAGAGAAGCAGGAGTGAGGAACCGTAGCCGAGCCAGGCAGGGTTCTTTTTTTGGGCATACATTTTGTAAATGGAGCTGATTAGCATCCAGATCAAGGAAAGAAACAGAAGAATGACAAAAATATACAATCCAATTTCAGAAACAGAAAATTGGAAGATTCCAAAAAAGCGTCCGATGGACGAAACGAAAAGCGGGTAAATGGTGGAAGAATACCAGTCCGCGAATGCAGAGCTTTTGTGGCTGGTGAAAAGAGCAAGGAAACTTATGGCAAATAAAAGAATTGAAAAAATCAGTTTATGTAAAGTAGGGCGTTTCATAATAAATCCTTTCTGGTAATTGAGGATAAAAAGTATGATGTACCAGAGAGACATTCGTGCAAGGCCGTAAAAGGTTTGAGTTCATTTGATGATGAATGGCCGTGACTAACGTTTTATGCAGGTAGATATCCGGGCACACGGTACTGCATTTACAAATAAAATATGGGACGGAGGATAACCTTCGTCCCAGAATAATATTCTGTAAAAATCAAAGTGCGGCAATCGGGCATGCCCGATTGCGCTCACTTTATGAGGGGGGAGATAGTTGGTTCCCAACTATCCATTTATTACTATACGATGAAAATGTGTCAAAAGTGTTAAGAAATTATAAAATCTGATTAAAAATATAAAAATGATAGGTTTATAGAATATTAAAAAAATCCACAACGCAAGAACCTCTCCATAATGGAGAGGTTCTTGGTGTTTTTATTGTTATCTAAAAGGAATGAGAGTAAAGTGCAGCAATCAGAATTCTGACTGCTTCTACTTTATGAGGGGGAGATAGTTGCTTTATCAACTATCTGATTATTAGTATACAGATAATTTGTGACAGAAATATGTTCAAACTCTAAAAAAAATCAAAAAAATATGAAGAAGAAATAAACAAAACAGGAAAAAATAAAAAAGGTGGGTAGTTAAATTAATTGTCATTAGCGTCAGGTAGATGTCTGCTGGTGTGGTGGAAGGTGAAGTAGAAAACAATTCCTTTGGTGATAGAGGTAATTGTAAGTGCCCACCATACACCATTCAGACCGAGGCTGGTTTGAGTGAGGATCATGGCAAGTGGGATTCTGGCACTGGTGAGGACAATGCTGATGATACTGCAAAGCTTTGTCATACCAAGACCGGAAAGTGCGCCGATGGTCATAAGCTCAATGGTCATAAAGGTTTCGCTGAATCCGATGATGATCAGATAGTTGATCGCAATCGCCAGAACATCTTTTTCGTGGAAGAAAAGGGAAGCAATCGGTCCTGGCAGGAATACGAAAGCACCGGTTACAATGAGTCCCCAGACAGCGAGGATTTTAAATGAAATATTATATCCTTTCCGAATACGGTCTGGTTTCTTTGCACCGTAGTTCTGACCAACGAAAGCATTTAACGCAGCAGCAAAGCCGTCAGCAGTGTTCCATGAAACAGATTCAATCTGTCCGCCGACTCGCTGTGTGGCAATGGCACCTGCCCCGAATGCAGAAACCATTCGTGTGAGAATCATGGAAATCATGCAGTAAATACTGCTCTGTACTGCTGTCGGAAATCCAATTTTAAAAATACTGATGTAGTATTTTGCAGGGAAACGCGACAGTACATGCATGTTTTGCAGAATATTTGGTTCCAGATCAGAGTGCATAATCCGAATCAGCATGACGATCAGAACCAGTATCTGCGAGGTCACGGTAGCAACTGCAGCGCCAACAACCTCAAGCCTTGGAAATGGTCCAAATCCGAGGATCAGAATCGGATCCAGGATCATATTACCAACCAGTCCAAGAAGATTTGCCATAAGCGGTGTCTTGGAATCTCCCTGCGCAGTAGAAAGTCCGGTCAGAGTCAGATTTAAAAATGAAAACAGAATCAGTCCGCAGGTGATCAGTGTATATAATTTCGCAGCGGTATAAGTTTCTGCATCTCCGAGGTTAAAAAAGCCGAGCAGCGGATGAATAAACACGATACATACTGCAGCAAATAAAATTCCCAGTAAAAATGTAAGTCGCAGAGCGGAAGCGGCATATCCCCTTGCCTGTTCATAGTCTCCGCGTCCACAGGCCTGTGCGACATTGACCTGTCCGCCCATTCGCGGAAGTGCCACGAGCCCTTGTGAGAGCCAGACGTACATTCCCCCAACGCCCACCCCGGCAACGGCTTTGGAACCCAGCATGCCGATCCATGCCATGTCCGTAATATTGTAGGCTGTCCCCAGCAGCGAGGAAGCCATGATCGGAAGTGCCAGCTCTGCCAGCGTCTTTAGAATCGGTCCGGAAGTCAGGTCGATTGTTTTTGTTTTACTCATTTTCTCAAATCCTTACCTGTAAAAATAATAAAATTCACCAATGCTGCAAATATGTCAGCATGGCGTACTATGATAAGGATAACTTATGAGGAGGGGAAAGTCAATCTGGAGAATTCGCGAAATAAGCATGCCCTTTCAAGGAAGGATGGAGAAGATAACCAGAATTCCAAAATAAAAGCCTTTGATTGCACGCCGCGTGCAGCTATAGGCTAGAAAGGGAAAGGAGGATATTATTGATGTGATCCGGGAAAGCGTGGATATTCTTGAGGTTATGAAACCAGTGTATAACTTTAAGGCATCCGGAGATGATGGACCTTGGAAGAAGAAAAACAGGAAAGCAGGGGAAGCTGATGGAAAAAATAATAGTACAAAAACTTCATGAAATAGAAGAAAAAGAGCATGGTAAAATATTACTGGCAGGTCAGTGGATTCTGGAGAGTGAAATAGCAGGATTGAGAGAGAAAGCGGGAAAATTAAGGAAAGAAAAAAAGGTAAGTTGGGAGAAATTGAATGAGATATTTTTGAAGGAAGTTCAATCAGACATACATCCCTTCGCCTTTGCATAGATTGTAAAAAAACAAACTATGCAGGGGTTTTTATGAAAGATTATATTGAGGAGAGAGCGGTTGAGATTGCTTATTATATTATTGAAAATAAGGCGACGGTGAGGCAGACGGCGGTGGCGTTTGGGGTAAGTAAGAGTACGATACATAAAGATGTAACAGAACGTCTTCTCCAGATCAACCCATCTCTTGCAGGTGAGGCGCGAAAGGTTCTGGATCTGAACAAATCGGAACGGCACATCCGGGGCGGACTTGCTACCAGAGAAAAGTACCTGCATCAGCACGCATAAAAAATCCTTTTCTTTGCAAAAAGATGGTGTATTACATTTTTACAGTATATAATAGAGAAAACGGGGATATACAAAAGAGAAGGGACAGGAAAAGAGAAGAATGGGGAAAACGAAACAAAAACAGGATCGAAGTCATTATCTGTTTTCCAATCGGGAACTGGCAAATCTGATCGGACCTTTGGTAATCGAGCAGTTATTGGCAGTTTTTGTTGGGATGGCAGATTCTATTATGGTTGCAAATGTTGGAGAAGCAGCTGTGTCGGGCGTGTCGCTGGTTGACAATATTATGATTCTGATCATCAATATTTTTGCAGCACTGGCGACTGGTGGAGCAGTTGTTGCCGGACAGTATATTGGCAGGAAAGATGAAAAATCAGCATGTAAAGCGGCTACACAGCTGGTATGGTTTGTGAGTCTTAGTGCGGTTGCGATCATGATATTGGTTTACTTCGGAAAAGATATAATTCTGAATCAGGTATTTGGTCACATTACAGCGGAAGTAAAAGGACATGCAGATATTTATCTGCTAATTGTAACAGCTTCGATTCCATTTATCGCGTTATATAATGGTGGGGCAGCAATTTTCCGTGCGATGGGGAATTCGCAGGTATCCATGCGGGTATCGCTTTTGATGAATGCAATCAATGTAACCGGAAATGCAATTCTTGTGTTCGGATTACGGATCGGAACGGCGGGTGTTGCAATACCGACACTGATTTCCAGAATGGTTGCCGCGATAGTGATAACAGTGTTGCTCTGCAATCAGACACGTATCTTGCATATTGAGCGGACACTGAAAATTCGGTTTGATGGAAGAATGATACGGAAAATACTTGCAATTGGGGTTCCCAATGGTCTGGAAAACAGTATGTTTCAGCTGGGCAAAATTTTAGTGCTGAGTCTGGTTTCAACCTTCGGTACTTATGCAATTGCGGCAAATGCAGTTTCCAATGCGATTGCGCTGTTCCAGATTCTTCCTGGAATGGCGATCTCGCTGGCAATTACGACAGTTATTTCCCAGTGCGTCGGCGCAAATGACTATGAACAGGTACATTACTATCTGAAAAAACTGCTTGCGATCATTTATGTGGCAATGGTGGGAACGGTAGCACTTATTTTCCTTGCACTTCCATTGATTTTGAAAGCATACAATTTGTCAGATCAGACAGCAGCGGCAGCAACAAATATTATTCATTTCCATGGAATCAGTGCAATGATTATCTGGCCACTTTCATTTGCCCTTCCAGCAGCGTATCGTGCGGCAGGAGATGCAAAAGCCTGTATGTATACATCGATTGTGTCGATGTGGATTTTCCGGATCGGATTCAGTTATCTGGTAGGAAAATATATGGGACTGGGAGTATTTGGCGTGTGGGTTGCAATGGTGATCGACTGGGTAGTACGTGCAATCTGTTTTATTATCCGGTACTTTAATGGAAAGTGGAAACATGGGGCAATTGTGTAAATACAGAAGAAAGTTGTCATTTGTGTTAGAAAGATGATGCCTGAATATGAGTTTTAATTGCAGACCAGAGTTCAAACTTTGGTTCGGGCGATAGAAAATGCTTGTAAAACATCCAGAGCTCTACTATAATAAAATATAAAAGCAATAAATAGAAAAAGCGGTCTGAAAGGATCGTATTTTACAGGAGGAAAACCTTGAAGAACGAATTAGTGATTGTACTTGACTTTGGTGGACAGTATAACCAGCTTGTCGCAAGACGTGTCAGGGAATGTAATGTATATTGCGAAATTTATTCTTATAAGATTGATATCGAAAAGATTAAAGCAATGAACCCGAAGGGAATTATCCTGACAGGAGGACCGAATAGCTGTTACGAACCGGATTCACCGACTTATTCTGAAGAACTCTTTAAGCTTGGCATTCCGGTACTTGGTCTTTGTTATGGTGCACAGCTTATGTCTCACGTACTTGGCGGAAAAGTTGAAAAAGCTGACGTCAGAGAATATGGTAAGACAGAAGTCATCATCGACAAGAAAGATTCCAAAGTATTTGAAAATGTATCTGCAACAACAACCTGCTGGATGAGCCATTTCGATTATATTTCGCAGGTGGCACCGGGATTTGAGATTACTGCACACACAGCAGACTGTCCGGTAGCAGCAGCAGAAAATGCAGCAGAAAAGCTTTATGCAATCCAGTTCCATCCTGAAGTGCTTCATACACCGGAAGGAACCAAGATGATCAACAACTTTGTAAAGAATGTCTGTGGATGTGTCGGCGAATGGAAGATGGATGCATTTGTTGAAAATACCATCCAGGAAATCCGTGAAAAAGTTGGGGACGGAAGAGTACTTCTTGCGCTTTCAGGCGGAGTTGATTCCTCTGTGGCAGCAGGACTGCTTTCCAGAGCAATCGGCAAACAGCTTACCTGCGTATTTGTAGATCACGGTCTTCTTCGTAAGAATGAAGGCGATGAAGTTGAGGCAGTATTTGGACCGAATGGTCAGTTTGACCTGAACTTTATCCGTGTCAATGCACAGGAAAGATACTACAACAAGCTTGCCGGAGTTACAGAACCGGAAGCAAAGCGTAAAATTATCGGAGAAGAATTTATCCGTATTTTTGAAGAAGAGGCAAAGAAGATCGGTGCAGTAGAATTCCTTGCACAGGGAACGATTTACCCGGACGTTGTAGAAAGCGGACTTGGCGGAGAATCAGCAGTGATCAAGTCTCATCACAACGTAGGAGGACTTCCGGAGTATGTTGATTTCAAAGAAATCATTGAACCACTTCGTGATCTCTTCAAAGATGAAGTCCGCAAGGCGGGTCTTGAACTTGGACTTCCGGAGAAGCTTGTATTCCGTCAGCCATTCCCGGGACCGGGACTTGGAATCCGTATCATCGGAGAAGTAACGGCTGAAAAAGTACGGATCGTACAGGATGCAGATGCAATTTACAGAGAAGAGATTGCAAACGCGGGACTTGACCGCAGCATCGGACAATATTTTGCAGCCCTGACCAACATGAGAAGCGTTGGTGTTATGGGTGACGAGAGAACTTACGATTATGCAGTTGCACTTCGTGCAGTGAATACGGTAGATTTTATGACTGCTGAGGCAGCGAAGATTCCGTATGAAGTACTTGATAAAGTAATGAGCAGAATTATCAATGAAGTTCGTGGGGTTAACAGAGTATTCTATGATCTGACGAGTAAACCGCCGGGAACGATTGAGTTTGAATAGGATTTTTGTTATTGTGTAACGAACATTGTTCACTAAATTAGCAAAAAATAATATCCACAAATTAGGATACAAAACAGGTAATACAAAGCCTGTCTTGTGTCCTTTTTTTGTTGAAAATAAAGGTGTTTTCGAGGTTTGTGTACAGGATTGGTAAGAGGTATGGAGAGAGGATAGGTAGGATGGTAAAGATTGTTAAAAAAGTGGATAGAAGGGTTTGCTAAGAAACAATTTTGCAAAAATAGATCCAGTATTTATGCGGGTTCCAAGCAAATTCCGTTATTTTTTGGCAACGGATTGGCAACATTCCTGCAATATCCGTTGAATAAAATATTATTTCTATAACATAAAAACCTTACTGATGAACTGTTTCCAAAATTGGAAAGAGCAGTCAGTAAGGTTTTTTGCATTTCTTTATTGCTTCTCTTTTTTCAGTGCCTTGATGAGTTCGTCAGAGAGTTCCAGAGACGGAACTTTTGCCCGAATCTCGGAGGTGTCCAATTCCGGATAGTTATATCGCCAGTTATCGTATTCTTCCTGACTGATCTCTCCGGATTCCAGTTTTGCAGCCATTTGCTGCCATGTATGAAAAGGTTCGAACAGATGCTGATATTCTCTGTGTTCCCGATCAAGTCGGAGGCAGAGTTCTCCGTCAATCTCTCCGATCTTGATGCCATACATATCTTCCAGTGCAAAGAGGGTGTGCATGAGTCCAAGATAGGAGTCAATGTTCGGAACATTGATTGCTCTGGGACTGACACCGAAGATCTGTGCCATTTCTTTGACCAGATCAGCTTTAGGGGTTCTGGCTTCTGTCTCGTACTGCGCCACACGGACATCCGAAGTCTTTCCAAGGAATCCAAGAAGTTCGCCAAGCTCCTTCTGTTTCATACCTTTTCTGTTTCTGAAAAATTTAATGCGTTTTCCAAATGCCATAGGGATCTCTCCTTTTCCTGAAATCTTTTATCCATTTTTGAATATAAGTTCCTACCGTGGTGCAATGAATAGAAACTGGTGGTTAACGATATTTGTTTAAATCAGTATAGCATATGGAAAAATAAGACGCAAGAAAACTTAAACAAAAAAATTTAATTATTGATGTTCAAACCACTTGACTTAACGGAAAAGAGTTAATATAATACGGTTAAAACTTAACTAATTAAAGTTAAGTTAAAGAAAAATTTGAAAGCGAGGTTGTATAAGATGCCTTGAAAATTTGGATAAGTAGAGGGGTTTTTCATCGAAGATGATGCGGGAGGAGGTGAATGGAATGTCTGAATTAAAGAATGGGTTTCTGACTGCAGAAGAAGTAATGGATATTTTACAGGTCAAGCAGTCGAAGGCATACCAGATTATCCGTCAGCTGAATAAAGAACTCAGCGGAATGGGACTGATCACAGTGCCGGGGCGTGTGGATGCCAATTATTTCAAGAAAAAGTTGTTTTATGAAGAAAAATAGGAGGTACTTAAGATGGCTGTATATCAGGAAAAAGACAAAGGTACATGGAGAGTGGTGTTCCGGTACACCGATTTTACCGGGGAAAGAAAGCAGACGCAGAAACGTGGCTTCAAGACCAAACGGGAAGCGACTGCATGGGAACATGAGATGATGCTCCGAAAAGGAAATAAGCTGGATATGACGTTTGAGAGCTTTTATGAGATTTATTCCGAGTATAAACGCCAGAGGGTAAAGAAAAGTACATTTGAGACGAAAAGCCACATTGTGCGGACAAAAATTCTTCCTTACTTTGGAAAACGGAAGATCAATGAGATTACCGTGGCAGATGTGATTGCCTGGCAGAATGAAATGATGGCATACCGGGATGAAAAGGGCAAGCCCTATTCGGTGGATTATCTGAAAACGATTCAGGCACAGCTTACAGCAATTTTCAATCATGCGGTGAACTATTATAATCTGCCCAGCAATCCGGCAAGACAGGCAGGAAGCATGGGAAAAGAGGTTCCAAAGGAAATGAAATTCTGGACAAAGGAACAGTATCTGAAATTTGCTGAGGCAATGATGGACAAGCCCAGATCCTATTATGCCTTTGAGATGCTTTATTGGACCGGAATCCGGGAAGGGGAGCTGCTTGCCCTCACACCGGCAGATTTTGATTTTGAAAAACAGACGGTGCGGATCAATAAAACGTACCACCGGATGAAAAAGCAGGACATTATTACTTCGCCAAAGACAGCGAAAAGTAACCGGATCGTTGTAATGCCGGAGTTTCTCTGTGAAGAGATGCAAGATTACTTTCAGATGTATTATTCGTTAGCACCGGATCAGCGGATCTTCCCATTTTCCAA
>ERZ831773.194-NODE-194-length-86925-cov-38.786555_pt1 | contig 86925 bp, 70 predicted proteins | sample MGYA00519696_ERZ831773 | MGnify/ENA primary metagenome ERZ831773 (study PRJEB31850, sample SAMEA3708720) | human gut metagenome | biome: human gut; feature: human-associated habitat; material: faeces | place: China | collected 2014 ...
TACTACGAGAAACACAAAATCAGAATGACGCAGATGACGCTAATGACGCTGAATCTGGGATATGGTAAAGGGATATCCTAAAAACAGCGTCATTAGCGTCATCTGCGTCACTATCGTCACACAAGAGCAGCGAGGGGGTCTGGGGAACACCCCAGAAATGCGTTTGTGGATATCCAAACGCTATGCTAGCAAAACACGTTCCCGCTCAAAGCGGGGGGGGGGTAATCAAAGCGGATGCGCATACAAATTCGTATATGCTCCAGAGTGAATCAGTTTAGATTCATCCAAAAATCTTGACTCGAAAAAGTGAATCAGTTCTGATTCACTCTGCACAAATGAACTGCTTTTTATTAAAAAAGGCCACCAGGATTTCTCAAGATAGCGCATAAGGCTATAGAAAATCCTGATGGACGAAGCTAAAACAGAAACAGAAATCAGAAAGGCTCAGAACAGCGTCGGAGCAATGGTCTTACCCCGGCTGCTTGCCGATGTAAGCCAAAATGCCGCCGTCAACGTAGAGGATCAGGCCATTGACAAAGTCGGAAGCCTCGGAGGCGAGGAACACGGCGGGTCCGCCCAGGTCCTCGGCTTCACCCCAGCGCTCGGCAGGGGTCTTGGCAACGATGAACTGGTCAAACGGATGACGGCTGCCGTCGGGCTGGATCTCGCGCAGAGGTGCGGTCTGCGGGGTGGCGATGTAGCCGGGGCCGATGCCGTTGCACTGGATGTTGTACTTGCCGTACTCGGAGGCAATGTTCTTGGTCAGCATCTTCAGACCGCCCTTGGCAGCGGCGTAGGCGGAAACAGTCTCGCGGCCCAACTCGCTCATCATGGAGCAGATGTTGATGATCTTGCCGCCGCCCTGCTCGATCATATCGGGAATGACCGCCTTGGCAACGATGAAGGGGGCGTTCAGGTCAACGTCGATGACCTGACGGAACTGGGCAGCGGTCATCTCGATCATCGGGATGCGCTTGATGATGCCGGCGTTGTTGACCAGCACGTTGATGTGGCCGACTTCCTCGGTGATCTTCTTGACCATCTCATTGACGGCGTCCTCGTTGGTGACATCGCAGACATAGCCGTGGGCGTTGATGCCGTCTTCCTTGTAGGCGGCCAGGCCCTTGTCCACCAGCTCCTGCTTGATGTCGTTGAAAACGATGGTGGCGCCGCAGTTTGCCATGGCGGTGGCAATGGCAAAACCGATGCCGTAGGATGCGCCGGTGATCAGCGCGACCTTGCCGGTCAGGTCAAAGGATTTGGGTGTGCAGACAGACATAAAAATACCTCCTGTTGAATGAAAAAATCGGTTTATCTTTCCAGCCCGTAGGGCACCGGGTGCTTGCCGTAGCGGTTGGCCGGGCTGCCGGTCAGGGTCAGCGTCAGGGTGTTTTCGCCGGGGGTCAAAAGCCCCGCCAGCGGGAATTTGTGCGGCGGCCAGAAGGAGACGCCCGCCGGCTGGCCGTTGACAGTCAGCTCGGCCATCTCCTGCCCGGGCAGGGTCAGCAGCGGCGTGGCTGTCTGCAGCTCCGTTGCCGTGATTTGCAGTGTGGCGCGGTAGGTCTTGGTGAGATGGTCCGCGTCCTCGTCCGCAAGGGCAAAGGCCGGTGCGGCCAGCGACAGATAGGTAGGCGGCAGGGGAAGGGCCTCGCTTTCCTGCGCAGTGCAGGTGAACAGCAGCAGGCTGCCGCGCGCGGGCAGCTCCAGCGGCAGGCAGGCCCCCTTGGCGGTGCGCTCGGCCGGGCAGGCGCAGGGCTGGCCGTTCCACAGATCGTACCGGCAAAGCGGAGCATCCACCGGCAGGGTCAGCCGGGTCTTGATGGGGGTGTTGCCCTCGTTGACCAGCAGCCAGCAGGCGCGCCCTTCCTTATTAAAATAGGCGCAGCGCAGCATGGGCTGCGGCGGGTCGCAGCGGCAGTCCGGCTCGAGCGCCGAGACCTCCGGATGTGCGGCGTCCGGGAACAGTGCCTTGTCCCCCAGTACGGCGGTGTAGCGGTGCCCGTGTAAGCAAAGCGCGCCGTCCTCGACCGTGCAGGCGGGAAAGCAGCTTTCGGGAATGTACTGAAAGCCGATCTGCCGCTCAAACAGCGGGCGCACGGTGTCAGGGCATAGGTCGCGGTTGCGGCAAAGCACGGCAGTCTCCGCATGCAGGTCGATGTAGGTCATCAGCCAGGACAGCCGCCGCCAGTAGGTGCTCCACGCCTCGTAATGCGCCCACCAGATGCTGTGGGGGCCGACATCGGGCGGGCGCTCGTCCTTGCGCTTGCCGCGGATGCTGTAATAAAAGGCGTGCGGGATAAACAGGTTGACCCCGCGCACCGCCAGCCAGTCGGTGTACCACTTGATGTCCCCGCCCGAAAGCTGCCACGGGTTGTTGTCCTTGTTGCAGGCACCAAAGCACTCGTTGGCGTTGCGGCGGCGGTGCATCAGCCGCGCGGCGTCGGCGCTGCACTTGGCCATCGTGGAGTCGATGCCCGCCAAGCCGTCCTTTTCGGGGGCGAGCCAGCGCAGCACCAGATCCTGCCCCGGCACGGCAAAGTATTTTTCTACTTCTATATCATCGCTCTGGTGTGGGTGGCCCATCAGACCGATGCCGTGCGCCTTGCACCAGCGGGAGAGCGTGCCGTAGTAGACCTCGCCCTCGCGCTGCAAAAGCAGCTTGTGATACAGCCGTGTATCGTCGTTTTCCCTGCCGTCAAACAGGGCGGTGAGGTTGGCGGCGTTGCCGCCCGCACGGCGGAAAATCTCGGCAAAGCCGTGCGTCCACGGGAACATACCGCTGACGTTGCGCCCCAGAATGCTCGGTTCATCGGTAAAAAAGCCGATGATCGCAGTTCCGAAATACGCTTTCAGTTCCCGATAGTAGGCTTCGTGGGTCAGTTCAATAAAGCGGCTGACGGCCGCAGGGTTCAGAATATCAGCGGTTTTGGGGGCTTTTTTCTCGCCGTCATCCTCGCCCCAGTGCAGCCCGCGCATCGTGCCGCCGCTTTTGCGCACGACCAGCGCGCCGTTTTCCGCCTGTGCCAGCAGCTCGTCCCCCGGCAAAACGGTTTGGGTCAGCGTGATGCCCTCGCTGGCCAGTTCGGGGTGGTCCTTCACCACAAGGCCGCAGGCCGAGCCGGAGGGGTACATTCCCTCGTCATACAAAACGATTTTCATATCCAGCGCGGCGGCGGCTTCGACAGCCGTGCGGATATGGGCAAAGTAGCGTTCACCCAGATAGGTGATGTCGGGGCTAAGCCCCATGCGCGGGTGTAGGACCACGCCGTAAATACCGTGGGCGGTAAAGTCCGCCAGCTGGCGGCGCAGCTCGGCATCGGTCAGATTGCCGTTCAAAAACCAAAACGGGATGGCGGTAAATTCTCTCGGCGGGTTTTGCAGTTGGGCAAGAAATTCCATTATGCGGCCTCCTGTGCCTCGGCATGGGCGCAGATGTCCGCCCATGCGTGGGATTTATAGTAGAACAGCATCGCCAGCAGCCCGACAACAAAGCTGAGCGAAACACCCGCCATGGCGTAGCCGCCGTAGCCCAGCCACGCCAGCAGGTAGGACGCCGGGATACGCACACCCCACAGCAGAATGATGTTGACGATGGTGGAATAGCGGATCTCGCCCATGCCGTTGGCAAAGCTCATAATAGCGTTGAAGGCTGCATAGCACCACTGGAACGGCAGCACAACGCGGATATAGCGCACGGCAAAGGCAAGCACGGCCTCGTCCTGCGTAAAAAGCAGCAGCAGAGGGCGGCAGCAGGCCGCCATCAGCAGCCCGCCTGCGAGGGAGAGCAGCCCCGAGGCCGCCGGGAGTAGCCAGCCGCCCCTGCGCAGACGGCTGTAGCTCTGTGCGCCGAGGTTTTGCCCCGCAAACACCGAGGTCGCCTGCGAAAGCGAGGTGACCGTGATGTTGGCCAGCCCGCCGACCTTGCCCGCCACCGAGCAGCCCGCCACAAAAACCGACCCCTGCAGGTTGTACAGCGCCTGCAAAAAGACGTGACCGATGGAGTAGAGCGCCGAGTTCAGCCCCAGCGGCAGACCGATGCGCACAATCTGGCGCAGGGCTCCGGCATCAAAGCCGCAGGGCAAAACAGGCAGCGCAAGCTCTGTGCAGCGGCGGCGAATGTAAAAAATGCTGCATATCCACGACAAAAACAGTGCAATCGCCGTGGCTGCCGCCACGCCGCCGATGCCAAGGCCGAGCGCACCGGTAAGCACAAGATCCAGTACGATGTTGGCGGCGCAGCTGATAAACAGCAGCAGCAGCGAGGACGAGCTGTTGCCTATGCCGCGCAAAAGACCGGCGTTGAAGTTATAGCCCATGTTGCCCAGAATACCCAGCATCGTGATGCGCAGATACAGCACCGCCCCCGGCATGGCGTCCGCCGGGACCTGCATCAGCCGCAGCATCCACGGCCCCAGCAGAAACCCGATGACGGTCAGCGGCAGCGACGCTGCAAACAGCAGCCAGACCGAGGTGCGCACGAGCTTTTGCAGCTGGTCATGGTCGGCGCGGCCGACAGCCTGCGATACGAGGATGGAGATGCCCGAGCCGATGCCCACAAAGACACAGAGCAGAATTTCGAGCGGCTGGGAGCTGGTCGCCACCGAGGCCAGCGCCGTAGTGTCGCAGAAATTGCCGATGACGAGCGTGTCCACCGTGCTGTACAGCAGCTGCAGAATATTGCCGGCGCAGATGGGCAGCGCAAACAGCGCCGCGCGCCCCAGCACGGAGCCGTGGGTCATATCAACTTGTGCGGATTTTCGGTAAGCCGGCATAGCCCTATCCCCCGGTATGACAGATTTTCTTATCTATATTGTACGAGGAAACCGTGCCGGTTGCAACAATCATTATCCTTTGATTTTTGGATGAATATAAACGATGCGGCGAACAATTTCGGCAGTGCGGTGTAAAAAACAATCACGCCCTTTGCGGCGGTGGGAGGGCGTGCTTTTTTACCGTTTTGTGCAGGTTCCACAAACAAAGATGGACAAAATCGGTAACATTGACAGCAAGATTTGCCGCAAAAGGGCTTGCCACTGCGGCGCAAAATGTGCTATCGTTAAAATCAAATTCAGTAAAAAGGAAGTAAAATTTGTATGCGGCAGCCTCTGACAAGACAGAACAACACGCGCGTCAAGCGCAGATACTCTGCTTATCAGAACCGTATTTTTTTCTATCTCGTGACCCTTGTCACCGCCCCGCTGCTGCTGTTGGGCGTGCTGTCCAGCGTGGTGTACTACCGGCAGACCGTCACGCGCAGCGATGCCCTGCTGGCCTCGGCGCGGGAGAATGTCGAGACGCAGATGGAAATTGCGCTGAGCAACCTGCGCGCCTACTACAGCGCGGTCGTCAGCGCGGACAATTACCAGACCCTGTGCCAAAAAACTGTGCCGCCGTACAGCGAGTACACCCTTGTGCGGGATATGCAGACCGCCATGCGCGGCGGCAATCTGGTGGATAAATATGTCGAGGGGTATACCTACATCAACCTGCGCAGCGGGTGGATTTTAAGCAACAACGGCATGTACCGGCTGGCTGATGCCGCCAACCGGGATGAGGTCGCCCACCTGCTGAGCGAATGGGCGGAGCAGCATGCCGCCATGATGTGGGTCAACCGCACCGACCAGCCCACCCCCGCGCTGGCAGACACACCGCTGAACACGGTGGATCTGACCGGCGAGCTGCTCGTGCTGCGCAGCAGCTCCTACCGCACGGGCAGCTATGCGGTGCTGATCGTCAAGCTGGATCTTTCGCCGCTGTATGAGATGACCGAGAGCTGGCAGACCGGCGGTTACAGCATTGCCGCGCGGGATTTCACCGGCAAGACGGTGCTGAGCACCTCTGACGCGCTGACCGCCCTGCTGGACGCCGACACCCCTGCCGAGGGCGGCTGTGTGCAGGACGGCTGGCGGCTGAACAGCGGCAAGATGGGCGTGAACGGGCTGACCTACTATGCGGCGCTGCCGCAGCGCACGCTGGCGGCTACCGCCGGCATGGTGATTCTGATCGCTTTTGTGCTGGCCGGGGGACTGGTGGCGGTGCTGCTGATCTGCCGCCGATCGACCAGTGTGCTGTACGCCCCTGTGGACGATCTGATGCACGCGGCCAGCGGTGTGTTCGGCCAGCCCGGCAGCGATGAGGAGGAGTTTGCCTATCTGGCCGCCGGTGTCAAGCAGGTGGCCAGGGACAAGCAGGCGATGCAAAGCCTGATGCAGCAGCAAAACCGCCGCCTGCAGCAGAGCTTTGTGGAAAATCTGATCCGCAGCGAGGTCACCGATGAGGCCGCCGGCCACACGATGCAGGAGCTGGGGCTGGCAGTCTGCCCCGCGTATCGGCTGATCGCGCTGGCGCTGGATACCCCGGCGGGCACCTCCGGCCCGGTGCGGGAGACGATGCTGCTGACCGCCATACAGACGATGCCCACCGAGCTGCTGCGCCGCTGCGCGTTCCAGCCCGTAATGCTGAACTTTACCCTGCTGCTGGTCGTGGGCGGCGAGGAGGCTGCTCTGAACGAGGCCTGCCGCGTGGTATATACGGCAGCGGCGCGCAGCATCCGCACCGCGCTGGGGGTCAGCTGCCGCGCGGGCGTCAGCCGCCCCTTCCACAAGCTGCACCACATGCAGCTGGCCGCGCAGGAGGCATGGGAGGCCCTGCGCCTGCCGGAGGCCGATGCCCCCGAGGCAAGCGGGCAGATGCTGTACTACCAGCCGCCCGATGAGCAGTGCGCCCGCAACGGCTATGATACGCTGCTGGAGCATGAGATCACGGCAGCCGTAACCGCCTGCAAGGCCAAGGAGGTGCGCCACCTGCTGGAGCGCTTTACCACCAAAATGCTGGAAAAGGACATTCGCGGGTATGAGCGGCAGTTTTACATCCAGCGGCTGGTGGCGGCCATGCTGGCCGTGGCGGAAAACGCCGGGCTTTCGGTCAACCAGGTGCTGGCCGACCGGCAGGCCAACCTGTTTGAGACGATCAGCAGGATATACACCGCCGACCAGATGCAGAATTTCCTGATGGACGAGGTGGCCGTGCCCGTCATGGATCTGCTGACTGAGTTCCGCCAGAGCAGCTCCAGCGAGCTGGTCAAGAATGTGCTGACGCTGATCAAGCAGACGCGCGGCGACATTACGCTGAACGAGTGCGCCGACCGGCTGAACTATAACCCGAGTTATATCTGGAAGGTGCTGCGCACCGAGAAGGATACCAGCTTCAGCGATCTGGCCAACAATGAAAAGCTGGAGATGGCCAAGGAACTGCTGCTGACCAGCGACATGACGGTCGTGCAGATCGCCGAGACGCTGAACTATTCCAATGTGCAGAATTTCATCCGGTTTTTCAGCAAAAAGATCGGCATGACCCCCGGCAAATACCGCAAGGATTACCAGAACGAGAAGAAGTAAGGGGAATTTCCCTCACCGACAGCAAAGACCGCACCCGATGCGTTTCGGGTGCGGTCTTTGCTGTTATTCGGTTTCGATGCGCAGGACGTTGACCTTATCATCGTACTGGGTGCGGGTGCCGGCAATGTGGGGGATCAGGGCGTTTACCTCCATGACAAGTGCGCCCTCGGCGGTCATGTAGGGCTGACCGTCCATCAGGTTTTCCCTGCCGTCAACCAACAGGTGGGTGACGCCGACCTGCGCTGTCACGGTGTGTCCGCCGCTGTGCAGCGTCAGGCGACCCCCGGCGGCGTTCCAATCATAGCGGAAGGCATCGGGGATGACCGTCTGCAGCCGCTCCAAAATGCAGAGCACCGCGCCCCAGACGCGGCCGTTCTCGTTGACGCTGCGCACGCCGCGGGTGTCCGGCTCCTGCCCGTTGACAAGAATTTTGGTGTAGCACTTGTCCTCCGGTCGGTATTTGGCGGCATCCGCCTGCGCAATCGGCACAAAGGCATCGCGGCGCTGCGGCGCACAGGCGGCATAGGCAGGGCGCAGGCAGGGCAGCGGTGCGGCTGTCAGCGGTGAGAGGTCGGCAGCCTTGCTCTGCAGCGTGATGACATTGCGGAGGCTGCCCATCACGGCGGTCAGGCGGATGGTGCCGGGCGCTGTGCCCGCGCGCAAAAAGACACGGTTGGTGCCGCACTCGGCATAGACATGGTTTTGGTGGATGACGCTGTCGTCATGACCGTGACCCGCAAAGCGTCCGCTGTTGTAGCCGCCCAAAAACTGCGCGGGACCCTGCAGCGCAAAGTCGATGCGCGCATCGCAGAGCGGACAGACGCGTCCGGCACTGTCCTGCACGGCGATATCAACATAGGCAATATCGGCGCCGTCAGCGGCAAGACCGTCCGGCGCGGTGTGCAGCGTCAGCTGCAGCGCGGCAGGGCGCAGGGCGGTTTCCAGCCGGTCAGATGCGGCGGGCGCACCGTCGTAGCCGTAACCGACCGCCTCGACCCAGCCGGACTGCGTCACATCCACACCGGGGAAGGCGAATACAAAGGTGTTTTGCGGCTTGTCGCACCGCCCAACGCTGCGCCCGTTGACCAGCAGCTCGACCGCGGCAACGGGATAGCTGGCGATGACGTACACCGTCTTATTGTGCGGATCGCGGGTGTGCCAGATGCCCGTACCCTCCCAGCAGGTGCCGTTAAAGCGCTTTTCTTCATAGCGATAATTGGCAGAGGTAACTGCGGGATAGTTCCAGTGACCGACGATCTTTACGGCAGGGGCTTCGCTTTGCATGACGCGGAAATAGGCAAAGCTCTGCTTTTTGGTGCGGCAGGGATCGACGCGGCCACTCATGCGGGCGTTTTCGCTGTAGGACTGGCGGCCATGCTGGGCAGAGTCCGTCCAGCAGAGCGCCGCACAGGCGCTGTAGTAGTTCTTGCCGGAGGCACCGCCCATACGGTCATTGAAAAATTCCGCATAGCCGCGCGCGTTTTCAAGCACGAGATCTTCACTGGTCAGATCGTAGAAGTCGTACCCCATGGCTTTTTTGCCGCCCTTGCCGACCCAGCGGTTGCGGTAGTCGAAATCCGGCGGGGTGAAGTCGTCCCAGATGCGGCGGGGGGCTTCCTCGCGGCTGTACTCGGTTTCGGTAACAGGACCGTGCTGCGACAAAAAGCGGGCGGCGTGGCGGTTCAGCATCGTGCCGACATACTCGCTCTCGTTGACGACATCCTCGGTGTTCAGGGTGCGGCAGCCCATAAAACGCCCGCCGTGGGGGTCAAGCTGCTGCTTGAGCAGGCGCATTTCCCGCATATGGTCGCGGGAGATCGAGTTGTTGCCCGCCTCCCAGAACAAAATGGACGGATGGTTGCGGAAGGCGATGATGACATCGCGCATCAGCTCCACGCGCTGATCCCACTGGCGACCGAAATTTTCTTTTTCCTTGTCACCGGCGGGCTGGGTGCAGACGATGCCGTGGCGGTCAAAGGCACGGATGTCCGTGGGGCTGCCCGCCACATGCATAAAGCGGATGTGGTTGGCGTTGCTCTCGCGGATGAGGGCGGCGTCCTCATCGTGCAGCCACTCGGGTGCAATGCCGATGGCTGCCCACTCGTTGGCGGCGCGCTGGGCGTAGCCGCGCAGCCACTGCACCGCGCCGTTGATGCGGATTCCGCGCTCGCTGTCATAGCTTACGGCGCGGAACCCGGTTTCCAGCCGCTGGACATCGGTTTTTTCCCCGTCTACGAACAGCTCTGCCTCGACGGTGTACAGGTAGGGGTCATCGATCCTCCAAAAGCGCAGCGGCAGGGTGTCGGCCCCGGCGTGCAGCACGCTGACCTGCACCGAGTCGGTGGCGGTGGGTGCGGGCAGGGCTTCGTCCTCCACGGGGCGGTAATGTCCGGGTACGGCTTCGTCGGGAACATAAGCGTCCGCCGGGGTGATGCTCAACGGTGGGACAGCGCGCCCTGTGGGCGGCACGGTGGCGGGTGCGCCGTCAAAAATGGCGGCAACGCTGCCGTCCGGGCGGCGCAGCGTGATGCGCAGCTTGGCGGAAACCGCGGTTTCGCCCTCGTTGCGAACCTCTGCCTCGGCGGCAATGTCTGCCGTTGCGTTGCATAAATCAAAATTTTTGCCGTAAACGTAAACGCCCTTGGTCTGCAAATTGGAGTAGAGCGGCAGCGTCAGATAGACATCGGGCTTGAAAAACACCTGCACGGGGCGGGTGATGCCGCCGACCGAGGGATTGAAGTCGTTGCAGTTCCAGAAAAAGGGGACGCCCACGCGGTCGGCGGGGACGGCCTGCTCCTGCGGAAAGAGATAGCTGCCGGGGACAGCATCGGGCTTGTTGGGGGTCTCGGCAATGCAGAACGGCGCATTGCGGGTGGCGGTGTTGTCGGTCGCAATGGCGATGAGGTTCGGCGCATCGTACCGCACATAGGGGGTAATGTCAAAGCCGAACGGCGCAACGCCGGCCTCGTAGTAGCCGGCCAGCGTACCGTTTACATAGAGGTAGCAGGTCTGGCGCAGCCCCTCAAACGCAAGCAGCACCTTGTGGTTTTTGTGCCGCGCCGGAATGGTGAGGATGTTGCGGTAGAACGCTGCGGTGCGGCGCTGGCCGCTGCCGCCGTCCTGAATGCGGTCACGGAACAGATCCTCATCATTGAAGGTGTGGGGCAGCGTGACGGGCTGCCAGTCGGTTTCCCGGTAGTCGGCCTCGTAAAAGGCGTGCCCCTCAGCGTCCCGGTGCGCGTCAATGGCCTTTGCCATGGGGAAGGCATCTGCCCGCAAAAAGTGCCAGCCGTGGTGGAAATAAAAGCTTTCGCCTTGCAGTGTAGACATAGCGTTTTCTCCCTGTCAGATGTGCTGTATACAGTTGCAGGCCCGCGATCTTATCTTTATCATACGCGCTGCCGCGGCGAAAAACAAGTGTCATTTGATGGGAAGAAGGTTTTGAAAGCGCGGTGCAGCGATAAATATCAAGATATGGAAACAGGACCTGTTTGCTGGCAGCAGGGCGGAGTGACCCAACCCGCCGGCAAAGCGGGGCAGGCGGGGCAAGGCTGCAGCAGGGTCAAGAACGCTCTTTGTCAAAATGCACAAAACAGACAGGCACGGTGTATAAAATATTCACAATTTCAACCCGAAACAGCAAACGATAGTGCCGGTAGATATAAGGATTGTTTTGTGTGTCTTTTGCATGTATAATCTCGCTGCATCGTGAAATATAATGAAAGTTTTCGCGTGCTTTTGATTGTAGCCAAATCCGCAGAGCAGGGGATACAATGGAAGCAACGAAACAGCCGCCGCCGGATGACGAGGGCCCGCGATCCCGACCAAAGCACCGCGGCCACCGGCTGATGAGAACACAAAGCAAGGAGGAAACGCTTATGGCACAAACCGCTGCGGTCAAGCAGAGCAAGGCCAATGCCCGCGCCCAGAAACAGCTGGGCCACAACACATGGCGCAAGGCGTTCATGCAGCACTACTGGTTATATATCATGATGCTGCCGGCGCTGCTCTACATGATCATCTTCAATTACCTGCCGATGACGGGCCTGTATATGGCATTTACCGATTTCAGCCCCTTTAACGGTGACACGATTCTGGAATGTGTGTTCGGCAGCCCCTTTGCCGGGCTGAAGTACTTTAAAAAGCTCTTCACCGGCCCGGACTTCTGGACGCTGTTCCGCAATACGCTGTCTATCTCGCTGGCCAACCTTTTCTTCGCCTTCCCGGCACCGATCATTCTGGCGCTGATCTTAAATGAGCTGCGCTGCAAATGGTTCAAGCGCACGGCGCAGACGCTGGTCTACATCCCCCACTTTGTCTCCATCGTCATTGTGGCGGCGCTGACTTTCCAGATGTTCTCCACCACGGACGGCGCCATCTACCATGTGCTGACCCAGATCTTCGGCGCGAATGCGCCCGACCTGCTCAGCGACCCCAAGCTCTTTCCCGCGCTGATCGTCGGCCAGAATATCTGGAAGGAGACCGGCTACGGCACCATCATCTATCTGGCGGCGCTGTCCAGCGTGGATGTGCAGCTGTATGAGGCTGCCAAGATCGACGGCGCAGGCCGTTGGCAGCTGATGTGGCATGTCACGCTGCCCGCCATCCGCGGCACCATCGTCCTGATGCTGATCATGAAGGTCGGCCAGCTTTTAAACACCAGCTATGAGCAGATCTTCCTGATGCAGAACTCGATGAACCGCGCAGCCTCCGATGTGTTTGACACCTATGTCTACACCAAGGGCATCACGGGCGGCCAGTACTCGCTGGCGACCGCCACCGGCCTGTTCAAGTCCACCATCAGTATGCTGATGGTCGTTACCGCCAATAAGATCGCCAAGCTGTTCGGCGAGTCCGGCCTGTACTAAAGAAGGGAGCTGTGCTACAATGACAATGCCCTTTACCCATAAGAAAGACGCGGTGCGCGCCACCGGCACGCTGGAAGCCCGCACCCCCGGCGATCAGGCTGTACAGGTTCTTTTGTATGTCATCATTGTGCTGGTGGCGCTGGCCTGTGTGCTGCCCTTCATCTATGTGGTGGCCGGCTCCTTTGCGACCGAGCGCGAGCTGACCGAGCGTCCCTTCTTCCTGATCCCGCAGGATGTATCGCTGAACGCCTACCAGTACATCCTCAAGCAGGGAGATGTGTTTCGCGGACTGAAAAATTCGGTGATCGTCACCGTGATCGGCACGCTGATCAATATGTTCGTCTCCTGCACGATCGCCTACCCGCTGTCCCGCCCCTACCTCAAAGGCCGCAACGGCTTTATCAACATGGTCATCGTCACGATGCTGTTCACCGGCGGCATGGTCCCCTCCTACATTATGGTGGTCAATGTGCTGCATCTGGGCAACACCTACTGGGCGCTCTGGCTGCCCACGGCGATGAGCGCCTTCAACATGATCATCATCAAAAACTACTTCCAGGGCATCCCCATGGAGCTGGAGGAGGCCGCCATCATTGACGGCTCCAACGACCTGATCACCTTTGTGCGCATCATCCTGCCGCTGTCCGCGCCGGTGCTGGCCTCGGTCAGCCTGTTCTACGCGGTCAGCCACTGGAACAGCTACTTCAATGCGATGCTGTACATCAACAACTCCGACATGGAGGTCATCACCATCGTGCTGCGGCGTCTGGTGTTCCTGACCACGCAGGTGGCCGAGGATTCCACCTTTGACTGGGGCGCAGCCGGTATGCCGCCCATCAAGGCTGTCAAGATGGCCACCACGGTGCTGTCTACCCTGCCAATCCTCTGCATCTATCCGTTTGTGCAGAAGTTCTTTACCCAAGGTGTCATGGTCGGCTCGGTCAAGGGCTGATACCAAGCTATACAACCACTTTTATACAAAAAGGAGAAAAACGAAAATGAAAAAGGCACTTGCCCTCTCTATGGCGCTGGCGATGTCCGCCGCCATGCTCGCAGGCTGCGGCGGCTCCGCCTCCGACAGCACCTCCGCTTCCGGCGCTGCTTCCTCTGCGGACAGCGCTGCCTCCGGCACCCCCACCGTCAGCTTTATGATCCCTGACTTCACCGGCCATGTGCTGAGCAATGAACATTCCGATGAGGTCATCGCCAAGTACGAGGCCTACACCGGTACCCATGTCGAGTGGCGCACCGAGGCCAACGACACCTACAGCGAGAAGTTCGGCCTGACCCTGATGGACAAGGACAACATGCCGATGATCCTGACCGCCACCAAGACGCTGGATCAGAACGCCAATGCAGCCGATGCTGCCAAGCGCGGCGCCTTCTGGGATCTGACCGAGTACCTGCAGGACAGCGAGGCCTACCCCAACCTGTCCCAGATCAGCCCCGATGTTCTGAAGGGCCTGACCGTGGACGGCCAGATCATCGGTATCCCCCGCTCCCGCGCCATCGGCCGCAACGGTCTGGGCTACCGCACCGACTGGGCCGAGGCCGTGGGCATCACCGAGGCCCCCAAGACGGTCGAGGATGTCTATGACATGCTCTATAAGTTCACCTATGACGATCCGGACGGCAACGGTGCCAACGACACCTACGGTCTGGAAATGTGCAAATACACCGGCCCGTGGGATATTATCCAGACATGGTTCGGCTGCGGCAACGGCTGGGTCGAGCAGGACGGCAAGCTGGTTCCCGTACACCAGACCGCTGAGTATAAGGAAGCCCTTGACTGGATGCGCAAAATCTACGCCGATGGTCTGGTCCGCCCCGACTGGGCAACCGTGGACACTGCCAACTTCCAGGTCGACAGCCAGAAGGGCGTCACCGGTGTCTTTGTCGACACGATGGACGGCACCAAGCGCATCTGGAAATACTTTGAGGACAACGCCATTGCCGATGTAAACGATGCCTCCAGGATTGCAACGATGACCTCTGTCGGCCCCATCAACGGCCACACCCTTGCCACCACCGGCTACAACGGCTTCTACCTCATCACCAAGTCTGGTGCCAAGACCGAGGAGGACGTCAAGGCCTGCCTGCACTTCCTTGACAAGATGTGTGACCCCGAGATGATGGCGCTGGCCGACTACGGTCTGAAGGACATCTGCTATGACATCAACGCCGACGGCAAGATTGTTCCCAACGGCAAGTACGACACCACCAACTGCCCGCACGCAGGTCTGAATCAGGCTGTGCCCTATGTCCCCTACCTGACCGAGCAGAACCCCGACTACCAGCTCGAAAAGGCTGACTATCAGCTGGCTTACGAGGAGAGCATCATCAACAATGTGCAGTATGCCGTGTTCAACCCCGCGCTGGGCTACCTGACCCAGTCCGACACCTACGCCGAGTGCGGCAGCGACCTTGTCCAGATTCTGGACGATGCCCGCACCCAGTATATCTGCGGCCAGATCGACGAGGCCGGTCTGCAGGCTGCCTTTGACCAGTGGAATGCCCGCGGCGGCACGCAGGTCATTGAGGAAGTCAACGCCCTGTACGCAGCAGATAAAGCCTAATTGAATGTGAGCGCCGCAGCGGATGTTGCGGCGCTCTTTTATGATGGAGGGAAAGTCCATGCAAATCTCTGTGCGCAGCCAGACGGCTGCCCAAACCACCCTTAGCTGGCAGCCGGTGGCCGGGGCCGCCCGCTACCGCATTTTGTGGAGCGACCGCCCCGGCGAGACCGTGCGGTTCAAAACGGCGGGCGAGAGCGGGGAAAGCCTTTTCACCTTCTGCCGCTCGACGCATATCCCCTATTACATCAAGGTGCAGGCGCTGGCAGAAAACGGGGCCATGCTGGAGGAAAGCACACCCGTGCAGACCCCCGTGGGCCGCGTGCTGCAGCAGCAGCTGGAGGCGCTGTCCCGCGGACTGGTGGCTATCACGGCAAACACCGGTGTGTTTATCAGCTGGCGGCTCTTTAAAAGCGAGGTCACCGGCCACAACGCCACCGGCCTGACCGGCACCGACTTTGTGCTCTATAAAAACGGGGTCAGGCTGGCCACCGTGGCCGACAGCACAAACTATCTTGACGCGCAGGGCACAAGCGGGGATACCTACGCCGTGGCCCCGCTGGTAAACGGCGTAGAAGGGCCCGCCTGCAGGGGCGTAAAGCCGTGGCAGAAGGGGTACTATGAGCTTCCGCTGCAAAAGCCGGCGGACGGCGTGACCCCGGCCGGGGAGCCCTTTGCCTACCATGCCAACGATATGAGTGTGGGTGATATTGACAATGACGGCGAGTACGAGTATTTTGTAAAGTGGGACCCTGACAACTCCCACGATGTGTCGATCAAGGGCTACACCGGGCGGTGCTTTATCGACTGCTATAAGCTGGACGGTACGCTGGTCTGGCGGCTGGACATGGGGCAGAACATCCGCGCCGGAGCGCACTACACCCAGTTTATGGTGTACGACTTCAACGGGGACGGCAGGGCCGAGATGGCTGTCAAGACCGCGCCCGGCACCGTGATGACCCGCTTTGCGCCGGACGGTACCGTGCTGTCCCGCCGGTATATCACGATGCCGCAGAAGGATCTGGACGCCGGGTACAGCCACGCGGATAACTATGTCTGCACGGCGCAGGATTACCGCCTGCATATGGCCGAGGTATTCCGCCGCTGGCACACCCACCCCGAGGTCGTAAACGGCCGCTGGCCCGCCACGGTGGAGCAGTGCTTCGGCCTTGCGCCGCAGTACGCCTACCCCCTGTGCGAGGCCGATGCCCTTGCGCTGGCCGACTATTTCCTTGATGTGTACGCGCCGAGCCGCAGCCCCAAAAACGAGCTGCGCAAGTTCGAGGGCTTTGTCTATGACGGCCCCGAGTACCTGACGATGTTCGGCGGGGACGGCGCCGAGCTGGACACGGTCGACTACCCTTACCCCCGCGTGGATGACGGCCTTTTGTGGGGCGATTATGCAATGCCCCGCATCGAGCCGTGCAACCGCGTGGACCGCTTTAACGCCGGGGTGGCCTATCTGGACGGCGAGCGCCCCTATCTGATTGCCTGCCGCGGTTACTACACCCGCGCCACGCTGGCGGCCTACGATTTTTTTGAGAACCGCTTTCACAAGGTGTGGGGTATCGACTCCGGCTTTGTGCCGATGGCGAACCCCTTCAACGACAGCGGCTGCCATCTCGCTGTCGGCACCGACCCTGTGTACGGCATTCTGGCCGGGCAGGGCAACCACAGTATTTCGACTGCTGACATTGATGGGGACGGCTGCATGGAAATTGTGTACGGCGCAGCAGCCATCGACCATGACGGAAGCCTGCTCTACTCCAAATACGGCACCCTGCCGGACGGCAGGACCCGCGCCAAGTTCGGCCACGGCGATGCGATGCATGTGGCCGACATCGACCCCGACAGCCCCGGTTTGGAGATTTTTAATGTCTACGAGGAGGGCGAGCGCGCCCCCTACGGCTGGGCACTGCGCGATGCCGAGACCGGTGATGTCCGCTTTGGCGAATACGCCGAGGAGGATCTGGGCCGCTGCATGATCGGCAAGATCGACCCGAACACCCGCGGCCTGCAGGTCTGGGTCAAGGATGTGTACGATGTAAACGGCCGCACGCTGGAGCTGCCAACCCCCGGCACGAATATGAAGATCTACTGGGCGGGCGATCTTTCGACCCAGATCACCGATGGTGCGGACTATCTGTACGGCGATCAATACGGCGTCATTAACGATCTGACCCACGGCGTTATGCTGCAGCCCGCGGGCACCGCCACCAACAACGGCACCAAGGGCAACCCCTGCCTGGTGGCCGATGTGCTGGGCGATTTCCGTGAGGAGCTGTTGGTGCGCACGGCGGACGACACCGCCATCCGCATCTACACCACCACCAATCTTACCCCCCACAAGCTGTTTACCCTGATGCACGATGCGCAGTACCGCTGCGGCGTGGCATGGCAGAACAACTGCTACAACCAGCCGTGCTACCCGTCCTTTTACTATGCAGGCGACATGGATTTTGCCAATGTGCTGCCGCAGCTGAACGCCAAGCCCACTCTCTGGATGGCGGGCGATTCCATTATGCAAAGCTACGCCCCCGAGGACAAGCCGGTGACCGGCTGGGGCGAGATGCTGCACACGCTGGCGCAGGGGGATGCTGTATGCTGCGCTGCCCACCGCGCGGACTGCCCCTTCCCGCAGGAGATGCGCTACGAGCTGCCGGGCCTTGTCATTGACAACTGCGCCATGGCGGGCCGCAGCAGCAAGACCTTCCGCGAGGAGGGGCGGCTGGACGACATTGCCGCGCATATCCGCCCCGGTGATCTGCTGGTGGTCAGCTTCGGCCATAACGATGCCAACCGCGCAAAGGCCGAGCGCTATGTCCCGGCGGATGCCTTCGGCGAGAGCCTGCGCCCCTTCTGGGACGCTGCCCGCAGCCACGGCGCAGTGTGCATCTTTGCCTCCCCCGTGGCGATGCGCGAGTTTGACGAGGCCGGTGTCTGCCACCCCTCGTTTGCCGCCTACCGCGAGGCGATGCGCGCCTTTGCCGCCGAGGTCGGCGCGCCGTTTATCGACCTTGGTGCCGCTACCGCTGCCGCCAACACCGCCTTTGGCGCTGAGCGCTGCAAGGCCCGCTATATGTGGGTGGGCGCAAAGCAGGACAACGCCCACCAGCAAAACGCCGGCGCCTGCCGCACGGCACAGGCCTTTGTGCAGCAGCTTTTACAGGATACCACCCCGGCACTGGATGTGCTGCGGGCGAATTTCAAATAAATTTTGACAAAAAAGAGGGTTTTGTTTATGAACTACACCGAACCGAAGGTCATTTACACCTGCTTCCCCGGCGGCAAGCATAAGGTGCTGACGATGAGCTATGATGACGGCCGTTTGGAGGACCGCCGCCTTGTCGAGCTGTTCAACCGCTACGGCATCCGGGGCACCTTCAACCTGAACGGTGGCCTGCCCCGCCCCGAGCGCATCCCGGAGAGCGAGTGGGTCGAGCTGTACAAGGGCCATGAGGTCGCCTGTCACACCTACCACCACCCCACCATCTCCCGCAGCCCGCTGGATCAGACCGCCCGGCAGGTGCTGGCCGACCGTATGCAGCTGGAGGGCGTCATGGGCTACCCCGTGCGCGGCCTTGCCTACCCCAACGGCAGCTGGACACCGGAGATCGCCGCCCTGCTGCCCGCGCTGGGCATCCGCTACGCCCGCGTTGTGGGCGACACCCACGACTTTGCGATGCCCCACGACTTTATGACATGGAAAGCCACCTGCCACCACACACACAACCTGCTGGAGGACGGCAAGCGCTTTGTAGAGCTGTACAAGACGCAGTATCTCTACATGATGTATGTCTGGGGTCACAGCTTTGAGTTCCGCACCGAGGAGGACTGGGCCCTGATGGAGCAGTTCTGCCAGCTGGCCGGCGGGCGCGAGGACACCTGGTACGCCACCAACATCGAGATCGTGGACTACATGGCCGATGCCGCCCGCCTGCAGTACACCGCCGCGGGCGATAAGGTCTGCAACCCCAACGCCCAGTCCATCTGGGTCGAGGCGGACGGTCGTCAGTATGAGATTCCAGCCGGAAAGACTGTGACGCTGGTATAAGCGGATTCGCAATTTAAAAAGGAGAGAGCAATGGCAAACCTGATTTTTGACAAAGCCCAAATTGAAGCTACCATCGACAAGATCGTGGACCGCACGATGCGTATGGACATGACGTGGGACTGGCCCTGCGGTGTCGCCTACTACGGCATCTGCGAGGCATATGAGGTCACCAAAAACGAGCGTTATCTGCAGCTGGTCAAGGACCGCGTGGACGAGTATATCGAGCTGGGCCTGCCGAGCTGGACGGTCAACACCTGCTCAATGGGGCACTGCCTGATCACCCTGTATGAGCATACCGGCGATGAAAAGTATCTGGACATCGCCAAAAGCAAGGTCGAGTATCTGGAAAAGGAGGCGCTGCGCTTCGGCAATCATGTTTTGCAGCACACCGTTTCGGTCAACAACGACTTCCCCGAGCAGGCGTGGGCAGACACGCTCTTTATGGCGGGCTTCTTCCTGCTGCGCATGGGCGTGCTTTTGAAGGACGAGGCCCTGATCGATGATGCGCTGAACCAGTATTACTGGCACATCAAGTACCTGCAGGATCCTGAGAGCGGGCTGTACTACCACGGCTACAACAACATCACCGGCGACCATATGTCGGGCATCAAGTGGGGGCGTGCCAATGCGTGGGCTGCCTACACGATGGCACAGGTCGGTGTACGGTTGCCGCAGTGCTACCTGTACCCCAAGTTTTTGGACGTTGTCGGCAGCCTGAACGACCAGCTTGCCGCGCTCAAGCTGTACCAGACCGAGAACGGCCTGTGGCGCACGATTGTGGACGATGCCGCCTCCTATGAGGAGGTCAGCGCCAGCGCGGGCATCGCCGCCGCCATGATCACCAAGGGCAACCCCCTGCACATCAAGTATATCAACAAGGCAATCCCCGGTATGCTGGCCAATGTCAGCCCGGACGGCCGTGTGCTGAATGTTTCGGGCGGGACAGCCGTTATGAAGGACGCCGACGGCTACCGCGGCATCAGCCGCGATTGGATCCAGGGCTGGGGTCAGGGTCTGGCGCTGGCGTTCTTTGCCGGTGTGCTGAACTACGACAACGTCCGTTCCGACGGTGCGCTGTAAATTGTCCGGCATGGCAAAAGCCCCCGCTGCCGTAAGCAGCGGGGGCTTTTGACTGCATCAATGTTTCACACTTTCTCAATCCAGCCGGAACACCTGCTCCAGCTTGGGCTGGGCGCCCGTTACAGGGTCCATTTCCAGCTCCAGAATGTCCTTCATGTACTCGTTCCAGCGATCTACAACAGGGCTTTCGGACTGCACTTTTTCCGCGTAGGCGACGCCCTTTTCGCACTCGTAATAGCCGAACAGCTCGTCATTGCAGTAAAAAATACTGTAATTGCAGATGCCTGCCTCCTTCAGCACCTCGACCATTTCGGGCCAGATTTCCGCGTGGCGGCGCTGGTATTTTTCCTTGCAGCCGGGCTTGATGCGCCCTTTCCATGCCATATGTTCCATTTGTATACACTCCTTTTTATACCAGTTTTTCCAGTTGCGTTTTTGCGCGACGGCAGTTTTCCAGCTCTGTCACGCGGCCGTCCCACGCCTCGTTTTCTCCGACAAAGCGCACGGTGCTGTCAGTAACGGTCAGCCCGTCCACACAGCGGGCGTACAGCGCCGGGATGGCGTGCGGGTAGATGTGCCTCGCCGAGGGCTGCTCGTCAAACAAGCCGCCGGGCTGGGTACCTCGACGCTGCAAAATCAGGTGCATTTCGCTGATGCGCAGATCCCGGATCTCGCTGTCCGGCTCACCTGCCGCAAAAGCGCAGCTTTCGCTTGTCAGGTACAGATGGTCAAAGCTGACACGGCGTATCACACCGGCTGACCCTGTCTTGCCCTTGCGCGGCGTGGCGCTGACAAACAGCGGTTCTCCCTTGCCCCACCAGCCCGGCGCACCGGGCAGTGCGTAGGCGTCGGCGTAGCGGCGGGTGCAGCCGGTCAGATGGTGGACGTGGATATCCTCCACCGTGCCGCCGTCGCGCACCCAGACGCCCACCGCGCGGGAGCAATCGTCAATGACGCAGTCGCTCAGTGTCACATGGCGGATAACGCCGTGGGTTTCGGTGCCGATTTTCAGAGCTGAATCGCGGGAATGCAAGACACACCCCGTGATGACGACGTTCTCGCTTGCGCCGTAACGGCGGGACATCGGTCCTGTGGATTTGACCACGATGGCATCATCGCCGGTGCGCACAAGGCAGTTTGATATGACCACATCGCGGCAGCAATCGGGGTCAATGCCGTCGTTGTTGGCCCCGCGGTCATCGTTCAGGATCCTGATGTTTTGGATGCGCACATGCCGGCAGCCCGCCATGTGCAGCGTCCAGAATGCCGCGTCCTGCAAGGTCACATCGCGCACGGTAAAGTTTTCGACTGCCTCAAACAGCATCATGCGCGGGCGGAATACGTCGCAGAATTTCGGACATTCGTGGAATCCGTTGTCTGCATCCTTGTCCAAAAACACCTTGTCGCCCTGACCGTAAATTGTACCCATCCCGCTGATGGTCACGTTTTTGGCGTGGCTGGCACCCAAAAAGAAACCGCCCTCCCAGCCGTCGGCGGTGTCATCGGGGTCGGTGCCGTCCCCGCCCTGGGGGAACGGCACGATGTCGTCGGGGTTCAGGCTGCTGATAAGCACAGCGCCGCTTTCCAGATGCAGCTCCACGTTGTCCCTCAGCAGCACCGAGCCGCTTAAAAACCGCCCGGCCGGCACAACGACACGTCCGCCGCCTGCCGCTGCGGCTGCATCGACCGCCTGTTGGATTGCCGCCGCACAGTTGGTCACGCCATCAGCCACAGCGCCGCAGCGCAAAATATCATAGTCCATCTTTCCCACTCCTTTTTTGCCTGTACTGTACCCTCAGCATAGCACAGATACCGGAGCATGTAAAGTGTAATTTTCACAAAGGATTCTATACTATTACGCGTAGTATTTGCTATTTTTTCTCTCTATAATAAAGAATAATCACAAAATAAAGGAGAAGTCTTATGCCCTGCACACTGCCTGCCGTGCTTGCCGATGCTGCCGTCTGCCGCGGCTCCTTCCATGCCGTTTTGCGTACGGACGTCCCCGACACCGTTTTTTCCGCGTTTTCCGCCGCACTGCAGAAAGCCCAAGCCGACGGAAGCCTTTTGACCGCAAGCCTTTTCCGCTGCGAAAGCCACCTGTTTTTCTACGCCGAGGGACTGAACCGCCCCTTCACACCGCAGGGGCTTTGCCCCGCACTGGACGCGGCTTTGCTGCCCTGGCCACCCGCCTTGGGGGAAACTTCACCCCGCCCATGGGCCGCCATGCAGCCGTATTTTTACCACGATATCCCCACCACCGCCGCCGACTGGCAGCAGGGGCGCTGCCCGCAGCGCCGCCGGGGACGCATTGCCTTGCTGCCGCCCGACAAATGGTGCAGCTATATGGAGCACCATCTGCGCATTGTCACCGAGGGGCTGGTCGAGGGGGATCGCTGGCACCTGATTTGCGTACAGGAGGGCGTGCTGTTTTCTTATCTCGAGGAACCGCGCACCAACGTCAATATTCGGCATCAGCCGGGCGCACACAGCCCCGAACTGGATGCATGGATCGCCGCCGACCCCGAAAGTCATTTTGCGCGCTTTACCCCCGAACAGAAAGCCCATCCGGACGGCGGACACAACTTTGTATTTTTGCCCCGCATTGCGGGAACGGAGGACTGAGCCATGACAAGAATCGGCTGCCGCGCCCACGATTACGGCAAACTGCCCGCTGCCGCGCTTGCTGCCACGCTGCGTGCCAAGGGCTACAACGCCGCCCAGCTCGCCATGCCGCGCGCCATTGCCGGCATTGAGGATTTTTCCCACATCACCGACCAACAGCTTGCAGAAATCCGCACGGCGTTTGCCGCACAGGATGTGGAGATTTCGGTGCTAAGCTGCTATCAGGATCTGTCTGCCCCCGATGCGGACATCCGCCGCACTGCTGTCGACACCGTAAAGCGCACACTGGGCTGCGCAAAGGTGCTGGGTGCCAAAATGGTGGGCAGCGAAACGGCATGGGGTGCCTGCACGGACGAGGAAAAGGCTGCCCGCCGCCCGCTGATGCTGGACAGCATCGCCCGCATCACCGAGGAAGCCGCCCGCCTGAACGTCGTTTTTGCCGTGGAGTCTGTGGACGTACACCCCCTCTGCACACCGGAGCTGCTGCGCACCGTGCTGGACACTGCCGCCGATACACAGCACTGCAAGGTCGTTTTTGACCCTGTCAACCTGTTCTGTGCCAAGGACGGACAGGACAAAGCGTACCAGACCGCCCACTGGAGCCGCTGGCTGGAGGTCATCGGCAGTCAGCTCGGTGCCGTACACGTCAAGGACTGCCGCATCGAGGCGGACGGCAGCAAAACGCTGCTGCCGCTGGGCGCGGGCGATATGGATTATTCTGCCATTCGCGCCTTCCTGGCGAACCGCGCACCCGCCGCACCGCTGCTGCGCGATGAGGTTATTCTGCCCGCCGACACCGCCGATGTGCGGTATCTGCGCAGGATGACCGACACTGTGTAAAAGTAAAAAAATTGCCCAACCGTTTTGCGGTTGGGTTTTTTCGTATTTTGTCAGCGATTCCAATAGGCCGCTACGTTTCTGCCGGCTTCGGTGCCTACAGCGTTGTAGGCGGGCTGCAGGTAGTGGAAGCGATCCTTCATCAGCCCCTTGGCGGCAAAGGTTTTAAAGCGGCGGCTGACCATAACAATGTCATCGCAGGCTGCGGCAAGTTCCTCCTGCGCCTGCTGCATGGGTAGGTACAGCGCCGGCTCATCGCGCTGGTTGCCGATTTGAATCAAAAAGCAGGTTTGCGCGCCCGCATCCTGCATAAAGCTGTGCAGGACGCGCTCGGTGTCGGCTTTGTAGACGTCCTTGGGGGTGTGCAGGTCGCCGTCGGTGCAGCCCTGGCACCAGACCATGGCGCTGTGGCGGATGGTATAGCCGTTTGCCTGCAAAAAGGCGCGCGCCTTGCGGGCGCGGCGCACGGCATCCTGATAGTACGGTGTGCCGGGCAACCACTTGGCAATGGCAGAGCCACCCTTGGCGCAGGATACCCCCACCACCGGCACGCTGGTTTGGGCGGTGCAGGCATTGACGAAGGACGACACCATCGACCCCGTTTTCATGCCCGGTTCATATACACCGGCGGGGTCGTTCTCGTTCACACCGAAGGGTTCTTCCAGCGGGTGCAGGGTGTCGGGGTCGGTGACGGCGCGGTATTCGTACCCCATGCCGGGGGCGATAACAGGGGCAAGGGCGGCATCCCCGCGCCCCGCCATATTACTTTGCCCCATAAATAAAAAAGAGAAGATCTACGGTTCTCATAAAAGCTCCTTTTATCTAGGCAATACCGCACAATTCCCGCCTTACGGCTTAAGCACTGTTCCGGCGGCTGCGACACTTAGAATTATGCGGTATCGCCTTAAAACAAGAAAGATTTCACTGAGCGCCCACTGCGCGGACACTTTTTGTTTATGTCGATGCCACGGAAACCGTCGGCCTTACGAGCAGTATTTTTCTGCGCCTTACGCAACAGTATGCAACCGGTGTGGCCGATAGGCAAATTATACCGCACGGAAGTGCCTAAGTGCAATCGCAAGTTGTACTCTCTGGTGGTAAGTTGTACGCATCATGGCAAGATTCCGGCGGCAAAGTCCGGATTTGTATGTTTTGCAGATAAGATAGGATTCGTATTTGCTTTTTTAGTATTTTATTTATTTAGTATTTATTAGTGCAGGCTTTTCCTGTACAGGTGAAACCCGTCCGGGCAAAGCCTGCGCAGGAAAAGCCTTTCTTGGGAAAAAAGCCCCAAAGGCAGGGAATTTGGGGCGGTATTTGGCGGGACGGTACACCGCGCCGATAGGCTGCGAACTCCCCCAAACCGGGGCGTTTCTCGCAGCGACAGGGGCAGTGTGCGGGGATGGTGTAGAGTTGGTTTGCGTACAACTTCTTGCTGGAGAACAAAACTTATATACTGGTTAGTTGGGCTTTTCACTTGCGTGAACCCAGAGATATTGGTATCCTCATTTCTCAATGGAACCAAAGCTACGCATATATTTAATCGGTGCGTATGAGAATCTGTCTTGCAATTTTGCCCCCAAAACTGCCCCCAAAAGGGATTGGAACGATTCAGCATCATGCAGCACCCTTTTGTACACATGGGACAAAATCCGTTCTGAGCCTTGGTACGCAATACCACCAAACCCAACAAAACAGCACTGTGACGCACGATTTTTAGATTTCTCATAACCCGGAGGTCGCAGGTTCAAGTCCTGTCTCCGCAACCAACAAAGAACGGTAAGACGTCAAGTTTTACCGTTCTTTTTCTTTTGCAGGCCGCAAAAAAAGAAAAGTGGTAACTCATTTGTTACCATCTCCGAAAATCACGCTGCTCAGGGTGTCCCCCGCCCTGATTTTGGCGGAGTCGATGATGTGGGCATAGCGCTCGGATACGGTGGCGGGTTTGTCACCGATGAAGGCAGCTGTTGTCACAATGTCTGTACCGTTCGCCACAAGGATGGACGCAACGGCATGGCGGAAGGCGTGGGGGTTCAGGTGGGGAAAATTCGGGTTTTCCTTTTGCAGCCTGTCCCCCATACGGTTCAGATACTGTGTAATGTTGTCCGGATTCATAGGTCCACCGTACTCATTGGTAAACAAGTAGCCGCTGTCGTGCCACAGGTCGCCGTACCATTCGGGCTGTTCATCGCGCCATTTTAAGTAATTGTGCAGGATTTCGTCCATCTGCGGGGTAATCGGCAGCTGACGCGGCTTGCGCTTTTTGGGGTAGGGCTTCTCGTACACACCGTTCTTTGGGTCGTACATGACGCAGGAACAGATGGTGATGGTCTTGCCCCTCAGGTCTACGGCACTCAGCTTGATGCCCGCGCACTCCCCGCGCCGGATGCCGTAGAGCATCAGCACGTGGATCAGCGTGTACCACTTGACGCTCTCGTTCTCCAAAGCCTGACGGATCAGTGTTAGATCGGCGGGCTGGTAGTAGTTCGGCATCGGCGGGTCTGCCACAGGCGGCGTGGCATCGCGGCAGGGGTTGAACGCAATCAGATGCTTGCGGATGGCGTGTTCCATAATGGTGGAAATCACATGGTGGTGTTCCAGCACCGTTTTGCGGGAAAGTCCGCCGCCGGTTTTCTTGTTCTGCCCCGGCTTGAGCAGCATGGCGTAGAAATCGTCCAGCATATCGCCGGTGATTTCGTCCACGGGCGTCTTGCCTAAGTACGGATTGATGCGGGAATCCAGCATATCCTGATATCGTGCGAGGGTGCTTTTCTCCTTGCCGGTGCGCTCCTTAATTTCCATAACCTTAGCGGCAAAATCCTCGAACGATATACATTTCGGTTCGGCGGCTTTTGCCGCTTCTCCTTTTTCACGGGCTGTGATAAGCTCGCACTCCTCCTCAAAATGGACGGTTTCGCGCTGGATCAGCGTTTCGATCTGCCGCGCATTCAATTCGGGCGGAACGCGGACCGTTTTGATAAAAGGCGGGAGCTGCTTGCCGAATTCGTCCCTCCCGTGAAAGACATGGATACGAAAAGAAATAAGGGTTCCGGCCTTATTGTAGCGTTTCTCAACCGATGCCATGGTTCGGTTCGTTTTCGTCAATGGTAAGCCCGAAATAGCGTTCTACATCGTCCAGCGCCACCAGATACTTTGACCCGGCTTTACGGCTAGAAATTTCCTTGTGCAGCACCAACTGACGGATGTTGTGTGCGCTGATGGCACAGCCGGGATCACGTTTGCGCAGTTCATCGGCTGCGCCTTGAATGGTACGGATACGGTTCATAAAAGAGGTCCTTTCTCGCGTTTTACAGATGCGAAAGCTGTTTCGGAAGTTTTGGCATATTGGATTATCAAGGTGCTATGCAAATGTACTTTTAAGTTACATATGCTACATCTGAATTATATAGTACTTTTAAGTTACTGTCAATCGCTTTTGCAAAAATATTTTAAGGAAAACACAAAAAAGTTCTCGCTCTTGTATAGATAGCAAAAGTTTGTTATAATGAGGTTGTTCCTTAAAAGTACAGAACTGAGGCGGAGGGTAATGTCATGTCAATGCGTTGGACAACTGTGAGTGATAGAGATTTTACGTTGATGCGTGATGAATTCGGAAACTACTCTCACGCCGCAGATAAGACACCGATCAGTTTTCAAGAACAGAAGAAGATTTTGGGCAACCGTATCAAACGGTTGCGCCTTTACCGAGAAATGACGCAGGAGGAAGCCGCAGAAAAGACAGGAATCAATGCGACCCTGTGGCGGCATTATGAATATGGTCTGAAAATGCCCCGGCAGGAAAATTTAGAAAAAATCGCACAAACGTTAGATGTTCCGATGCAAATGCTATTTCCTATCGACACCTGCACCCCGGAGGGAATCGCCACATTACTGCTGAATATGCAGCTGCAATTTGGCAGTATGGAAATCGTCGAGGTTGACGGCAGCGTCAGCTTGAAATTCCCAAAAAACGAATTCTCGAAAAACGCAACAGATACGCTCCATACAGTTAAGCAACTGCTGGACAAAATCACTTGGGATGATGGTGTTGATTTGACAGCAGAACGCTTTCTATGCAGCCGTTATGCGGTTCCTAGAGAAATGGGCGCAGAAATTAAAGAAAAACGTGAGCTATGGAAAGAAATTCTGGACGGACGTATGGACGAAAGTTCTATACCTGAAGGTGAAAGCTGGTTGTATCTGGAAGATACTGCAGGCTCTATAGAGGAAGCCACCTATCGCCTGAAAAATATGGCGCTGCTGGATTATATTACAGAATGTTATAAAACAAAAAAAGAAAGTTAATAAAACAATAAGCACCACCAAGTTAAACTTAGTGGTGCTTATTTGCTTTCTGCAGTTCAGACCGTTCTGGGCATCCCCGGCGCTTTTTATAACCTGTGTTTCAGTTCTTCTACAATGCTTACGCTGGCTGTGGAGCCGATGCGGGATACGCCCAGCTCGATCATGCGCAAAGCGGTATCCAAAGTGCGGATGCCGCCGGCCGCCTTGATCTTTACCTCGTCGCCGACGCATTTTTTCATCAGCGCCACATCTTCAAAGGTTGCGCCGCCGGTGCCAAAGCCCGTAGACGTCTTTATGAAATCCGGGCGAACCTCCCGCGCGATGGAACACAGTGCACGCTTTTCCTCCTCGGTCAGGTAGCAGTTCTCAAAGATCACTTTCGAGATCGCCCCTGCACTGCGGCATTCCTCTACAATGCCGGCCATCTCATGCTCAATGAAATCGTAGTTTTTATCTTTCAGCTGCGTAATGTTGATGACATAATCTATTTCATCCGCGCCATTGGCGATCGCATCTACGGCTTCGTATTTCTTGACCTGGGGCGTACTCTGCCCCAAGGGGAAACCAATCGCTGCCCCTACATGGACCGATGTCCCCGCCAACAGGTCCTTGCACAGGGAAACCGGAGCCGGGTTGATGGCCACCATGGCAAAGCCGTACTCACGAGCCTCTGCACAGAGCTTTTCAAAATCCTTGCGCTGCGCATAGGCGCGTAGCTGGGTGTGGTCAAAATAAGCTGCCAGTTTGGCAGGTGTAATAGGATTCATAACAAATCTTTCCTTTCTTTTCGTGTGCGGCAGTAGCCTTTACAAAAACGATGCTGTTTTGCCGGGGTCAATGAAGCCTTCGCCGTAGACCTCGCCGGTTTCCGTCACCATGACCATACAGCCGGGGTCAATGCGGTAGGCCGCCATCCGGATGCGGTACACCTGCGGTCTGGCACAGACGCAAAGCAGCATCTGCCGTTCCGTACCGGTGTATGTGCCCACTGCTTTGACCATCGTTGAGCCGCGCTCACATTGGCGGGAGATTTCATCCGCAATTTCCTGCCCCTTGGTGGTGATGATCGTCAGCATTTTGCCGGCATTGCTGCCGTACATAATTTTGTCGATAACCAGCGAAGTAACCGCCGTTGTGACAAGGCCGTACAAAACGGCATCGACAGAGCCAAACACAGGCCAACCTAACAGGATGACCACTAGGTCTATCGCACCGGTCACAACACCGACCGACAGATGCGGGCGCAGCACTTTGATCGACATCGTCAAAAAATCGGTGCCGCCGCTGGACGAACCCCGCATATACAAAAGCGCCAATGCGCCGCCCCATGTGATACCTGCAAACAGCGCCGCCAGCAGCGGATCACCGCCGTAGCCGGGCTGGTCTGCAAAGACAACATCCTGAAAAAAGGTACACCACAGCATACTGATGACCGTTTTTCCCAGAAAGGCGCGCCCCACAAAGCGGAAGCCAAGCAAAATCAAGGGCACATTCAGCACCAGCGTTGCGATGCCGATGGGGAACCCCCACAGATAGTTGCCCAACAAAGCCAGACCCGATAACCCGCCGGGTGCAAAGTCTGCGCCCTTGGCAAAATAACAGATGCTCAGGGCATACAGAAACCCCGCAGCCAAGTTATACAGCTGGTCCGTTACAAGGGTCTGCGTTTTTTCTTTTATCACAGAACACTGCCCCCTTTCGGAAAACGAGGAGCCTCCCTTGTGGGAAAAACGCTCCTCGCTATGTATTTACTCAATCAGTTTTAATTTTTGGAGTGCATGGGCGATGCCTTCATTTTCCACGGTGTCTGTGACCATATCGGCACAGGCACGCACCTGCGGCAGGGCATTGCCCATAGCCACACCGATGCCGGCCAGCTGCAGCATTTCCAAATCGTTGTCGGCATCTCCAAAGGCAATGGTTTCCTCCGCGGTGATACCGATTGCCGCACACAGGGCACGGATGCCGTTTTCCTTGCCGCCGGATCGACTCATCAGATCCACCACGGCATCTCCCCAGCGCTTTGTCCTGCAATGGGGCATCTGCCGCAGCAGTTCTTTTTCTTCCTCCTCGTTCACGAAGGGGATGACTTGATATATGCGGCGGTTTTCCAGATCGGAAATATCGCGCACAGCCGGCACGGCGGTGCCGATTTTTGCCTGCTCGACCTCCATGCGGGAATCTACACAGTTGGCGTACATTCTGTCTTTTTCAAGAAAAATGCAGCTGCGGTTCTTTTTCTGTAAAAACTGCTTCAATGCCGACAGATCCTCGGCAGGAATGGGCGTTTCCCGCACGATCTGCCCCTGCAGCTCGCAGAGCTGACCGTTCATATAAACAGCACCGTCAACCGTGATGCCGGGCAGCATGTTTTCTTCTTCAATTTCCAGCGCGTGGCGGCCGGTGCACAGAAACACCTGCACGCCGCTGCGCTGTAAAGCCTGCAACGCAGGGGCCACACCGGGCGGCATCCGATGCCCGCCCACGGTAAGCAGGGTACCGTCCACATCAAAGAAGGCGGCGCGTATCCTTTTTCCGCCGCACGCCGCCAGCGCAGGCAGCTCGGCAAGGCTGTCGATATGCAGCTGCGCTGCCCGCTGGTCAAACGGGAATCTTTCGTCCCGCAGGGCAGCCACAACGCCGCCCGCCGCCGTACCCGCCTGCACACCGTAAGTGGAATCCTCCACAATCAGACATTCCTCCGGCTTGCGCCTGAGCTTGTCCATGGTGAAGCGGTAAATTTCCGGGTCCGGCTTGCTGTGGGTAAATTCGTGACCGCTGACGATACAGTCAAACAACTCCCGGATTTTGCACTGTGTCAGGACCTGCTCAATACATTCCCGGCTGCTGCTGCTTGCAAGGGCTACCTGCAGCCCCATTTGCTTTAATTCATGCAGCAGCGGGCGAACCTCTTTGCGCAGAATATCCGGGTAATACACCTGGCAGCCGGCGTTCATGGCGTCCATTTCCTGCCGGAATGCGGCATCGTCGGTACGGCGGCAAAGCTTGGCCATAAAGGGCATATATTCCTGCCCGGAAATGCCCACCAACGGGTACATGCTTTCCACGGTGATCCACGGGTAGGACGGCTTCAGGTGCGCATACTGATGTTGCAGGTAGACCGGTTCACTGTCGATCAGCACGCCGTCCATATCAAAGATGACTGCCTTGATCGGCCTCATGGCGTTTCTCCCTTCAGATACCGTCCTCGTCCTCCTGCGGCTGGGCGGGAACCTCCAACACAAACTTGCCGATGTTCTCGTGCCCGGTCTGCATAATGTCGGCGGCCAGTGCATCCGCATCGGGACATTCGTCGCCGGTGATGTTGCGCATGCACAGATCCATCAGCATACTGCTGTTCAGCCCAGAGATCACACGCACCTTGGGGTGGGTCATGGAAAGCCCCGCTGCGCGGTTATACGGCGTACCGCCGGCAATGTCTGCCAGCACCAGAACAGCTTCGCAGTCTGCATAGCTGTCGATTGCTTCTGCCAGCTGCTTTTCAAACACTTCCACATCCATGCCGTCCGCAAAATCCACGGCTTTTAATTCTGCATCACTGCCTGCCAGCATTTTTACATTGGCCGCCATACCGGCGGCAAAGCCGCCATGCCCGGTCACAACTACACCTACCATAGCAAATTACACTCCTTTAGCAAAACCGGGCACACAGCCCAGGCTTATTGGTTGACAACTTCAAATTCAAATTTCTGGGTAACACCGTCCAGATATTCTTTACTGAGGTCGATCGGGCGGTCGTTTTGGTCCATGACTGTGTTTTCGACATACAGTACGGGGGAACCGCGATGTACGCCGAACAGGTTGGCAAACTCGGCGTTGGCTGTCTGCGCCATCAGGACACGGCGCGACTTAATAATTCTCTCGTGGTAGACGGTTTCAAAGACATCATACAGCGAACGCCGGGCGAAGTCGTAGGCATCAATACCGGGGAACACAGATTCCGGCACATAGTTTTCCACAAGAACAAAGGGCTTTCCGCTGACATAGCGCATACGCACAAGATGATAGCAGCGATCCCCGCGTTCCAGCTTGAGCCGTGAAAACAGTTCCGGGGTATAGCTTACCCACTCTGCACGCAGCACCTCGGTACGGTGTTCCAGATTCAAAACCCCCATCTCGGCGGCAAAGCTCAGCTGCTTGTTTAGAAAGCGCCCGCGGGTATCGGGGCTGCGCACAAAAGTACCGCGCCCCCGCATACGCTCCACAAAGCCGTCTTCGATCAGCATATTGTAAGCCTGCCGTGCAACAGGGCGCGAAATGCCGAACTGGGCGCACAGCTCCTCCTCTGTCGGCAATTTTGTCCCTGCCGACAGCTTCCCGCTGGTGATAGCCTCCAGCAATGCCTTACGCAGCTGTTCGTACAGAGGAACTGCGCTGGTTTTGTCAAGCTGTATTCCGTTCAGTTCGATCATGATAGGAAATCTCCTTCTTGTTATTCAATGCTGTTCCGGGAGATTTCCGCTTTACAGCCAAAGCCGCCCTGTGCCATACAGTTGCGTGCCGAGACCTGCTGCCCGGCAGCCAGTGCTGCCACAAGCGCCTGCTCCGGCATGGGCTTTGCCTTTTGCCACCCCGCAGTATACAGCGAGCAGAGGAAGGCGGCAAGGAAAGAATCTCCTGCCCCCATTGTATCACTTGCCTCTACCATTTGGGTAGTCTTTTCCACGATTTTTCCCTGTACGGACAACATTTGCCCGGCTGCGCCCATTGTGGCCAGAACATGCACCACGCCGCGACGATGCAGCGGCGCGCACAATTCCGCAAAAGCAGCCTTGTCCATCGGCTTGCAGGAAAGCATCGCCAGATCTATGCCGTGGCAAACCTCGTCATAGTAGGCATCGGTGCGGTACTTCTCCTTTTCGCCGAAGTCATAGGCAAACACAGCGGGCAGCGCCTGCACAGCCGCCATCTGTTCGGGCATTTTGGCGTTGCAGCTGCTGACGATCAGATCGGCGGTTTTCAGCTCGTCCAGCTCCTGCGCACCGATCTGCAGCGGGCCGGTCCAGCTTTCCCCGGTGATGACCTCGATAAAGCTGCGCTCCCCGTTGACTACATCATAGCTGCACACCTTGGTGGTGCGCCCCCGTAAAACGGGGCAATGGCTGATGTCCACGCCGTTTTCTTGGAGTGCTTTCTCCACAATATGTGCCATCTTGTCATCGCCGAGGGAGCCGAGATACTCGGCCTGTGCCCCCAGCCGCGCAGCATGAACTGCGACATTTACCGCATTGCCGCCGGGGAAGCACTCCTGTGTATTGTGGTAATAGTCTATTACGTTATCCCCTAATGCAATCAGTTTCATACTCAATAGCTCTCTTTTCTGTAATAGCGGCGGATATCCAGAGAATGATCCGTGATGACCTCAATGTTCTTGCTGATGCGCTGCAGAACGGCTGCCATGACAACGGGGCTGAGCAGCGGGCGGAACTCCTCGCTGATGCCGGGCAGGGCATACTCCTTCGTGTCAAAGCAGGTCAGCTTTTTGGTATGGCGGGCGGCAAACTCCTTTACGCGCTCGTCCTGCGCACGGGTGGGGCCCTCAGTCAGCAGCAGCGTGGTGCAGACATCGTCCTCCAGCAGCTCCAGCGTGCCATGGAAGAATTCCGGGCTGGAAACGCTCTTGGTGCGGATCCACTGGCTTTCCTCCAGCACGCACATGCTGTAACTGTACGCAGTGGGCCACAGATCGCCGCTGCCGATCCAGATGTTATACGGCTCCTTGCAGTAATCCTGCGCATATTTCAGGCACTTGGCATCTGCCTGCTTGCGTACCTGTGCCAGCGCAAAAGCAAGGTTCTTCAGCTCATCCGCAAAGCGGGGGTAGGCATCAAAGCTGCCGCTGCGGTACAGGATGCGGCCGATCAGGAGATAAAACACCAGCTCCTGCGGACGGCCCTCGCCGTAGACGATGGTGTCATCGCAGATGGATTCCAGCGTGGAGTTTTCCTTGCCGACGGCGGCAAACAGGCGCACGCCCTGCTCTTTCAGCCAGTTGGCTGCCTTTACGGTCTCGGCGGTGTCACCGGACTTCGAGGTCAGGAACGCCACGGTCTTATTGGTGATGCGGTTGCAGTCACCGGTCATCAGATTGGCGGACAGTACATTTTCAACCGGCAGGCGGGACATATGGCGGATGTAGAAGGCGAACGGGTCCAGCATCGCCTGAGAACCGCCGCTGCTGGTGAACAGCAGCAGGTCAAACCCGTTATCCACAATCGAATCCGCGATTGCCTCAATTTTGGCGCGCTGGTCGTAGATCCTGGCACCGTTGGCAATGATCTGGTTTTCGTCAAAGTTTACCATGCTCATAGGTACAATAGCCTCCATTTGTAATTATGTCATGACAATACAGCATATAAAAAATGCGGCTCGCGGGGGAATGCTGAACCGGCGCGAGCCGCCGCAGTAAAACTTACATGATGCCCAGGAAGGACAGTGCAACCGACAAAGCAATGACCAGCAGGATCAGCTTCATGGTGTTGACATTCTTCTTCTTGAACAGCCAGTAGAGCAGGAACACAAAGCCCAGCGGCAGAATGTTGGGCATGATGGAATCAAAGATGCCCTGCACGGAAACGCTGGAGATGACAAGCGTCTCGGGGAAAGCAAAGGATACATAGCTGGGGATCAGTCCGCCGACGACCATAACGCCCAGAATACCGGCAGCCTTGCTGATATAAGCGGCGTTATCGCCGATGAACTTGATGGAGCTTACACCGGCATTATAGCCCAGACGCACGAACCAGATGCGGCTGAAGATAGCGGTCAGTGCCCAGAACAGGATGTAGAAGATGGGGCCCAGAACATTGTTCTGCGTTGCCAGAGAGCAGCAGATGGAGGCAATGATGGGCATGGCGGTGTACCACCAGATGGCGTCGCCCAAACCTGCCAGAGGTCCGAACAGACCGGTTTTCAGGCTGTGGATCATCTCACGGTTCTGGCCTGCCTCCTCCATGGAGACGATCAGGCCCTGCAGGATCGCGGCCATGTGCGGCTCGGTGTTGATGAAGTCGAGGTTGTTTTCCATCGCGGCGGCCATTTCCTCATTGTTGTCGCCGTGAATCTTACGGAAGCACTTGGTCATGCCGTAGCAGAAGCCTACGGCCTGCATACGCTCAAAGCTGAAGCAGCACTGCTCCGCCATAGAACGGACGGCCATTTCGTTGAGGTCTTTTTTGGTAATCTTATTAGATGCCATCTTCAAAATCTCCTTCCTGGGCGGCAGTTGCAGCGGATGCAGCCGTCAGCTTGGCAGTCTCCGTATCGCGGGTGAAATTGACATAGGCGATGCAGCCCGCAATAACAGCAATGGGCAGGATGTTCTGGCAGTTGGTAATGACCATGATGACAAAACCAGCAAGCAGATAGGCTGCGTTTTCCTTCTTGAGCATAACGACCAGCAGCAGGGCAAGGCCGACAGCCGGCATCAGACCACCGGCAACCTCAAAGCCGTGGACAAGCCATGCCGGGAAGGCGGCCACAAAAGCGGAAATACCGCTCTGCAATGCGTAGGTGGACAGGAACGCGGCAAGGGCAAACATGGCGGCATACAGAATCCAGCCGGTATACATGACCTTGGCAATGCCTTTTTCGTCACCGGCGGCAGCGCATTTGTCAACCTTCGGCAGGAAGCCGGCGTAGAAGGTGTTGGTGCCGGTGTTGATCCACTGACCGATCAGTGCGAACGGAACCGCAAGACCCAGCGCCGTGTTGACATCGCAGCCGGTGGTGTACGCCAGCACGGTGGTCATCAGACCGGCAAACAGGGGGTCCGGCGGCACGGTGCCGCCAACGGTCAGCAGACCAAGGTAGGAAAGCTCCGCAACGGCACCTGCCTGCATACCGAGCCGTACATCACCGAGGATGATGCCGGTGAAAAACGCTACGACCAGCGGGCGGAACCACATAAAGGTTTCCATGTGTTTGTCAATCGCGCAGATGAAAACAAGCAGCGCAATCAGCAAACCTTGCACGAGTGTGATTTGCATAGATTTTCTCTCCTCTTTATAAAATATATTTTTTGCTCTGCAGACCGCCTGCAGAGCCGGAACCATGGGTTACTTCTCAAAGTCCAGCTTGTGGTCGCCGGGTGCGATTTGGATGTAGACATCCACACCCTTGGCACGGATGGCGCGAAGGTCTTCCTTGTCCTTCTCGTCCATATAAACATGTACATCACCGGTCACTTCCTTGCCGGGGGCAACATGCATATTGCCGATGCACAGCTTATCAATGGGAACGCCGCCCTCGACCAGCTTGCGGGCACTCTGCGGGTTGCGTACGACCAGGAAGATGTGCTGGCTGGCGGATGCCTTGTGAATGACTGCAATGGTCTTGTCCAGCGTAAAGAACCGGATGCCGCAGCCGGAACTTTTCGCGGTGGCAGCCATCAGGCTTTGCTGCAGCGGGTCAGCAGCTGCCAGATCATCCGCCACAACAATAAGGTTGACACCTTGTAAGGCGGTGGTCCACGCCACACCGACTTGCCCGTGCACTAAGCGATTGTCGATTCTTGTCATCAAAATATCAGGCATAAGTTTTTCCTCCTTGTAAAATGCTGCAAAGATTTTTAGATTTTTTCTTAATTTTTAGAAATTTTCTCTAAAATCTTTGTAATATTGTAATGACAATATACCAAAGCTGTGGTATAATGTCAATAGAGTTCGGGGACTTCCCGAAGATTTTAACGTTTTACACAAAGTAAGCGTTAGAAATTTAGACAAAACGTGAAGGAGACTGCTTTATGGAACACAAAAAGACTATGCTGGACTACATTGCCGACTGCCCGGAGTTTATCCGCAACAATGTCGCCGACAGCGCCGCGCTGACAAAGCCCCTTGTGGATGAGTATGTAAGCGGCGGCTACAAGAACATCTGGATCGTTGCGTGCGGTTCTTCCTCCAACGGTTCACTCTGTGCGCGGCAGTTTATCCGCCGCCATCTGAAGTGCGAGGTCAAGATCGTCACCCCGTTTCATTTTGTATCCAGCGAGAATGATTTCAGCGAGACCGATATGGTCGTTGTCGTCAGCCAAAGCGGCTACAGCCTGAACGCGCTGGACGCCATCAAGGTCATTGAGGCAAAGGGCCGCCGCTGCATCGGCCTGACCGGCGATGTCAACAGCGATCTGGGCAAGGTGTGCGATGTTGTCGCCAACTACGGTGTCGGGCGCGAAACAGTCGCTTATGTCACCCGCGGTGTCACCACGCTGGCACTCTTCTTTATGCTGTTCGCCGTGGAGGCTGCTGTCCGTCTGGGCATCAAGACCACTGCCGAGGGCGAGGCTGTCAAGCAGCAGCTGCTGAAAGCCGCCGACATCAACGCCGCCGTACAGGCACAGACCCCTTCCTTTATTAAAGAACACTACCGTCAGCTGTCCGGCATGACCAACGCCTATGTCTGCGGTGTGGGTGCCAACCTCGGCACCGCAAGCGAGGGCGCACTGAAATTCGGCGAGACCGTCAGCATCCCCACCGCTGCCTATGAGGTCGAGGAGTACATCCACGGCCCCAACATCCAGATGACCCCCCGCTACAGCGTATTTCTGATCGACGGCGGCGAGGGCACGGAGCGCATCCACCGCATCTTTGAGGGTACCCAGATCGTGACGGATAACGCCTTCCTGCTGACGCGCTGCGCCGATTACAAGGACGAGCACAATGTTATGTATGTGCCTATGGATGTGCCGGAGGAAATCACCCCGCTGTGCTGGCTGCCCTTCTTCCAGATGACTGCCTGCCGCCTGACGGATGATCTGGACCGCTGGAACAAGCATCCGCTGCAGCGCGCGATGGAAAAGTTTGTTTCCTCCAAGAGTGCCAACTATGTCAACAGTCCCTTCAGTGAAGATACGCCGGGCCGCGGGTAAGAGCGATGGCGTGGATATCTGCCGTCTTTTTCTGTCTGGGTGCTGCGGACACTTTGTTAGGTGATCGGCTGGGGTTGGGCAGTGCCTTCCGCCAGGGCTTTGCCGCCGTGGTGGATCTGCTGCTGCTCATGACCGGTTTTATGGCACTGGCGCCGTGGCTGGGGACCCATCTGGCGCCTGTTATCACGCCGGTGTTTTCCGCCGTGGGATGTGACCCTTCCCTGTTTGCCTCGCTGTTTTTGAGTTGCGATGCAGGCGGCACCGTGCTGGCTGCACAGATCGCACAGGAACCGTCCGCCGGGCTGTACAACGGTTTGATCGTGGCGGCCTTTCTCGGTGCCACGATCAACGGTACGATTCCGCTGGCGCTGGGCCGGCTGACAGGCACCAAACGAGCCGCCGCCGTTCGCGGATTGTTTCTCGGCTTTCTGGTGCTGCCGGTGGGCTGCCTGCTCACCGGGGCGCTGTGCGGCATCCCCCTGTCGGTTCTGCTTCACAACACCTGGCCTGTACTGGCTGTCGCGGTTCTGTTGCTGCTGCTTTTCAAATCCGGCAGCAATGCGATCGGCCCGATATTCAACGGCATCTCTCTGGCGGTGCGCGGCCTGACCTTGTTCGGCTTCTGCATCTCCGTTTTGCAGGAAACGACCGGTATTGTGTTGCTGGAGGGGTTGACCCCCTTGGCGGAAATCTACCCGGTCATAGGCAGTATCGGCGCGTTTCTTGCCGGGATCCTGCCGTTTTTCGCCTTTGTACAGCGGCTGTTGAGCGCACCGCTGGCCAAGCTGGCCGCACGGCTGCAGCTGGAGCCTGCCTCCATCACCGGTCTGGTCGTGACGTCCGCCAACTGCATCCCCACGTTGCTGAGTCTTGATACGCTGGAGGAACGCGGCATCACACTGAACACGGCCTATGCCGTAGTAGCTGCTTACAGCGTCGGCGATTTTCTGGCATTTACCCTGCAATTCAGCCCCGCACACGCCCTGCCGATGATGGCAGGCCGCCTTTTAAGCGGCGTGCTGGCAGTGGTGCTCTGCCTGAAAACAACACCCAAAACCACCTGAGTAAACACCCCCAACTGGCAGCTAAAGCCCGTTGGGGGTGTTGGTGTTTTCCTATAGCGTTCCCTGTGAGCCGCACGCATGTCTATAATGCGAGAATTGTGCGGCGATGCCTTAGAAAATTTCCCGCTTCACTGTCAGATACCCGTTTTTGATTGATTATCAACTTCCCAATGCCCGCTGAAGCCGCGACCAATGTAGTGAACATTATCCAGTTTCTTTATACGCCGCAGAATGGTTCGGGTGCTTACGCCCAGCATCATGCCCATTTTTTCGGTGCTGATTTTATTGTTCCGCTTGATGAGCGCGATGATTTTTGCATCCAAATCGTCTTGAGCGACATCTTGACTGACATCTTGGGTGACATCTTGACTGACACCTTGAGGGACACTGTAATTCAAGTTCGGCATAACGACCGTAAACTGGTAGCGGTCAGAACGGAATGTGGGACGCTTATCCTCGGTGTAGTTGATTTGCGCTTTGTAGCCGTTCAGAATTTTCCCAAAGCCGCTGCCCTTGCGCTCCATGTAGCCAAGGCGGTTGAACACATCGGCCAATACCGGGTTGCGCCGGGTGGACGGCACGGTAAGCGGATCACGGTCTTGGATCATCGACCCGTCCGGCATACCGCCCGGCGAGTAAATCTCTAAGCGGTCATCGTAAATGTCAATGTGGACCTCGCTGCCGTAGACGAGATAATCGCGGTGCGCCAGCGCGTTGACAAGCGCCTCGTGGTAGCTGCGTTCCACATATTCGGGCATTTCTTCACGGGAATTGGGCGTTTTGCGCCACATCATGCGGGCGTTGCGCTTGATGAATGCCTCGCCATTCTCAATCAACGAAAGCACGCTGCCGGAATACTCGGCATCGTCCAGCGCGTCCATCGTGCCGCCGCTTTTGTCCAGCCCGTTCCAGCGTGTGCAGAAGATGCGTGACCAGCGGATCGGGCTTTCGTCGGCAATCAGGGCGCCGGCATTTGTCAAAAAGCCGCCCTCGTCTGCCAGACCGAAAGAAACAAGGTCTTTGTTGTCAAAGCTGTTTCCCGTCCACTTCTTATAGCGCTCCCGCAGCTTGGAAAAGGCGTAGTCCTCCACCCTGTAAGGAGTCATCTGAGAGTCGTAGGAGATGTTTCTGCCGCGCAGAACAAGGCGTTTCAGCTCGGTGGCGGATGCCTTGACGCTCTCATTTCCGATGCGTACAAACGCCTCTAAGGTGCCGTCGCCGGAGTAATAGTAGGGCGTTTCCTCGCCTTTGAACACATCAAGGATCAGCAGCACTTTGCCGCCTTCGGTTCTGTGAAACCGCAGCCGAAACTCCGGGATAGGCTCCATGCGGGTCTTGATGATCTCGCTGATTTTCTCGGCGTCACTGTTGGGTTCGGTCAGCCCAACGATTTGTCCGTCATCCGCCATGCCGAAAATCAGCGCGCCGCCCAGCGTGTTCGCAAAAGCACTGACGCTCTTGCACCAGCTTTTGGGCTTTTTTACCTCAAGCGCCGCTTTCTTGTCGTATTCGGTTGTTTCACCGATCAGGTTCTCCATATTCATCTGTTCCGACCACCTTTTGCGCGAAATATCGGTGCTTTCAGTATAATATAAAGTCGGGCGTTTTTCAAATAATCTTTTGAAATCAAAGTTCATACGCGCAGAAATCCCATATCTTTTCCAAAAGCTGATGCGTTTTTTTCCACTGATCCTCTGTAATTTTCCCGGTTGCGTTCGCAAGATGGGCAATCTGGTTCAGATTGTTTCCCACCGCAGACAGCTCCTTTATGAGCTTGATGTAGGTAGCATTCGGGCGCGGGCGAATCTCGTAACCGACAAGCAGCTTCCGAATGACAGGCTCCATTTTTAAGCCGGATGTTTCGCTCATCTCGCGCAGTTTGGCGTACTCTTTGTCGGTGAGCCGCACGGTGATTTTCTTGGTTCTGTATATCATAGTGTCAATATCCTTTTGAATCAAAAGCCACAAAATGAGGGACGGGGTGTCAGGGGTATTCCCCTGACAAGTGGGCGTTTTGCCGTCATGACGGCAAGATGCCGTGCTTGCGGGGGACGTTCCCGCATTTCCATGCGGGAACAGCCCTCTGAAAAAGAGTTAAATATAAATCAACTCACAGCACACGATTTCCTCGGCTTGCGCCTGCAAAGCTTGCATCTGCGCCGCCCATTCCAGAGGATGATGCCGTTTCAGATCCTCGGTGACGCCGCGCTGTTCTGCAAGCCGGCGCACCAGCGCACTGACCTGATTGTGCGCCTCGCTGTCGACGCCGGCGAGGTGCTGTGCCAGCGTACCGTCCAGCAGCATTTGGTCGCGTTCAAAGGACCGATGCTCGTCAAGAAAACGCGCCCGCATCGCACCGTATTTACCCAACGGCGGTGTGCTGCCCGTGGGCAGGGCAAACGACGAAATCAGGTACCCGTTTACGTTAGTGTAATCCGTAGACATTTTTGACCTCCTTGTATGGCGCGGTAATACCGCTGATGGTGTTGAGCTTGTAAGTGGCAAAGCTTGTCCACAAAAGCGATTTCATGTACTGCGGCAGGTTTTTGACCTTCCGCGTGGTGATTGCCTGCAAAAAGGTATCCAGCACATCCTCCACATACGGCTCCAAGCCGTCCTCCTCGCAGCCGTTGCTGGCGCAGCTGATTTCAGCCAGCACCTTGTCAGCAGTGACAAGCGCACCGCGATACGACTGTGTGCCGGTGGCACAGCACATCTCGGTAAGGCAGGTGTTGAGCAGCCCAAATGCGCTTTGGCGGGCGTCATCCGTGACGCCGTTTGCTTGATACGGATGCTGCTGACGGAAGTCGTATCCGGTCAGGTAGTGGATCGCCGTCTGTATAAGGGCGGGCTTAGCCATATACGCCTGCGGAATGGACTTGTGCTTTGTCAGCGCGGGCAGAACTATGTTTTCCAAAGCGTTTTCATCCATCTCTCCCCCGTCTTCAGGCGGCTCTGCCGCAGGAGAGATTGATAGATTAGTTTTTATGAGTTTTTCTTTATGATTTAGTTTTATATTACCGCCCCGGTTTCCACCGCAGTGGTTTCCACTATGGTAGTTACCACCGGGGTGGTAATTGGGGTGGTGGTCGGCGGCTGCTTTTTCAGCAGGCTGTTCGGCGGTTTCGGTTTGGTTTCGTGTCAGATTGGTGCTTTTCACATTGCCATTGCGGTCGTGGTAGAAAAGGTAGGCACCGTCCCATCCGCTGTTGTCGGGGCGCAGTTCATACTGATAGACGAAGCGCCCCTTTTCACCGGGATACACATGGATGAACAAATACCCCTTGCTTTTCAATTCGTTCCATGCCGTATTGAAGGCGTATTCTCCCTCCGGCACGCGCTCCATAAGGCTGCCTTTGGTGAGGGTAATGTTCTCCATTGTGATATAGCTTTGGATGCGTGTATACAGCCCCAATGCGCCGCTGCTGAGGTTCCAGTCGCGGGCGACACTGTTCTGCACCACAGTAAAACCGGGCTTCGGGATAAAAGTGCCGTTATTGGCTGCTTGATTTTTCATTTTCCCTCCAACAAGAAGATTCTGATAATTCCAATATGCCGAATTCTTCCGAAACAGAGGGTAACAAACAAAAATTAGGAGCTGTTCTTAATTTTAGGAAGTGGTAACTAAGGTGGTAACAGATAAAGGCAAATTTGCGGTAAAACCACGCAAAACGCACCTTTAAGGTACATAAGAAACGCAAAATTCGAATAAAAGCGTATCTTTAAGGTACAGAAACGGATCGGTATGCGCTCATAACCCGGAGGTCGCAGGTTCAAGTCCTGTCTCCGCAACCAACAAAAGCTCGTTGAAACGACAAGTTTCAACGAGCTTTTTTCTACATTATGGCAAAAGTGGTAACAAGCTGGTAACTTTGACCCCAAAATGACCCCAAAACGGCAAAACGACTGCGCCCGGACGATTGAACTTTTCAACCGTCCGGGCGCTTTTTGTGGATAAATTTTGCGGAGTTGGCAGGTAAATAATTGAAAGCCACGCCGTCCGGCAGGTCGATATTGATGATTTCTTGAATCGTCCGTGTAGCATCCTCCAATGTCAGCGGCAAGGCGACTACGGTGGTATCAATGTCCATCGTGGCACGCTGTTGGAGGCCGACCATTGAAGAAACCAGCATCCCGCCTTTCAGTACAAAATGGCTGTTGTACTGAGAAACGGCGAGACGCTCTAAAAAGCGTTCCATCATGTAGGTGCGCAGCAGAGTCTGCGATTTCAAGCTGTCGCCGTGCGCCAGATTTTTGATTTTATCCTTCAGCTGTCGTGAGGTCTTGATCATAATAAAAACACCTCCAAGTATCGTCTTACGTTATCCTCAACTTTCAGTGCGCGGCTGCACTGGATGAGGTGACGCAGGTTTTTGTGGCCGTGCAGCATATACTCGCGGATGGCAGTTTGGTAGGTTTGCACATCCATAGCACCCCGCTGGCGAATGACATCGCAGAGTGTGCGCTCACGGTCATAAGTGGGAACGGTATTGCCAAAAGTGGTAGTGGCAGAGGTCAGCCCCAGTGTGAAAATCTCCGGGGAAACTGTATGCACAATCACGCCCTGCTTGCGCAGATGTGTGGCGTTGTAACCCTGTTTGACCGTAACATAGATGTGGTGCGGCTCGCGCTCCATCATACCGTGGAGCGCCAACGCCGACTGGTGGGAAAAAATGATATTGCTGTTGCGCAGGTGGAGAACATACATATCATCCGGCCATGCATCGCGTGATTGGTATACGCCATGCGCGACACGCTCCAGTTCTCGGCTGCGGGCGTATTCGGCAAAATAGGGCTTTGAGATGCCCTGCGCTGTAACCGCGCGGGTCGTGATGTAGCCGTTCCCCTGTTCCAGCATGGAATCAAGTTGTTCAAATTTTGTCATACACTTCACCTAACTTTCGCGCTTTAATCATAACAGATAAAAGCGCAAAAGTAAACACAAGATAGTGCGCCTGCTGGAAATTTCAACAGACGCACTGGGAGTGTTGAAAACTATTCAGTGGCGTTACCCTGCTTTGACGAGTACCAACACGCTGTTCTGCGGTACGACAATTTGTTCTTGCTTTGTGGGAATCGGCGGGTTCTTGTACTGGCGCAGGGCTTTTTGGATTTGCTGTTTGACTTCGAACAGGGCAACATCCAATGTAGGGGTCTGCACTTCAATTTTTGGAAAATCGGGAACATGGGCAGTGCAGCCATCCGTGGATAAGGTGCAAAGCACAGGATACGGCTGGTTTTCAACCGAGATACTGTACTGCATCCCGAACATATCGTCCATCTTGTCCATTTCGCGCCGTTTGTGTTCGTCCATACTGTGGACATAGGTGTCCATTGTGAACGCTACCGAGTAGTGACCGAGGATGGACGACAGTGTTTTGTAATCCATGCCGCGCTCCAGCGCACGGGTGGCAAAGGTATGTCGCAGGGCGTGGAAGGTAAAGTGTCCGATGTCGGCATCCTTCAACAGGCGGTCGTAGTAATCCTTGAAAGTTTTCTGCTCAAAGTAGTGTCCAAACTCGTTGGTGACGATGAATCCCTCGTCGGTGTACGTATCCCCTGCCCGAATCTTGTCCTGTGCTTGCTGTTGTTTCCAGCAGGCAAGCTCGTCTGCCATTGTGCGGGTCAGCGGAATCATGCGGCGGGAGTTTTTCGTTTTGGGTGTACCGAATACGATTTCGGTTTTGTTTTCGCCGTCGTGGGCTTCGCACTTGGCAAGGCGGTTGATGGTACGCCTGACGTGAAGCTGGGCGGTACTGAAATCAATATCTTCCCATTTCAGTGCTAGCAACTCCCCCATGCGTAACCCTGTACACAGGTCTAAGCGGATAAACACGCCATAGCGGTGGCGGTAGCTGGCTTGCACCAACGCCCGCTGCTGGTCGTTGGTAAAGACTACGACTTCGGGTTTCTCTCCGCTGGGCAAGGTCACGGCATCGCAGGGATTATAAACCAGTAGATGCTCTTTTACAGCTTGCTGTAAGCACTTATGCAATGCCATATGGTAGTTGCGCAAGGTCTTGGGCGACAGCCCTTCCTCGCGGAATTTGTAGTTGTAAAACTCCTGCAAGGTGTGCGGTTCTAATTTCTTTAATAAAATCTTTCCCGGTACACAAAAGTGCTTGTTTAAGTAGCTGCGGTGGCTATCATGGCGCGCATACAAGTTCATACATCCCCGGGCGTGAATCACTGCGGATTCACGTCTGTCGAAAAAGTCCAAATTTCAGACATAGGTTTTTTGCATTGAGTTGGGGATGGGGCGCGTGCTACAATCAAAGCGAGAAAGCTGTGCCCTTTTCCGGGCAAGATTGTAGGAGGAACTGTCAATGAAACTTCGACTTGGCATCATCGGCGCGGGCAACATTGCCTCCGCCCACATCCAAAATGTCCTGGACGGAAAATGCCCGAATATCGAGATTGTGGCCGTGGCCGACCGCAAGGAGAGCCGCCGCCAGTGGGCTGCCGAAAAACTGCCCGATGCCCGCATTTTCACCGAGGGCAGCGACCTTATCGCCGCCAAATGTTGCGACGCGGTTCTCATCGCCGTGCCGCACTACCAGCATCCCACGCTGGCCATCGAGGCGTTCCGGGCCGGGCAGCACGTCATGTGCGAGAAGCCCGCGGGCGTCTACACCTTACAGGTGCGGGAGATGATCACCGAGGCCGACAAGCACCCTGAATTGACCTTTGGCATGATGTTCAACCAGCGCACCAACTGCGTCTACCGCAAGATGAAGGAGATGCTGGACGCGGGCGAACTGGGTGAGCTCAAGCGCGTGAACTGGATCGTCACCGACTGGTATCGAACCCAGTTTTATTATGACTCCGGTGCATGGCGTGCGACCTGGGCCGGTGAGGGCGGCGGTGTGCTGCTGAACCAGTGCCCCCACCAGCTGGATCTGCTGCAATGGCTGTGCGGCCTGCCGGTGCGCGTGCATTCTTTCTGCCATGAGGGCAAGTGGCACGACATTGAGGTCGAGGACGACGTGACCGCCTACATGGAGTTTGCCAACGGTGCGACCGGTGTGTTCATCACCACCACCGCCGACGCCCCCGGCACGAATCGCTTGGAAATCACCGGCACGAAAGGCCGCCTGATTTGCGACGAAAACGGCCTGACCTACGACCGCCTGAAAGAGGACGAGCGCATCTGGTGCGCCACCTGCAAGGAGGGCTTTGAGAAGCCCGGCTGTGAGCGTGTCGAGGTCGAGACCGACGGCGAAAACCCGCAGCACGCAGGCGTGCTGAATGCCTTTGCCGCCCACATCCAGACCGGCGCACCGCTGGTGGCAGACGGCCGCGAGGGCATCAACGGTCTGATGCTCTCCAACGCCATCCACCTGTCGTCCTGGCTGGGCGAGACGGTCACGCTGCCCATCGATGAGAAAAAGTTCCTGAACCTGCTCAACGAGCGCCGCGCTCACTCCCGCCTGAAAGAGGACACTGACGTGGTCATGGACACTGCGTCCAGCTACGGTGGCGGGGCAAAATAAAATGGAAAAGGTAAAAACGGCGGTCATCGGCATTGGCAACATGGGCACGGCACACGCCCAAAGCCTGTGGGATAACCGTGTGCCCGGCCTGGCGCTGGCCGCAGTTTGCGACACAGACCCTGCCCGGCTGGCCTATGCCGCCAAAGCATGGCCCGGTGTGGCCTCCTATACCAATGAGGACGCACTGTTGGCCGCAGGCGGTGTGCAGGCGGCCATCGTTGCTGTACCCCATCCGCTGCACAGCAAAATTGCCTCGCTGGCGTTAGCGGCTGGGCTGCACGTGCTGGTGGAAAAACCGTTGGACGTCCGCCTTTCGGTCGCACAGGCATTGTGTGCACAGGCAAAAGCCAGCGGCAAAGTGTTTGCCCTGATGCTGAACCAGCGCACGAACCCGCTGTTCGCCAAGGCGCGGGCCATCGTGCAGGGTGGGCAACTCGGGCAGCTCAAGCGGTCGGTGTGGATCATAAGCTGAATATCCGGGTCGGCCAGCAGCTCGTCCAAGTTGGCCGCTGCCCGCGCCTGGGGAAAAGTGCGGCGGTAGGCGGCAACTTTTTCCGGGTCTTCATCCCAAACAGCGGCCAGTGTTGCACCGGCTTCCAGCAGGCCGTTTGTCATGCCGTAGATGTGGCCGTGTTCCAGCCCCACGGCGGCAAATTGAAATTCCCCAGGGCCGACAACGGGCTGCGGTTTCGGCGGCAGGTGCAGCTCCATGTTACAAAAACTCCTTCAGGGCGTTGCAGGCGGCGTCAAAGGCGGCATCGCTGCTGGGATAGCGGTAGCCGCCCACATGGCTGGTATTGCCGTCCTGTTCCAGATCTTTCAGTCCCTCAAACACTTGCAGGTGCGGTTCCACGGTCACGTCCTCACCGCCCTGAGCGCGGTAGGCGTCCAGAATACGCTTGACGTTGCCCAGACCCTTGCCAGCGGGCACAACGCTGCCGTCGGCCAATGCGTCTTTGATATGCAGGTAGTCAATGTAGGGGTTCAGCTCTTCCCAGGCGCTCCACGTCTCCTGACCGCACTGCACATAGTTGGCGGGGTCGAACACGCCGCGCATCTGGGGGAACGCTTTGTGCAGGTCAAGGCAACGGGAGGCGATATCACCGTAGATACGGTACAGTATGTGCCCCTTCCTCCTACGCCATCGGAACAAATCGGAGCGAACAACCATCCTTCCGCCGCGGCCCATACCGTCGTGGCAAAAATCCTGTCGGACGCCCTGCGCCCGCTTTTGCCACAATGATCCCCATCCGTACAGGAAAGAAGCATGCGAAAGTGATGGGAAAACGAGGTTCGCTGAATTTGTAGCCGGGTAAAGGGAGAACCTTGGAACGCAAAATACGTCTCGAATTGTGCAGCTTGTACAATTCGAGACGTATTCTTTTGGAAGGGCCAAGTCGAAAAGTTTGATATTTTCCGAAATTCTTTTTATATACCTGGAAAAGTTGGTGCTTTAGAAGCCGCGCACCGCAATGTCCTGGTCTACAACGGCCAGATGACACTGACCTTTGTCAACTACACAGACGGTCTTTCCCTCGATGACATCGAGATCACACTGGACGCCAGCGACAACAATCCCGTCAGCAACTGGAACTTTGAAGAAGGTCTGGATGGCTGGCAGACTAAAGGCACGGTCACGCTGACCAATGCCGCCGATACCGGCAGCCAGGCTGTACAGCTGGCCGACCTGAGCGAAGTGCACCAGACCATCGCCGTGCAGCCGGACACCGACTACATTGCCACTGTGCGCATGAAAGTGGATACGGAGGACAACTTCTCTTCCACCGAACAGTATAGCCTGGACGGCAGCACCCTGATGGGCTGCCTGCGCAACCAGGGGGATGGCCCCTACTTCTACACATGGCAGCGCCAGGTGCTCTACACCCCCGCCCAGGCGCGGGTGGTGCTCATCACCAACATGGAGAACCACCTGGACGACCTGGCCCTCTACGAGGCCATGAAAGCCAAAGCCGGTCCGTCATAAAACCGCAACAGCGAACCGCCCGGGCAGCCGTAAGGCTGCCCGGGCGGTTTTCTGTCGGGAATCAGGTTTGGCGGTACTCGGTTGGGGTCACCCCGTAGCGGCGCTTGAACTGGGTGCAGAACACGCTGTCGGAGGTGTAGCCCACCTGCTCGCTGATGGTCTCCAGCGGCAGGTCGGTGGTCTTGAGCAGGTGGCGGGCCCGTTCCATGCGGGCGGTGATGATGTACTGCCGCGGTGTCGTGCCCACCTGGCTGCGGAACAGCCGGATAAAGTGATACTCGCTGAAATGGGCCTGCTCCGCCAGCTGCTGCACCGAGAGTTCCCGATGCAGGTTTTCGTTGATGGTGCGCAGCACCCTGTCCAGCCCGCCGCTGCCCGGGGGCGTTTCCGGCGGGTCCAGCAGCAGCCCCAGCGCCCCGGCGATCTCCCGGGCCATCTGCCCCTCGCCGGGAATGGAGCCGTTGTCGAACTGCTGGAACAATCCAGCCAGGCTGCGGTGCAGTTCCTCAAAGTTTTCGGGGGCCAGCACGGGACCGCCGGACCGGGTGATCCAATCGTAGTAGCCCCGGGCGCCGGGCCCGTCAAAGTGCAGCCACAGCGCCTGCCAGCCGGTGGCGGAGGCATAGTGGTGGGGACGGTAGCAGTCCAGCAATACAGCGTTGCCGCGCACCGCCCGGAAGGGTCTGCCGTCGCTCCCTCCCTCCAGTTCGCCGTCCAGGATCACCTCCAGCAGAAAGCTGTCGTAGGAACGGCGGGTCAGCTGGTAGCCGGGCAGGTAGGTGAAGAGCCCGATGCACTGCAGGCAGAGCAGGCTGGACCGGGCCAGGGCCCCGGCGGCGTAGTTGTAATAGCGGGAACCGGGTGCGACCAGCGGTTCACAGGAAAACATGAGCACCCCTCCCCGGGTGATGGTTTATCCCAGCAGAGCCCTGTGCAGCAGGGCGCCCTGGTGGGCGGCGTCGATGGAAAGCACAGCCTCGTAGCAGCGGGCGGCGGTGGCGGCATCGCCCAGACCGTAGCTGCCCAGACCGATGAGGTATTCGCAGTGAGCGCGGTTGCGCTGGGTCAGGTCCTCGTCGAAGAGCTGCAGATCGGGCAGCGATACCGCGAAGTAATCGATGTGCGCCTCATCGTAGTAGTGTTTCTTGCCGTAGGAGATCAGCTTGTGGAACCGGCTGGACGCCCGATCCTCGTCCCCCAGGGCCCGGGCGGCCAATCCCTCGTAGAGGATCAGGTCGGCGGGCTGGTCGTTGTAGTAGAGGGCACTGGCGGGTTCCTCATCCCCGGCGGCGGCTCGGCGCAGGTGGGCGGCGGCCTCCGCCTCCTGGCCCAGGGCGCGCTCGGCCAGGCCCAGGTAGTAGTAGATGTTGTTGTCCTTGGCGCCCTCCAGCTTGCCCTCGCCCAGGTTGTGGGGGAACACCAGAGCCTTCTGCAGCAGCTCCTTGGCCAGGGCGGGCTGCTCGGCGGCCAGAGCCTGCCGGGCCAGCTGGGTCAGGGCCACCGCGTACTGGGTGGTCACCTTGCCCTCGCCGCCCTCCCAGGGATGGAAGGTGTGGGCCATGATGCGGTCGTAGGCCTCCTGATAGCGGCCCAGATCATTGAGCAGCGTCACATACTCCACATACAGGTCGTCCCGGCGCATGGCGGTATTCAGGTGCGCCTCCAGGAAGGCCAGCCGCTGGGCGGGGGTATGGCCCAGCTTGCGGGTCAGCTGATCCAGTTCCAGCAGCACCCGAGCGTCCCCTTCGTCCAGGACGTAGGCTTTTTCCAGGCAGGCAAGGGCCTTCGCGCCGTCGCCCCGTTTGTTGTAGTAAGCCAAGGCCAGGTTGCGCCACACCGTGGGGAAACGCCCGTCCGATCCGGCGCTGCGCTCCCACAGGGCGATGGCATCGTCGTACTGGCGGCGGTCATACCACAGGCAGCCCAGGTAGTAGGGGGCCTTGGCGTCGGCGGGGTTGTGTTCCATGGCGAACTGCAGGGCCGCGATGTCCTCCAGCCGGTTGGGGAAGCAGTAGAGGCTGGAGGCTCCGGCCGCTTCGTCCAGCGCCGCTTGGCTGCGGGCCGCGTCGAACCGGGCGGCATACAGCGCTTTATGATAGTATACCACAGGCGTGGGCTCAGGGCAACGGTCCAGCAAATCGGCGGCCTTCTGCCAGAAGCCTGCCTCGGCCAGGTCGATGGCACATTCCACAAAGGTGGAGGGGCGGCCGCCCATCAGCCGCAGGGCGGTGTCGGTGTCACCCAGCGCCAGGCGGGAGGTGTAGTCAAAACCGTCCAGCCGCAGGTTTTCCTGCAGCCAGGTCCCGGCTTCGGCGTCCCGGCCCAGGGCCTGGAGCAGCAGGCCACGCAGGGCCCGTGCCTTCAGGCTGTGCCCGTTTTTCACCAGGCTGCGCTCCACATGCTCCAGCGCCAGGGCGTATTCCCCGCGCCGGGCGTCGATGCAGGCCAGATAGTAAAAGCTCATCTCCTGCTGGGCGGCGGTCCAGGTAGCCTTGTAGAAGGCGTCGTAGGCTTCCGCCTCCCGGCCCTGGTAGAACAGGGCCAGGCCCAGGCCATAGTAGGCCTCGCTGTCATAGGGGTTAGGGTTGCGCTCTGTCAGCCGGGCAATGGCGGCGCGGAAATAGGGCTCGCTACCGGCAAAGCGGCCCCGGCGCAGCAGCAGCATGCCGTAGGCCGTGTTGGCGCGGCTGTCGCCGGGATCCCGGCGCAGGGCTTCCTGATAGTAGGGGTCCGGCAGGTAGGTGGCGTGGCGGTACTGCTCGATGTGCTGGCCGGTGAACACCAGTTCCTCCACCGTCTGGATCTCCTCCGGCTGCTTGGCCGGTGGCATGGGGTCGGGGATTTTCTCGATGGTCTTGGGGCGCGGCGTATAGCGGAGCAGCTCCCGTCCGCCAGCGGTGAACACCGCCAGGGTCAGGGCAGTCTCCTCGCCGGTGAAGGGCACCTCGGCGGTAAAGATCTGGGTGGGGGAGAGGTCGGCGCTGCGGTCCAGCAGGGGCGCACCGTCCGCCGTCAGCAGCACCCGGGCGACGGGGAAGGGCTGGGTGGTATAAACGGTGACCCTGGCCCGGCCGTCCTGCACCTCCAGGTCGAGAACCGCCTCCTTGCTGGCGTTCTTGACCTGAGCCGCCGCCTTGTAGGGCATGAAGTACTGGGTGAACACCTTTTCCTCATAGGGGGCCAGCCAGGTGAAGTCGGGCTGATTGTCGCAGTACATGCCGGTCATCAGCTCCACATAGGGGCCGTCCGCGTCGGTCAGATTGCGGTCCCATGCCTGGCCGAAATCCCCACAGCCCCAGGTCCATTGCTTTTTGCCGGGGCTGACATGGTGGTCGGCTACATGCAGGATGCCCGCGCCCACGCCGTAGTCGTAGCCGCCCACAAAGTCATAGTCCGAGTGGGCGCACATATAGCTGGTGGGGACCGGGATGTTCTTGTAGCGGGAAATGTCCACCCCGGCGCCGTAGTCATGCTTATAGTAGATGCCGGTGGCGATGGGGAAGTCGCTGACCGCCCGCTTGCCGTGGTCAAACACCGCGTTCACATCGGGCGGAAAGATGGACTGGGTGTTGTCGTTGACCGGCACGGCCGGGTTGGCCCACCACAAAAAGGTCTGGGGCAGCGGACTACGGTTGTACAGCTGGCCCTTGACCTCGATGTAGGCCTTGTCGGGGTAGAGAGTGAAGGATACCTTGCCCTTGGTGCCGTACATCTGGTCCACCTCGCTGCACTCCACCGTCTTGGAGCCGTCGGCATTCTCCAGCATCTGCCAGTCGGTGGGGGCAAAGGTGGTGGGGCGATGGTGCTGGGGCCAGTTGAACTCGATGCCGCCGCTGATCCAGGGGCCCAGCAGGCCCACCAGCGCCGGTTTGATCACATGGTTGTAGTAGACAAAGTCGTAGCCATTGGTCTTGTCGGTGGCGCGCTGGATGCGGCCGCCCAGTTCGGGCAGGATCATGACCTTGAGGTAGTCGTTCTCCAAAAAGACAGCGGTGTACTCTTTGTCCTGTTTTTCGTCCAGGATCTTGTCAATGACCGGGTAGGGGTAGACCTTGCCGGAGGAACCCTGGTAGACACGCTTTTCCAGGAACATTGGGTTCTTGTCGGGCTGGCCCACACCGTAAGTGGGGATGGTGACGGTCTGGGACCAGACCTGGGCTTCATGGGGTCGATACTGCATGATAAAACCTCCCTGGTTTTTGCTTTTTCTGCATCATACACCCGGGAAAATCCGGCCGCACTAGCCAAAACTGCGGCAGAAGTTCGCCAAAATTGCGGTGTCTAGCCCGACCGGCGGAATGCCCGGATTTGTGCACGGTACAAGCCGGTTTTTTACCTTTCCGGCGGCGGCGGCCTCTGCTACAATCGAGAAAGAACCATCCCCCGCCGGGACCCCCGACTCCAGCCAGCGCTGCACGCTGTTCGCCTGCCGGTTCGCCACCGGGGACGACATGGTGGCCATCAAGTCCGGCAAAAACCCCGAGGGCAACCGCATCGGCCGCCCATGCCGCGATGGCCCGGACCCTGACCGAAGCCCTGCGGCCCCTTCTTCCGCCGAACCCCGGGGAAGTCACCTGGGGTAACATCGCATAATTCTGGTGCGCGGCACGGCGGCCAGGGCATGTCAGATGCCAAGAGAAAAGCGCAGGGAATACTGGATGTATACCCGAGCACTTTCTCAACGCAGATGGCGTGCAATGGACGGTGTGACGTGTGCCAAACCGTCAGGTGTGAACGGTGCGGTGTTGCCTTAAATCACAAATACAAAGGAGTGTATTTATGGAATCGAAATTCATCCTCAATCTGATCCACCGCCCAGAGATGGTGCCGGAGTACGCCGAAAAGGTCACCGGCCAGGGCAAGGAGGAGAATCTGGGACGCAAGACCCTGCTGACCGAAAGCCTGGATATCTTCAAGACCCAGCAGGCCATCGCCCACAAGAACGGGCTGAAGACCACCATCCAGATGACCTACGCCAGCCTGTTCAACGACGAGGCGGTGGCCCTGGCCAAACACGACCATGAGATGTATGGCGACGAGATCGGCTCCACGCTGCTGGGCCTTTCCTGCGAGGAGTTCCGCAAAAAGTACCGCACCAAGGATTTCTGCATCTGGATGTTCGATCTGGAGACCAAGAAGCAGATCGTAGACGATGTGTTCGGCAAATTCTATGACCGGTTCGGCTTCTACCCCGCCTCCACCGGCAGCTACTATATGGACGCCCCGCTGATCAACTACATCAAGGAAAAGTACCCTACGATCCAATGCGCCGTGGCCACCTGCTGGGAGGAAGGCCCCAAAGCCTACCACACCTGCAACAACAGCTGGTACACCCTGTTCGACGGCGGCCCCTGGGCCCCCTGGATCCCCTCCAGGGCCAACACCCACGCCCCTGCCGCCAACGAGGCGGAGGACAGCGGCATCGTGGCCATCCCCCATCTGTCCCGGGATCTAATCGCCTGCTATGACGGCAACGGTTCCAACTTCGGCACCCATCCCCAGAATGTGCTGCGGGGAATGATCTATGACACCAAGACCTGGGAGCTCCCCTACCTGTACAACCTGATCGACCAGTACCGCTACCAGGAGAAGTTCAACGACGGCTACGCCTACAACATGATGTTCGTAGGCCCGGGCTGGATGAACAAAATGGGCCGGTGGGAAGCCCCCTACGAGCTGCTGCTCCACTCCTACGAGGAGGGCTGTGCCTACTATGGCAAGCTGAAACAGGAGGGCAAGCTCACCGACATGACCATGAGCGAGTTTGCCGGGTTCTACCGCCAGACCCATGGCTACACCACCCCCGAGTGCGCGCTCTGGCGGGACATCCTCTACGGGTCGGACAAGCAGCTGTTCTGGTATTGCGACCCCTTTATGCGGGCCTGCGTCAATATGGACCAGGGCGGTGCCATCGTGGACCTGCGCCCCTACGCTGCCAAACTGGAATGGCCGGTGGGTATCGGCACGCCCCACGTGCAGGACTGCTCCTACCCCTTCCTGATCCAGGAAAAATACCGTGCCGGATACTTCACCCACTATGCGGGTGAGGGCACCGTCCGCTCGGCCAAGTTACGCCACAACGGTGAGGAGGTGGACCTCTGCCTCTGCCGCACCCACGCCCATTTCCGTGCGGAAACGCTGGAAAACGGCCGGACTGCCCGTAAACTGATTCTGGACCCGGTGGAGATCCGCTTTTCTGACTGCACCCTCACGCTGCAGACAGTACTCACTTTTGTGGAAGGGGAGAGCGACATCCGCATCGACCGCCGTATCCTGGAGATGAGCGACCCCGACGCGGAGATCGAGATCGACGAGTACATGGTGGCCTGCTACGGCACCACCGAATACCCCGAGGATATGACGGGCATCCGCCTGTACGCCGACAAGGACGGCGACAACCATGAGCTGGACTACGCCTACCTCTGCCGGGAGTGCGTGGTTCCCGGGGCTGAGCAGGTCCGGGCGGTGGTACCGCCCATCCGCACCGTCGTCTCGATGACGGCAAGCGGCCGCGATGCCGCCGGTTATTACAAGGAGGGCTACGCATTCAGCCCCATGTTCACCCTTGGGTACAAGGGCACCATCAAAGAGAAGGAGGCGTTCACCACATGGCTCAAGCTGGCAAGGGAAGACTGAACTACCGCTGCCCCTCCTGCTTTATGCGGGATCTGGACATCGACATGTTCTACGACGAGGACAAGAAGGAATACTACTGCATCCGCTGCCAATACACCGGCACCGAGGAGGATGTGCTGGCCAAAAACGAACTGGTACGGTTCCGCTACCGCTTTATGCACAAGCGGTTCCGTATGGATGAATTCGAAACCTTCAACGGGTGAAAAAACAGCCCAACAGAAAGAGAGAGGCGAGGAATGAAAAAAGCACTGAGCCTGCTGATGGCGGCGCTGTTCCTGGTCCTCTGCCTGCCGGTGACGGCATTGGCAGAGGGGGAAACCCCGCCAGGCGCGATTTACGGCAACTATGACAAGGAAGCGACGGCCTACATCTGGCAGTTTGGCGAGATGGCTGCGGGGGAAAGCCCCACCGCTGTCTCCTACAGCGATGCGTATGCTTCCATCCGGGCGGGGTTGGCTGCAGGGGACAGCATCTCCTCCGGCGGCATCGCCTTTACCGGTGCCGGCTGCCTGGAACCCAACGACGCCAAGGGCTTTGCCAGCGCCGCCGAAAGCGGACGCTATCTGCTGGTCCGCCCGGCGGTAAGCGGTACACTGGAGATCTGCGTCCGGTTTGACAAAGCTTCCAACACGCGCAAATGCCGGATCTATTACCAGGATCTTGGGGAATTGGATTCGGTGGAGGCTGCTGCCAACCTGAGCGGCCTGAACAAAAACGGGACCGAAATAGGCACCGCCACCGCTTCGGATCCCGTTACCTGGCAGTTATCACTGACCGCCGGCCATGTATACGGCTTTGTCACATACAATGATTCCCCGGCGCAGATCACCGCCCTGCGGCTGCTCACCACCGAGGTGCCGGGTGGTCCCGGCGAAGGCGGAGAAGAAGGCGGTTCGGGCAGCGGTGAAATGCCGGCCCCTGCCGGCGATGCAATGACCGGCGTCTGGGATGACAGCCATACCGCCTATCACTGGACTTTTGGCGAGACTACTGCCGTGGAAACTTCGGCCATCTATGATGCCGCTCCCTCCGGGGAAAATGCCCCCGCCTTGCGTCTTGGCATGGCGGCCGGCGATCACACCGATGCCAGCGGGCTTCACCTTGCCGGCTACGGCGTCAGTGATAATGGCATAACAGCAGCTTCCACCGGACGGTATCCCCAACGTGGGCTACAGCATGACGGCCAGCACCAAAAAGACGGCGGCTACCCCCGGCTATGTCTATAGTGAGCAGCGCGGCGGCAACACCACCGCCCCCGCCGGCACCGAGGGACTGTATGTGACCGAAATTTACCCTAACGATGGAGATCGTTCCGCGGTATATGGTGTGTCGGACGATTTGATGGAGTTTGTCGAGGTCACGAACACCACCGACCACGACATTGACTTCAACGCCGACTACCAGTTCCAGTACATCTACAAAACGCAGTTCACCCGGCTGACAGTCTGCACCGTTGAGGACGCCCACAAGGAGGCTCTGGGCGAGGTCACCCGGGCCGAGCTGGACGCCAAGTCCGCTGTCATCCCGGCGCACAGCAGCGCCGTGTTCTGGTGCTACCGTGAGAGCTGGCTGACCGGCCTGACGCAGCCCTTCCCCGATGAGGCCGCGTTCCGCGCCGCCTACAATATGCCGGAGGACGCCCCGCTCTACTGCGTGCTGGGCCAGAACGGTATGAAGAACACGGACCGCGCCGTCGGCATCAGCCATGCGGAAAATGGCCGCCAGGTACTGGTGTCCAGCTTCTTCTACAACGGCCTGACCGACACGAAGGACAAAAAGAGCGTGAATTTGAGCCCCAGCGCCGAGGGGCCCCGCATGACGGCATGCACCCTGCAGCAGGCCCCCACGCCGGGCAGCGTCTCGGACGCGCAGTTCAACTTCCCTGCGGACGACGGCAGCACAGTGAAGCTGGGAATGTGGCAGGACAGCACCGTGCCGGCCACCATCACGCAGGGGGACGAGCTGCGCGTGCGGTTCAGCTATTCGGTGGACGAGGGCGCGCTGCCCCGCACGAAAATCACTACCTACTACCGCTTTGACGGCACCGGCAACTGGAACAACAAGACAGAAATCTATCGCCGCGTGCCCGGCCTGTATGAGATGAACATTGCAGCCAACGAGCTGTTCGACCACGAGTATGTCGAGTTCTACGTAGCAGCGGACAACCGTTACCACCGCACGACCACCCAGGTCTACCGCGTCAATATCCAGAAGCTGAGCAGCCTCATCGACGGCATCCGCACGAACATCACCGACGGCCAGCAGGTGCGCAGCACCGTCACGGCCACGGCCAACGACGGCGGCGACAACGCCAACTCCAAAATCCTGCTGGACGGCGTGGAGCTGCCCGTGGGCAAGGTGCTGGAGAACGGCGCGTACTACAGCTTTGCCACGGCGGGCCGCGACAGCTACTTCCACAACGCCCTGACGCTGGCAGACGACAACCTGACCGACGACAGCAAAATGGAACGCATCGCCTCACTGCTGAAATGGCAGAACTACCGCCTGGACGGCTTTGCGGTGCCCATCGACAGCCACTATTTCACCTACGATGCAGCCAGCGACAGCTACAAGATCACACTGCGCTTCTGGGCCGGTACTTACACCAGCAGCGTCTATGACAAGCTGATGCCGTCTGCCAACCACGAGGACTTCACCGTAACCAATCTGCAGCTCAAACTCGCCAACGGCAAGAGCTATCTGCCGGATTCCATCGGCCCCGAGAGCTACACCTACCCGGACACAGGCAAGGTCGTGGACAACAAGGCCAAGACGAATTTGAGCACGGCCCTGGACGCTGTACACAACATCGGCGATTCTACGGGCATGGCCCCCTATCTGGACGCCGCCTTTACGATCCCCGCGGCGGACGCCACGGCGGTGGGTGCGGTCATTGACACCACGGCCCTGACCGAGGGTGCGCACACCCTGACCGTGACCGACGGCGCGAACACAAAGAACGTCAGCTTCCTTGTGGACAATACCGCCCCTGTCATCGACCTGGGCGTGCAGGACGGCGAGACCTTCTCCGGCGCAATTCGGCTTGCGCCCACCGTCACCGAGGAAAACACCCTGGGCGAGACGGTCGTCACGCTGGACGGCGAGCCGGTCAGCGGCGACATTGACACCAACGCCGTCACGCTGGGCGCCGGCACCCACACGCTGGCTGTCTATGCCCGCGACGCCGCCGGGAATGAGGCAGTCCAGAGCGCCGACTTTGTGGCCGGGGACGATGTGGCCGTCATCCTGAACGCAGCGGTGTCCGACATCGGCCAGAATGCCGCAAGCCTGAACGTTACCGCTGAAGGTAACATGCAGGGCGCACAGGCGACCTACTACCAGCTGGACGCACTGAACAGCAGCGAGATCACCTCCACCACCAACGACGGTATCCTGCCCTATATCACCTACACGCTGAAGGTGGGCGAGGTCAGCGACAGCGACAGCCTTGTGCTGAGCTGGAACGGCCGGGCCTCAAACGCCGATGCGACCCACGCCAGCAGGCTGTTTGTGCAGAACACCGCCACCGGCGCCTGGGATGAGGCCGCCACCGCCGACGAGAACGGCTCGATGGCGGTCCGCGTCCCGGTCAAAGACCACGTGCAGGACGGCACGGCCACGGTCATGGTGCAGTGCACGGCAGACTCCGCGCTGCCGGATTTCAGCGGCGTGACCGACCAGGCCCCCGCAGCTGCCTGGGACGGCACGACGATTCCCCGAAATTACGACTTTGCCTTTGCCTGGGAGACCGACACCCAGTATTACTCCGAGGAGTTCTTCCAGCATTACCTGAACATGAACAACTGGATCGTGGACAACAAGGACAAGCTGAACATCCGCTATGTCATCCACACCGGCGATATTGTCGATGACTTCGACATGCCTTATGAGTGGGAGAACGCCGACGAGGCGATGAAGATTCTGGATGACGCCAACATGCCCTACGGCGTGCTGGCCGGCAACCATGACATTGCCGCGGGCGCGATGGAGTACGAGAACTACCAGAAATACTTCGGCGCACAGCGCGTGCAGGATCAGCCTACCTTCGGCGAGGCCTACAAGGACAACATCGGCCATTATGACCTGCTGACCGAGAACGGCCAGGACTTTATCATCCTGTATATGAGCTGGGACATCTACGCGGATGAAATAAACTGGATGAACAGTGTGCTGCAGAAATACAGTGACCGCAAGGCTATCCTCTGCTTCCACACCTACACCCGCGTGGCCTACAACAGCGACGGTGGCCTGATGGACTACTACGGCCAGCTGGTACAGGACAATGTGGTCGCCCAAAATCCCAACGTCATTGCGGTGCTCAACGGCCACTACCACGGCGCGTCCTATGAAACGACGGTCTTTGACGACGACAAGGATGGCGTCTATGATCGGACGGTCTACCAAATCTGCACCGACTATCAGTCCGGCTTTGAGGGCGGCAGCGGCTATATTAAAATGCTGTACTTCGACCTGGACAACAATAAAATCTACATCAACTCCTACTCTCCCTCGCTGGACGATTTCAACTACTACGACAATACCTCTGTGACCGAGTTGGGCACCGAGAGCGCCGCGTCCGTGGCCCCCGACACCGCCGCGGACGGCAGCGCCCTGCCAAAGCGCATCAACAACAATATCAACACCGATATTCTGACGCTGGACGTCAACTTCCACACCGACCCGCAGACGATCCTGACGAGCTACTTCGGCGCGTATCTGGACCGCGGTGAGGAGATCGGCACGGCGGACTTCACCGTCGCGCAGGACAGCAGCCGGACCGGTACCGCCGCCCTGACTTGGGACGGCCTGCAGCCCGGCACCGCCTACGCGTGGTACGCCCAGGTCACAAACACCCTGGGCAGCATACAGCAGACTGCCGTGCAGCGCTTTACCACGGCAGCTGTCCCCGCTGATGTCCCGCCGACGCCGGGCAACGCCCCCGCCGAGCCGGACCCGGGGCCGAACACAGGCAATGCGACCAGCACAGGTAATACAGGCAGCACCAGCACAGCAGCGGTCAGCCAGGGCGCGGCGCAGACCGCCGGGAAGGGCAGTACGCCCGCAGCGGCCACGGCGGCCATCCCGCAGACGGGTGACACAATGCCGATCGTTGCCGTGGTTCTGCTCTGCCTAGGCAGCATGACAGCGCTGGGTATCCTGACCATCTATCGCAGAAAGAGAAAAGAGGACTAAAAATTGAACAAGCGGCAGCAGCTATCCATCCTGCTCCGCATCCTGCTTCCGGGGGTGATTCTTGTGGGAATCATGCTCGGAAGTTTTCAGGTATCGCGGGCATCCATCAAGCCGGGCACCAGCCACAGCTATGTACAGGCGGTGGTGACGGAAATTTTGACAGACTACTCCGGGGGCCGGCCCTTCAACGGCGCACAGACTGTTGCGGCGCGCATCACCTCCGGCGTATGGAAGGGGCAGCAGGTCACATTAAGCAATTCCAACAGCTACCAGCAGGGTGCATTCTGCCAGGTGGGCACAAAAATCGTGGCCGTCGTGCAGTCCGGGGCAGACGGCAGCTTAAACGGCTCCGTCTACAACTATGACCGCACCGGCATGGTCTACGCCCTGGCAGCGCTGTTTGTGGCCGGGCTGGTTCTGGTGGGCGGACGCAAGGGCTTTGCCACCCTCTGGGCACTGGTATTTACTTTTGGCTGTGTGGCATTTTTATACGTGCCGCTGCTCTACCGTGGTGTGAACGGTATTTGGGCTGGTACGCTGACGGCAGTGATGATTCTGGCAGTGTCGCTCTACATTTTAAACGGCTGGTCGCGCAAGACGCGGTGCAGTATCTTAGGTACAACGCTGGGGGTTATGATCTCCGGCGGACTGGCAATGCTGCTGGGCACCGCCGGACATTTGAACGGCTACCACGCATCGGACGCGGAGTCAATGGTCTACATCGCCAGTGCGTCGGGGCTTGACGTCGCTACAATTCTGTATGCAGGCATCCTCATCTCCTGCCTCGGTGCGGTTATGGATGTGAGTGTTTCTATCACCGCTGCATTGGAGGAGATCCGCGCCAAGGCTCCGACGCTGTCCCTGCGGGAGCTGGTCCGCTCCGGCCTGACGGTGGGCCATGACATGATTGGTACGATGTCTAACACGCTGATTTTGGCCTACACGGGCACGGCCACCGGCACGTTGCTGACGCTCTACGCCTATGAGATGCCCTACATCCAGATGATGAGCTACAATGCTATTGTCATCGAAATTTTAAGCGGCCTGTGCGGCACGATTGGCGTGGTCTTGACCGTGCCGATTCAAACGCTCATTACGGCGTTTGTCATAACACGGAAAAAATAAGGCAGAACGGCAGGTACAAATGCTGTCGCGGCAGATAGAGGTAGTGCAGGCAGAGGTGTTTTTAAAGAAAATCTGTAAGGCGCAATAGAGGCTAAGCTGCATTTTCACTTCTGAATCTGTCACAAGAGGCCACCCGGACAAGGTTTGCAATCTGATTTTAGACTCGATTCTGGATACTTATCTGGAGAAAGATCCCTCGGCACATGTTGCCGTCAAAACTGTTGTGAAGAACAATACTGTATTTGCTGCAGGAGAACATTCATACTTTCTTCAAGCCGCTGTATCTGATCACTCTGGCGGAAAGCCTGGGCGGTGTAGAGAGCCTCGTCTGCCATCCCGCCAGCATGACCCACGCATCCATGCAGTACAGCATCTCCGTTGAAAACCAGCCCTATCCGGTGCTTTGTACACTCTCAGCAGACGGCTGCACCGCCCATGGTCTGGTGCCGTCCAGCTTCAGTCCGCATATTGCCGGGCTGTTGGGAGCTGCAAGCTTAGGAATGAAGTAAGGCGGGTGCCGGATACCCGGCACCCGCCGATTGCGGCTGAAGCGCATTAGTTCTCTTTTTTATTGAGCGTCAGCTCAATTTCAAACATTCTGTCCCACGGAAAAGTCAGTGTAAAAAAATAATCTGTATCGGGCAGATATTTGTGCTGCCACGCTTCCAGTCGTTCCTGCACAAGGGGCTGTACCAGCGCCTGCTGGCCGCGCAGATGCAGAAAATCCATATCCGGGCGCAGGGTGGGCAGCAAGGCCGTTACGCCGCGGCGCACACAGGCCATGTAGCCCCAGTCCTCCAGATAGCACAGAAACAGAAATTCGTCGGCCTTCTGTTGGGCGGTACCGGTAAATGTACCGGCTTTCTCTGCCGCGTGGCAGGCGGAAAGATGTGCAAGGACAGTGCCTAGCGTGTTGGAGGAGGTGTTCCACCCGCCGTAGGCGGTCAGCTTGTCAAGCAGTTTGTCCTCGTACAGAAACTGCATCAGGGCGCGGTCGGCACCGTTGGGTATGGCGCAGTCTGCCACATCCACTCGCAGCCCGCGGGCAAGATACCGCCGGATACGCGCCAGAAACGCAGGGAAATTCCGTTCACTGTCCAGAAGAATGTCATCGGTGATAAGCTCCTTCTCCTGCCGCAGGGTGAAGGGGGACGGCGGGTTGATCGCTAAAATGAAGTCTGCCTCGGCACTGGTCTCGGCAGGCAGGCAGCCTGCCGCCAACAGATGGAACAGCACCGTCTCGCCGATGCTGCGGTCCTCATAGGAGGGAATCTGGCTGCGCCCCCGCACGCTGGACCAATCTACATAGACCAGCGGCGCGGTGTGGGAATCCTCATGGATAGCACGGGCCAGCAGGGTGCAACCGATTTCATCCGCACCGGGGTAGAGCATGACGTGACTCAGCAAGTCCTGCTTTGCTAGATATACTGCCAGCTGGCGGCGTTCAGCTGGGGCAAAGCCGTATTCACGGCAATCATCCAGAGGGAAGAACAGAAAATCCAGAACGCACTCCTTCACCAAATCAATGAGAGCCAGATTGTTGGCAAAATTCTGCTCACGGCGGGTCAGAAAATCCTGCATAGCTTCCGCAGGAACCTCCGCCTTTATCTGTTCCCATTCAGCCAGCTCCTCTGGTGTGGCTACACCAACGGCAGCGCGGTCCCGGATAACGCCATAGCGGTAGATACGATAACCGTATTCCTCATAATAATCCGGCTCCTCGCCGGCGCCGTTGCGGGCGGGTGCACGCGTGATAAGGCTGTACGCCTGAATCCGCAGATGCGGAAAATTCTGCCGCAATGCTCGCAGTCGGTTCAGCCGGGTATGGCAGATGTCAGCGGAAAGGTGATGCAGCCTTGACGGCACGATGCCTCCGTAGAGGAACATATCCAACGAAAGCACAAGCTGTGTGGCTTCGGCTGCCTGCTCCTGTATCCATGTCCACAGCCCATCCACATTGGCAGCCTGTTTGAAATTGCCCAAAAGTGCCCGCGGCGGGAAGGAGATATCCAGCCCGCTGATGGCTCCGATGTAGGCCGGATATTGCAGATTACAGGGCCGTTCATCCAGCGGGATAAAGATGATTTTTTGCATGATATACCGCCTTTCTTTATAAGTGCCAACAAAAACCGCCCCGGCCGTTGAAAGCGCGATGACGGAGGCGGTTTTATCATCAGGATTCCCTGCTCTGTCGGGTGCAGAAATCAATCAGATGCTGCATATGTGCGATGCTGCGGGAGAAGCCGCCGATGCGGTTGCGTGCGCACCAGAGCTTGTAGTGAACCTTCAGAATCGCGTTCAGCTCGTCGGCCAACTGTGCCATATTCTCCCGGTAGGCCGGTGTGCTGCGCAGAGTCCTCAGCGTATAGTAGAGCTTTGCACCGTAGCGCACCATCCGCAGGCCGTTTTCCATTTCTTCCCGCAGCAGCAGATTGCCGGGGCAATCAAATTGAGCCGCATGAAGCTCCTGCTCCACACGGTCGAGGTAGGCAGTCATTTCGTCGTAGTCCATCTCAATGCGGGCAGGCTTGGCCGGGATGTGGTTCGTGCGGGCAATGTTGGCGGAGAGCGTCAGCAACCGCTCCATCTTTTGGTCAAATTCCTCAATGCTGTCAAAATAATACTTACTGCTCATGACCGCGAAGCAGAGGGTCGTGTTGTACAGCGGCGCGCGCTCCAATTTGTAGTAATTGCCCAAGTCCCACGCGGTGCGGAAGGCGCTGCCGTCGCTGCTTTGATAAATAAATGTGTTGCAGTACCACTCTGCGGCGTCGCGGCTGGCGATGCCGCACCAGGCGTACAGCGCGGCGCAGACAAAGGCTGGGTAGCTGGCGCTGAGGTACTGCCAGTGACCCAGATCGCCCCAGTCGGTGGTGATGATGCCCGCGCCGCCGTACTTGACGGCATTGGCGGCGGCATCGGCAATGTTGGCCAGCATATGGTCGTTGCGCCCGGTCAGCGCACCCCAGCTGCTGCTGCCGGGGCAGAGACAATACCGCAGCCCGGCCTGCTGCATCTGGCGGGCATGATCCTCAAACTTGGCGTCGCCTTCATAAATCCAGTCAAGCAGCGTCACATCGTGGGGCAGGCGGGCAGCGTTGGCTGGGTCGGCCAGCACCTCATCGCCCCACATCATCATCTTTTTGCCCTTGGCGCGGCAGTAGGCGTTCAGTTTGTCCACATAGTCAAAGTAGAGCTTGAGTCGCCCGTCGCGGTCAGCCACGGCCTTGTTTTTGCCCATGCCCATCTCAAACGGCTCGTCCAGATTCAGGTTCACATAATCGGAATCGGAGTTTGCGAGCAGTGTGTCCAGAAGTTCCCCAGCCAGAGCAATGCTGCCTGGGTCGTAAACGTCAAGCGTCATGGGAGGGCGCCAGAACAGATTGTTGAAGATATAACCGTCCTCGCATTCGGCCAGATGGCGGAACTGGGGACGCTCCAGCCACTTTTCCATATGGCCCAGCACATTCTGGTTGGGGACAAGGTCAATGAAGCGGGCACGCGCATAGGCGGACAGGCTGCGGAACTCCTCAGCAGTGAGAGGAGTCTCGTCACTGAAAAGATAGCGGTACTGGGGGTAGTCGAAGCAGAAGCCCTCCATATAGAGCTGCAGATGGTTAATACGCATCCGACCAAAAAGGTCAATCAGGGTGTAAAGTGTCTGCATTTGGGGAATCTTGTCGCGGCCAATATCCAGCATAATGCCGCGGACTTCCAGCGCAGGGGCGTCCTGCACGGTGCAGATGGGCAGATAGCCGCCGGGGGTCTGCACAGCCAGCTGGCGGATGGCCTCAACGGCGTAGTACAGGCCCGCGCCATCGGTGCAGCTGATGTGTACGCCGTCTTGACGGATTTCCATCTCAAACGCGCCGGAGACGCCGTCCATCAGATTGGCGGTGACGGATAGGCCGAAGCCGGGCAGGGTCAGGAACTCGGCCAGATTGGCCTGAGGGTCATACCCGGCGGCGCGGCAGGCGTCAAGCAGCGCCGGTTCCAGACAGACGACGGGCAGCCCGGCGGGCACGAGCTCGTCGGTGACGGTAAAATGGCGTGGCGTGGGAAAAATCTGGTACATAAAAACGCTCCTTTCGGCGGGTCAGCATTTGTCAGGGGAGTCAACATAGACCGGCAACGGCAGCCAGCCGACGGGCGCTGCCACCTGGGGCCGGATCAGCCCTTCCGGGCTGAACAGCAGCGCCATGGCCTCGGCATGCGTCAAGGCATAATCGGCGGTGACGCAGGAAGCGGCATCAGCCCGACCATCCTGCAAAGTCAGAGCAAAGGGCTGGCCACCATCGACCGAAATCGTCAGCCGCCCATCGGGCAGGGGCCGCTGCGCTGCCTTGGCCTGCAAGAAGAACGCAGCCACGGCGGGGTAATCAAACACCTGATATTTGTCGTCGGCAAACAGAGCAAAGCGGTCATACAGAGGACCAACTTCCTGCATACGGGCGGTGTCCCACCCGGCGCAGGGCAGCGTCAGTGCATCGCAGCCCAAATATTGCTGCACGGCGCACAGGGCGTCGTACAAAAGTGACTCGTCCCGCAGGGACAGCTCGCCAATGCGGCCTGTGTCGGACGTGATGCAGAATCCCACGATCTCGCCGCCGCCGCGAAGCACTAACAGGCGACCATCCCAGCTGACAGCTACGGTGTGGAAATCTTGCGCGGTGTAGACGCCGTGGACGGTGCGGCTGTTCTGGATGGCCAGTAGGGCGGCGGTCTCGGCAGTGTCGGTCGGGTCTGCAGGGGCGGCGGTCAGAGCCAACTTGTGGGCAGCGGTCATGTGGCGCAGATTGTCCGAAGCGATGGCGTACTCTGCCCGCAGACCCGCAGGCTCATAGCCGAAATAGGCATAGCGGTGGCGGCGACCGTCCAACACGCTCAGGGTAATACCGCTCTGAGCCATGTCGGTCACGGCGGTATTCATCAGCTTGCGCATGTAGCCCTTGCCGCGTACATAGGGGTGTACGCTGACGCTTCCGATGGCGGCGCACCGCAGCGTGCGTGTGCCGCAGGCCAGCGTGAACGGGTGGGCACAGACGGCGGCGACAAGACGGCCATCCTCCCGCACCAGATAGTGTTCGCCCTCGGTGGCGGCATCGTCGGCGTAGAGCTTGGGCAGCATCCGGGCAAAATCGTGGGGTCGGGTATGCATGCTGAACACCATATTGATAAAATCGCGGATTTCGCCCAGCTCATCAGGCTTGCCGCGGGTGTAGGTGACTGCCATAGAAGCCTCCAGTATAAATTATTTTTAGGTACATCTTATGTTATCATATTTTTTTTTAGATTTCAATGCATTTTCAAATGTTTTTTAGATTGGGAAACATGTGCAAAAATCGACAGTAAAATTCGGTGTATTGACGAATTTTTGAGATAGACGCAGGACGGCGCTGTATCTAAAAAGCTTTTTGGCTACAAAAAAGGCCGCCGTGAAAACGGCAGCCAAAATTTTAATTTTCCAGTGCATCCTTTCTCCGGATATGCGGCACGACGCAGAAGCAGTAATACAGCGAAATACATGCGGTGGCGGTACCCCAGGTGACGGGATAGCTGAGATACAGCGTGTACAGTGAAGGAAACAACGGCAACAGAGCGGCCAGCCAGATGATGCGAAGACCGCAGAGGTTTACGACCGACAGAATCATTGTAGCAAATGTATGTCCGCAGCCGCGCACTATGCCGATGAAAATCTGGCAGAACACCAGCAGGATGTATCCTGGCGCCAACACCCGCGCCATCATGGCACCGCTGTGCAAAACCTCAGACTCCTGAGAAAAAAGCGACATCGGCCTCTGGCTGAAAAAGAACATGAAGACGCCCACGCCGACGGAGTAGACACCGCCCATCCACAGGAATGCCCGCAGACCACTGTGCACACGGCTGTAGCGGCGTGCGCCCATGTTCTGCGCTGTGAAAGTTGTTACGGTCAGGGACAGGCAGTTGGCCGGCAGCAGCACAAAGGTATCGACCTTGCTGTAGACATTACTGCCCGCCATTGCTGCCACGCCGAAGCCGTTTAGGTAGCTCTGCACAACGACATTGCTCAAGCTAACGATAGCCGACTGCAAACCCGTGGGGGTGCCGTACTTTAAAATCAGGCAGAACTCTGCGGCATCGCCCCGCAGGCTGCACAGGCGGTATTCCTCTTTGGTGCGCAGCAGATGAGCCATAGCCAGCGTGGCGCTGACGGTCTGGGCGATCAGGGTGGCTGCGGCTACACCGGCCACACCCCAGCGAAACACCGCCACAAACACTACGTCCAGCACGATGTTCACGGCACTGGCGGCACAGAGATAGTATAGCGGATGGCGTGTGTCAGCCACGGCCTGCAAAACGCCCGCACCCATGTTGTACAGGATGTTGAACAGCGTGCCAATGAAGTAGATGCGCAGATATAATACGCTGTCGGCAAAAATTTCTTCCGGTGTGTTGATGAGACGCAGCAGAACCGGGGAGGCAGCGATGCCAAGTGCCGAAACCGCCACACCGCCCACAAGACAGAACAGATAGGCTGTAGAAATGCAGCGACGCAGGGCAGCATATTCTCCTGCGCCATAGTGCCGTGCAATGACGATACCGGCACCCGTGGTCAGCCCAATGACAAACCCGATAATCAGGTTCACAATCTGGTTGCTGGCCGACACTGCGGCCAGCGCCCCGCTGCCGACAAAGTTGCCCACCACAAGGGAATCTGTGGCACTGTACAGCTGTTGAAACAGGTTGCCCAAAATCAGCGGAAGGGTAAACAGCAGACTGCCGCGCACAACAGAGCCGTCCGTCAGGCTGACAGTTTTCACGGAATCACATCCTTATTCTTCCACCTCATCGCAGCGGCTGGCTTCGAGGTAGTTGTAGAAAGTGAACTTGCTGATGCCCAGCATCTCGCAAATCTGTTCGCTGGATTTGGTAATCAGGAACGCGCCCTTCTTGTCCAGATAGCGGATAAACTGGATGCGCTCCTTCTTGTCCATGTTGGCGGCGGGCTTGCCGATGATATCCTGCCCGTCTTTGATCAGCTGCGCGAACAGACCGTTGACGTTGGTGGCAAAATGCTCCTGTACGGTGTCGGGGGTGTCCTCAAAACGGTTGTACTGGCGCAACACACCCTCCAGACGCAGCGTATCGGTGATGTCAAGGTTCACGCAGATGGAGCCGATGACCTTGCCCTCGTCATTCTTTAAATAGATAGAGGACGAGCGCAGAATCTTGCCGTCCTGCGTGGTAGTGACATAGTTGAAGCGGTCACCGTCAATGACGTTACCGCTCAGCACTTCTAACCCCAGATTGGAGCCGCAGCCGCCCACCGTGCGGTTGGTGATGTGCCCGTTGCGGATATCCACAATGGTGTGGTTGTAGTCTTGTGTCAGGTCATGCAGTACGACCTCGCAGGAAGTGCCGAAGTGATTGGAGATCAGCGAGAGCAGCTGCTTCAATAAGGGCATTTCCTCTTCAATGCTTTTCATCTGATTTTTCTCCTTCTCTTTTGTAAGACGTATAATTGGCGAATTTGTATAAGCGCTTGAACGGAATTCGTCAAAATGACCAATTTTCCGTAGGATTTTCTATTTGACTTTTATTTTAGCATGAGTTTTAATAGAGAGCAAGAGAAAATCTAAAAAATTTTTAGGATTTTTCAAAAAAATCAAAAAGATTATATATATATTAAGAAAGGATGCTGTACTATGCCTACTGAAACGTTTGTCGAAGAACTGCGCCGCAGCGGCTATCTCCACCGTCCGCTGCCCATGCATGAGGAAACCACCCGCGAGGCACGCCTGCGCCGCCGAACCGTGCTGGATGCAAAAACCGTCTGGACGACGGCGGACGCGCTGCCCACCACGCCATGGCAGGGCGTGGCTGAATGGGACGAGCTGGACGGGAAAAGAGTCGTCTGGCTTCACGTACCCCGCGTCTGTAAGGAGTGGCCTTACGGGATGCCGCAGGACGGCAACTGTGCCTATTATGGGCAGCTGCGCGCCAAATTTGCCATGGGCGGGGTCGATTGGTCTGGTTACGACCGCGTGCGGGTGCGCCTGTATACGGCCTGCCGGGGCAGCCGTATTGTAGAGCCGACGCTGTGTCTTGTCAACGATGAACCGGGCGACCGTGCGGTGCCGGATAAGTTTAACCGTACCGGCTTTACGACCTGCGAGATGAAAAACTTTGCCTGGACTGATTGGCTGTGGGATATCCCGGAACTGCCGCGCGCAAACGTACAGGAAATTGAATTCCGCTTCCGTATCAGCGGCAAAGAGGTTGCAGATGGCGACACGGTGGATTTTTACATTGCGGAAATCGCCGTGGAAAAGACTGACGCGCCCGAGAAGGAGACCGGCTGGGCACCGCGCCCCGGCCGTCTGCACTACGCTCAGGCGGGCTACCGCCCCGGCGACCCCAAGCTGACCCTAATTGACCCTGCCGACCTGCCTGAGGACGGTGTATTCACGCTGACGGATGAAAACGGAAAGACCGTTTACACAGGCAGGGCGGAAACGACAGACTGGAAAGACAACAGCTTTGCCATGCTGGACTTCACGAACTTTCAAATTCCGGGGCGTTACCGCCTGCAGGTAGGCGCACTGACAAGTGAGCCGTTCCCTATCGCTGCCGACGCCAACCATGAGACGGTTTGGCAAATTCTGAACTTTATTTATTGTGAACGCTGTGGCCACCCGGTGCCGGGCAAACACGGGCTGTGCCACATGGATATCTACGCCAAGCACAACGGCCTGCTGCTGCCTTTCTGCGGCGGCTGGCACGATGCGGGCGATATGTCCCAGCAGGCGGCTCAGTCCGCCGAGACGACTCAGGTGCTGTTGCAGGCGGCGCTCTCTTTTAAAGAGGATCCGATGCTCAGTGAGCGTCTGTGGGAGGAAGCGCTCTGGGGGCTGGAATTCACGCTGCGCACCCGCTTCGGCGACGGCGTCCGTGCCAGCAGTCTGGGGTTGATTCGCTGGACCGACAATAAGATCGGCAGCGCCGATGATGCCGACAATGTACGCACTCAGTGTCAGGCGATGATCAACCTGATCGACTGCCAGACCGAGGCGATGGCTGCATTGGCTCTGCCCGGTCGGGACGACGGCCTAGCTTGGAAGTGCGGTCAGGTCGCCGAGGAGGATTTTGCCTTCGCTATGGAGCGCTGGAACAAGTACGGTGTGGAACAGCCCAGCAAGTGGGAGCACACCTACAACGCTTCCCGCTGCTTGCACTATGCCGAAATCGTCCGCGCAGCGGCGTTGCTGTACCAGCTGACGGGAAAGAACACTTATGCCGAAACGGGTAAAGAGTACGCTGAAAAGCTCATGGCCTGCCAGCAGGACGAGCCATCCCCCTGCGGTGTGGCAGGGTTCTTCTACCGCGACGAAAGCCATAAGCGGCTCATCCACCACAACCATCAGGCGCGGGAACATCTGCCTGTTCTGGCGCTGATCGAGCTTATCAAGGCCCTGCCCAACGACCCCGTCTGCGCGCAGTGGAAGAAATCTGTAAAATTGTTTGGTAACTATATCAGAAGTCTGGCAGCCCACGCGTCGCCCTATGGCATGCTGCCCGCGGGTGTCTATCAGGAAAACGAAATCGAGGACAGAGCTACATTTGCACTCGAACACTTACAGTCTGACTACGAAATTGAGAAACCAAATTATTTGGCAGAACTGCACAACGGTGACGATCTGGGCAACGGATGGTGGCTGCGGCAGTTCCCGGTGTGGTTCTCCTTCCGTGGAAATTCGGCCATCCAGCTGACGCTGGCTGTGGGCGCGGCGCTGACAGGGGAGAGTGATCTGCACGCGCTGGCTGTGCGTCAGGCACAGTGGTTTATGGGCTGCAACCCGTTTGCGGCAAGTCTCGTCTACGGGGCTGGGAGGGACTCCAGCGAACCGTATGCGATTTTCCCGGGCAAGACCGTGGGCGCAGTCTCTGTCGGAATTCAGACAAAAGGTAATACTGATGAACCCAATTGGCCGAATTCTGTCTGCGCTACCTACAAAGAAGTTTGGGCGACGGCCGCCGCCGATCTGCTGCAAGTTCTCTCTTTGATTGAGTGACAAATCTGTAACAATGGATTTTTGTGTTGCAAACATGCACATAATGCTTGAAAACGAGGCTAATTTAGGCCACAAAACAGAAGAAAAGATAGAATATTGGTCAATATGCTAAAAAACAGTAAGGAAAACATAGCTATTTACACGAAAAATAATTTGTTATCAAAAACCTATTGAAATCTAAAAAAAAGTATGATATTCTGGTCTCGTCAACAAGGAAAGACGCAGACACCAAAACAAAAGTCAGCAGCCGGCCGGAACCCCGCAAGGGGCGCTGACAAAAAGATGGCCTGTGGAAATATAACCCAAATCTGAAGGAGGATTTAACATGAAAAAGCAACTGGCCGCCATTATGGCTGCAACGATGATGATGGGCACACTGGCCGCATGCGGCGGCGGTGCCTCTACCGCAACCTCTGCCACTGACTCCACTACGACTTCTGCCGCAACGTCTGAGTCCTCTGGCGAAAAGACCAAAATCACGTTCTGGTATTCCCACTCCGGTGATGAGGCCGCTGCGTTCGAGCAGGCCATCGCTTCCTACAATGCCAGTCAGGACAAGGTCGAGGTCGAAGGCCTGAGCGTTACCGATAAGCAGAAGATTATTGTTGCGCTGTCCGGATCTGAAGCCCCCGATGTCATCGAGGTCTCCAATCAGGATATCATCAACTATGCCAACAATGGCTTGATTAAGACGCTGAACGACAAGGCCGACGCCGACGGTTACGACGTAGCGGGCACCTACTCCGCTCAGGCTCTGACCGCCAACACCCTGAACGATGACCTGTACGGCATGCCTTTGGCCGCCATGATTATCGAGATGTTCTATAACAAGGACATTCTGGCCGAAATCGGCTACGACGCACCCCCGACGACGATGGAAGAACTGTACGAGATGGCCGTTAAGGCAACCGAGCTGGACGCTGACGGTAACATCACCCGTCTGGGCTACCCGCTGTTCCCTCTGGCCAGTGCCCGTCAGGAAGGCATCTACGCCTTCGGTGGCCGCTGGTGGTCTGAGGACGGCACGACCCTGACCCCCGATGACCCCGGCATTCTGGACAGCTTGCACATGAACGTTGAGTACCGCAGCCTGTACGGCATCGACAAGGTCAACGAGTTCGTCGCCACTGCCAACACCAACCGCTACACCGAGAACGATATGTTCTTTGCCGGCAAGCAGCTGTTCCGCTTCGACGGCACTTGGCTGGACGCCATGATTAAGGCCAACAACGCTGACCTGAACTACGGCGTTGCGCTTATCCCCGGCACCGAAGCTCACCCCGAAGATCAGGGCGCTTCTCGTTACGAAACCAACTCTCTGGCTATCCCTGTTACCTGCCAGAATGAAGACGCTGCATGGGACTTCATCAAGTACTTCACCAATTCCGATGCCACCAAGCAGCTGCTGATTTCTATGGCCAACCTGCCTGTTCTGCCCACCCTGTACGATGACCCCGACATGCTGGCAGCTATGCCCAGTGCCGAAATTTTCATCGACGCCCTGAAGAAAGAGAACGGCATCCAGTACGCTACCATCGCTGACTTGTCGCAGTACACCTCCCTCATCAATGAGGAACTGGATTACGTCTACAACGGCTCCAAGACGCCGGAAGAGGCAATGGCCGAGTTGAAGACTCGTTCCGAGACCCTGAACTAATCTGATTTCTCCCAGACATTCTGAACATCCATACAGACTGTTTGCAATCGGCCCTAAAGTGGCAAATGTCACATATGCGTGCAGACGCCACAACAGCGCCGCACCATATGTGACATTTTTGATTTAAAATCTGAAAGGAGCCTGAACAATGGCACGTTCCAAAACCGGAATCCACTATTCGGCCGAAGATAACCGCAATGGTTTTCTGTTCGCCTTGCCCTGGATCATCGGCTTCATCTGCTTCAGCATCATCCCACTGGCAACGTCGTTCTATTACAGCTTTACCAGCTTCAACCCGGTCAAAGATCCTGTATGGGTTGGTCTGGACAACTATAAGTACGTTCTGAGTGACCCACTGACCTACAAGGCTCTTGGTAACACGCTGTTTATGGCGTTTGTTTCCACACCCGTCAACCTGTTTGTGGCACTGGTCTTAGCATCGTTGCTTAATAACTCTTTCCGTGGGCGCGGTGTGGCTCGTACCATCTTTTTCATGCCCAGCGTCATCCCGATGGTTGCTGCCACGATGGTCTGGATTTGGATGTTTGACCCGACCTACGGCTATATCAACCGTGTGTTGAGCTGGTTCGGTATTAACGGCCCTGCCTGGCTGGTTGACCCGAATTACACTAAATGGGCGCTGGTTCTGATGGGTACTTGGAACATCGGCACCACAATGCTGGTCTGCTTGGCCGCTTTGCAGGAAGTGCCGCACAGCTACTATGAGAGCGCGGAAATCGACGGTGCAAACGCCTTTGTTCGCTTTTTCCGCATTACGCTGCCCTGCGTGGCGCCTGTTATCGTCTATCAGGCTATTCTGAACATCATCAATGCGTTCCAATACTTCACGCAGGTCTACGTTATTATCAACGCCAGCTCCGGCGGCGGCGCCAGCGATGTCAGCGGCGGCCCGGCCAACTCGATCCTCATGTACCCACTGTACCTGTTCAACACGGCGTTCTCTTTCATGAAGATGGGTCGTGCATCCGCAATGGCGTGGATTCTGTTCGTCATCGTCGGTCTGCTGACCGTGGTGATGACGACCCTGTCCAAAAAGGTCAACGACAACGCAGGAGGAGAATAAGATGGTACACTCGAAGCATTATTATATAGGTCTGGTGAAGAAAACGCTGTTCTATGTGCTGGTCGTCGTTTTGTGCGCGATTTTCCTGTCGCCGTTTATCATCATGTTCACTACCTCAATGAAGACAAACTACGATGCTTTCCAGATTCCTGTGCAGTTGTTGCCCCGCAAATGGATTTTTACCAACTACCCCGAGGCATTGGCAAAAATTCCCTACATTAAATATATGATGAATACCATCTTCATCACGGCGCTGTCCGTGCTGGGCTCGATGTTCGCTACCCCGATGGTTGCATACTCTCTGGCGCGCATCAAGTGGGCGGGCTCTAAGGTGATTTCCTCCCTGATTATGGCCACGATGATGATTCCCTACACGGTCACAATGATTCCGCTGTACCGCATCTGGTCCAAGCTGGGTGCTACCAACACCTATCTGCCGCTGATTGTGCCCACCTTCTTCGGCACGCCGTTCTTTATCATCATCATGCGCCAGTTCTTTGCGGGTCTGCCCAACTCTCTGATGGAAGCCGCCAAGATTGATGGGGCAGGAGAGTTCCGCCGTTACTTCTCCATTGCACTGCCGCTGTCCAAACCCGCGCTGACCACCGTCGGCATCTATGCGTTCATCAACGCCTGGGGCGACTATCTGGCACCCATGATCTACATCAACAAGACCGAGAAGTATACACTTTCCTTAGGGTTGCAGGGCTTTTTGAACCAGTTCTCTGTTGACTGGACCCATCTGATGGCAGCTGCCTTCCTGTTTGTGCTGCCGGTTGTCATCTTCTTCCTGATTTTCCAGCGCAACTTTGTCGAAGGCATTGCAACCTCCGGTCTGAAGGCCTGATACCGGGCCAGAAGGAGCCATTATGGACGAAAAGATTTCCCTGAACGGTGTCTGGCAGTGGTCTGCTGCAGACAGTGACGCCGTCCACCCGGGCATCGTGCCGGGCAGTGTTCTCAGCGATATGCTGGCACTGAATCTCTGCGAGGACCCTTACTGGCGCAGGAATGAATACAAGGTCAAGCAGCTATTCTACAAGGACTACGCCTACTGGCGCAGCTTCAGTCTGACAGCCGACCAGTGTGCATCCGCCAAGACTGTGCTGGTGTTTGAAGGGCTTGACACACTGGCCACTGTCCGGTTGAATGACGAGGTCATTCTTGGCGCTGATGATATGCACCGCATATGGCGGGTGGATGTCACCGGAAAGCTGCAGACGGAAAACACACTGCGGGTCGATTTTGCGTCCCCACTGCGTTACATTGAGGCCAAGGACGCCGAGAGCGATATTTTCTATGCCTCCACCGGCTGCCAGCACGGTAATACATATCTGCGTAAGGCGCATTATATGTTTGGCTGGGACTGGGGCCCGAATCTGCCGGACGCAGGTATTTGGCGCGGCGTCAGCCTCCGCCTGACGGACACAGCAGAACTTCGTGACGTGCGCCTGCGCCAGTTCCACGAAGAAGGCAAGGTACGCATCACGGCTGACATTGCCTCTGATGTGGTGAACACCGATGCTGCGCTGGAGGCTGTCTGTACGCTGACAGTGCCCGATGGTGCAAGCGCGCGCCTGACCGTTCCGATGGAAAACGGCAAAGCCTTCGCAGAGTTTATGGTGGAAAATCCGCAGCTCTGGTGGCCCAACGGCTACGGTGCACAGCCGTTGTACACGGTTGAGATTGCACTGCAAAGCGCCGGTACAGAGGTGGACAGCTACCACTGCCGTCTGGGCCTGCGCACCGTTACGGTCTGCACCGATAAGGACGAATTCCCCGGCAGCCAGTTCGCCATTGTGGTCAATGGCCAGAAAATTTTCTCGCTGGGTGCAAACTACATCCCCGAGGATAACATCCGCGGTCGGGTCACGGCGGAACGCTCCCGCAGACTGATTGCAGACTGCGCGGCGGCAAACTTCAATATGATTCGCATTTGGGGCGGTGGCTATTACCCGGATGATGCCGTCTACGATGCCTGCGATGAGTATGGTATTCTGGTCTGGCAGGACCTGATGTTCGGCTGCAATGTCTACGATCTGGAGCCGCACTTTGAGGAAAACATCCTTGCGGAAACCACCGACAACGTCCGCCGCCTGCGCCACCATGCCTGTATGGCCCTGTGGTGCGGAAACAACGAGATGGAGTGGGGCTGGGCCAGCTGGGCGCGTCTGGAAGGACACCGTCCCAAGTACAAGGCCGACTATATCAAAATGTTTGAACTGCTGCTGCCACGCTGTGTACATGCCGCCGATGACCAGACCTACTACTGGCTGTCCAGCCCCTCGTCGGGCGGGTCGTTTGATGACCCCAACGATTGGGAGCGCGGCGACAAGCACTACTGGGATGTCTGGCATTCCGGCAAGCCCTTCACCGAGTACCGCAACTACAAGTTCCGTTTCTGCTCTGAGTACGGTTTCCAGTCCTTCCCGACGCAGAAAACGCTGGACACCTTCTCTCTGCCTGAGGATCAGAACATCTTTAGTGAGGTCATGGAGTCCCACCAGAAGAACGGCATGGCCAACACCAAGATCTTCACCTATGTATCCGATTACTACCTGTATCCAAAAAACATGCGGTGCATCGCTTATATTTCGCAGATTTTGCAGCTGAAAGCCATCCAGTACGGTGTCGAACACTGGCGGCGCAACTATGGCCGCTGCATGGGTTCGCTGTACTGGCAGCTCAACGATTGCTGGCCGGTCGCCAGTTGGGCCAGCATCGACTGTGACGGCCGTTGGAAAGCCCTGCACTACGGTGCCAAGCGGTTTTACAGCCGCTTTATGGCCACGGCCTGCGAGAAAGAAGAGCTAAGCCCCGAAATTGACTACTACATCCATAACGAGGGCTTTGCCCCGCGCAAGGCTGAATTGACCGTGCGGCTGTTCCGCAGCGACTTCACTACCGTATGGGAGAAGACTGTGCCTGTGGAAATCGACCCATTCAAGGTCGAGAACGTCCTGCACTGCGATTTTTCTGAATTCTTGGCCGACGACGAGGCTCGCCACAGCACTGCGGCGGCGTATGAGCTGCGCGAGAACGGTGAAATCGTCAGCCGCGGCACAACGCTGTTCGTCAAGCCGAAGCACTTCCACTTTGCGAAGCCGAGCTACACCGCCGCTGCCACCGAGGACGCCGAGAAATACACGCTGCACATCACAGCAGATACTTTCGCCAGCTATGTGGAGCTGACCTTTGCCGATGTGGACTGCGTGCTGAGCGACAACTATTTTGATATTACCACCCCCGCAGGTGTGACCGTCACGATAGACAAATCCCAGCTGCCCAGCCACCCAACGGCGAAGGAACTGGAAAAGCAGCTGCACATTCTGAGTGTGGCAGATACCTATTAAATGAGCAAAACGGAAAGGAGACTTCATATGGACAAAGAACTTCTGCACCAGTTGGAGACACCCTGCGTTGTGCTGGATACCCGCATGGCGGAGGAAAACATCAAAAAAATGCAGGCTGCGTGCGATGCCTGCGGCGTCAAGCTGCGCCCGCATATCAAAACCCATAAAATGCCGCTGTTTGCCAAAATGCAGCTGGCAGCCGGAGCCGACGGCGTGACCTGTGCCAAGGTTGGCGAGGCCGAGGTCATGGCTGACGGCGGTGTGGACGATATCTTCATCGCCTACCCGATGGTCGGTGACTTCCGTGTGCGCCGCGTCATTGCGCTGGCCAAGCGCCTGCGCCGCCTTATCTTAGGCGTTGACAGTCTGGAAATCGCCAAGCCGCTAAGCGCCGCCGCCGTCGAGGCTGGCGTCACGTTGGAAGTCCGGTTGGAGGTTGACACAGGTGCCAAGCGCACGGGTGTGGAGCGCGACAAGGCAGCCGCACTGGCCGTGGCCATCCACAACCTGCCCAACCTGAATTTGACGGGCCTCTACACCTTCAAGAGCTTGGTCTACCACGACGCGCCGACGCTGGATAAGTGCGAGGCCGCCGCCGAAGAGGGCGAGCTGATGCAGCAAATTGCCGAGAGCATCCGCGCCGCGGGTGTGCCCATCACCGATATCAGCGCGGGTTCCACCCCCACGGGCATCGAGGTTGCCAAGACCGGAAAAGTCACCGAGGTTCGCCCCGGCACCTACATTTTCAACGACTTTATGCTGACGAAAGAGGGCGCGGCCACGCTGGACGAAATCGCCGTGCGCGTCTATGCCACTGTCGTCAGCACCCCTAGCAAGGAATACGCCGTGCTGGACGGCGGCACGAAGACCTTCTACATGGACATCGTGCCTGAGACGCCGCCCTACTATTACCCGGGTTACGCCGTGGTGGCGGGCAACGACGATTTGCAGCTGCTGCGCATGAACGAGGAACACGGCATCCTGACCAGCAAGAAGGGCGATACCGGCCTGCATGTGGGTGATATCGTCGAGCTGATTCCTATCCACGTCTGCACCACCATCAACCAGCAGAACGAGGTCTACCTCTACGATGGGGAGACCCTGCGTAAGGAAAAGGTCGCGGCGAGGGGGATGCTGGTATGAGAACGCTCATCCAAAAAGGCACGGTTTACGATGGCACCGGCTCGGAGGGATTTGCCGCCGATGTGTTGGTGCAGGATGACAAGATTGAAGCCGTCGACCCGCATATTGACGCCGAGGTTGATACAGTCATCGACGCGGCGGGATTGACGGTGGCGCCGGGCTTTATCGATACCCACCGCCACTGCGACACTGCGGCGCTCGTCGACCCGGACTTTGGCCGCATCGAGACCGCTCAGGGTCTGACGACCATCATCGGCGGCAACTGCGGGCTGGCCCCGCTGCCTGTCCGCCCCGAGACGGCCCGGCAGATATCCGATTATATCGAGCCATGCCTTGGCCCCACGCCGGACACTATGCAGATGGCGCATTTTTCCGAATATCTGGATGCGCTGGACAAGACCGACAAGCCGCTGAACATCGGCAGCTACGTGGGCATCGGCACACTGCGGGCCTGCGTTAAGGGATATGGCCGTGCACCGTTCACCCTGGCGGAGCTGGACTGGGCCAGAGGATATATCAGCGAGGCCATGCAGGCCGGTGCTGTAGGCTTGACCACCGGCATTATGTACCAGCCGGAATGCTACTCCTCCCGCAAGGAATTTGTTTCACTCGTCAGCGCGGCGGCCCCCTATGGCCGTGTGCTGGCCACCCACATCCGCGGCGAGGGGAATAACCTTGTGCCCAGTGTGGCCGAGGTTATTGAAATTGCCAAGGAAGCGGGTGTGCCGCTGAACATCAGCCACTTCAAGGTAACCGGCGTCAAAAACTGGGGCAAAAACATACTGGAAGCCATCGACCTGATTGAGAAGGCCCGCGCCGCGGGACAGGATGTGACAGCGGACTTCTACCCCTATGACGGCGGCTCGACCACACTGGTAAGCCTGCTGCCGCCCACCCTGATGAAGGACACAATGGCGGAAACGCTGGCTGCATTGTCCACAGCACAGGGGCGCGCCGATGCACGCCGTGAGATTTATGTCGACCATCCGGGCTGGGACAATATGGTTACCGCTATCGGCTGGGAGCGTATTGTTATCAGCAGCGTGACAAAGCCGGAAAACCGCCGCTTCTCCAATATGAATTTTGCCGCTGCGGCCAAGCTGGCCGGGTATGAGGAGCCGACAGACTTTATGTGTGAGCTTCTCTGTGATGAGGACGGTAAGGTCGGCATTATCCTGCTGAGCATGGACCCCAAGGATGTGGATACCATTGCTCGTCTGCCGTGGTCGATGATTATTTCTGACTCACTCTATGGTATCAGCGATTGCCCTCACCCGCGTTTGTACGGCAGCTTTCCCAAGGTGCTGAGGGACTTTGTGCGGGAACGCAGTGTGCTGACGCTGCCTCAGGCCATCCATAAGATGACCGCTATGCCCGCCGCCCGGCTGGGGCTTAACGACCGCGGCGTGATTGAAGTGGGCCGCAAGGCTGATATTGCAGTGTTTGATCCTGCGGTCATCACCGACCATGCAACCTATGATGACCCGAAGCAGCTTTGTACCGGGCTGCACGCTACCCTCATCAATGGCAAAGTTGCCATCGAAAAAGATTCTCTGTGCCGCAGGGACTGCGGCGTTACCATCCGTAAATAATCACTGTGTGAAAAGGAGATAGTTACTATGAATGATGTCTATGCAAAGCTGAAGGAACTCGGCCTAGAACTGCCAGTTGTCCCTCCCAAAGGCGGCGTATATTCCTCTGCCAAGCGGTTTGGCGGCAACCTGATTTACATTTCCGGCTGTGGCCCTGTCATTGATGCGCCCGTCACCGGTCGCGTCGGCCAGACCATGACCAAGGAGGAAGCACAGGTTCAGTCCCGCAACTCGATGCTGAATGTTCTGGCTGTGCTGGAAAAGGAAATCGGTGACCTGAACAAGGTCAAGCAAGTTGTAAAGATTCTGGTCTTTGTCAACAGTGCTGATGATTTCTATGAGCAGCCTTTTGTGGCCAACGGCGGCTCCCAGCTGCTGGTAGACCTCTTTGGTGAGGGGGCCGGTGCCCCGACCCGTTCGGCTGTCGGTATGAACGTTCTGCCTGGCAATATTCCGGTCGAGACGGAAGCTATTTTTGAAGTTGAGTAATCCGCAATAAAACAGAAGGCGCACGTTCCCTGAGGATGTGCGCCTTTTTTGCAAAGAGGGTATGACCATGGCACCTGTTTATCTCGATACCACACGCCCCGACGCCGAGCGCGTGCAGGATCTTGTGGAACGCATGACACTGGACGAAAAGCTCTCGCAAATCTGCTTTGCGACCCCGGCTATCCCGCGGCTGGGTATCCCCGCCTACAATTGGTGGAACGAAGCCCTGCACGGCGTGGCTCGCGCGGGTGCGGCCACGGTCTTCCCCCAGTCGATTGCATTGGCCGCAACGTTTGACACCGACCTAGTGCAGAAAATTGGCGATATTACGTCCACCGAGGGCCGCGCCAAGTACAACGCCGCCCGGAAAGAGGATGACCGCGGCTTGTACAAGGGGCTGACATTCTGGGCACCCAACATCAATATTTTCCGCGACCCGCGCTGGGGCCGCGGCCACGAAACCTACGGCGAGGATCCCTACCTGACGGGCAGCATGGGCACGGCCTATATAAAAGGCATTCAGGGCGACGGCAAGCGGCTGAAGGCCGCAGCCTGTGTCAAGCATTTTGCGGCTCACTCCGGCCCGGAGCAGGGGAGACATTCTTTTAACGCGCAGGTCAGCGAGCAGGATTTGGCAGAAACCTACTTCCCGGCGTTCCGCCGCTGCGTGCAGGAAGCCCGCGTCGAGGGCGTCATGGGCGGGTATAACTGCGTGAACGGTGAACCCGCCTGCGGCAGCCATGCGCTTATCAGTGACCTGCTGCGCGAGGAATGGGGTTTTGACGGATACTTTGTCTCGGACTGTGGCGCGGTGAAAGACTTCCACAAGGGGCATAAGGTCACCAACACGGTTGAGGAAAGCGCTGCTCTGGCGCTGACCAGCGGCTGCGACCTGAACTGCGGGCAGGTCTATCCCCATATGCGCCAGACTTTGGCAATGGGCCTTGTCACCGAGGAGGACGTAGATGCCGCGGTTGCGCACCTGATGATGACCCGGATGCGGCTGGGAATGTTTGACAAGGATTGCCCATTTGATGCCATACCCTATGAGGAAAATGATACGCCCGCCCACCATACGGTGGCCCTGATTGCAGCAGAGGAAAGTATGGTGCTGCTGAAAAACGACGGCCTGCTGCCGCTGGACGCAAAGGCCTGCAAGACGATTGCCGTCATCGGCCCCAACGCTGACACGGTGGAAATTTTGAAAGGCAACTACAACGGCACGGCCACTGAGCATTACACGCTGCTGGATGGAATCCGCGCTGTGGCAAAACAAGGAAACCCGGATGTGCGGCTCATGGTGTCCGAGGGCTGCCACCTCTGGCGGGAAAACGTCGAAGCACTGGCCGAGCCAGATGACCGCCGCAGTGAAGCCGTGGCAATGGCTCGCCGTGCCGATGTGGTCATTCTCTGCATCGGCCTGAATGGAACGCTGGAGGGCGAGGAGGGCGACGCCAACAACAGCTACGCGGGTGCGGACAAAGCTGACCTGCTGCTGCCGCTGCCCCAGCGCCGCCTGATTCAGGAGGTCGCCGCCGTGGGCAAGCCCATCGTGCTGGTTAACGCCACGGGCAGCGCAATGGCTCTGGGCACCGAAGCCGACCTGTGCAATGCTGTACTCCAGACGTGGTATCCCGGCCAAATGGGCGGCTTGGCAGTGGGGCGGGCGATTTTCGGTCAGGTCAACCCAAGCGGCAAGCTGCCGGTCACGTTTTACCGCACTACCGAGGAATTGCCGCCCTTCACCGACTATGCTATGCAGGGGCGCACCTATCGGTTTATGGAGCATGAGCCGCTCTACCCGTTCGGGTACGGGCTGTCCTATTCAACGTTCGCCTACACGGATTTGACTGCCGAAACTACACCGGACGGCGGCTGTACCCTGCGCGCGGTGGTAACAAATATGAGCCGCCGTGCGGGCACTGATGTGGCGCAGGTCTATGTGCGGCTTATCGGTGCGGCGGGTCGCGTGCCCAACCGCAGCCTGACCGCCTTCCGCCGCGTGACGCTGGAGCAGGGACAAATCGAAGAAGTGACGTTCACCTTGCCGAAAACAGCCTTTGCCGAGTACGACGCATTAGGACGTGAAGTCTACACCGCCGCCGAAGCGGAGCTTTCGCTGGGCGGCGGTCAACCAGATGCACGCACCGTCACCCTGACAGGAGCGGCAATACCCACAGTAACCATAAAATTGGGAGGTTTACAATGACGGCTGATTGGTTTGAAGCGTTGAAGCAGGAGGCAGAGCGTCTGGCCGTGCAGATGCCCGCGAAATTGCAGGAGAGCTTCACAAAATGCTACCTGAACACCGCCGAGACCACGGTGCAGACCCTGCCGGACGGCAGCACGTTTATCATCACGGGCGATATCCCGGCCATGTGGCTGCGGGATTCCGCCGCGCAGGTGCACCACTACCTGCCTATGGCCGCCCGCAGCGATGTCGTGTACAAATTTGTCAGCTCGGTGCTAGCAAAGCAGTTCTTCTACATCGCTATGGATCCCTACGGCAACGCGTTCAACGCGGGACCGACGGGTGCACACTATGCCCCCGACCGCAGCGGCCAGACCGACTGGCAGTGGGAGCGCAAGTATGAAGTGGATTCCCTCTGTTTCCCTGTGGGTCTGGCGTGGCAGCTCTGGAAGGAGACCGGCCGCACCGAACATCTGACTGACGCGGTACACCGGGGCGCGGCCGGTATTGTGAAGATTTGGCGTCTTGAGCAGCACCATGAGGAGCAGTCAGGCTATCGGTTTGAGCGCGATGCCACCCGCCCGACAGAGACGCTGGCTCGTGGGGGTCTGGGAACACCTGTAGCTTACACCGGTATGACATGGAGTGGCTTCCGCTGCAGCGATGACGCCTGTACCTATGGCTATAATATTCCAGCCAATATGTATGCTGCCGTGGTGCTGGATTATATGGTCGAGATTGCGGATAAAGTCTGGCAGGATGAAACGCTGTGTGCCGGGGCTGCCGCCTTGGGCAGGGACATCCGTGCCGGTATCGAGAAATACGGCACGGTGGAGGATACAGAGTTTGGTAAAATGTATGCTTATGAGGTCGATGGTCTTGGAAATCAGTTGCTGATGGATGATGCGGGTGTACCGGGGCTGCTGAGTGCGCCGTACTACGGCTATTGTGATAAGAATGACCCCGTTTACCGCATCACCCGGCGTTTTGCACTCTCGTCCCGCAACCCGTTTTTCTTTGCAGGCAAGGCGTTGTCCGGGCTTGGCAGCCCCCACACAAAACCGGACTTTGTCTGGCCGATGAGCATTATTATGCAGGGTTTCACCGTTCAGCCGGAGGAAAATCTGTACGCCTTTATTGAAATGATAGCCCACGCCGATGATGGCACCGGCTATGTCCATGAAAGCGTTCATAAGGAAGAGCCCTCCCGCTATACCCGTCCCTGGTTTGCCTGGGTGAACTCGCTGTACAGTGAACTGCTGATAAAAACCTTTGTAAAGTGATTTCGAACGAAATGATTCTATAAGGCAAAACGATTTTGCGTATTTTAACTATAAGGAAGAACGGTAAGGAGGCGCTCTATGTACTATCTGGGCATTGATTTGGGCGGTACCAACATCAAGGCTGCCCTTGTGACGGAAAGCGGCGAGATTGTTAAGGAGGCAAGTATCCCTACGAACCTGCCGCGCACGGGGGAAGAAGTTTGTGATGACATTGTCGCTCTGTGCGGTCAGCTTGCGCAAGGGGAGCAGGTGGCCAGCATTGGTATCGGCTGCCCCGGCACGGTAGACCACGGTGTGGTGCTGTACTCCAATAATCTGGATTGGCATGATTTTGCCATGGCCGATTATCTGAAAGCAAAAACTGGTATGCAGGTGTATATCGGAAACGATGCCAATGTGGCCGCGTTGGGCGAAGCGCTGGCAGGCTGCGCTAAGGGCGCGGAGAGTGCTGTGATTGTCACGCTCGGCACGGGTGTTGGCGGTGGCGTGGTGCTGGGAGGCAGACTGCTGACCGGCTACACCGGCGCAGCGGCAGAACCCGGCCACATGGTGATTCTGGACACACCAGATGCCCCTCTGTGCACCTGCGGGCGGCGTGGCTGCTTTGAGAGCTTTGCCAGTGCCACGGCCTTGATTCGCATGACAAAAGAGGCCCGCGCAGTCCACCCGGAAAGTTTGCTGAACACGCTGGCTCTCACAGAGAATGCTGTGACAGGCCGCACCGCGTTTGACGCTGCGACCAAGGGTGACGCCGCCGCGCAGGAGGTCATAGACCGGTATACACGGTATCTCGCAGTCGGTGTGGCAAATCTGATCAACATCTTTTTCCCGGAGGTCATCGGGCTTTCGGGCGGTGTAGCCAATCAAGGCGAAACCCTGCTGGCTCCGCTGCGCGCTGATGTAGAGCCGATGGTGTTCGGCAACGCTTTTGCCAAAAAACACACCCGTATCACTACCTGCACCCTTGGTTACCGTGCCGGGGTAATCGGCGCGGCGCTGCTGGCAAAACAAGAGGAATAAATCATGGCAGAAATCAAGCTGAAGGTAATCAGCGCATCGGGCGATACGCTGGCTGTCAGCCGCGCCGGGAGAGCGTACCCCCTTGTGCATACCGCCCCGTGTGCGAACGGTGACTGGATTGCACTGGAATGTGATGAGCGGGGCCTATTCTGTGCGGTGCAGTTGGTGGACACAATGCCCCCGCGGCTGATCTACATCAAGGAGTGCGGCATGGATTTTCTGGTTCCGCCCGCCGATAACCACATTAACTACAATCCGTGCAGCTTTACCGCCAGCAGCCATCTGCTGCGCGCATCTTGCCACGCCGGAGGAGGTTGCCGCGCGGCGTAATCTGGCGTTCAATCCCTATGACTGCCACGGCAGCCACGGCTTTTACCCGCAGGCTTCTGCCAACATGGAAACCTGCGGAGAGGCCGTGTTTGCCGCCCGCAACGCGGTGGAAGACATTTACGAGAATGACGCCCACGGCAGCTGGCCTTACCAGAACTGGGGCATCAACCGCGATCCGAATGCCGCGCTGACGATTGATTTTGGCCGCGCGGTTACGGTGGATGAAATCCGCCTGACCCTGCAGACGGATTTCCCGCATGACAGCTGGTGGACGCAGGCCACAGTAGCGTTTGATGACGGAAACCGAGAGGTGCTAACCCTCACCAAAATCGCCGCGTTGCAGGCTTTTGTAATTACTCCATGCACGGTGCAGGGATTGAAGCTGTTTGAGCTAAAAAAAGCCGACAGTGCCTCGCCGTTCCCCGCTTTGACGCAGATTGAGGTGTATGGAACGGAAACTACACTTGGTACAGCACCCTGATGCAGAGTAGTACCGCCGCTGGAAAGCCTACTGCACCGCCAACGGCTTGACGCCTTGCAGCTTGTACGAGCTGCGCCACACGTTTGTGTCGGTTGTCAAGACGCTGCCCGCTGGGGAGGTCAAAGACCTTGTGGGCCACAGCGAGGACATGGACACTTTCGGCGTGTACGCGCACACTCTCGCCGGTGATGCAGAAAACACCGCGCGGGCCGTCAACGGCGTGTTCCTGCGCGTGCTGAAAAACGCCTGAATCGTACCGCATTTTTTACCGCACTTTTGATTTTTACAGCGCCCCGCATCACTCGCCCGCAAGAGCAAAACAACGCGCGGACGCTGTTATTTTATGCGTGCACGGATACAGTTTTCTTGCAAGTCAACGGTTTTGGACGGTTCAAGTCCTGTCTCAGCAACCAACAAAAGCTCGTTGAAACGACAAGTTTCAACGAGCTTTTGTCTACATTATGGCAAAAGTGGTAACTTTTTGGTCACTTTGACCCCAAAACGGAAAAATAACTGCGCCCGGACGATTGAACTTTTCAACCGCCCGGGCGCTTTTTGTGGATAAATTTTGCGGAATTGGCAGGTAAATATAGGAGCGGTCAGCGTAGTCAGCTCGCCTTGACGAGTACCAACACGCTGTTGTTTGGCACAACGATCTGTTCCTGTTTGGTAGGAATGGGCGGGTTCTTGTACTGGCGCAGGACTTTTTGGATTTGCTGCTTGACCTCGAGCAGGGCGGCGTCCAGCGTGGGGGCTTGTGCGGTGACTTTGGGGAAGTCAGGAACATGGGCGGTGCAGCCGTCTGCCGAGAGTGTACAAAGCACAGGATAAGGCTGGGGCTAGTCCGCACATTTTTTGAAAGCGGTATGGCGCAATGCTAGTGCAAAAATGACCGTAACAATAGTCTTTGCGTCCCGCTATCTCACCCTATACAATTTACCTGCATTCCGTGTGATGTACGGAAAAAACTTTGGCTTACGGATGCAGATCAATGCTGTTATTTCTGAAATAGTACACTGCGCCGACAAGCCCGGCGTCGTTCTGGAGGGCGGCGGCCTTCAGCTCCAACCCCTCGGCGAAGGCGGGCATGATGCTTTTGCGCACCTGCGCGGCCAGCGGGTCGA
>ERZ831773.211-NODE-211-length-82044-cov-14.787691_pt1 | contig 82044 bp, 71 predicted proteins | sample MGYA00519696_ERZ831773 | MGnify/ENA primary metagenome ERZ831773 (study PRJEB31850, sample SAMEA3708720) | human gut metagenome | biome: human gut; feature: human-associated habitat; material: faeces | place: China | collected 2014 ...
GCACCCGTTTGGCGGGCTCCGATTATCCCATGGACACAAAATTTCTGACGCTCTCTGCTCACCATGACCGGGATATCAATGTCTCCCTGAACATCAAGCAGGAAGGCATCCGGATGTTGAAGGCGGTTGGGCTGACCGTCTTGCGCTCGTAACGTCACGAGCCAAAGCCTGTGGAGATGCGTAAGACCGAAGCTATGGCTGAGGCAACGTCGAAGAAGCAGGAAGCCTCGCCCGATTTGGTTTCAAATCGGACGGGGAGCAGTCACGCCGCCCTTCCGTTTGGAGGGGCGACCGTTAACTTTGTGAAGTGTTCGATTTCGAAAAAGAGCATTGGCGGATCTCCTACTTTGCATCGGCGAAAGCCGAGATGCTCATAAAAGCCAATTTCTTTTTCGCCCTTAGGTTGAACGACTAACGCCCAACAACCGGACATCCTGGAAACGCCCTGCGTTATCTTCAAGGCCTCGACTAACAATGCTCCGCCGAGCCCTTGCCCCTGATAGCGTTTATCGACCGCTAGTCTTCCAAGCAGACAGCACGGCAACGGGTTTGGCTTATTCTGACGAAAACCCGCTGACAAGCGATCATGATCAAGAACAGCATTGCTAATGCAAAAATACCCTGCAATGCTTCCCCCCTCATCAAAGGCCACGTAGGTTCGACTACTGCCATACTTTTCGTTATGAACAGAGCGCGTCCGCAACCACTGGTTCAATACCGGGACGTCGCAATCAAAGCGATCTAGAGCATCATGTGGAATGTCCGGGTCAAGAGGCAGTGGCTTGGAAAAAGAATAAACGGTCATTTCCAACGCTCATAGGTCATGAGATGGCGACGACGTGCAAGAACTTCTTCACCAGGCGGCGTTGCCATTTCATCTAACAAGGCCTGAAATTCCGTATTGCTTAACGTAATCCTTTCCGGCTCATCCAAGACTTTCCTGAAAAGAGGCTGCAGAGCTTCGCGAATAATTTGGGTTTTGGTGCGCCGCTCTCTGTCTGAGAGAAGATTGAGAATGGCGACCTCCTCTTCCGGCAGACGCAGACTGATGGTTTGAGCACTCATATGGTGTCCTCCTCTAATCTATGGAGATACGATAACCCAAATCGTATTGCATTGCAATACAAGAGCGCCTCTTCATGCCTGCCTTTCCTTTTCCTGTTCTCCAACTTGAGGGGCGGTGTCGCTTGAGCGGTGTTGATAATCGTTGTTTACGCATGAGACCATAGAAGTCAATCTTCGGGGACGAAGTCGATGACGCGCATTTCAGTGCCGCCCGTGGCAGCGAGATGAAAGCCCCCGCAGACGGGGCAGGGATCGCCATATTTGGTAAGCGGGACGGTTTTGGCGCAGTCGAGGCACCAGGCCTCTCCCCGCGGCCGTTCAATCACGAGCCTTGAGCCCTCGGCGGGCCCTCCGCGAGTGACGGAGACCCAGGCGAATTCAAGGGACGAGATGTCAACCCCTGCGAGTTCGCCCACCTCGATTCGAACCTCCTTCACGCGTGTGACGCCGCTCCGGCCTGCCGTGCGCTCGACAATCTCGATGATGCCTTCGGCAATGCTCATTTCATGCATGTATCACTCCTTCCTGCAGCCCGAAGCCTGATGTCAAGCGGCACGCAGGCGTCAAGCCCGAAGAGCGCCAGACGGATGATGTTTCTGAGAGTCTCCTCGTCGACGCCCGCACCGGAGCGCTTCAGGTGCCTCACGGCGCTTTCAAGCGCCTGCTGGCCGGGACCCTCGGGAGCGAACTGCCACTCGGTGGGGGAAACCACGGCATGGAAGTGCTCGAGTCCGGACCTCGACTGCCTGAAGCCCGAGGCGTGTGTGAGAAGACCTCGGGCGGTCGTCGCGCAGGCAATCGCCCCGCAGGTGTCGGGAAGCCGCATCGTGTAGACCTCGGGAAGGGCAGGCAGATTCTCGTGCTCCCTGTGTGCGAGCTGTGCCCAGAAGGCAGCCGTGTCAAGAAGGCGTGCCGCCAGAAGCGTGCCGGCGGACTGACCCGCCGTGGCGCAGAGGGCTTCGACAAGAGGGTGTCCCGCCTCCCTCACGAGTGCTCCCGTAAACGAGGGCCTGCGGCGGTAAACGGGCTCGGCCTCGAAGTCGGCTTCATTCCTGAGCCTGTGGTACATCTCGTCGGCAAAATCCGGAAAGTCGAGCTCATGGGGTTGCGGTACAGGCGGGCAGTCCAGCGCACCGAAGGCTGCGGGCAGGGCATGGTAGCGGTAGGCGAGCGCCGAGGCGACGGTCGAGGCATTCGTCCCGTACCAGGCGGCGTACTGCACGGGCTCGGTCATCTCCAGAAAGGCTTCGGGAGAAATGCCGAAGACCAGTGATGCCAGAAGGCCCTCACAGTCGGCCGTCAGTCTGTCGATGAGGCGGTGTGCCTCAAGGAGGGCGTCTTCATCGACCTGCCCCGTGACGAGGTTGAACCCCTGCAGCGTCCTGATGACGCCCGAGAAGCTCGCCCGGGCCTTTGCATAGGCGGCAAGCGAATCGGCTTGAACAGGGACGCAGACGAGCTTCGAGGCGTCAAGCGCGAGCACGCGGATGTTTTCCAGAAGCGCCTCAAGCATCAGCGCGCGCTCGGCGAGACAGCCGTCGACCGTGCGGCGCTCGTCCTCCGCAAGACCTGCGGCCGCGCGTTCGGCGGCGTCAAGCGTGACGAGATGCGCGCAGGGGCATAGGCTGAAGACGAGCGGCACCACCTCACGGCAGCTCCCCAGGCTTCGGGCAAGCCTGTCCATGAGATTGAGCGTGCGTTCGTTGAGAAGCGATGCGCGTCTCACGCGAAGGTCCCCGGGACGGGACTCCGGCGCGAGCAGCAGATCGACAGTGATGACACCGGCATCGATCATTTGTCCGCTCCCTTCGCCATGCGGGTGAAGAACCCGCGGCGCGTGACCTGAACGGACCCGCCGTCTGCGCCGCCCTGCGGCACGGCCCTGATCGGAATGACCTTCCTGCCCGCGACGGGCGGCGTGAGTGGAGGAATGGGCGTGCCTTCCTCCTCGGTGTCGTAATTCGTCCCGAACTTTTCGTCTTCGGGCACGGTGAGAATGGTCCTGAGGGCGATCTCGGCCACGGCCTCGGCCGCCGCCTGGTCCTCGAACTCCGTAACGGGACTCACGAGCGAGAGCATCAGATAGTCGCCGAGCAGGTCGTCCCTGCAGCCGAGGAACGGAAAGTCACCTGCGGGCAGCTCGAGCGTGCGGACTTCGCCCGCGGGCACGTCGACCCAGCTCTCGCGACACCCGCAGGCATAGACCACGATGACCGCCCACGGCGTCGTCACCGTGCCGATCCAGTCGTTGCCCCATCGGCGGAAGTTGTCCGCCTTCACACGAATGCGCGGATTGAGGATGGGAAGCCCCTTCATGCGGGTCTCGGCAATGCGCCCGAACCCCGACTCGAAGTGGGGCGCGGGCGAATTCGCAAAGACGCGCAGACGGCTCATCTGCGTCGGCATTGTCCTGCGCACGGTCTTGCGTTCGACTTCATGCGCGGCCTGAGTCACCTTCGTCTCTTCCACGTCCCTCTCCCGTTTTTTCTGTTCGCCCGTCGTCCGCTCTCTGATGTGGGAGGCGCAGGCGTTGTTTATAGACTGGAGTATAGGAAAGGGCGCACGCTTCATGCATCCCCCAAGAGTTGATCAGGGCCTAGTCCAAAGTATCTAGAAGGGCCCATTGCCAAAAAGGCAGGACATCCTTCTGAACGCGAGGCGCTCAGGCCTTGAGAAGCTCAAGGAGCTCCTCAACGTGGGTCTTCGCCTTGACGCCGTAGAGCGCATGAAGGATCCTGCCTTCGGGCGAGATCACGAACGTGGAGCGTTCGATGCCGCGGCAGAGCCTGCCGTACATCATCTTCTCCTTCATGACGCCGTAGGCCGTGCAGACGACTTCCTCCTTGTCGGCGAGAAGCGGGAAGTTGAGGTTCTGGCGGTCGCGAAAGCCGCAGTGGCTCTTCACGCTGTCGCGTGAGACGCCGGCAACGGCGTAGCCGAGGGCCTCAAAGTCGGCCAGATGGTCGCGAAAGCCCTGGGCCTCGAGCGTGCAGCCCGCGGTATTGTCCTTCGGATAGAAGTAGAGCACGAGGCCGCGACCGGCGAAGGACTCGAGCGTGACGGGCTCGCCGTCAAGTCCGGGCGCCGAGAAGGCGGGCGCTGCGTCGCCCGCCTTGAGCTGAATGCGTTCTGACATAATTGTCTCCAAACAGGAATGCGATCCGGTCAAGATAGCACGGTTTGACGGCAATGTGCGCGCTTTCGCTGCAGAACGGAAATTCCCAAACCATCGCGATTCATCTTGATGCCGTCACTTCATCATGACAACGCCTGCGGGGTGGATTGCAAGGAAATACAGGCCACAAAGTCCCCGTTCGGGGAAACGCCGCGAATGCGCTAGAATATGTCGACCCCCACTCAGCATGGACCATGACAATGGCACGACTTGAATTTGCCTCCGACTATATGGAGGGCTGCATTCCGGAGATTCTCACAAGGCTCACGGAAACGAATCTTGAAAAATCGTCCGGCTACGGCTCGGACGAGCATACGGCAAGGGCCGCGGAGCTCATCCGCGAAGCCTGCGACGCTCCCGACGCTGAAGTTCATCTTCTCGCCGGCGGGACCCAGACGAACCGCACGGTGATCGGCGCGATGCTCAAGCCCTGGGAGGGCGTGATCGCCGCCCAGACCGGTCACATTTCCGTTCACGAGGCGGGCGCCATCGAAAGTCTGGGCCACAAGGTGTTCGAACTTCCTCAGCGCGACGGCAAGCTTCGTGCGCGCGACGTCGAGGCCGCCTTCCACAAGTACATCGTCGACGGCAACCGCGACCACATGCCCGCGCCCGCGCTGGTCTACATCTCGCACCCGACCGAAACGGGCACACTCTACACGCGCGCCGAGCTCGAGGCCGTGACGGGCGTCGCGCACCGCTACGGCGCTCGCGTCTTCCTTGACGGCGCTCGTCTTGCCTATGGTCTCGGCGCCACCAAGACCGACCTGACGCTCGCCGACATCGCCCGCACCTGCGACGCCTTCTACATCGGCGGCACGAAGTGCGGCGCGCTCTTCGGCGAAGCCGTGGTCTTCCCGACGCCCAACATCTGCCCGCGCTTCTTCACCTGGATGAAGCAGCAGGGCGCGCTCCTCGCCAAGGGCCGCATCACCGGCCTGCAGTTCGAGACCCTCATGGAGGAGAACCGCTACGTCGAGTACGGCGCCAAGGCCGTCCGCCTCGCCGAAAAGCTCCGCGAGGGCCTGAAGGAAAAGGGCTATCAGCTCCTCTTCAACTCCACGACGAACCAGACCTTCGTCAAGCTCTCCGACGACAAGTACCAGACCCTCTCCGAAAAGGTCGGCCTGAGCTTCTGGGAAAAGCCCGACGACAACCACACGATCGTGCGCCTTGCCACCAGCTGGGCCACGACCGAAGAGGACGTCGACGCGCTCCTCGCCCTGCTCTAAGGTCACGACGCCTCCTTCCCGAACGCCCGCAGGCCCAGCGCCCGCGGGCGTTTTACTGTCTCCCGATCCATGCGGCTTATACATGGATCAGCATGAAAATGAATCATTGGACATGGATCCGACCGGGGCTTACACTTCCTGCAAAGGCGGGCGGCCGTCCTCCGAGTGAGGAAGGGGCGGGTACCGCGTCCGCTTCCGACATGGACAATGACAGGAGCAATGCTCATGACCGTCAGACAGACAGCAGGCCGGGACCAGCTCGGCGACTTTGCGCCCGCATTTGCGCGCATCAACGACGACGTTCTTTTCGGAGAGGTCTGGTCGAGGACCGAGACGCTCGGTCTTCGGGACCGCTCGATCGTGACCGTCGTCTCACTCGTTTCTCAAGGCCTTGTCGACGCCTCGCTCGAATACCACCTGAGGTGTGCGAAGACGAACGGCGTCACGCGAACCGAAATCGCCGAGATCCTCACCCAGACGGGCTTCTACGCAGGCTGGCCCAAGGCCTGGGCCGCGTTCCGCATGGCGAAGAACGTCTGGAACGAAGAAGGCTGCGATCAGGCTCACGCCGACGGCATGGCCCGCCATCAGGCCTCGATGATCTTCCCGATCGGGAGTCCCAACACGGGCTTTGCAAAGTACTTCAGCGGCCGCAGCTGGCTCGCGCCGCTGGCGACCACGCTCGCCGCAGGCGTCTGGAACGTCACGTTCGAGCCCGCCTGCCGCAACAACTGGCACGTCCACACGGCCGAATCGGGCGGCGGCCAGATCCTCGTCTGCGTGGCGGGCCGCGGCTGGTACCATGAAGACGGAAAGAACGCGCAGCCGCTCCATCCTGGCGACGTCGTCTCCATTCCCGCAGGCGTCAAGCACTGGCACGGCGCCGCAAGGAACAGCTGGTTCTCGCACCTCGCCATCGAGGTGCCCGGCGTCGGCACGGGCAACGAATGGCTCGAGCCCGTCGACGCGGCCGAGTACGACGCGCTTGCGTGACTTTCCCGATGAGGCCAGCGCCCGCACGCGGGTCCGTGCGGGATAATGCAGGGGAGGCGCTTTTCGAAACGCCTCCCGTCTGCACTCACGCCACCTTCCATTTCGGGCCCGATCCATGGACATCCGCCGCTTGAAGACATTTCTCGCCGTCTGCGAAACAGGCAGCCTCTCCCGCGCCGCCGAGCGCCTGCACATCTCGCAGCCTGCGCTCACGCGACGCATTCAGGAACTCGAGAGCGAATACGGCGCCGTGCTCTTTGAGCGCGCCAAGAAAGGCATGACGCCGACCGAGGCCGGACTGCTCCTGCAGGTACGCGCCCGTCAGATCGTGAACCTCGACAATGCCGTTCGGCACGAGCTCGAGTCGACAGGCGCGGGCCTCGCGGGCATGGTCCGGATCGGATGCGTCGAGACGAACGCCGCCCATGCGCTTGCACGTTGGCTCAGAAGCTGGCGACATCTGCATCCAAGATCCCAGGTCGAGATCTACGCAGCCGACAGCGACGACCTCAAGGCCCATCTCGATGCGGGCAAGATCGACGCCGCAGTGCTGCTTGCGCCCGTCGAGGCCGCAAAGTACCAGAACGTACCGCTCGCCGAAAAGGAAGTCTGGGGCGTCACCGTTCACAAGGACCATCCGCTCGCCCGCGAGACGGCCGTCACCACCGACATGCTCGAAGGCTTCCCCCTGATGCTCCCGCACCGCCACATTCTGGGCGACGCGTTCGAAGAGTGGTTCGGCGAATCCGCCTCACGCATGACGGTGGCGGGCTTCATCAATCTGTCGACCGTTCCTTTCATGACGCTCGCTGGAGATGCCCGCACGGTGATGCTCGTAGTCAAGGGCGCCTTCGACATGAGGCCGCCCGAAGGACTTGTCTTCATACCGCTGGTTCCTGAACGCACCTCGGAGCAGATTCTTGTTCGACGCAGGAACGTGGCGCTCTCGAGCGCCGCCGAGGCGTTCTGGGCTCATGCGGCCCGAAGTGCGGAGAGAGACGACGCCGGCGAATGAATTCACCCGATAAGAAAAGCCCCGGGATTCACATGGAATTCGGGGCTTTGTTCGTCAATCAGCCGGCCTTGAGAGGCGGGCGAAAGGCGCAATTACTTGCGGAAGGCGGCTTCGAGGGCCGGCACGACCTGCTTCTTGCGGCTCATGACGCCGTCGAGCCAGAGGTTGGAGCCTTCGACGAAGGTCTTGCCGAAACCTTCGGCGATGCGGGCGGGATCGTCGGAGACCATGAGAAGTTCGGAGCCTTCCTTCATGATGTCCGTGAGGAGCAGAAGGGCGGAGTGACGACCTTCCTCGGACTTGACGGCGGCGAGCTCGGCTTCGAGCGCGGCCTTCATGTCGGCGACGAGGTCAAGGGAGACGAGTTCGAGCTGACCGACGCCGACCTTGCAGCCGTTCATGTTGAAATCCTTGAAGTCGCGGAAGATGAGAGAGCGCGGGGTGCAGCCGGCGACGGCGGACTTAGCGGTGAAGAGCTCCATGCCAAGGGCCTGGATGTCGGCGATGCCGGCGATTGCGGCGAGTTCCGCGGCAGCCTGGCGGTCCATGTCGGTGGTCGTCGGAGACTTGAAGATCACCGTGTCGGAGAGAATGGCGCAGAGCATGGCGCCGGCGATGTTGGCCGGGATTTCAAAGCCCATGTAGTCGTACATGCGCTTGAGGATGGTGTTCGTGCAGCCGGCCGTCCAGATGATGCATTCGAGCGGAGCCGTGGAGGTCACGTCGCCGAGCTTGTGATGGTCGACGATGCCCTTGAGGTTGCACTCATCAATGTCGGCGGGAGCCTGGGCCTTGTCGGAGTAGTCGACGAGGTAGACGTCGCGGCCGGCGACGCTCGTCACGATTTCCGGAGCTTCAAGGCCGAAGCGCTCGAGGATGAAGGCCGTTTCCGGGGCGGGCGTCCCCTGGGCGGCCGGCACGACGTCCAGACCACGCTGCTTGTAGAGATGCGCGCAGGCAATGGCGGAAATGATGCTGTCGGAGTCGGGGTTCTTATGACCAAGAATGAGAGCGGACACTTTGAGGCCTTTCTAAAAAGGGGATGAATAAAAAGTCCGGATATTGTAGCGGACTTTGAGCGGCTCGGGCGGGCTGGTCTCACAGGTCCGGCCCCCTGCCGACGGCGGCCGAGTCTTGCTACGCAAATTCGACGACGCGAACGCGAAGCATTCTCTTACAAAAGGCGACGCGCGCTTCTTGACAATACAGATATTTGAAATATAAGATTTGTTCAACCAACATCGAACGGGCCCGTGACGATGTCAGTCCGCATCCGCCGCCAGGCGAGATGCGCTTCACCGACAAGAATTCCATTGCAACTGGGAGACCAATCCATGCTGACACCCCGACAGATCGAACAAGTCAAGGCCACCGTGCCGGTACTTCGTGAACACGGCGTTTTGCTCACAACGCACTTCTACCGCCGCATGCTCGAAGGAAATCCCGAACTTCGGAACATTTTCAACCAGGCTCATCAGGCCCGCGGACGTCAGCAGAAGGCACTGGCTGAAGCCGTCCTCGCCTACGCAGAAAACATCGAAAATCCGGCCGTGCTTCTGCCCGCGGTCAAGTTCATCGCCTCGAAGCACGCAACGGTCGGCATCCGCGCCGAGCACTATCCGATTGTCGGCCGGCATCTTCTGGCCTCCATCAGGGAGGTTCTCGGAGAAGCGGCCTCCGATGAACTCCTCGAAGCATGGGGTGCCGCATACGGGCAGCTCGCCGACCTGATGATCGAAGTCGAGAGTGGCATCTACGAGGCTCAGGCGAACGCCGACGGCGGCTGGTCTGGCTGGCGCCCCTTCATCGTCTCGAAACGCGTCGAAGAGACGCCCGACGTCGTGAGCCTTTACCTGACGCCTGCAGATGGCGGGAAGGTGCCTGTCTGGAAGCCCGGCCAGTTCGTGTCGGTGCGCGCCTATCTGCCCGAATTGAAGCTCGTCCAACCGCGCCAGTATTCGCTCTCGGCGGCACCGGAGGACCGGAGCCAGCTCCGCATTTCCGTCAAGCGCATTGCCGCCGCGGGCGATGCCCCCGCCGGCCTCATGTCCAATCATCTGCACAAGTGCCTCAAGGCCGGCGACACCATCGACGTCTCGGCACCCGCCGGCGAATTCCATCTTGCCGAAGGTACGAATCCGGTGTTCCTCGCCGGAGCCGGCATCGGCGTCACTCCGATTTTCGCCATGCTCGAATCGATCGCACGAAACACGCCCGAGCGTCAGGTGACCTTCGTTCAGGTTGCCCGCACGGCGTCTGAACTCGTCTTCGTGAATGAGGTTCGTGAGGCTGCCGGCAAGCTGAAGAACGTGAAGCTGCTTGCATTCGTGACACAGCCTGCCGAAGCCGACACGACCATCAAGTGTCCGTGCGTTAAGCTCGGTGCCCGTCCGAGCGTGGAGGACATCAGGGCGCTTGCACCGTCGGCCGACGTCGACGCCTATCTCTGCGGCCCGGGCGACTTCATGTCAGGGATGCGCGCCGCTCTCGAAGCTGCTGGCGTTCCGGCACGGCAGATCCACGCTGAAGTGTTCGGAACGGGCAGCGAGGCCTGATCCGAATTCTGCGGACCGCTTTCGATCCCTTTAAGGGATCGGGAGCCGTCCAGGCGAAGGCCATGGACGCTGCCGTCCATCGAGTATGATACGGGAATCTCCTCACGGAAATTCCCGTTTTCTCATCCTTTCTCCGAACCGACCATGCACCTGAAGCGATTTACAGACCTTGGCCTGAGAATTCTGATGCACCTTGCCAACGAGGCCGACCCCGAGACGCCCCATTCGGTGCCGGAGCTCTCGAGATTCCTCTGCTGGAACCAGAATCTGGTCATCAAGACCGCAAACGCCATGGTCAAAGCCGGGTGGCTTTCCGCCGTTCGCGGCCGGCACGGCGGGCTCAGGCTGGCCTGCAAACCTGAAGACCTGCAAATCGGCGACGTCGTGCGCACACTCGAAGACAATGACATGCTCGTCGACTGCAACGAGCCGCCCTGTCCCTTTGCCGGCAGATGCGTGCTGATCGATGCGCTCGCCAGAGCCCGGGAAGCCTTCTACAAGGAACTCAACCAATACACGCTCGCCGATCTCCGCCGCAGCGGGCCGGGGAATGGCGTTTCGAACCTGATGTGCTCGAGGGCGCAAACCATTTCCGACGAGCCGGCCGACGACCCGGGCGGGTCAGAACACCGGATGGAACAGGCCTCAGTCAGGCAGCAAGCATGAGACGCACGCCGGGACGGCGCTGCCGTCGGAGGGCTTCAGTGGCTCGTTTCTGACGTGCAGGAACGGGCACTCAAGTCGCGGATAAAATGACGGTACCCATGTTGTCCAGAAGGAGCTCCGACCATGAATCACACAAACTTGCATCCCATGCGCCGCCCTGACCGCGCGGCCTCCGAGGACTTTGCCCGCCGCACCGCGAACGAGGCTCCCTACGGCACGCTCGTGACGGCGTCCGCCTCGGGCGAACCGTACGGCACGCCCGTCTCGCCCGTCATCGAGGACGACAAGATCTACTTTCACGCGGCGGCAGGTGCAGGTCGAAAGTTCGAGAACCTCACCTCAAACCCGCGCTGCTCGATGGTCTTCGTCAGCATGACCGAGCCCGACGAACCGGCCTTTTCGATGAACTACCGCTCTGCGGTCTTCGAGGGGCGCGCGACGCTCGTCACGGACGAAATCGAGAAGATGCACGCGCTCTGGCTCATCGGCGCGCGCTGGGCGGGAAGCCAGCCCATTGCGAAGAGGCGTGCCTACATCGAGGGCGACATGGCCCGCTGCGACGTCTGGCGCATCGACGTCGACGTCATCTCCGGGAAGACCCGCGAGATGAGGCGCTGAACAGAGCCTTTTCTCAGAACTTGGGGAACGCCTCGGCCGCCTCGAAGTGCACGGGAATGCCCGTCGTCGGGTGAGGAATCGTGAGCTCGGCCGCATGGAGGCAGAGTCGCGAGGTCTTCTCCTCGGCGAGGATGCCGCGGCTGCCGTAAAAGCTGTCGCCGTCGATCGGAAGGCCGATGCCTGCAGCGTGCGCGCAGTGCACGCGCAGCTGGTGCGTGCGGCCCGTCTCGGGCCAGAGGCTCACGAGGGCCTTGCGCCTGCCGTCGGGCATCGTCTCGACGCGCAGAAGCTCCCAGTCGGTGGCGGCGGGCTTGCCGCCCTCGGCTTCGGAGAGCACGCACTGGCGCGGACGATCAAGCCTGTTGAGGGCGAGCGGAAGCTCGATCCTGCCCGACATCTGCTCGGGGACGCCCTCGAGCCTCGCCACGTAGCACTTCATCGCAAGTCCCTCGCGAAAGCTCTCGTGAAGCGCCTTCTCGGCCCTGAGGTTTCTCGCAAAGAGCAGAACCCCCGAGGTGTCCATGTCGAGCCTGTGCACGATGCGCAGCGGCCCGAACTGCTTTTCAAGAATCTCCTTGGCGGAGGTCGTCTCCCTCACGCCCGGCACCGAGGCGAGCCTCGTCGGCTTGTCGATCACGACGATGTCGTCATCGAAATAAAGCACCGGAAGGGTCTCAAAATCCTCTTCGGACGCGATGGCCGGCACGGGCGCGGCGGGGAGGCCTTCGACGAGACGCTCGTAGAGCCACTTCGCGGCGGCCCTCGGCGGGTAGAAGGTCCCGTCAAATCGTATTTCGTGCGCGGGCGTCGGGCCGCACCACCATTCGGCAAGCCCGATGATCCTCGCGTTCCCCGAGATCCGCCCCCGGACGGCGGCTTCGTTTCGTGCCGCAACGAGCGCCACGACGGGGCTCGTGAGCGCATCCGTCACCGCCATGCGCCAGCCCGCCTTTCTGGTCTCGAGCTCTCGCCCGCCCTGCATTTCGGGCAGATCGGGGTAGGGCTCGAACATCGCCTTGAGAAAGTCCCTCACCGTAAACCTCACGCCGCGTCCGTCGACGAGCGTGCGCTCGGGCACCTCGTCCCTCGACATCCCGGGCCAGAGCGCCGCCGCCCTGAGGGTCGACCAGTCGCGGCCTTCGCCGCCCGCACCGCACAAGGCCTGGCTCACGGGCTCGAAGGCATGCTCGGCATGCACGCCCGCCTCATCCTCGAAGACAAGCACGCCCGCTCGTCCCGTGAAGCCCGCAGGAACGGGGGCGAGGCGCGCCCGGGCGACGAGTTCGGGCGAAGGCGGGGTGCCGAACGGGGAGGGAAAGAGGATTTCGTGCATGGCTCAAGCCTTCATCGAATGTGAGAGGAATGTCGGGATTCTACGGAATCCTCGGCGAACCGCGGAAAATGAGACATGTTAGGCGGTAACATCTAGGGGTTTTTACGGATTTCGTTCGTGTTTTGCGTGTGCTCGAACGCCGAAGGCGGGGAGCGCGCGCTATAGTTTTTTCCTTTCCCTCGTCCGATGCGGCGTCAGACCGCAGGATCGAGGGCCGCGCGGGTGCGTCTGACGCCCGTTCTCGGACCCCCACCATCACACAGGAGCAGCTTTCCATCATGACCAAGCGTCTTAGCCGCGTCTTCCGGTTTGCCGAGCCGATCGTTCACGGCTCGCTCATCCGGCAGATTCTCGTCGCGCTCGTTCTGGGCGCCGCGCTCGCCTTCGTCTGGCCCACGGCCGCGAAGGACGTCGGCATTCTCGGCGAGATCTTCGTGACGGCCCTCAAGGGCGTCGCCCCCGTCCTCGTCTTCGTGCTCGTGACGAGCGCGATTGCGAATTCGTCCATGTCCACCGAGATGCACATCCGTCCGGTGATCGCGCTCTATCTGGCGTCGACCTTCGGTGCGGCCATGGCCTCGGTTGCCGTGAGCTTCATGTTCCCGACGACGATCACGCTCACGGGGGCCGCGCAGTCCTCAGCGGCGCCCGGCGAAATCTCCCAAGTGCTCACGCAGCTCCTTCTCAACGTGGTCGACAATCCCGTGCGCGCCATTGCGAACGCGAACTACATCGGCATCCTCGCCTGGGCGGTGGCCGTGGGCATGATCCTGAGGAAGTCCCGCGAGGAGACCCGCATCGTGCTGGGCGACGCCTCGTCGGCCGTCTCCTCGATCGTGCAGATTGTGATCCGCTTTGCGCCGATCGGCATCTTCGGCCTCGTGTCCCACACGCTCGCCACGGAAGGCTTCCAAGTGATGCTCGAGTACGCGCAGCTTCTTCTCGTGCTGCTCGGCGCCATGGCCTTCGTCGCGCTCGTGCTCAATCCCTTCATCGTCTGGGTCGCCACGCACGACAATCCGTACCCGCTCACCTTCATGGTGCTGCGCGAGTCGGGCGTCTCCGCCTTCTTCACGCGCTCGTCGGCCGCGAACATTCCGGTCAACATGGACATCTGCCGGCGCCTGAAGCTGCCCGAATCCACGTATGCGATCTCGATTCCCGTGGGCTCCACGATCAACATGGCGGGCGCCGCCGTCACGATCACGGTGATCACGCTCTCGGCCGCGCACTCGCTCGGCATCCAGGTCGACATGTTCTCGGCGATCTTCCTCTCCGTCATCGCGAGCGTCTGCGCCGCGGGCACCTCGGGCGTTCCCGGCGGCTCGCTCATGCTGATCCCGCTCGCCTGCGGCCTCTTCGGCATCGACCAGGACACCGCCATGCAGGTCGTGGCCGTGGGCTTCATCATCAGCGTCCTGCAGGACTCGACCGAAACGGGCCTCAACTCCTCCTCCGACGTCCTCTTCACGATCGCCGCCTGCTACCGCGCCGACCGAATCAGGGCCGAGCAGGAGGCCGCGAAAAACAACTGCGGCAATAACTGAGAATATCTGTAAAATACGATGGTTTGCCTAGGGGCGGTCAGTCGAAACCGCCCCAGGGGCAACGCCAGACATTCCGGCGCGGACGGTCGCCTTACGCCGTCCGCGCCTTTTTGCAACCCACATTTTCCCTAGGCATTCCCACACATGACCGAAGCCGACCTGACACCCAAGGCGCCGCTCGTACGCGAGGACGAGCACCCCCAATTTGAAAGAACCATGAAGGCCCGTCACCTGATCATGCTGTCCCTGGGCGGCGTGATCGGGACGGGCCTTTTCTTCAACACGGGCTTCGTGATCGGCCAGACGGGCGCCTTCGGCACCGTCGTCGCCTATCTGATCGGCGCGCTCGTCGTCTACCTCGTCATGCTCTCGATGGGCGAACTGTGCGTCGCGATGCCGCAGACGGGCAGCTTCCACCTCTACGCCTCGACCTTCATTGGGCCGCGCACGGGCTTCACGGTCGCGTGGCTCTACTGGGTGACCTGCACGGTGAGCGTCGGCACGTCGCTCACGGGCGCGGGGCTCGCGATGCAGTACTGGTTCCCGAACGTCGACGTCTGGATATGGTGTCTCTTCTACTGCCTCCTGATTCTGGCGATGAACGTCTTCACGACGAAGTTCTTCGCCGAGGGCGAATTCATCTTCTCGCTCATCAAGGTGATCACGATCCAGGTCTTCATCATCGCGGGCGGCCTCGCCGTCTTCGGCGTCATTCCGCTCTCCGACGGCTCTTCCGCGCCTTACTTCAGCAACCTCACCGAAGGTGGCCTCTTCCCGAAGGGCCTGCTGCCGCTGCTCACGACGATGATCGCCGTCAACTTCGCGTTCTCGGGCACCGAACTCATCGGTGTCGCTGCAGGTGAAACGCAGAATCCCGAGAAGGTCATTCCGATGGCCGTGCGCACGACCGTCGTGCGCCTCGTGCTCTTCTTCATCGGCACGATCGTGATCCTCGCCGCGCTTCTTCCGATGGAGGAGGCCTCGATCCTCAAGAGCCCGTTCGTGACGGTCTTCGAGCGCATCGGCATTCCGTACGCCGCCGACCTCTTCAACTTCGTGATCCTCACGGCCGTCATCTCGGCCGCGAACTCGAACCTCTACGCCGCGGGCCGCATGATCTGGGCCCTCGCACACGACGGCATGCTGCCCGCCTGGGCCTCGAAGCGCACGAAGCGCGGCCTTCCGGTCAACGCCATCATGCTCTCCATGCTCGGCGGTTGGCTCGCTCTCTTCACCTCGGTCTTCGCCGCCGATACGGTCTTCGTGGTCCTCACCGCCATCGTCGGCTTCTCCGTCGTCGCCGTCTGGATTGCCATCAGCGTCGCGCACATCGGCTTTCGCAGGCAGCTTAAGGCCGAAGGCAAGTCCGCCTCCGACCTCGCCTGGCACTCGCCGCTCTTTCCCGTCGTGCCCGTCCTCGCGATCATCCTCTGCTTGGTCGCCTTCATCGGGCTTCTCTTCGACCCCGAGCAGCGACTCGCGCTCTACTTCGGCGTTCCCTTCGCCGCAGCCTGCATGATCCTCTATCCCGTCATCGCACGCCGCCGCGACGCCCGCCGCGAGGCCGCACGCCTCGCCGAAGCCGGCAGGCACTGACACCCTGAAGCCTCTCTGAACACAAACGGCCCCGCTCATGACAGGATGAGCGGGGCCGTTTGCTTTTGGTATTCAGGACCCTTCAGGGTCCTGTTTTCATCTCAAGGCTTTCAGAACGTCCTGAAGGCGAGGGCGGGATCGACGCCGCAGGCGAGCGAGAGCTGCACGAGCACACGGGCCTTCTGCGGGTTGAGCGTCCCTGCAGGCACGAAGCCCGCATCCTGCCACTCGGCGAGTCCCTCGACGGTCATGCCGCTCGGGGTTCTCGAAGCGCGCACGACGAGTACGCCGTGAGCGGCAGCCTCCATGAGGGCGCCTTCCGTCTTCTCGTGAATCGAGCCGTTGCCGGTCCCCGCATGCACGATTGCACGGGCGCCTGCAGCCATGGCCGCACGAACCATCACGCCGTCGTCGTCGACGTGCGAATACACGATGTCGACGCGGGGCAGGGCGCCGTCGGCCGCAACACGGGCTTCGAGCGCCTCAAGCGTGAAGGGCGTGGCGGCCCCATGGGGCTTTTCGGACCTCGCGATCCACTCGATGTGCGTGCCCGCGATCATGCCGAGCATGCCAAGATCCGGCCCCCTGAAGGTGGCGACATTGGTGGGATGGGTCTTCGTGGCGTCACGCGCGGAGACGATCACGTCGTTGAGCGCGATGAGCACGCCCCGGCCCGCAGCCTTCGGATCGGCCGCGATGCGAACGGCGTTGAGAAGGTTGAGGGGCCCCTCGGCCGAAAGGGCCGTGGCGGGACGCATCGCGCCCGTGAGCACGACGGGCTTTTCGCTCTTCACCACCAGATTGAGGAAGAACGCGGTCTCCTCCATCGTGTCGGTGCCGTGCGTAATCACGACGCCCGAGACGTCCTCGCGGCGAAGAGCCTCCTCGACCGCGTTCGCGAGCTTCAACCAGACCTCCGAAGTCATCGAGCTCGAGTCAATGTTCGAGACCCGGGCGGCCTCGACGTCGGCCACGTCGGCCAGCATCGGAACGGCCGAGAGCAGGTCCTCGACGCCGAGCCCCTGAATGCTGTAGCCCGTCATCTGCGTGGCGGACGCGCCCGAACTGACGATGGTGCCGCCCGTGGCGAGAATCACGACTTTGGATGCGCAATAGGCCATGGTTTCTCCTTTGTCTTTTGTCCTGAAGATGGGTTTGCCTGTTTTTTTCAATGATCCCAACAGCATACATCGCCGCCGGACAAAAAAGGCCCTCCCGCCGCCGGCGAAAGGACCTTTTCCTCCGTTAAATTCCCGTCAGGGTCTTATTTCCCTGCCGTAAGTCTAACGAGTTCGAGCGTCATCTCGAGCGACTTGTGCAGGCTCGGGAGCGGGAGGAACTCGGCATAGCTGTGGAAGTTGCACGCGCCCGTGAAGTAGTTGGGCGTGACGAGGCCCTTGGCGGAGAGGGCGGAGCCGTCCGTGCCGCCGCGCATGGCGATGGTGTTGGTGGTGATGCCGAGGTTGTCGGCAGCCTTGTAGAGGAGCTCCACCGGCGAGCGGTCGTCGCCGAGGCTGTCGGCGATGTTGGAGTAGACGTCGACGAGTTCGGCCTCGATGACGGCGCGCGGATGCTGTGCGCGCACGGCCTCGACCGCCTCAAGCACGAAGGCCTTGCGGGAATCGTAGCGGCTGCGGTCGAAGTCGCGGATGTTCATCGTGAGGCGGCACTCGGCGGCGTTGGCCTCGCAGTCGGTGAACCACCAGTAGCCTTCCTTGCCCTCGGTCTGCTCGGGCGTCTGCAGGCGGTCGAACCTGTTGATGAGGTCGGTCGCAACGAGGAGCGGATTGACGAGCACGCCCTTGGCGCTCATCGGATGCGCCGTCACGCCCTTGATGCGGATCGAGACCGAGCAGGCGTTGAAGGTCTCCCAGACGATTTCGCCAAGCGCGCAGCAGTCGATCGTGTAGGCGAAGTCGACCTTGAACTTCTTGAGGTCAAGGAGCTTGGAGCCGCAAAGACCGATCTCCTCGTCGGGCACGAAGGCGACGCGGATGTCGCCGTGCGGACGGTTTTCCCTCGTCACGACGGCGAGCATCGTCATCACGTTCGCAACGGCCGCCTTGTTGTCGGCACCGAGCACGCTCGTGCCGTCCGTAAAGACGATGTCCTGACCCGCATATGCGGCAAGTTCCGGATGCTCCTCGAGACGCACCCAAATGTCCTTTTGGGCATTGAGGAGAACGTCCCCGCCTTCGTAGTGAATCACCTGCGCCTTCACGTCGGGCGAGAGGCTCACGGGCACCGTGTCGAGATGCGCGACCCAGCCCACGGCGGGAGCGCCCTCGACGTTGGCGGGCAGAAGCGCCGTCAGGATGGCGTGTTCGTTCAGTTCGATCTCGACGAGCCCGAGCGCCTCAAGTTCGCGGGCGAGAAGCTTCGCGAGCTCGCGCTGGCCCTCGGAGCTCGGCACGCGGCCGGCCTTCGGGTCGCTCTCGGAGGAGACGGCGACGTAGCGCAGGAAGTTGTCTCTGAGTTCGTCGACATAGGGAAGGTGGATGTCTGTCATGACGACGGTCCTTTTTTCTTGGATTGCAGAAAAATCGGTTTTGCATGAGAAACCCCGCCGGGAGCCGAAAGGGAGGCGTCCTCGACGGGGTGCGGGCAGGGCGCGGTGCGCCTCTTACTTCACGGGCGGGTAGACGTAGCCCGAATCGAAGCCGATCGGGATGCCGATGCCCCAGAAGGCGTAGAGCACGAAGGTAAGCGCGACGAGGAGCGCGAGGGTGTAGGGGATCATCATCGAGCTCAGAGTGCCGACGCCCGCCTGCTTGCAGTACTTCTGGCAGTACATGATGAGGAGCGGATAGAACGGGAACATCGGGGTGCAGACGTTCACGGCCGAGTCGGACACGCGGAAGGCGGCCTGGGTGAGCTCAGGCGAGATGCCGAGCATCATCAGCATCGGGACGAAGATGGTCGAAAGGATCGCCCACTTGGAGGTCGCCGAGGTGATGAGAAGGTTGAGCATGCCGGTGAAGATGATGATGCCCAGCAGCGAGCCCGCCGACGGCATTCCGAGGTCCTTGAGGAACTCGGCGCCCGAGATGGCGAGCAGCGTGCCGATGCCCGACTTGCCGAAGACGTAGAGGAACTGGGCGGCGAAGAAGGCGAACACCATGAAGCCGAGCAGCATCTTCATGACCTCTTCCATCGACTTGATCACGTCGGACGAGGACTTGAAGGTGCCTGCGGCGTAGCCGTAGACGATGCCGGGGAGCGAGAAGAAGATGAAGATGAGCGGAACGATGGCCTGCATGACGGGGGCCTTCGGGCTCGTGAGGGAGCCGTCGGGCGCGCGCAGCATGGAGCCTTCGGGCCAGCAGAGCACGAAGAGCAGGGCGGCGAGGCCGAGGAAGACCGTGCAGGCCTTGCGGTAGGCGTTGTTCTCAAGGGCGCTCACGGGCGTAATCCTGAGGTCGGGATCGTTCTCGAGGCCCTTGTCGAGCGGCATCGTGGCCCAGAGGCGCGGCTCGACGATCTTGTCGGTCACGTACCAGCAGGCGGCGATCACGAAGAAGGTGCCGCCGAGCGCGAAGAAGTAGTTGCAGAGCACGTTCACCGAGTAGGACGCATCGAGCGTCTGGGCGGCGGCCTGGGTGAAGGACTGCATGACGGGGTCGATCACAGACGGCGTGTAGGAGGCCGTGAAGCCGCCCGAGAGACCGGCGAACGAGCAGGCCACGCCCGCGAGCGGATGACGGCCCGCACAATAGAACATCAGGGCTGCAAGCGGCATGAGGATCACGTACACCGAGTCGCTCGCCACATGGCAGAGGATCGAGACGATCACGACGGCCGGCGTGAGCGCGGCGCGCGGGATGTAGCTCATCAGCTTCCTGAGAAGCGTGTGGATGAAGCCCGATCCCTCGGCGATGCCGATGCCGAGCGTCGCCACGAGCGTGATGCCCAGCGGCGGGAAGCCCATGAAGTTCTTCACGGAATTCACGACCAGATCAAGCAGGTTCGCGGGGGCAAGCATGTTCGTCACGGCGATCACGGCACCCGTGGACGGATGCCTGTAGTCGAACGAGACGTAGGAGAGCGCGAGCGAGATCACGAGCGTGATCACGAGCGCCCAAATGAAGAGCATCGTGATGTGCGGCAGCTTGTTGCCTGCCGCCTCAATGGCGTTGAGGAAGCGGTTGAGGCTTCCTGCAGCTTGCGGGGGAGTGGGATTCATTTGTAGTCCTTGAGGATGGAAGGACGGCCTCCGTCAGGCAGAGACCGAAGGCTCTATTGTACGGAAAATCCCGAATTCGGTTTTTCGGCCCACAAAGCCTGTGCGACCGACGTCCCCAATTGCCAGTGATGATGGAGATGATTCATGGCCGACATGCCGCAATTGCAACGGAAACACATGACGTCAGCCTCAGCGCGAGCGTGGCGAAAAAGAAATACAATAGCGTCAGAAACGCATGTCCCCCAGACGTTTTTTTTGCTCGCGCCGCTTTCAAGCCCGCCGAGCGTCTCTTCGTCGAACCTCAGGCCGCGCTCACCTGGGCCTGGGTCGAAGGCGACGACTTCCGTGCGGGCCGCAGCTTCACGGTTCACCAGGACGACTATCAGAGCCTGATCGGACGCGTGGGCGTGCGCGCGGGCCTTGAGTTCCCGAACGAGAAGAGCACCTTCTACGCCCGTGTTTCGGGCGCCTGGGAGATGATGGGCGAGGACGAATACCATGCCGTCGCCGACGCGGGCAGGGTCGAGTCCTTCCGCACCGAACTTGACGGCGGTTGGAGCGAGTACGCCGTCGGCGCGAACTTCAAGCTCGCACCCAACGCCTTCGTCTGGGCTGACCTTGAAACGTCGCGGGCGGAGACATCCGTGAAAACTACCGCTACACCATCAGCGCACGCCGGGTCTGGTAAGGCGCCTGAGGGGACTGTAATCCCTTGACGCTCGCCTGAAACACCCCGCCGGTCCTCACGGGCCGGCGGGTTCGTCTTTGGACGACGGGGCTTCAGCGTCGGATAATCGAAGGCGTGCATAATCGATTGAATGATGGAGGCAGTGCCTCCCGGACATCCGCGTCCGGCGCCTCCAGGCAAGACCAACCCAATTGAAGAGGAAGAAAAAGAAGATGTCCATCCTGCGCACCGCCGCCGCGCTTGCAGCCGCCCTTACGCTTTCCACCGCCTTCGCCGCGCCGCCTCCCGAGGTGGTCGAGCTTGAGGGCCAGTGGCGCGGCCGCCTCTGCACGGCCGAGGGCAATCCCACGAAGACGAATCTGAGCATCGACAAGTACGGCTGCTTCGTGCTCTTCCAGACCGACGTCAACGGCGCCGCCCAGTCCGCCGGCACCGTCACGGTGAAGGAAGGCGTCATGACCCTCGTCGACGCCAAGACCGGCCCCTACATGGTGCTCAAGGTCTCCGACGACGGCCGCCTCGTGCAGGACGTCCGCGGCAAGCTCCCGAAGAACTGCTGCTACCTCAAGCGCCGCTGATCCATCAGCCCCGCCTCATTCGAAGCCCCGTCCGCTCCGCGCTCGGGGCTTTTGCACTTTCAGTGTGCGGCGCACGCGCCGCCCCCTCCATCGGGAGTATTTCGCCAGCCGTCCCGATCGTGCATAATGTGCCTCTCATACTAGGAGCGACCCCAATGTCCATCGAGCAGACGCGTGAAATCCTCTCCCTTGAAGAACTGTCGGACGCCGACATCGTTCATCTTCTCGGCCTCACGGATCCCGAGGAGTGCGAGCTCCTGCGCAAGACCGCCTACGACAGGACGACGGAGCTGATGGGCAGCTTCGTGTACTACCGCGGCCTCATCGAGTTTTCGAACATCTGCACGGCGAGCTGCCGCTACTGCGGCATTCGTCGCGAGAACCACGACGTCGAGCGCTACACGATGTCGAAGGAGGAGATCGTCGCGGCCGCGAAATGGGCCGCCGATCAGGGCTACGGCTCGATCTGCCTTCAGTCGGGCGAGCGCCGCGACGAGAAGTACATCGCCTTCGTCGAATCGTGCCTTGAGGCGATCCACGAGGCCACGGTCTCGGAGAAGCTCCCCGACGGCGTGGGCGTGACGCTCTCGCTCGGCGAGCAGACGATCGAGACCTACCGCCGTCTCGCAAAGGCCTCGGGCAATCCCTCGAATCTCAGGTACCTCGCCAGATTCGAGACCTCGAACCCCGAGCTCTTCAAGGTCCTTCACGGCGCCCGCGGCGACCATGAGAAGGAGCTTCAGAACCGCTTCCGCATGCTTCGCGACCTTCGCGAGGCGGGCTATCAGGTGGGCACGGGCGTCATGATCGGCATTCCCGGCCAGTCGCTCGAGGACCTCTGCCGCGACATCCGCACCTTCCAGCAGTTCGACGTCGACATGATCGGCATGGGCCCCTACCTCATGAGCGAGGGCGGGGAGCTTCAGGAATACGGGCAGATGGAGCCCAAGGCGCTCCTTCAGCTCGCCCTCAACATGATCGCCGTCACGCGCCTCGTGCTCGGCCCCGTCAACATCGCCGCCGCCACGGCCCTTCAGGCCATCCGCGACGACGGCCGCGAGCTCGGCGTCTCCTATGGCGCCAACGTCGTGATGCCCAACCTCTCGCCACAGCAGTACCGCGAGGGCTACCAGCTCTACGACAACAAGCCCTGCCTTGACGACGAGCCCACCCAGTGCGCCTCCTGCCTCGAAAACCGTCTGCGCCCCATCGGCCGCAGCGTCGGCTGGAACATGAGCGGAAGCTCCCGCAGGTGGCTGCGCCGCAACGGCCGCCCCGACGAGGCCGTACCCGAGGGCCTGCGCACCAAGACCCTCGAAGGCCGCAGGATCATCCCCATCGCCGCGGGAAAAGTTGCGTGAAAACAACACCTGCCCGAAATCCCGCCGCGGCTCCCCGTGTGTCCGGCCTCCGGCAAAGCCCCGCCCCGAGCGGGGCTTTTTTCACCCCTACGTTCCTCATCCACAGGGCATTTTCAGTCCGCCCGTGCAGCAGTCGAAAGCAGGGCGTCCCGCTGGGCGAGAAAACTTTGCAGACGGGGAGAGCGGGAATGAGCGAACGGGTATTGACGTTTTCGCGCCGCCAGGTAGAATGGACGGTTTCCCAAAAACTCGGGTTAACCCGAGCAAGCCCCAAGAATCCCATTCCGTCTTCATGAAGTCCGAAATCCGCACGATCCTCCTCGGGATCGGTCAGTTTCTTTTCTGTGCGTTGCTGAGCGCGTCCGCCTACGGCCTCTACGTCCTGAACCTCAGGGTAAGCGTCCCCGTCGAGAGTCTGATCGAGCTGGGCCAGGAAGCGCTGCTCCTTTCGGCGGCGATCTTCACGCTCAGGACCGCGTCGCTTGAGAAGGCACTCTCGGGCGGGCTGTGGCTCGTCGGCGGCTTTCTCGTCGCGCTCTTCATCCGGGAGCTCGACGGTTGGATCGGCCACGCCTGGGTCTACTGCGAGCTCGTCTGGCTCTGCGGTGTCGCCTGGGCCGTGAAGGCCGCGGGGCTCGGCACCGTCATTCCGGGGCTTGCCCACTTCATCGGCCACCGCGCCTTTCCGATCATGTGCGCGGGCGTAGCGATCCTGCTCGTCTACTCGCGCCTCTACGGCATGCAGACGCTCTGGCTCGCCTATGCGGGCGAGGCCTGCTCGGGCCTTTATTCGGTGAAGACCCTCTCGGAAGAATCCACCGAACTTCTCGCCTACATGATGATCTTCACGAGCGCCGCCTTCTATGCAGGCAACTGCCTGCGAATGCGCCGCCGCAGGGCCCGCGCCGAACGCCTACAGAAGGAGGCCGGCATCAAGACCGTCTGACAAGACCGCAGCCCGCAAAAAGGAAGGGACCCGAATCCTGATGGACATGGGTCCCTTTGTTCATTCCGCCTTCGAAAGCCGTCGGAATCTTTCAGAAGCGTTCGACCGTTTCGGCGCTGTTATTTTAACTTAGCGAGCATTCCGCCCGCGATCGTGCGCACGAGGCAGCGGGGAAGAAATCGGGTCATGAAGGCGCCGAAGCGGTTGGCTGCGCCGTCGAGTACGACGACGCGGCCCGCCATCATGCCCTTGAAGCCCGTTTCGGCCACGCGTTCGGGGTCGGCGGAAAGGCGATCGAAGGGGCTTTCCTGCGAGAGGCCCGCGGTCACACCGAACTGCGTGCGCGTGGGGCCGGGACAGAAGGCGGTGACGGTGACGCCTGAGCCCTTGAGCTCCTCTGCGAGCGACTCGGTGAAGGAGAGCACGTAGCTCTTGGTGGCGCCGTAGACGCCGAGGTAGGGGCAGGGCTGGAAGGCGGCCGTGGAGGCCACGTTCATGATCCTGCCGCGGCCCTCGCGCTTCATGCGGCGCGCCATGCGAAGCGAGAGGCTAGTGAGCGCCATGACGTTGAGCCTGATCATCTTCTTCAACATCGCCTCGTCCATGTCGGACGCAGGACCGAAGGCACCGAAGCCCGCGTTGTTGATGAAGATCTCCGGCACGATCTGCCGATCCGAGAGCCAGCTCGAGATCTGGTCGACCGCACCCGCCGCCGTCAGGTCGAGCGCGAGCAGGTGGGTTTCGGTCCTCAGGTCGCGGCTCAGCACTTCAAGAGCGCGCATGTTGCGGGCGATGAGAAGAAGCCGGTAGCCCTTCTGGGCTGCGAGCTTCGCGAGCTCCCGGCCGATGCCGCTCGAGGCGCCTGTGATGACGGCGAGCGGCTGAATGTGGTCTGGCATCGATCTGACTCACTAGAATGCATGGATGCCGCAAGTGTACAACGGCTTGCGCCCCAACGCCCGCCCCTTCGAGGCGGTAAGACGCCAACACGGGATAGTCCCATACGGCAAACAACCTAGAGACATTGAGCCACCGCATGACAACCCCCATTGAGCGCCCGAACGGGACCGATTCCGGGAAAAATCTGCTTGCACAAATCCTTCTGCTTCTCACGGGCATGGCCGTGCACACGCTCGGCATCGCGCTCATCACGCGGGCAGATCTCGGCACCACGCCCATCAGCACGCTGCCGCTTACGCTCTCGGCCGTGATGGGCGTCACGCTCGGGACGTCCACCTTCATCATCAACATTGCGTTCTTCCTCTCGCAGATCGTGATGCTCGGCTCAAGGTTCGAGCGCCGCCAGTGGCTGCAGCTCCCATCGGTCCTTCTCTTCAGCGCGATGATCGACGCCTGGATGGCGGTTCTCTCCCGCGTCCCCGTCGAGGGTGCCGTTGCGTGCTGGAGCGCCTCGCTCCTGGCGAACGTCGTCATCGCGGCGGGCATTCTTCTGCAGCTTCGCTCGAGCCTCATCCTCCAGCCGATCGACGGCGCCGTGCTTGCCGCCTCGATCGTGACGGGACGTGCGTTCCCGACCATCAAGATCGCCAACGACGTGGGCTGCGTCATCGCGGCCGCCGCGGTCGGCCTCGTCTTTCTCGGAAATCTTTACGGAATCGGCGCGGGCACGCTCGTCTCCGCCTTTGCCGTGGGCTTGCTCATCAAGCGCGTGAAGCCCGTGCTCATGCCCGGAGAACAGCTCTGAGGACGTGTCCCTCCGGTCCCGCATGCCTCAAAGGATCCACGAAAAGACGGCCCGCCTCTCGAATGTGAGAAGCGGGCCGTTCTTCTTCAAGGGACGCCGGGATCCGTCTCAGCCCCTGCGCATCGGGATCATTTCGCCTTGGGCGACGGAACGATCACGAGTGCGGGACGGGTCTGTGCGGGATCGGGCAGGGGAGGCGTCACGGCGAGCGTACCGAACGTCCTTCTGAGTTCGGAGATCTCGCCGAAGCTTATCGCGCGCTGCGGACAGGCTTCGACGCAGATGGGCGCGCCGCCCTTTTCGAGACGATCGAGGCAGCCGTCGCACTTCATCATCTTGCGGGCCTTTTCATCGAGCTGAGGCGCACCGTAGGGGCAGGCCTGCGCGCACATGCCGCAGCCGATGCACTTGTCGCGGTCGATGACGACGAGGCCGTCCTCGGCGCGCTTGTAGTGCGCCTTGGTCGGGCAGACCTTGACGCATGCCGGGTTCTCGCAGTGGTTGCAGGCGATCGAAACGTACCAGGCGCGGACGTCCTGATGCCAGGCGCCCGTCATGCGGTCCTGACGCCAGCTGCCCGAAGCTTCTTCGAGCACGCGGCGCAGATTGAGGCCGACGGGCAGATTGTGCGCGTCCTTGCATGCAACGGCGCAGGTCCTGCAGCCCGTGCAGCGCGAGACGTCGACGACGAAACCGTATTGCTTTGTCATGTTCTATCTCCTTTTGCTCAAGCCTTGACGACCTCGACGAGGTTGGTATGCTGCGGATTGCCCTTGGCGAGCGGGCTCGGGCGAAGCGACGTGAGCGTATTGATGTTGCCGCCAACGTCGACCCTTCGGCCGTCTTTCATCACGGGCCTGTACCACGCGCCCTGCGGGATCGAGACGACGCCCGGAATGATGCGCGGCGTCACCTTCGCCACAAGTTCGACCGCACCGCGGTCATTGAAGACGCGCACGCGGTCGCCCGAACGGATGCCGCGAGCATCTGCATCGAGCACGTTGACGAGCACCTCGTCGGGGAACTGCTCGCGAAGTGCGGGCAGGTTGTGGAAGGTCGAGTGAATGCGGCCGTGGCCGTGATAACCGTAGCATTGGAGCGGATACTTCTTCTGCAGTGCGTCGCCCGGCATCTCCCAGGTGCGCACGAACATCGGAATCGGCGAAATGACGTCGCCCTTGGGAAGCACCCAGTTCTTCGCGATGTTCGCAAGGCGCTCGGAGTAGATCTCGATCCTGCCCGACGGAGTTTTGAGAGGATTGGCCTTCGGGTCCTTGCGGAACGCCTCGAGCGCGATGCCCGCGTTGGGAAGATCATGGATGTGAGCGGGCCCCGTCTTCCAGAAGGTCGCGAAGTCGGGAAGCGACGGGATCTTGCGGCGCGTTTCGTTGTAGCACCATTCGATCCACTCGAGCTGGGTCTTTCCTTCGGTAAAGGCCTCTTCCTTGCCGAGATGCCTTGCGATGCCGCGGCAGATCTCTCAGGTCGGGCGCTGCTCCCACTGCGGTTCGACCGCCTTGTGAAGCGGCAGGATGGCGGCGGAGTCGCCGTTGGAGCCGCCTGAGGCCGTGACGTCGTCCGCTTCGGGTCCGAGCGTGTCCGGCAGGAGAATGTCGGCGTAGCGGGCCGACGGGGTCATCATGTTGTCGCAGACGACGATGAACTCGCACTTCGAGGTGTCGCGCAGGATTTCGTCCGTCCTGTTCGAATCGCTGTGCTGGTTGATGAGCGTGTTGCCGCCCGAATTGACGATCATCTTGATGTCGTGGCCGAGCGTCTTCACGCCGCGCAGGCCGTCGTGGACGTCATCCATCTCCCTGCCGCGCACGATGGCGTCGGTCCAGAGGAAGCACGGAATCGTCGCCTTGACGGGATTGGTGCCGACGGGCAGATAGACTGCGGGCACGGCCGTGTTGCCTTCCTGCTGGCCGGTGCTCGTGCCGGGAAGGCCGACGTTGCCCGTGAGGATCGGAAGCATCGCAATGGCACGGCTCGTCTGTTCGCCGTTGGCCTGCCGCTGCGGGCCCCAGCCCTGTGAGAAGAAGACGGGCTTCGTCGTGCCGATCTCCTCGGCGAGCCTCACGATCGTCTCGACGGGAACACCCGTGATGCGGGAGGCCCATTCGGGCGTCTTCTCGATGCCGTCGGGACCTCGGCCGAGAATGTGGCTCTTGTAGTCCGAGCCCTTGGGCGCGGAAGCGGGCAGGGTGCCTTCATCGTAGCCCACGCAGTATTGGGAGAGGAACGCGTGATCCACGCGGTCGTGCACGATGAGTTCGTGCGCAATCGCCTCCACGAGCGCCGCGTCGGTGCCCGGGCGGATCGGAATCCATTCGTCGGCATGTGCAACGGCCGTGTCTGTGTAGATCGGATCGATCACGATCATCTTCGGCTTGCGGCCGCCCTCGGCTTCGCGCGTGCAGGTCATCTGCCAGGACTTGCCGTGGCCCGAGCCGCGCGTGACGGCGGGATTGTGGCCGAAGGTCACGTAGAGCTTCGCATTGGCGATCTGCGAGATGTCGGAGGACGGGCTCGCGCCGTAGGTCATCGGGAAGGCGGCGGAGATCTGGGCGGTCGAATAGGAGCCGTAGTACTTGAGATAGCCGCCGCAGAGATTGAGCAGGCGCCACCAGGCGCGGCGGGAGTTGACGAGCGACTGCTGGCCCGAGCAGTACTGCCAGTAGAGCGATTCGTTGCCGTACTTCTCGACGGTCTCGCGGAGCTTGTCGGCGACGGTCTTGAGGGCCTCGTCCCAGGAGATGCGCTCGAAACGGCCTTCGCCGCGCTCGCCGACGCGCTTCATCGGGTACTTGAGCCGGTCGGGACTGTAGAGGCGCTCGCGCATGTCGCGGCCCTTGAGGCAAGCGCGCAGCTGGCGCACCTTGCAGCCGTCCTTCACGGTGTTGTCGGTTTCGATGCGGATCACGGTGCCGTTCTTCGTGTACGCGCGAAGCGGGCAGCGCTGGCCGCAGTTGATCACGCAGGCGGTCCATTCATAGACGCCGAAGTCCGCCACGGCGTTCGCAACGGCAGCGGCAAGCGGCGTCGAAGCAAATCCTGCGGCCGCAAGCAGGGCCGAGGCCGTCAGCACGCGGCGGCGCGAGACGGGACGCTCGAATACGGTTTTTTCTTTCATATTGGGGTCTCTCATTTATCTGAGCGTCCGTTGATTTGAAGCGGGCGCCGGTCTTTCGAGGGTCGTTCGAGGCCGCGGGGACGGCCTCGCAGAGAAGTCTAGAGAATAGCCGAAACCCTGGAAAGGCCGTCATTTCGATGATGAACAGCGCTCGAGCGTCTTTTGGAGGATTTCTTGACGGGAGGCAAGCGCAGGCCGCCGTCTTTACCGCCCGCAGGCTTGAGGATGACGATGGACGGGGCGTTTCGAGCGGTGGTGCATCGCGACGCTGTACAATGCCGCCTTGGTCCGGACGGACCGCCTTCTCACACGCACTCCAAGGAAAAGACAAGACAAATGACCTCAGTACGCCGCATGCTCACGGGCTTTCTTCTTGCCATCGCCGCAGGCTTCGGCTGGGGCTCCATGGGGGTGGCTGCTCAGGTCATGATGACGGACGGCGGCTTCACCGCCCAGGACCTCGTGGCGCTTCGCGTCTTCGGCGCGGGCGTGCTCCTCACGCTCATGACGCTCCTCACCGAAAGGGGCAGGGTCTCGAAGCTCTTCTCCGACATGGTTCTGCTGCGTGACGTCGTGATCTACGGCCTCGGCGTGCTGGCGACGCAGTTCACGTTCTTCCTTGCGATCCGTGATGCGGGCGCCGCCACGGCGGCCATCATGGTCATCACGGGTCCGCTCTTCGTGATCGGCTGGATCGCCGCCACGACCCGCAAGCCCGTCTCGATCCTCGAGCTCGCCGCCTTCTGCCTTGCCGCCACGGGCGTCGTACTCATCATCACAAAGGGCGACCTGAGCGTCGTCAACTTCTCATATTCGGGCGTCCTCTGGGGGCTTGCCTCCGCCGCCTGCGGCGCCTTCTGCACGCTGCAGCCGGGCAATGCCGTCAAGAAACTCGGCGTCAACGCCGTCGTGGGCTTCGGCATGCTCTTTGCGGGCATCGGCGCGCTCTTCGTCTATCCGCCCACGGAAATCGACGCCGTCTGGACTTGGGAGACCCTCGCGGGCTACCTCTACATCATCGTCGTGGGCACCGCGCTCGCCTTCGTCTGCTATCTGAAGAGCCTCGACTACGTCCCGCCCGCCGTCACCACCATCCTCGGCGCCTCCGAGCCCCTCACGGCCGTGATTCTCTCCGTCGTGCTGCTCGGCACCTCCTTCACGCCCGTCGAGAGCCTCGGCGCAGTCCTCATCTTCGCCACCGTCTTCATCCTCGCCATGAGGGAGGGGAGGCGCAGGGCCTGATCCCGATCCTGTCTTCAACACCGCTCATTTGCTCCCGCTCAAGCGAAACCCGGCGACTGAGACAGAACCGACAGAAGCAAAAAATGGCGGGACTTCCGTTATGGAAATCCCGCCATTTTCAAGTGAGGCAGGCCGGGCATTCATCCCGCCCTCATGACAAGAAAGGCGGAAAGAGGCCGGCAAGCCCGGTGATCAGTCCTTGGCCTTGCGGTTGCGGAAGTACACGGCCTCCTGGATGTCGGTCGTGCGCTTCGTGAAGCAGTCGTCGAGAAGCGTTTCGCAGAGCTCTTCGCCTTCGGCGAGAACACGGAGATTGAAGTCGTTGAGGAGCTTCGCGGCGGCCTTTTCGTCTTCGGCATGAAGCTTGACGAACTCGGCTTCGAAGGCGGCCATGCGCGGGGCGAGGTCGGCCTCGAACTTGGCGAAGGCGGTCTTGACCATCGGGGCGAGGCCGGCGTAGTCGGTCATGACGAGCGTCTGAAGCCTGCGGAACTTCCAGTAGACGGAACGGCGGTCGCAGTGGTCCGTGCCGCAACCGTAGTGTTGGGGAACGGTCTCGAGGCCCTGATAGAAGGGCAGGTAGAGGGAGAGGTCGGCCATGCCGAAGGCGAGGTGGATCAGGCAGCCGATGGCCTGCGGGAGCCACGGACGGACCTGCATGACGTGGGACTCGTACGTGCGGAACACGCTGATCGGACGCCAGGGCTCGTCGCCGCGCAGACCGAACTGGTACGGGTCATGCTCGGACATGTCGTAGTGATTGCGCATCAGAGCCTTGAGATCGTCGACCGTGATGGGCTTTTCGGGCGTGAGATAGACCTCGAAATTGCGGCCGTCGTCGACGGGCTGCTCGACGGACGGATTGAGGTGCTTCTGCATGATCCAGACGCGCGGGTCGTTGTAGACGCGGTCACGCTCGTCGTTGCGGGTGTAGGCGGCGGCGAAGTCGAAGGGACCTTCCTCGGGGTTCCAGAAGCCGTGCTCCTTCGCCCAGCTCATGACCGTGGGCGAGCCCATCATGTCCTCGCGTTCCGGATCGTATGCGCGCAGGCGGCCCTGGTTGCCCGTGGCCATGTACTTGTCGGCCGGGGTGCGGTGGGCGATCCACTGGTGGCCCGTGCCGGTCTCGAGGTACCAGACCTCCTTGCTGTCGACGAAGCCGACGCCGAAGCCTTCACCGCAGCCGGCCTCCTCGATGATGCGGCCCAGAAGCGCGCACGCTTCGCGGGCGGTCGTGCAGCGGGAGAGCAGAACGTCGGGAATGTCGTCCTCGGTGATGCCGGAGGCCTTGTTGTACGGGTCGATCGCGAGCGCGTCGTCGCGAGCGAAGATGGACTCGGTGCCGGTGAGGCCCACGCCCGCTTCGTTGAAGCCCACGGCGCCGTGGAGCTGGGTCTGCCAGTTCGGCACGGTCGTGAAGCGCATGCTGCGGGCGGGCTGGGGCCATTCGAAGGCGGTGGCGCCCTTGTGGTCCTGCGTGCGGTACATCGAGCCTTCGGGCCATTCGCGCGCTTCGTGAATCACGAAGTGCTGGGCCTTGAGGGCGCTGCTGTCAGCGCTGCGGGCAAGAAGGAAGGAGCCGTCGGCCGTGGCCTTTTCTCCGACAATGACGGAAGTGCACATCTTGGATGTCCTCAGAAAAATGCGCCGGCCCGAAAGGGAGAAAGACCGGCATTCAGGGCGCATATTTTAGGCGGCGCCCCCTGAAAGCGCCATCGGCGTTTACCTCAGGTTGCCAAGGGAAAACCATCTGTAACGCCCGTCCGGACGGCAATCCGGAAGACCGGACCCATTGGTCCGATGAGGACAAGGGACGAAGGAAGCAAACGAAAAAAGGGCCCGTCCCCGCTTCCCCTCTATACAAAGGGAAGGCGAAGAACGAGCCCCTTTCGGAGAATACGCGTCCCTGAAGGCAGGGACGCGGGCGTTCTCATCAGAAGCGGTGGACGATGCCGGTCGTGAACTCGTAGCCGTTGGGCTTGGCTTCGGTCGTGCCGTTCTCGACCTTCTCCTGAGACCAGCCGGTCATGGCGTAGACGGCGGTGCGCTTGGAGAGGGCGTAGTCGTAGCCGAGGGCGGCGATCACGCGCTTGAAGTCGACGTTGTCCTTGTTGTCCATGTCGCGGTAGGCGACCTGGGCCTTGGCGACGCCGCCCATGGCGGGCACGTTCACGCCGAGGCTCACGCCGTAGCCGTCGACGAAGCCGTAGTCGCCAGCAACCGCGTTGATGCCGTCGAATCCGACACCGGCACGCGGCTTGGCCTTGAGTTCCTGATCGCCGAAGAACTGCGTGAAGGCGAGGACCTTGACGCCGCCGTCAAACGTGTAGTTGCCGCCGAAGGTGACGGTCCAGCCGTCATCCTGGCTAGCGGCGGTGTCGGTGCGGTACGTGCCGTACATCGTGGTGTCGGCGACGAGCACGGCCTCAAGAGCCCCGGCCTTGTAGCGTGCGGCGAGAGAGGCGTAGCGGTCGGATTCGCCGCCGTGGCCTTCGACGCCGCCCTTGGAGGAGTCGTTCTTGAAGGAGTACATGGCGTAGCCCGTGAAGCCGGCAACGGTCGGGGTCACGTAGCTGAGCGCATTGTCGACGCGCGTCCAGGAGGAGGCGGTCACGTGGCCGGAGCCGAAGGCCTTCGTGAGGTTCGCAAAGAGCGGGTCGATGGCGCGGAAGAGGCCGTCGGCGCCGAGCGTGCTGCCGAAGACGGGCATCAGGCCGGCGGAGAGCTTGCCGAACGGACCGACGAGGTCGACGTGGGCTTCGCGACCGAAGAGCTTGCCGCCCTGGTCGAGACTGCCGTCGTCGGACTTGATGCCGGACTCGAGCACGAAGGCCACCTTGTAACCGTTGCCGAGGTCTTCAGAACCCTTGAGACCGAAGCGGGAGCCGAATTCCTTTGCGTTCTCCATCGAGAAGGAGTTCACACGGTCGTGGCCGGCAAAGTCGGCGTCGCTCGACACGAAGGAGAGGCTGGTGTCGATGAGGCCGTAGACCTGGACGTCAGCGGCCTGGGCGCCCATGGCCGCAGCGGCCACGGAAAGGGCGAGAAGAGACTTCTTCATCATGATGTTCATTTCCTAATGGGTTGAAAAGCGGAATGCGCTTTGAGTCAGGAGGGCGCTTCGCCTCTCCTGCGGGCAGGACGGAATAATACAGTATCAACGAGTACTTTTGTTGCTGTCTTTAATCACCGCCTGACCTCCGGCATTCCTTCCGCCGATTTCGGGCGGGAACGGGCGCCGCGTTCGACCGGACGAAGCGCCCGCCGGTCCCTGCACGCGGGAGGTCTCAGGCTTCCCGCTCGCAGGGCGCATCTTCAGGCGTTGACCGGGATCAGGCCTTCTTGAAGGCATCGCGGGCTGCGATGCGGCCGAAGATCATGCAGTCGGCAACGGCGACGGTACCGAGACGAACCATGCCGTGGACGCCGCCCGTGGCTTCGCCGGCGGCATAGAGGCCCTTGATCGGGGTGCCGCGCACGGACATGACCTGGGCATGCTCGTTGATCTCAAGGCCGCCCATGCAGTGGTGGACGCGCGGCCAGAGGCGAACGCCGTAGAAGGGACCCTTGTCGTTGACGCTGGCGCCCTTGAAGAACATGCAGTCGAACTCGGGGTCCTTCATGGCCTTCATGTAGCCGTTGAAGGTCTCATTGGTCTTCTCGAGCGTCGCGTAGTCGATGCCGTAGCCGGCAGCGAGGTCCTTGAGCGTGTCGAACTTCTTGACGACGCCGGTCTTGAGGGCGTGCTCCCAGAGCTTGTCGGTCATGTTGTGGCCGACGATGGCGTTCATGACGTTGGCTTCGCAGGTGTAGATGACGCAGGGGTGGCCGATGGCGACGATGGCGTCGGCGCGGACCTTGCGGTTGCCCGTTTCCTTGATGAAGCGCTTGCCGGTGGCCGGGTCGACCATGGGCCCGAGGCCGACGCAGGACTCGACGAAGAGCGGAGCCACGCCAAAGCCCTTTTCATCGGGCGAGGTCCACGGACCGAGCTGGATCCAGTCCATCTGGACGGTGTTGGCGCCGATTTCCTGGGCCTGCATGATCATTTCGCCCGTGGCGCCCGGATGGTTCGTGGAGGTGAACTTGTCCGTGAGGCGCGGGTCCTGGCTCATGCGGTACTTGACGTTCTGCGCGAAGCCGCCGGCTGCGATCAGGACGCCCTTCGTGGCGCGCACGTAGAGGACCTTGCCGGAATTCTCGCGGCCGAAGCGATAGCCCTGGCGGGCCTTGACGCCGATGACTTCCTTCTTGTCGTTGACGATGATTTCGTCGACGATGAAGCGAAGGCGCGGCTCAATGCCGAATTCCTTGAGCTTGGCGAGCATCGGAAGAATGAAGCCGGAGCCGGAGTTGTTCGTCACGGCGTGCGAACGCTTGACGGAGTGGCCGCCGTGGAAGGTCACGGCCTTGAACTTGACGCCGATGTCGTCGCGCAGCCACTTGAAGTTGGCGACGGATTCATCGGCGATGCGGCGGGCGAGGGCGGGATGGCAGAGGCCGCCGCCCGCCTTCATGATGTCCGCAAAGAGAAGGTCGGCGGAGTCCTTGATGCCTTCCTTTTCCTGCATGTCGGTGCCGGCGGCCGCGACGGCGCCGCCGTTGATGATGGAGTTGCCGCCCGGCGTGCTCATCTTGTCGACGAGCATGATCTCCTCCTTCTTCGCGCCGAGGTAGTGCGCCTCGAGAGCGGCGGCGCAGCCGGCAAAGCCGGTGCCGACGATGAGAAGCCCCGTGGTTTCGTCCCACTTCTGCGGCGCTTCGGTCGAGAAGGCGGGAGCGGAGACGGCGGCGGCAGCGGAGGCTGCGCCGAAGAGGGCGCCGGTCTTGAGGAACTGGCGGCGGGACTGGTTGGTCATGCTGATACTCCTTTTCGTGAGTGATGGTCGCGGGACGGACCTCCGTGTGCGACAGAGGCTCCCGCCGTCCTGCGGCTGGTCGGCCGTCGGGACGCGTTGAAAATCATCGGGCGTTCGAGGGACGGGCCCGTGAACCCGGGCCCGAAGCGATGCCTGTCAATGCCTCTCAGGGCCTCAGGGCACCTTGAAGCCGAACTGGTGGCACTGGTCGCAGAAGTTCTCCGTCTCGCCGTGCATGTAGTGGCAGTTCGTGCAGTCAAGCTGGTCCTGATAGTGCGGGGAGACGTGCGGATTCGTCGGCTTGACGTCCTTCGTCTTCTCGACGAGGTCCTTCGTGTTGTGGCACTGCGTGCACGTCTTGATGTCGGGCGTGGCGGGATTGGCCTTGTCGGGGCCGTGGCAGGTCTCGCAGGTGAGACCCATCGCCGCATGACGGTCGGCGCCGAACTTTCCGTCGGCGGCCGAGGCGGTGCCCGCAGCCATGAGGGCGGTCATCATCAGGGCGGCAAGCGTCTTCAAATTAGTCATTAGAATCTCCTGTAGGGGCGGACGGTTCACAGGGGCCGAACGCCGTGTTCGAGTGAATCCTAATCGAATAAGGTTCCCTTAAGACGCGCCGACTGAGCCGACCTAGGGTAAGCCTCCATCAAAAGTCCCTACTAGTTGGGCCCCCTGCATCAGGGTTACCCCGAACAAAGAATCAGAAAAACCGCCGTCTGTGTTGTTTTTCCGCCACACGCCGTTTTGAGAGGAGATGTGCTTCGCAGTGCTTGCGAAGCTAGACCGTCATGCCGCACCCGAAGCCTGCCGATGGAAACGTTGCGCTCATCAGTCCGCCTGAGGGCGCCGTCGCCGCCGCTGCGCCCGCGCCCGAAGCAGACGACCGCTGGGTCTGGTTTGAGGACGAGCACGGCGAGCGCTTTCGCGTCCCGCGCTCCTGGGTTCAGGGCGCGCCTGCGGACGCGAGCAATGCAGGCGGATCGGCCGAAGAGGCGGACCCGGACGAGGCGGGCGGAATCCGCATCAAGAATCCGACGCTCTCGCGCATGTTCGAAGGCGTGCGGCTCACCTCCGGTCAGGCCTCGCTCGTTCCGAAGCTTCAGGCGTTTCTTGACGACGACGAAGCGCGGATCTTCATACTTCGCGGCTATGCGGGCACGGGCAAGACCTTCCTGATGAAGGGCGTCGTCGACTATCTTTCGGCCGTCAACCGCTCCGTGCACCTCATGGCGCCCACGGGCCGCGCGGCCAAGGTGCTCTCGACGAGAACGTCCCGCAGCGCCTCGACCATCCACGCGCACCTCTATTCGCCCCGCGACCGGGACGATCCAGACGACGAGGACTTCACGCTCGTGAGCGACCTCACGTCCAACACGGACGAACTCGACGCGGTCTACGTCGTCGACGAGGCCTCGATGGTCTCCGACCGCGAGACGCAGAATCCGCTCCTGCAGTTCGGCTCGGGCCGCCTTCTCGCCGACCTCCTGCACTTTCTCGAGGACGCCCCCTGCGCGCACCGCAGGCACATCCTGTTCGTGGGCGACGCCGCGCAGCTCCCGCCCGTCGGCATGACCGTCTCGCCCGCGCTCTCTCCCGTGCACCTCGAGGCGGAATTCGGCATGAAGCCCTCGGAGCACACGCTCACCGACATCGTCCGCCAGAAGCAGGACTCGGGAATTCTCGCGCTCGCGACTGCGCTCCGAACGGGACTCAAAAACAAGACGTACGCTCTTCCAAGGCTTCCTGCGGACGTTCCCGACGTAGAGCGGATCGATGCGCGCGACATGGCGCGCCTCTGCTGGGAGGTCATGGGACGGCGCATCACGCGCGACGCCGTCATGATCGCGCAGACGAACGTGCGCGCCCAGCAGCTCAACCGCGCCTTCAGGCGGCTGCAGTTTCCGGGCGTCGAGGAGCTCGCCGCGGGAGACAAGCTCATGGTAATCCTCAACACGCACATGCACGGCGAATTCATCTGCAACGGCGACTTCTGCCAGGTGCTCCGCACGGGAGCGCGCACCAGGCGCAGCGTCTCCTTCCGCGTGAAGACCGGCCCCGCAGGGAAGGGCAGGCGCCTCGTGAACCTCGACCTTGAGTTCCAGAGCGTCACGCTCAGGCTTCGCGGCAATACGGGCGAGTGCTTCGAGGTCTCCTGCATGATCCTTCTCAACCAGCTCGAGCCCGACGACCTGCCCGACATGACGCTTCTCCTTCGCGCCCTCATGGCCGACTTCAAGAACCGCTTCCCGAGGCTCAGGCGCGGCACGAAGGACTGGCAGGACGCGCTCGCCGAAGACCCGTTCGTCAACGCGCTTCACGTCCGCTACGGCTACGCCGTCACCTGCCACAAGTCCCAAGGCGGCGAATGGCCGCACGTCTTCGTCGACTGCGCATGGACGGGACCGAGATCCTCGGCCGACTACTTCCGCTGGCTCTACACCGCAGTGACGCGCGCCAGACAGAAGCTCCATCTCGCCCGCTATCCGAAGCACGCCTACGACGACCCGAACGAAGTCCTTCCCGTGCCCGACGACGCCTGGCCCCGGCAATGGCAGGCCGAGCTTCCCGCAAGACATCCCGGCGAAGACCTCGAGACGTTCGCGCTCGAGCTTCCCGAAGACAACGGCGAAGTCTTCTGACGCCCACGGAAAAACAGGCGGCCGCATTTCTGCATCTTGTAGACGCCGCCCCGCTGAAGGACGAGCTTCTTCTTCGAGACCATCACGACGTTCCAGACCTCCTCGAACGGGAAGGTCCCGCCGTTGCCGATGCTCCTGCCCCTCAGGGTGAGCTTTCGGTCTGCAACCTGCCAACTCTCGTACTCGAGCGTCGCCATGTTGACGGACTCGGCCGAGCCGTCCTCGTCGAGGATGAAGCCCTGCTGCCTGCCGAACTGGGCGGGCACGGGCTCGAGCCACGTGTTGACGAAGAGAGGCATCATCTGCCTGTCGATTCCCTCGCTCACGGTCTTCTTCTCGATAGTGGCGGCCTACTCGGGCGTCGCGGGACTGCCTGCGCATCCTGCGAGCACAAGGGCGGCTGCGGGCAGGGCAAGAAGCATCGTTCTTCTCAGCATGGCTTTCCTCCTGTTGTCACAGGCATGCGGTCGCCCCCCTGCGGCACGCTGCGCCGCATGAGGAGCCTCATGCCTTCATCCTACCGCGCCTTGACGCTCCGCGTCCCGCAAAGCCACACGGCGAAACATTTGCAATGCCTCAGGCTTCCATTTTTGGAATCGCCCTCTCGCCGAGCCCATCTCCCTGAAAACAAATCGGGCCCGCGGTCAGAAGGCCTGCGGACCCGAAAGGCAGATGAAAATGTCGAAGGCTAGAGCTTGTCCGCCTGCCAGGTGTTGCAGACATTGGGATTGCCGCTCTTGAAGCCCTTCTTGAACCAGTTGAGGCGCTGGAGCGAGGTCCCGTGCGTGAAGCTGTCGGGCACGACGCGGCCCGTGGCCTCCTTCTGCAGGCGGTCATCTCCGATGGCCGTGGCGGTCTTGAGCGCCTCCTCAAGGTCGCCCGCCTCGAGAATCCCGCGCTTTTCCATAAAGTGCCCCCAGACGCCCGCGAAGCAGTCGGCCTGAAGCTCCATCTTGACCTGGAGCGCATTTGCTTCCTTCTTCGTCACGCGCTGCTGGAGCGTCTGAACCTGCTCGGAAATGCCGAGCACGGTCTGCACATGGTGCCCGACTTCGTGGGCGAGGACGTATCCGAGCGCAAAGTCGCCGCCTCCGCCGAGCTTCTTCTGCATGTCGTCATAGAAGCTCAAGTCAAGGTAGACCTTCCTGTCGGCCGGACAATAGAAGGGGCCCATCGCCGACCGGCCATAGCCGCAGGCGGTCGAGGTGCTGCCCGTGTAGAGCACGAGCTTCGGGTGCGGATACCTTTCGCCCGTGGCGCGGAAGATCTCGGTCCAGACGTCCTCCGTCGTCTTGAGCGCAACGCGGGAGAACTTCGCGAGCTCCTCCTCGGCGGCCGTGCCCTTGTAGGGCGCCGAAGCCGTCGTCTGCGTCTCGACGGGGAAGGGCTCTCCCGTCAGCAAAGGCGTGAGGTCGATCCCGTAGTAGCCAGCCACGAGCACCACGATCACGACGGCCAGCCCCGTCTTCCCGCGAAGCGGAATGCCGCCGCGGGTGCGAAGGCCTCCCGAGCGGCCCATCCCCCGGCGGTCCTCGACCGACGAGCTTTCCTCAAGATCCTGCCAACGCATGAAAAAGACCTCCCTGAAGCATCAAACGCATTCCGAATTGTAGCCCGCATCGCGAAGGCCTTCCGACGAGGATCCTCGCGACGAACCGCACCGTCCGCGGAGCGCCTCCGGACAGCTTTCGGCAAAAAACACCTCTTGTGTCGCTTTTGGGCAACACCTTTAATCCTGAGAGCAATTTTCCATTGCATTCAGACCTCTGTGCGTCTATACAGGAAGAGTGCGCGGACTGTGCGATTTCCGGAGAACAACGGATTCGTCCGTGTCCGCCCTGAACCAACCTGACTCAAAGGAGGATCTGCATGTACATGAAGTCTCTCGTTTCGCTGGCCGTTCTCGGCGCCATGTCCGCCGTTGCAACAGCAGGAGATCTCGTGGTCTTTGACAAGCCAAACGAATCGTACACGGTTGACGGCCTGAACAAGTACGGCGCCACGATCAAAGCCTCCGACATCACCATCACGAACACCACATACAACGGCATCGACGCCTATGGCGTCTTCGACCTGAACGCAGCCAACGACATCAGCATCCAGGGCGCCACGAACGGCATCTTCACGCCGAGTGATCATCAGAACTCGTCGATCAAGATCACGACACCCAAGAAGCTGACGATCACGGGCCCGTGGGCCATTCATGCAGAAGGCAAGGGCACGATCACCATTGACGCGGGCGACCTCGTCCTCAGACGCAGCCACCATCCGTCTTGATGCGGGTGCCGAAACGCTCGGCAGCTTCACCGTTGAAAACAAGGACGTCAAGGCCGACCTCAACGTCGACCTCGTCCAGAACGCCGACGTCGTCGACGAGGCGCTCGCCAGGAAGGCGCTTGCCCAGATCAAGACGGGCGACAAGACCACGGTCGAAGCCCATGTCAAGGAAGGCCTGGTCAATCCCGACATCACCTTCAACAAGGACGGTTCGACGGCTTCGGTTGGCACCAACACGCTCATTCGCGACACGCTCGATCTGGCGGCCGCAAGCTCGCTTTCGCTCAACCGCATTCTCATGAACGACGTGCGCAAGCGCATGGGCGATCTTCGTTCGTCCAGCGGCAAGAACGGCGTCTGGGCCCGTTATGACGGCGGCAGACTCGAATCCGATGCGGGCCTCAAGAACGACTTCAATACGTTCCAGACCGGCTTCGACACCATGCCGCTCGACAACGGCGTGCGCTTCGGCGTGGCCGCCAGCTACACCTGGTCCGACACCGACTTCGCGCGCGGCGAAGCCGACATGGACGCCTTCGGTCTGGCCGCCTACGGCGTCTGGATGGGCGACAACGGCATGTTCGCCGACGTCGTGGCCCGCGTGGCCAAGGCCTCCAACGACATGACGATCGACAGCGTCTACAAGGGCGACCTCGACACGGTCACGACGAGCCTCTCGGGTGAGTTCGGCTGGCGCTTCGACCTCGCCAGGACCGTCTGGATCGAACCTCAGATCGAGGCCACGTACACGCACGCGGGTGCGGAAGATCTGACGCTCAGCAACGGCGTGAACGCCGCCACCTACGAGATCGGCGACTTCGACAGCCTGATCGGTCGCGCAGGCTTCGCAACGGGCTTCACCTGCCCGAACAACCGCGGCGAAGTCTGGCTGCGCGCCTCCGCCGTTCATGAATTCCTGGGCGACCGGGAAATCTTCGCCCGAACGGGCGACAACACCAACTCGCTCAAGCAGGACGGCAAGGACACCTGGTTCGAATACGGCATCGGCGCCAACTTCAACCTGTCCGAATCCACCTACCTCTGGGCCGACGTCGAACGCACGTCCGGCGGCATCATCGATCAGGAATGGCGCGCCACCATCGGCGTTCGCTACGGCTTCTGACGATCCTTCCGACCTGCGCAGGAAGTCGTTCGCATGACGCAGCTCCCTGCCTGAGTTGAATAAAGGCGGCGCAGAATCTTCTGTCGCCGCCTTTTTCACGCCTGCCGGATCAATCGGGAAGAGCGGGCACCGTCAGGGGGTGCGGGATCCCTCCACCACTTCACACGAATCGACGTTCTCTCGCAGCCTTCCTTGTCGAGATAAGAGACGCCCGCAGGCAGTCCCTTCTCGGGTCCCGTGAGGAACTTCTCCTTGGACTTCCAGCCGAGCGCGGGCTTGCCGGAGACCGGATCCTTCCTGCGCCCGAAGTCGACGAGCCCGGCCTGCGTCAGGACGGGCGCCTCGAAGGGACCCGTAAAGCAGAATTCGCCCGAGTCCGTCGGCTCCTCCCAGAGGCGCCTCATCTTCGTCTCCATCCAGGCGGCATGCACGAAGCGGAGCTCGACGCCTTCGGAGTCGAAGGTCTTCATCCAGACGGCAAGCGTGCGGATCCAGGCGAGCCAGGCCTCAAGATCAGGGCCGAGCTGCCTCACGGTCTCCACGAACTGGCGCCTGTGCGATTCGCTGTGCGAGCGCAGCCACTTCGGTCCGCCGTCCTCCTCTCTGAGAACGGGATCGGGCGTCGTGAAATGGAGCGCATTGAGTTCGTGATTCCCCATGACGGCGAGCGCCGAGCCCGCCTCGACCATGCCGCGCACGATTTCGTGCGTGCGGCGGATTTCGAGCCCGCGGTCGATGAAGTCGCCGAGAAAGACCGCGCGGCGGCCTTCGGGATGGCGCAGGACGCCGTTCGTCTCCTCATAGCCCATGCACTTGAGGAGAATCGTTAGCTACGCGGCGTGCCCGTGCACGTCGCCAATGACGTCAAAGCCTGATTTTCCGAGCATGTCCTTCATGACTCCTCTCCGTTCCGGCGCCTCTCCTGAAAGCACTCGACGATCGCGGCCCTGAGCCACTGTAGCTGATGGTCGTCATTGCTTCGTGAGTGCCAGATGACCGTCGGGTTCCAGCGTTCGCGAAGCGGCGAGTCAGGGTCGAGCTTCACGTCAAGGATCTTGAGCGGCATCCAGGCTGCAAAACGCTCTGCGAGCTCCCGCGTCATGACGGCGTAGGCGTCGCTCTCCAGCAGCGCGAAGGGCAGCGTCACAAAATAGGGCGTCTCAACATAGATGCCGGCATTCGTTGTGATCTCGGTTCGATGCATCACCTCGACGGTGCTTTCTCCTCGATAGTCAGGAAGCCTGAGCGAGACAAGCGGGTAGGCGCGGACCTCCTCTTCGGATACAGGACCGGGGCAGGAGGCAAGGGGATGGTCGTTTCTCACGACAACGACGTGTCGTGACGCGAAGAGCTGCTGACCATGAATGTCGGCGGGGAGCGGATTGCCGTCGGGATCGTAAAAGAAGGCGAGGTCGAGCCGGCCGCTTCTGAGATGCTCGATCAGACTGCCGTCGGGCGGCATGACGCGGATGCGAATGTCGGGAGCGCGTCTGCGGATGGCGGGAAGCGCCTTGAGAAGCAGCGTCACGAACGCATTGTCGTTCATCATCAAATAAAATACGCGGTGGATGTTGGCCGGATCGAAATATTCCTCGCTGACGAGATCCTCAATCACGGCGCGGGCGCGCTCTAGCTTGGGCACGAGCGCCGTCATTCGTCGCGTGGGCGCCATGGAGTTGCCCGAGCGTACGAAGAGTTCGTCATCGAAGATCTCGCGAACAGCGCCGAGCATGCGAGAGACGGTCGCAACGCTCAGACCGAGCGCCGAGGCCGTTCTCGTCAAAGAATGCGTTCGCGAAAGAAGGAGCAGAAACTCAATCTGCTCGCCTGAAAGACCGGATCCTCGTCCGTTCATGATCGTTCTGACCCCCAAGGCATGAATAAAAACGCCCTTCGATTTTATCGAAGGGCGTCGTGCCCAAACAAGGCGTGACTTCCTCATCAGAAGAAATGCGTGATGCCGAACATCACCTGTTCGGAGTTCGGATCGCTGGTATCCTCGAAATTGTCCGAATCAAAGAGACCCGAGCCGTGGGTCCAGTTGGCGGCGCCGTAAAGATGCGTGCGCTTGCTGAGCGGGTACTCGTAGGCTGCGCCGAGCAGCCAGCGCTTGAGGCCGGTTTCTGCGCCCGCCTTGACGTGTCCCTTGTACTCGATGTCATCGTAGGCGGAGGTGAGCATCAGATCGCCGCCCCAGAGACCGATCTTTGCATTGAGGCCAAGAACATAGCCGTCAAAGCCCCTGCCGCTCACGCCCCGCGCATTCTCGTCCGCAAGATTGTTGCTTCCAATGAGCGATACAGGCGTGTAGACGGGCGTTCCGGGAACCGTGTAGAAGTCCCTGAACATCTGGCCCATAACATAAAGGCGCACGTTGTCGGCCACAAGAAAGTTGACGGCGAGGCTCGCAAGCGTCGAATCCCTGGCCCCCGACCAGCTCGCGCCCGTCTCGGGTGCAGGATGCATGATCCTGTCGACAGTGCCCGCGAAGGTCACCTTCGGCGTCCGGTACTTGAAGCCAAGTGCGGCGCGGCGGTTGTTGTCCTCCGTATCCGCCTCCTCAACCCCGGGCACCGGGTTGGAACCCGTCTGGAAGGAATACTGGGCGTAGAGCGTCAGCCCGCCAGCTAGTTCGGGACTCGCCCAGGAAAGTGCGTTGTCAAGGCGGTCGCCGCCCTGCATCCAGTGCACGCCGCCCGCTCGGCCCCATCCGAACCCGAACGGGGTCGCTTCAAGGCCAAACATGCCCCAGTGGCCGAACGGAGAGGTCAGAGCACCCATGCGGCCGGCCGCAAACTCGCCGAAGCGTCCGATGACGGCAAGAGATGACTCGCCGCCGAAGAGACGATTGAAGCGCATGGCGCCGTTGTCGGACTCGAAGAGGCTTTCGAGCTGCATCTTCACCTTGAGTCCGTTGCCAAGGTCCTCGTTGGCGACAAGACCCACGCGGGGTCCGAGGTTGACGCCGAACTCTTCGCGAGCCGTGCACTCCGTGCCGTTGACTCCGTTTCGGTTGTTTTCGACGATGATGCCTGTGTCGATGATGCCGTACATCCGCACGTCGGCGGCCTCTGCCGCCGGTGCCAGCGAAGCCGCAGCCAAGGCGGCGGCGATGATTGTCTTTCTTAGCATGACAAGGTCCCTGAACTGAGGGGATGGAAAGGTTGGATTCTCAGAAAAATCCGGACGGTCGGACGGAGACAAGAGCCGACCGACCGTCCGGCAAGGCAAGACGCCGGACCAGGGCGTCACTTGGCTGCCGAGAAGGCCTTCTGAACGTCGAACGGCATGGCCTGATAGCCCATGGCATCAAGAATTCGGATTTCAACCGAGGGCTCCTTCGCGCCCCACTTGAATTCGTTGATGAAGGGCGAGGGCGCACGCATGTCCATGGCGCCCGCCATGCCTGCGGTGGCGGAGTAGACCATGACGGAATCCTTGTCCTTGTGGTATTCGGTCAGAGACGTCACCGGGCTGAACCATTCGTGACCGCGGCCCTTGCCGTATTCCCAGACCTGCTCGATGGTCATCTTCTTCTGGTCAATCTTGTAGACGACGGCGCGCGAATACTTCATATCGGGCAGAGCGGGCTGCTCCATGCCGCGACCGTCGCCATTGTCAAAGACGGAAAGGTAGAACCAGCGCTTGTCGGACTTGGCATCAATGCGCCATGCGGTGTGCTGGGTCCAGGTCCAGTCGAAGTCCTTCTTGCAGACGTTGTAGTATTCGTCGCACTCGATGGGGTTGCCCGAAGCGTCGACCGGCTTGAGGAGCCTCTTCGCGAAGTCACCCGTCCAGCCTTCATGGGAGCCCACGATCCACTTGACCTTCTTGTCGCGGCCGATCTTGACGATGGCGGACTGGTGACGGGAGGAAATGATGATCGAGTCATCGGTCGGGTCGTAGTCCACGGAGTTGACGTGGGCCCAGTTTCGGCCCGCGCCCGTACCGAGGATGTCGCCGAAGTTGTCGCTCTTGTCGATCGCGGCCAGCTCCTCGGCGCTCATCGTGTGGCCTGCGAGCTTGGCGTCGATATTGAGGCAGACGGCGCCCTGGTCAAGCGTCTTGATGACCGTGCTGCGATACGGATCGAGAATGTTGTTGAGGTTCCATTCGTCGACGACGCGTCCTTCCGAATCGACCTCGATGATGACGTCACGCACCGTGCGAACGTTCCTGCCGTCGGGACGCTTGTAGTTGGCGCTCGAGACGCGAACGAGATAGTTGCCGTTCTGCATCGGTTCGAGTGCATGGCTGAAGTCGTCATAGCCTTCGGGCAGACGGCGGTTGAAGACCTCGCGGCCCATGATGTCGTACTTGGCGTAGCGCTGGCCGTAGCCCCAGGTGAGCATGCCGTCGTCGTTCTGGCGGAAGCCCATCATGACGCCGCCCTGATAGATGGAGCTCGCATCAAAGATCGGCTCGGCATGCAGGTACCAACGCAGCTCGCCCTTTGTGTCGATGATGCCGACCTGCGGATAGCCGCCCCATTCGAGCGAGCCGCCCGTCGGGTTGTTCCACACGGCGCGCTCGGCCTGCGGATAGTGATCGAGAATGTTGTTGACGAGGTAGAGGCGGTCCTCGAAACCCTTTTCAACCTTGATGACCTTCGTGTTGAAGAGGCCGCTCTTCTGAGCGGTCGTGCCATTGCTCGGCGCATAGGCCGGACCGCAGTAGATGCGGTAGCTTTCAGTGATCTTTTCGGACTTCGGGTTCGTGCCGTTGGTGGTGCGCGTGTAGCTCACCTCGACCGTGTTGACCCAGTCGGCGTAGAGGCCGAAAACGGGAATGCCCGAGTGCGTGAGCAGGTCGACGTCGCTCACCTTGTACTTGATCTCCTGACCTTCGGGCTTGGGAACGATGCGGACGGTCGCGTCGGTCACGACGTAGCCGCCGTTGCGGATGATGGCGGTGAGCGGCGCGATGCGGTACGGATTGACGACCACCTCGCCGAGCAGGCCCTGGACCTGGTACTTGACCTTCGGACCCGAGGGACCGCCTGCGGCAAGCGCCCGAAGGGGCAGGGCGGCGGTAACGGCCATCGAGAGCATCGAGGCAATGAAGACGCGCTTCGTCAGCATGTTGGACTCCTTTTCTGACTTGCTGAAGGGCGTGCCGAGCATCAGTGCGGCGCACGCCCGTTGACGGATCGAGGAGGCGGAACCGGCGTTCCGCCCCTCACGATGCAGAAAATGGTACGGATGCGACCATCGCCGAACCATAGGAGGATTCGGAGGCGCAGTCTTCAGAAACGGGAAGGCCTCTTTGCAGAAAATGCAAAACCTCGGGAAATCCCCTTGGGGTTTTGCTCGAGGCGAAAATCCATGCGTTGATGCATCGCGTGCATGCGCGCGGAAAAGACTCCCGACGCAGGCTCATATGGCGGCATCGACGGCAGGACACCCCCTGCGAAACCAGAGCCGCCGTTCCTTCACTTCGGCGACAAGGGCAACGAAGGCCTTGACCATCGATCCGTTGCTTTCAGCGAGCCTCACGACGGAGGCATCCATGACGATGTCGTCGAGGACGACGTGGCGGATGCCGTCGCCGGCAATCGGCAAATCGGTCTGAGGGATGATGGCGGCGCCGATCCCCTGACGCACGTATTCGATGATGAGGCGCAGGGACGAAAGCTTGATGACGGCCTTCGGAGTGAAGCCGAGTGCATTGTCGACCACGTAGGGCGAGTCATGACGGCTCTCGAAGATCATGAAGTCGCTATGACGCAGGACGTCCATGTTGAGTTGTCCGTCCGGGGTGATGCAGGGCGAGTCAGCGGCAGCAAGGAGTACGGGCGGACAGCGTCCGATCGTCTGCATCACGACAGGCGCATCGAACCTCACGCCGAAAGTGATGCTCATCATCACGTCGATCGAACCTTCGGCCAGGCGCTTTGCAAGCGTAGCGGGAGGCGCCTCTTCGGCAATGATCGTGAGTGAAGGAAAGCGCGAGCGCGCCTCACGCAGAACGGTACCGAAAAGGCCCGAGGAAATCGTGGCGGCGCATACGCCCACGCGAAGCGTCGAAGCGGTGCCGTTGAGAATGTCGTCGGCGTTGTGCCTCGCGCATTCGGCCATCGCAAGGATGCGCTGCGCGTCTGCAAGGAAGGTTTCACCAAGAGGCGTCAGCGCCATCGTTCGGTTCGAGCGGTTGACAACCGCTCCTCCGAGCTCCTCCTCAAGGAGTCTGATCTGCGTGCTGAGCGTCGACTGGCTGATGCCAAGCAACTTCGCCGCGCGCCCGAAATGCATGCGGTCCGCAAGAACCACGAAGGCCTGAAGATGCTTCAAGTCGAACATGAAGAGCTCCTCTCGGAAACGGAAAAGGACGGGACGGGTTTTCCCGTGTTCGGAACACTAGAGATTTCCCGAACCTTCGATCGCGAACGTACTTTCGATCCACACAAAAACGACCTAGGGACAAGCGTTTTACGTAGCCTCACATGCACAATCGATATTCTCGATCGTACCATCAATCAAAGTCGAAATCAACGGAATTATTCTCCGTCCTTGCGCTTCAGGGTCCGACCGAGTTGAGCGGTCCCTGACCAACCCTTAGGAGAAGACAAACATGTTCGTTGAAACTTTCAGGAAGACGGCGCTTGCCGCGCTTCTTTGCGGCGCCGGTTCCTGCGCCGTTGCCGCCGTGACGGCGGGCACCTACGAAGGCCAAGCCATGGGCAAGCTCAGCATGGTGAAGGCTGCCGTGACGCTTGACGCCGAAGGCCGCCTCACCGACGTCAAGCTTGACGTTTCGGGCGAAACGCCGTTCCTCGGTGGCGAGGCCGCCAAGGCCATGGCCCCCGCAATGGTCAAGCACCAGAGCACGGCCGTTGACGCCGTGACCGGCGCCACCATCTCGAGCGAAGCCATCCGCAAGGCCGTCATCGCCGCCATCGAGAAGGCGGGCGGTGATCCCAAGAAGTATGACGTCAAGGTCGCCAAGAAGATCGGCCCGTCCGAAACCATGACCGCCGACATCGTCGTCGTTGGCGCCGGTGCTTCCGGCACGGCCGCCGCGCTTGCCGCAGCCGAATCGGGCGCCAAGGTCCTCGTCCTTGAAAAGGCTCCCGCCGTGGGCGGCGCCGGCCAGATCGCCTCGGGCCTTTTCGCCGTCGAATCCTCGCTGCAGAAGGAGAAGTTCAAGAACGATCCCGAACTTCTCAAGCAGCTGACGGCCGACAACCTCTACACGCTCCTGATGGACTACAACCACTTCCTCTCCAACGCCCCGATCACCCGTCGCGTGATCGAGCAGTCCGGCTCGACCATCGACTGGCTGCAGGGCCACGGCGCGAAGTTCAAGCTCATCGACTGGAACCCGCAGCAGGGCCAGAACCCGTACCCGATCCGCTGGCGCATCTATCACCGCTATCAGGACAACCACACGGCCTTCGTGAACATGTACAAGTCGCTCGAGAAGATGGGCGGCAAGCTCCTCACGTCGACCCGCGCCTATGACCTCGAGCAGGACAAGGACGGCAACGTCACGGCCGTGATCGCCGAAAAGGCCGACGGCGGCAAGCTCACGATCAAGACCAAGGCCCTCGTACTCGCCACGGGCGGCTACGGCGGCGACATGAAGCGCCTCTCCGAAAAGATGGAGAGCAAGCAACTCACGAACCGCATCGCCTGGGCCAACAACGGCGAAGGCATCGACATGGCCCTCAAGGCCGGCGCCCAGAAGATGGGCGAAAACTCGGCCCTCATCCACGCCTGCGAATTCGACGGCCTCTCCACCTCGACCGCCGGCGCCCACGGCATGATCGACTCCAACCTCCTCGTGCGCGTCCTCAAGACGCCGCTCCTCTGGGTCGACCCGGCCGGCCACCGCTTCTGCAATGAAGAACTGATCTACGACACCGTCTACTGGGCCAACGCTGGCTACTCCGTCGGCGGCAAGTACTTCGTCGTCGTGGACGGCAAGACGCTCGACGCCTACACGGCCGACAAGCTCCCATTCGAAGTCTCCGGCGCCGGTCCCGCCAACCCGACGGGCAAGGGCGACTTCCGCGCCTTCGCTGAAGAGGCCGTCCGCCAGGGCGTCGGCTTCAAGGCCGACACGCTTGAAGAGCTCGCCAAGAAGGCCGGCTTCGACAGCGGCTTCACGAAGCAGGTGGCCGACTACAACAAAGCCGTCGAAACGAAGAAGGATCCGTTCGGCAAGCCCGCCGAGTTCCTCCAGTTCGGCGTCAAGGAAGGTCCGTTCTACGCCTTCCGCGCCAAGGTCGTAAGCCTCTCCACGCTCGGCGGTCTGCGCGTCAACGAGAACATGCAGGTTCTTGACGGCGACTACCGCACGATCGGCGGCCTCTATGCCACGGGCAACAACGCCTACGGCTTCTACTCCACGCCGTCCTACCCGCCGTACCAGGGTCTGGCTCTCGGCTTCGCATACAACTCCGGCCGCATCGCCGGCATGGAAGCTGCGAAGGCCGTGAAGGCCGCCAAGTAAATCGCGGACGAAACCCCAACCGCGGCCGCTTCTTCGACGGGCCTCTCCTCCCTGAAGAACACGAAAAAAGCGGCCGCCTTCCCGGGACCGGCGAGCACCTCCTTCCCGCCGGTCCTCTTTTTTTATCCAACCAATCCGGAGCCTTTCTCATGGCTTTCACCAAATCCCTCATCACGCTTGCGTGCGCCGCTGCGGCTCTCGCCGCCAATGGCGCTGAAGTGAAGATCGGCGGAATGGTCGACACCGGCCTGCGCTTCCAGCACACCTCCACGGGCACGGGCACGAGCACCAACACGCTTGAAATGGCCGAAGGCATGCTCAACGCCAACCGCATCATCTTCATGGGCGGCGAAAACCTTCGTCCCGACACCGACCTCGGCTTCTGCCTCGAGGCCAGCTATGCGTCTGACTCGGGCGAAATGAAGACCGAAGGCAGCCTCTTCGACCGCGGCAGCTACATCTACATCAAGGATCAGGATCTCGGTCAGGTCGCCTTCGGCCGCCTCGGCATCATGCGCTCCGGCGCCACGCCGCTATCCTTCGACATCACCGGCGCGCGCATCAACCCGTTCGGCACCGGCTGGGGCAATCTTGCAAGTCCCATGTACGTGATGCCATTCTACGGCTTCCCGAGCTCCAACATGGTTCAGTACGACACGCCGTCCTTCGCCGGCGTCAAGGGCCACTTCCAGTATTCGTTCGACGCCGACACGAAGGGCAACAACGTTGTTGAAGGCTCGTCCTCGGCCGACCGCTACGCCTCCGCTGCCTTCACCTGGGACAGCAGCGTCGCGAACCTCGTCTTCATGGCCGACTGGATGAACGAGGCCAGCACCTCGGGCGATCAGGAGGATGCGCTTGGTCTGCTGTTCGGCGGCAACGTGAAACTCGACCCCGTCAAGCTCTACGCATTCGGCACCTGGTTCAAGGGCGGCGACATGATCATGCCGCTCCCCGGGCTCTCCGACTGCCGTCCCCTCACGGGCCTCGACGACATCGGCGGGCACGCCTTCTCCGTGGGCCTGCGCGCTCCGCTCCTTTCGGGCGAATTCGACCTTTACGCCATGCGCATGAGCGCCGAGGCCGATGACGCCGATGCCGACGGCGCACACATCACGCGCACCTCGCTCGTCGCAGGCTGGAAGTACGACTTCACGAAGCGCACGAGCTTCTACACGGCTGCAGGCTGGTTCAGGGACCGCACGGAATACGTGAACGGCGACTCGAGCTTCAAGAATCCTGAAGCCTGGCAGGTGCTCGCAGGCATCCACCACAACTTCTGACGCAGGACACGGGATGGCGCCCCTCGGCACGTCCCGTTACCTTGCGCACACGGCCGCGGACGGGAAGATATTCCATCTGCGGCATTTGCATTCTGCATTCCCGACCATGAGGGACCCCGACCAACCGAAGCCGAACAGCAAAAAGGACCAGCCCATGCCCACCCCGGACTACGACAACATCGACCTTCGAATCCTGAGACTTCTTGTCATTCTTCAGGACACCCGATCGCTCGCGCGGACCGCCGCGGCGCTCGGGCTTTCCGTCTCGCAGGCCTCGAGGCTCCTTGCGCAGGCGCGCGCGACCTTCGGCAACGAGCTCTTCACGCGCCACGGTCCCGAGATGATCCCGACGCCGGACCTCACGGCCATTCTGCCGAGGCTTCACGATCTCTTCCGCTCGCTCTCGGCGCTCTTTTCGAACGAGAGCGAGCCGAACCTGCTTGAGAGCAGCGAGACGATCCGCATCGGCGCCGTCGACAACACGGCGCTCGTCTTCGTCGCGCCCTTCATCAAGGCCATGCACGAACGCGCCCCGAAGCTGCACGTCGAAGTCGTGCCCCTCAACCATCAGGCGCTCCCGGACCTGCGCTCGGGGACGCTCGACCTGGTCGTCGCCTGCGACCCGCACCTGCATCTCGATGACGACATGCGAAGCCGCCTTCTGATCTGTGCGCGCATGAAGGTCCTCGCGCGCCGAGGGCATCCGATGAGCGGGCGGGGCGCCGCGCTCACGACGGCCGACCTCGACCGCTATCCGATGATCTCGCCCACGGTCTCGCAGCCTTCGGGCGTCACCGCGCCCATTCTCACACTCAACCAGCTCTCCTCGCAGCGCGTCCTGCAGATGCCGTACTTTCTCGCCTGCGCCTGGACGCTTCTCGACACCGACGCCTACATGGTCGTCCCTGCGCCGCTCACGGACCTTCTCGCGGAACGTCTTCCCGTCGAGGCCTTCGAGCCTGCGGACCTCTTCACGCCGCTCTGGATTCCGTCCTTCATCTGGCACGCGCGCACGGACCTCGATCCGCTGCGCCAGTGGGTGAGGGCGTTTCTGATCACGAGCATCCGCGAGAAGTGGCGCGCCTACCTCAAGGCCGACGAAGGAGCGGCGGTTCAAGAAGCTCAGCGGAGCGAAACCCGGGAAATGCGCGCCTGCGTCTGAAGTCCCCCGTCCCGCACGCACGGCGTGCAACGGCCCCTTGCACCCCATGGCCGCCGAAGGCGGGAATCCGTCTCTAGGCGGCGCGGGCCGCCGTTTCTACAATTTTCTCCGTGTTCCGAAAGCCCCCTGCACAGGCCTTCGGAAGCCTCACCCCGGGCGCGGCGTCCGTCACTGCGGACGCTTCGCCCGTACGGCGCTCGAATCAGAGAACGCCGGCAACCAAACGGAAAGAAAAATGCAGAAATCCATCCTCGCAGCCGCGACCTCGCTCGCCATTCTCGTCGTCAGCGCCCCGGCGCTCGCCTCCGGCGGCCCCTCGGGCCCCCACGTCGGCTATCCCGTCCAGGGCCACATCGGCGAAGTCATCGTCAATCCCTACAAGGTGGCTCCGCTCACCGCCGTCATCCGCGACGGCGGCTACGAACTCTCCGACGTCACGGTCCGCATCGTCCCGAAGGCCAAGGGCCAGGAGATCAAGTACAAGGTCTCCCGCACCGAGCTCAAGACGCACGCGGGCGTGCCCGTCTTCGGTCTCTATCCCGACTGGCAGAACACAGTCGAGGTGAGCTACACCCGCACCCATCAGGGCAAGAGCGAAAAGTTCACCGACACCTACCGCTTCTACACCCCCGGCGTCTACACGCTCTCGACCGGCATGCCCAACCAGACGCGTCCCTTCGACGTCAAGGTGAAGAAGGTTGACAAGGAATTCCAGGACCGTCTCTATCTCATCAACAGCCAGCTGCAGAGCACGGTTCCGCTCGGCTCCCGCTTCACCTGGAACAACCCTTCGGGCGGTGCCGTGGAATGGGCCTTCAACTCCAACATCGGCATCATCGACACCACGGGCGAAATCCGCTGGTGGCTCCTCGACCAGGAAATCGGCGACACGGAAAACCCGTGGAAGTCCGGCTACTTCATGGGCTTCCAGCAGACCGAGGACGGTGCGCTCACCTGGGGCTACGGCCAGAACTACGCCAAGTACGACCTCATCGGCCGCAAGATCTTCGATCGTCGTCTCCCTGCGGGCTACTCCGACTACTCGCACTCCTTTGACAACGCCCAGAACGGCCACAGCTTCCTGCGCGTGGGCTCCTCCGACTACCGCCGTCCCGACGGCAAGCGCGTCCACACTGTCCGCGACGTGATCGTCGAAATCGACCGTGACGGTCGCGTGGTCGACGACTGGCGCCTGATGGACATCCTTGATCCGTATCGCGACAACGTCATCAAGACGCTCGACCAGGGTGCCGTCTGCCTCAACATCGATGCCTCCAAGTCCGGTCAGACCCTTTCCGCGGAAGAACTCGCCAAGCAGGAAGCGTCCGACAAGTTCGGCGACATCACCGGCGTCGGCGCTGGCCGCAACTGGGCCCATGTCAACTCCGTCGACTACGACCCGAGTGACGACTCCATCATCATCTCCTCGCGCCATCAGTCCGCCTGCGTCAAGATCGGCCGCGACAAGGAGGTGAAGTGGATCCTTGCCGCTCCGGACGGCTGGAACAAGGAACTCGCCGCCAAGGTCCTCAAGCCCATCGACAAGAACGGCAAGCCGATCAAGTGCGAAGACGGCAAGTGCGAGGGCGACTTCGACTGGACCTGGACGCAGCACACGGCGTTCCGCATCGACTCCAAGTCCGACGAGAACACCGTCATCCTCTCCGTCTTTGACAACGGCGACGGCCGCGGTCTTGAGCAGCCGCCCATCCCGTCCATGAAGTACACCCGCGGCGTCATCTACAAGATCAACCAGAAGAACATGACCGTCCAGCAGCTCTGGGAAGTCGGCAAGGAACTCGGCAACGAGTACTTCAGCCCGGTCACCGGCATCACGCAGTACCAGGCCGACAAGAACTCCATGGTCGTCTTCTACTCGACCGCCGGTCTGCTCGGCCCCTCGGCCGGCAAGGACGCCAGCCGCGAGGAATCCTCCCATCCGTACCTCTGCGAATACCGCTGGGGCGAAACGAAGCCCGCAGTCGAACTGCAGTTCAACAAGCTCTTCGGCTATCAGGCCATGCCGATCAGCGTCGAAAAGGCCTTCACGCACTAAGGCTTCCTGCTGAAACGCGCCCGGGGACGCCTCCTCACCCCGAGTGCAGCGGGGGCGCCCTCCGGGGCGCTCCCGCCTCATGACCCCGCGCCCGTTCTCCTCGGACGGGACCTCCCGCGGGCCCCCATTGATCCTTCCTCCGTATCCAACATGACCATCAAGCCCATCGTCGCCGCGCTCGGCGCGGCCCTCATCGCCTGCGGCTCCGCCGCCTCAGCTGCCGAAACCCAGATCTACGGCGTCGTCTCCACAGGCCTCTATTACCAGAAGGCCGAAGGCGCCGACCACGCCACCGTCGGCATGGCCGCCTACAAGCAGACGCCCACCGACTCGCACCTCGGCCTCATGGGACGCGAGGACCTCGGCAACGGCTGGTACGCCGGCTTCCAGATGGAGAGCGGCTGGAGCCTCGACTCCGGCGCACTCTACGACGAAAGCCGCCTCTTCAACCGTCTCGCCCGACTCTTCGTCGGGAACGAATTCATCGAAGTATCCGCAGGCCGCATGTCGACGTTCTCCTGCGCGTCCGAACCGTACTCCGTCTTCAAGAAGCTGCGCGCCAACATGACGGGCTCGGGACTTCCAGGCATGGCACCCGCGCTCATCGTCTACAACAAGGGCGAGTCCGACAACACGATCGCCTTCGCAACCCGCGCCAAGGACGGCTTCTTCCTCCAGGGCCTCTACACCAACGGCTCGAACGACAGCGAAACCGAATACGGCTGGTCCGACAACAACCACGTCGCTCAGGTCGCCTTCGGCTGGACGGGCCGGCAGCTTCGCATCGGCTCGCTCCTCAACTGGGAGATGCCCGAGCACACCGACGCGACGCAGGCCCGCAAGCACGACAGCTTCGGCTTCACGATCCTCGGCAGCTGGGACTTCGGCGGTCCGGCCGTCTCCGCCATTCTCTACAAGGGCAAGAACGACTGGCGCATCGGCGGCGCACCCGACCTAGGCGCCATCCTCCTCAAGGGGAGCGGCGTGAACAACCTCGCGCAGAGCACCGAAGGCCTCGACGTCACGACGGGCTTCGTGAGCTTCGGCTATCCCTACGGGTTCCATTACTTCAGCGCCGGCCTCGGCGTCGTCAACGCCGAATGGAACGGCGTCTCTGCCGGCATGAAGCACACGAAGGGCACGGCCGCCATCGGCAGCCTCATGTATTACTACAACCTCTCGAAGCGCACCCAGCTCTACGCGGGCGCCTCCTACGCGAACGGTCACGACCTTCTTGACGGCGTCGATCGCTTCAATCAGGTCTTCGCTTCGGGCGGCCTCACGTACCGGTTCTGACATTCCCGTTCTCTTTGAGACATTCGGACCGCCGCCGGCCGCTTCGTGCCGACGGCGGTCCTTTCGCTTCATGCGGTCTGAGGGGGGAAGAGGCGGGCCCTTTTGTATTTTCTGCAACAAGGCCTTGCACAACCTGCCGTGCGTACTTGGAAAAGTCACAATAGCCCGAATAAAAGGGGAGGTCTAAACTCGCAGTCATGGTTCAGGCGAGCCCCGCACACATCCGACGTTCCGCCGACCACCCGTCACCCATCTGGAGAAAACTCACAAATGTTCAAGAAGACTCTGCTTGCCGTCGGCCTCTCTCTCTTTGCCGCTGCTTCCATGGCCGCCACGGAAGGCACCGACTACGTCAAGCTCGAAAAGCCGATGGTCAACGCCGAAGGCAAGCTCACCAAGATCTTCAGCTACGACTGCCCGTTCTGCTTCAAGTATGACGTCGGCGTCGACCCGAAGGTTCTGCCGCGCATTGAAAAGGAAACCGGCCTTGCCTTCAACCCGATCCATCTCGAAACCAAGGGCAAGTACGGCCGCATCGGCAGCGAATTCCTCGCCATGTGCCTCCTCAGGGACAAGGCCGCAGGCATCTCCGTTGAGTCCAAGGACTCTCTTTTCAAGAAGGCCAAGGACGCCGTCTACGTCGCCTATCACAAGAAGGGCGAACGCTGGACTTCCGGCGAAGCCGCCTTCCTCAAGACCATGACCGACGCCACAGGCATCAGCGCCGATGAGTTCGCCAAAGCCAAGAACGATCCGGCCGTCAAGGCGATGTGCGACGAATGGAAACTCTCCTACGACGTCGCCAAGATCCAGGGCATCCCGGCCTACGTCGTCAACGGCAAGTACCTGATCATGACGAAGAGCATCCGCAGCCTCGACGGCATGGTCGAGCTCGTCAAGGAACTCAAGGAAATGAAGTAAGCCCTGCCGCTCCGCCTTCGCGGAGCAGGGCCCAACAGGTTCTCCCTGGGCGGGAGGGACGGCGGTACGTCCGTCTCTCCCGTTTTTCGTCTTCGGATTTAGCCTCCCCGACGCCCGACGTTTTCACCCCCGACAGGGTCCGAAAAGGGCAGGGGACTGTACCGGAATCTTTTCCGGCAATCAACAATAGGATTTTTTCATCATGATCAAATTCATGAAGGGGCTCGCGGCTGATCCCGTCCGTACGCTCGCCGACTGGCAGGACTCCCGCTGGCCCTGGGGCATCATCGCGTTTGCGATGGTCGCCATGGTTCTGCTCGCGCACTATGTCTTTCAGGACTGGATGCACATGCTGCCCTGCGAGCAGTGCGTCTACATCCGCTACGGCAACCTCGTGATGGCGCTCGGCTGCGTCATCGCCATGATCGACCCGAAGGCCGTCTGGGCGAAGCTCGTCGGCTTCGTGATCACGATCTACGGCCTCGTCTACACGATCATCTGCTCGGTCAAGCTCATCGGCATTCATGACGCCGTGCACTCCGACGATCCGGAAGCGATGTTCGGCATGCAGGGCTGCTCGACCGAGCCGCACTTCCCGTTCGGCCTTCCGCTGGAAAAGTGGGCTCCGGACTGGTTCCAGCCCACGGGCGACTGCGGCTACGACGCACCGGTGGTGCCCGACGGCGTTGAGCTCGGCGCCCTGCAGCGCTGGTTCATCGAGCTCTACCAGTCCTACGACGGCTGGTACCTGATCCCGCAGTGGAAGTTCATGGACATGGCCTCCTGCTGCCTCCTCGCCTGCATCGTCGCGGCCGCCTTCATCGCCGCCATGCTCTTCGGTTGGGGCGCCCGCCTCACGAAGAAGGCGTAATCGAACCCGAACCCGGGCGTGAATCGGGCCGTCGGCGAAAGCTGGCGGCCCGTTTCTTCGTGCGGCATCTTCGTGCGGCCTTCCGATCAGCCTTCCGGCCTGCGCGCGCTGCCCGCGCAGGCTTCTTGCGCCGAGGCGCTTCTGAGCATCGCGATGAGCCACATCAGGGCCGGATCGCCCGAGGCGTTCTCGTGCCAGATCACGCGCCGCTCGTAGCGGCCCGCCAGCCCGGGCGGCAGCGGCAGGATCTCGATCGGCAGGTATCGGGCGAGCATGCGGGCGTTCTTCTCGAGGATCTTCGCCGTGGCGTCCGTCTCGAGCACGATCCAAGGCGCGGCGAGAAAGTAGGGCATCGTGATGCGGGCGCCCTCGCGCTCGTGCGCCATGAGACTTGCGTGAAAGCGCACGACGGCGGCGGAGAAGTTGTGCGTGACGTTGCTGATGCGCACCTTCGGATAGGCCCTGAGGTCCTCGAGCGTGAGCGCGCCCCGCTCCCTGCTGATCCTCACGAGCGGATGCCCGCTTCGGACGATCAGCACGTCGGGCTCGTCGGCGAGCACCACGCTGCGGCACTCGGGCGGAATCGGGTCGAACGGAAAGACCGCCAGATCGAGCCTGCCGTTGCGCAGGTCGTCGAAAAGGTCGCCGTTGATCCCGATGATCTCAAGCCTCAGGCCCGGTGCCTGCTCGAGCACCGCCTTGAGCGCCGGAAATACGAAGGCGAGGATGCCGTTGTCCGCGGCCGCGATCCGGAAGGTCCGCTCGATGCCCGCCGGATCGAACACCGCGGGCGCCGAGAGCGCCTCGAGCTGCCGGAGCACCGCGTCGACCGCGGGCTGCAGAGCGCGCATGCGCGCCGTCGGCACCATCCTCGGGCCGCTTCGCACGAAAAGCTCGTCGCCGAAGAATGCGCGCGCCGCGGCGAGCGTGCGGCTCACGGTCGCGGTCGAAGTGCCGAGCTCGCTCCCAGTGAGCGTCAGACTGCGCGTGCGCGACAAGGAGGCGAGCGTCAGAAGCACGCCGTTGTCGGGAAGCGTCTCTTTTCCTGCCAAGGTCCTCATCCTCCTGATCTGTTGGTCCTCCGCCCGAAGGGAAGGGCGGTCAAGTCTTTATTTTGACACATCCGCAACGGCGGAAAGTGCACCGTTGCAGTTTGCGTAATCTCCCGTTGCGTGCCCCGTCCATCCAATGTGGGTATCAGGCAATGTCGCCCGAAGGCGTCCCTCGCTACACTCAGTGTCGTCCTTCGGCCCCGTCTCCGGAGGACTCTTCCGCCCGACGGGCCCGCACTTCGACCGACATCATGCTTCACAAAGAGGAGACCTGCCCATGAAGCTCATCCGTCTCACCGCAGCCGCCGCCCTTGCGGCGCTCGCATCCTCCGCCGTCTTCGCCGAATCGATGCCACCCGCACCGACGCCCAAGGGCACGCATCTCGGCAACGTCATCGTCAATCCGTACGGCTTCTCGCCGCTCACGGCCGTCATCAACCGCAACACGAAGCACCCGACCGACATCAGGGTGACGGTCAAGGGCAAGCCCGAAGGCGGCGTCGACATCACCTACGACGTCGGCCGCAGCACGCTGCTCTCGAACGACGGCATTCCGGTCTTCGGCCTCTATCCCGACTACCGCAACACGGTCGTCGTGAGCTACAAGCTCGACGGCAGGGCGATCACGGACACCTACAGCATCGTGACGCCCGCGCTCACGATGCCCTACATGGACAACCGCAACATCACCGCGCTCCCGCAGCCCAAGGTCACGAAACTCGATACGGCCTTCCGCGACCGTCTCTATCTCGTCAACTCCGGCACCCGTCCGCCCAAAGGCTCCGAAGTGAACTGGATCATGCCCAAGACGCCGCAGATGAGCAAGAGCGCCGCCAATCCCTCGGGCGGCTCGCTCGCCTTCGAGACGATCCCGCTCAACTACGTCGTCGACACGCAGGGCGAGTTCCGCTGGTGGCTCGAACCGCAGGCCATCTACGACGGCATCAACTACGACATCGCCGACCGCGGCTACGCCATGGGTTTCTTCCCGACGAAGTCGGGCACCTACACCTTCGTGCAGGGCCAGCGCTGGATCGAGATGAATCTCGCGGGCCGCATCGTCGCCAAGCATCCGCTGCCGCCGGGATACATCGACCTGAGCCACGCCTCATGGGAAATGCCCAACGGCAACATCCTCCTTCGCGCCGCCAAGTACCGCTACCATCGTCCCGACGGCCAGATCGTGCAAAGCGTGCGCGACTTCATCATCGAAGTCGACCGCTCGGGCAACGTGATCGACGAATGGGACCTCAACACCATCCTCGACCCGACGCGCGACGCGCTCATCAAGAACCTCGACCTCGGTGCCGTCTGCATGAACGTCGACCTTGACGCCCAGGGCAAGGCTGTGGGCGCCGAACCGCTCGCGCCCTTCGGCGACGCCGCCGGCGTCGGCACGGGCCGCAACTGGGCCCACGTCAACTCCGTCGCCTACGACGAATCCGACGACTCGATCATCATCTCCGCCCGCCATCAGGGCGTCATGAAGATCGGCCGCGACAAGGAGGTGAAGTGGATCCTCGCGCCGTCCGAAGGCTGGAAGAACGGTCTTGAAAAGAAGCTCCTCAAGCCGGTCGACAAGGACGGCAGGCCCCTCAAGTGCTCGTCGACGGGCGACTGCGAGGGCGGCTTCGACTTCACCTACACGCAGCACGCCGCATGGCCGCGCGCCTCGAAGAACGGCACCATCGTCGTCTTCGACAACGGCCAGGTCCGTCACTACGAACAGCCCGCGCTGCCCGAGATGAACTACTCGCGCGTCGTCGAATACAAGATCGACCCCAAGACCATGACCGTGAAGCAGACCTGGGCCTACGGCAAGGACCGCGGCTACGAAAGCTTCGCGCCCATCACGTCCAACGCCGCCTATCAGGCCGACAAGGACACGATGTTCGGCTTCTACGGCTCCGTGGGCCTCTTCGACCAGACGAAGGGCACCATCGGCCGCCTGCAGGAAGTGGACTACAAGACGGGCGACGTCAAGGTTGAAATCGACGTCTACAACAACAAGGCGTCAGCCCCGCACTATCAGGGCCACATCATCGACCTGAAGCAGGCCTTCGCCAAGTAACGCGAATCCGCGTCACGTGAAGGAGGGGAGACGCCGTCGGCGGTGTCTCCCCTTTCCTTCCTTCGCGGTTCGCGCACCCGCCCGAAGCCCGCAGGAAACCCCTTCGACGCGCGGTCCGCACCGCACGAAGTGCCGCCGACTTTGTACAATACCCGTCGCACGCCGGACGCTTCCGGCACCCTTCATCGCACAATCTCCAAGCGGAGTTCTCAGATGCATTATCCGATCGAAGTCGCCAGCCTCAAGCGCGACCTGCCTCTCTTTCCCATATCCGACGAGCTGCAGATCGCAGCCTTCATCATGCTCGGCGACCAGGAGCTCACCGTTGCCTGCGCCTCGGCCCTCCTTGAAAAGGCCCCCGAGTACGACTACATGCTGACGGCCGAAGCCAAGGGCATCCCGCTCATCCACGAAATGGCCCGCCAGGCCGGCGCCGCGCGCTACTTCGTCGCCCGCAAGAAGATGAAGCTCTACATGGGCGAGGCCCTTGAGGTCGACGTCCAGTCGATCACGACCGCCGGCATGCAGAAGCTCTTCCTCACGGAAGAGGACGCCGCCCTCATGAAGGGCAGGCGCATTCTCATCGTTGACGACGTCATCTCCACGGGCAAGTCCCTTGAAGCCCTCGAGAAGCTCGTTGAAAAGGCGGGCGGCATCGTCGTCGGCCGCGCCGCGGTCCTCGCCGAAGGCGAAGCCGCCGAGCGCACCGACATCACCTTCCTTGAACCCCTCCCGCTCTTCAACAAGGCGGGCGAAGCCATCTGAGGAGACAGACACATGCAGATCACCGGCATCATCGGCGCGATGGACGTCGAAGTCGCGATTCTTCGCAGCATGATGAAGAACGCCCGCACCGAAACCGTCTCGGGCATCGACTTCATCATCGGCAGCCTCGAGGGCAGGCGCGTCGTGCTCGCCCGCAGCGGCGTGGGCAAGGTCTTCGCGGCCCTCTGCGCCCAGACCATGATCCTCAAGTTCGGCGTCACCGAAATCGTCAACTCGGGCGTTGCGGGCACGCTCACTCCCGAGCTCCACATCGGCGACGTGGCCATCTCCACGGCCTGCGTCCAGCACGACATGGACACCTCCGCCGTCGGCGACCCCGTGGGCCTCATCTCCGGCATCAACATGATCGAGCTCCCCGCCGACACGAAGATCGCCGACGAGCTCGACCGCGTCTGCGCAGCCGCCAACGTCAACCACCGCCTCGGCGTCATCGCCTCGGGCGACCAGTTCGTCCACACGACCGAGCGCCGCGTATGGATCGTCTCCACCTTCAACGCTTCCGCCGTCGAAATGGAGGCCGCCGCCATCGCCCAGGTCTGCTTCGTCAACAAAATCCCGTTTGCCGCCATCCGCGTCATCTCCGACGAGGCCAGCGGCGACGTCAAGATCGACTACATGACCTTCGTGAAGGCCGCTGCCGCAACGTCCTCCGACATCGCGCTCAGGTGGCTGCGCGCCCGCGCCTGAGGCATTGCGTTCTCGTTCGGGTACTAATTGGGAAAGGCTCCGGATCCGTGAGGATCCGGAGCCTTTCCTTCGTCCGTCGAAAATCGCCGCCTGAAGGGCCTTGGGATCGGTGCCGTGGAGCTTCGCGAGCGCCTCGACGATTTCGGAACGCCTGACGGTGCCCTCGGGGTAGGCGGCCTTGAAACTTTCGGCATGAGCGGTCGTCTCTTCGGAGCAGAAGGTGAACGGATAGTTCGGATGCTCGCGGGTGCCCTTGGCCAGAACGGCGAGCTGTGCGTCGGCACGGGTGCGGCGGTCGGCGAGTTCGTTCAGGAAGCTGCTACCGGTCTTCGGGGCGACCGCAATGCCTTCGGAGAAGGCGTAGTCCGCAAAGAAGCTCGCGGGACCCTCGCCCTTTGGCCCGCAGGACGGACGGGAAGGGCGCCAGTTAACCGCACCCGTCACGTTCGACGCCAGAACTGTGTAAAAAAGGGAGGCTCCAGTCGGAGCCTCCCTTTTCTTCCTGCGGACGCGTGCTCAGGCGAGGATCCCGAGCCGACGGTGCTCTTGCAGTTTGAAGAAAAGGCCGCCCGGATCCCTGCGCTCGTGTGCGGCGCGGAGCGGTCGACGAAAAAAGGAGCGGCCGTGAAGCCGCCCCTTCGGGCCGTCCCCTTCAGCCGTCGGTGGACGGGAAGGGGACTCGTCAGGCAGTCGGGCGGATTATTTGCCGGGCTTGATTTCCTGGCTGAAGGCCTTTTCAACCGAGAACGGCCAGGCCTGGTAGCCCGTGCAGTCCTTGAGCTGAATTTCGACGGCAGGCGTCGTTTCGCCCCAACGGAATTCCATGATGGTCGGGTTGGGAGCGGAGGCGAACGCACCAGTCTTCAGGTCGTAGAGCGCGCCGGCGGTGGCCGAGTACATGACGATGGAGTCATGGTCGGGCTGGTACTCGACGAGCGAGGTCACGGCGGAGAAGAGTTCGTGGCCGCGTTCCTTGCCGAATTCCCAGACCTGTTCGACGGTCTTCTTCTTTTGGTCGATCTTGTAGACGACGGCGCGGGAGTACTTCATGTCGGGCAGAGCCGGCTGTTCCATGCCGCGGGCGTCGCCGTTGTCGAAGGCGGAGACGTAGATGATGTCGCCCTTGGACTTTTCATCGATCTTGAAGGCCGTGTGCTGCGTCCACGTCCAGTCGAAGTCGCCCTCGCACTTGGAGCCCTCGCACTTGATCTTCTGACCGTTCTTGTCGACCGGCGTCAGGACCGCCTTCGTGAAGTCGCCCTTCCAGCCTTCGGGCGAGCCGAGGATCCACTTGACCTTCTTGTCGCGGCCGATCTTGATGATGGCCGACTGATGGCGGGAGGAAATGATGATGGAGTCGTCTTCCGGGTCATAGTCGACGGAGTTGACGTGCAGCCAGTTGCGGCCCGCGCCCGTACCGACGATGTCGCCGAAGTCGTTCGACTCTTCAGCGGCGGAGAGTTCCTCGGCGGTGAGCGTCTTGCCGGCCTGAGCGGCGTCGATGTTAAGGCAGACGGCGCCCTGGTCGAGGACCTTGAGCACGTTGGAGCGGTAGACGTCGAGGATGTCAGGCAGGCGCCATTCGTCGATCACGTGGCCCTGTTCGTCCACTTCGGCAATCACGTCGCGGACGGTGCGCACGTGCTTGCCATCGGGACGGATGTAGTTGGAGCTTGCCACGCGCAGGAAGTAGTGGCCGTTCTGGGCGTCGTCCATCGAGTGCGAGTAGTCGTTGTAGCGCATCGGGAGGAGGCGGTTGAAGACTTCGCGGCCCATGATGTCGTACTTGACGTAGCGCTGGCCGTAGCCCCAGGTGAGAAGACCGTCGTCATTCTGCTTGAAGCCCATCATGACGCCCGCCTTGTACATATCGCGAAGATCGTAGATCGGGTTGGCGAACATGTACCAACGGATGTCGCCGGCCGTGTCGATGATGGCGTTCTGCGGGAAGAAGTTCCACTGAAGGGCGCCGCCCACCGGGTTGTTCCAGACGGCGCGCGTGCCGATGCCGGACTTCTCGGCGATGTTGTTGATGAAGTAGAGGCGGTCCTTGAATTCCGGATCAACCTTCTTCACTTCGGTGCCGAAGAGCGCATGGCGCTCGGCTTTGATGCCGGCGACTTCCGTGTACGTGGGAGGCGCGTAGAGCTGATACGTGTCCTTGAAGTTTTCGGACTTGCCGCGCAGCGTGCGGGTGTAGCTCACCTCGACCATGTTGACGTAGTCGGGATAGAGGCCGAAGACGGGAACGCCGCCGTGGGTAAGCAGTTCGGTGCGAGAGACCTTGTATTCGATCGTCTGGCCGTTGAGCTTGGGCTGGATCTTGACGACGACGTTGCTGAGGTCGTAGCCGCCGTCGCGGATGACGGCCGTAAGCGGCGCAATGCCGTACGGGTTCATCATGACTTCACCGATGTGGCCCTGCATGATGTAGTTCGTGGCCGGACCCGAGCCGCCGCCCATGGCAAGCGCCCCCATGGAAGCGGCCGCAATGCTCGCGGCGATCAGGCTTTTGGCAAAGAGTCTCATTTTGGTTCTCCGATTGGTCAGAAGGTTGGACTTCAATGACGAAGAAGTCTAAGCACAACGCCTCTTCAAAACCATGCGGACATACAGACCCCGAACAGGCCCTAATCCGCAAAATCGGATTTCGAATTTCGACAAGAACCTGCAGGAGAAGGGAATTCGATACTTGAGTCTGAAAACATCAATTTCGGAGAATCGGCACGGCGCGCAGATCTCCGAGGTGCTGCCTCATTTCGGAGAAGAGAAAGCTCCTCAGCCACTGGTGCGCGGGATCGCCGTCGACACGGTCCGACCAGATGAACGAGGGCGTGAAGACCGAGCTCTTCTTGGAGCGTCCGAGAATGCAGAGGTCCGTCGTGCGGCAGAGCGCGTGCGCGGTCTGAAACGGAATGCAAGTCGTGTCCTCCGCGCCGAGGAGGAGGGGCACCGTGACGAAGTAGGGGGCCGAGAGAACAGGCAAGGCCTGTCCCGACGCATCGAGGCTCTCGATCACGGGAATGAGGCCGCAGTCGTCGGCCGAGGCCTTGGGAAGCGCGATCTGCACCGACTGCCGCGCCCTGACCTCGCGTTCCGTGAGCACCTGCCCCGAAAGGACGCGCCGGGCGAGCTCGGACGTGCCGCGCGCCACGTAGACGTAGGCGTCCTCGCAGATTGCGAGCCTGCGAAAGGTCGGGAAGGATTCCTGCGTTGCGTAGACCGCAAGGTCGATGCGGCCCTGATGGAGGTCGGCGTAGAAGTTCGAGGAGATCGAATGGAAGTTGAGCCTCACGCCGGGCGCATGACGGCCGAGCGCGTCGAGCACGGGCCCGAAGTAGGAGAGGAGCGCATTGTCGAGCCCCGCAATGCGGAAGACATGGCGGAGCTGCTCGACCGAAAAGACGCCGGGACACTCAAGCGCCTCGAAGCCACTCAGAAGCGCGTCCACTTTGGGCAGGAGCGAGCGCGCGCGAAGCGTGGGACACATGCGGTGGTCGCACCTCACGAAAAGCTTGTCGCCGAAGGTCTTTCTCAGGGATGCGAGCTGACGGCTCGCCTTCGGGAGCGAAAGCTGCAGCCGCGCCGCGGCTTCGCTCAGGGATTCGGTCTCGTAGATGGTTCGAAAGAGCTTGAGTTCATCGGCATTGACGATCATGGGAGCGACTTGCGGTCTTGTGGGTTGGTTTCGGCAGGAAAGGGGGCCGCGAAAACCGGTCAGCCCCCCGGGGGGCGTTTTCGAGTATGCCAGACGCGAGGCGTTTCGGGCACGCCGACGTTCATCGACGTCAAGACTTCGTCCCGTTTTTTCAAGGGTCCGAAGGCGGGAAGGGCGCCCGCCGTTCGTCGGCCTCGAAGAAAAGGACGCTTACGTGCGGAGTCCCCTGGCCTCCGGGCGGATTCGGGAGACGCATTTGGTTGAGGTCTTTTGTTCGCGAACCGGGAGCCGCAGGGTTGAGAGGCACGAATCGGGTGCGCGCACATGCGTCGTCCGGAGAGGAACGGCTTCGGAGGCGTCGGACGATCGACGCACCCAGACGGGGCGCATGCGGCGCACGAACATCTGGAACGAGACCCGCCCATGCGTCCGGCGGCGGACCTCGGGAGGCCGAAGAGCCGGCATCGACGGCACGTCAGGACGAACCTGACGAAGACTTGACGAAGGCGTGCGGAACCTTGAAAACGGCCCCAAAACCCCTCAAACATTACTCAACATAATAGTAGTTATGTTGAGTAATGGAAAAAAGTGAATAAGGACGGGTTTCCGTCCTTCATTTTCACCGCTTTTCGAACTTCAGGTCTTCAGGCACGATCTGCGCCTTCGTCCGTCAGTTCCTCCGCGCGAACGCAGGATGCTCGCGCTTCACCTGCGCCACGACGCGTCCGACGGCGGTACCGTCGGCAGCGCCCTTCATGAGCGCCTCGTACGTGAAGCCCAGGCGCTTCGCGGTCTGCTCGAGTGTCCTTCGGACGTCCGTCTCCTTGCCGCCGCAGAACGCGATGCTTTCTTCGAGCATGGCAGCGAGGAACTCGTCGTCTCCGGCAAATTGGGCGAGCGGATTTCCTTTGCGCCTTCAGGCACCTCGGCTTCAGCCCTTTTGAGGGCCTCGAGCGCAGCCAGCGCACTTTGAACCGCCTCCCCGAGCCTCGTGCCGTCGCCCGAACGCTCGAGAATGCCGAAGCCGTCGGTGCCGAGCGCCTCCGCGAGGTCGTCGAGCGCGTGAACGATCTGCGCCTCACTGCTCCCGAAGCCTTCTCCAGCAACCTTTTCAAGGCCGTCCGCCATTTCGTCCTCAGACGTAAAGTAAAGGAGCGGATTGAGCTCGAAGTTCATGTCTCGCCTCGGAAAGGGAATGTTTTCCGCCGGAATTCGGCCCTCGGAGGCCCTGAAGGACCCCTGAAGGCGGCAGGGGAGGCGGCGCGTGCCTCCCTCTTCCGGCGCCCTGCTCTTCTCGATTGCCCTGCCCTTCGGCAGGGTTCCGGTCAGTCGGCACAGACCTCTTCGGCCGCCAGGCGAGTGCGCACGGCTTCGGCCTTCTCCTCCTCGGAAAGCGTCAGCGGACGCAGACGGGAGATGGCGAGCATGTGCTCGGCCTGCCAGACGTCGTGGCAGTACTGCAGGCGCAGCCACATGGCTGCGGACGGACCGGGAAGCACGTGGGCGATGCGTACGGCGAGCTCGGGCGTGACGGGGCCTTCACCCTTCATAACGCGCGTCACTGCGGCGGGCGTCACGTCGAGGTGCCTGGCAAACTGCCTGGCGTTGAGTCCCAGATGCTCCAGCGTCTCAGCAAGAATCGTGCCAGGATGCGGGGGATCATACATGCCGCTCATCAAAATCTCCTCAATGTTCTGCCCAACAGGCTTTTCACAACAACAAACGGCGCCCGTGAAGGCGCCGAAAAAGGACGTGAGTATATCGAAGGGGCAGTTGGCGCGCAAGCCGCTCCCCTCCCCTTTCTTACGGGAATATTCATGCAGGATGGCAGCTTCTGCATCAGGATCATTCGGGCCTGCAATGCGCAGGACGCCCGCCCGGATTGCTCCGGACGGGCGCCGTGTTCATTCAGAATTCAGAAGCTTGCGCTCGAATCATCAGAACTTGTGAACGAGACCGAAACCGGCTTCAGCAGTCTTGGTCTTGGTCGTGACGGTCACGTGATCGTTCTTGCCGGTCGAGTCGATGGAACCTTCGTTATAACCGGCGAAGCCATAGACCTTCGTGCGCTTGCTGAGCGGATATTCGTAGGCAGCGGCGAGACCCCAACGGTCGAATTCAGCCGTGCGCTCCTGACTCGTCATGTTGATGACGCCTTCGGATTCGCCGTCAACGTAGTTGACCTGGGCAAAGGCAGTACCGCCGAAAACGGGAGCGGCAACGCCGAGCGCAACGGCATAACCCTTCATGCCTTCCTCGGCCTTAACCGTGCCTTCACCGGCCGAGATCCAGGCATCGGCACCAACGAAACCGCCGAGCTTGTTTTCGTTCTGACCGTACTGGGCAAAGCCGAGGACCTTCGCGACGCCGAAGTCGTAGGAAGCACCCCAGGACACGCCGAGGGAATCTTCGGAGTTAGCATCGGTGCCCTTGTTCATGACCGTGTCAACAACGAGGCCCGTGCTGAAGGCACCGAGGTCATACTTCAGACCGAGACCGGCGTAACGCTTGTTGAGGGAGGACTGGGCGTCTTCAGCGCCGTTAGCGTTGAAGGAGTACTGTGCGTAGGCCGTAAGACCGCCGAACTTCGGGGTGACGTACGTGACGGTGTTGTCCATGCGGTCACGATCGCCGAGGTTGAACAGGCTCTTGGCGCCGACCGTATCGCCCCAACCCGTACCGAAGGCAGTGTAGCCGTACACGACGTTGTAGGAACCAACGCCAGCGGAGAGAGCGCCGACACGACCCATGGAAAGCGTACCGAAGTCGCTCTGAACATAGAGGTTGGCTTCACGGCCGAAGAGGCGATTGCCCTGGCCGAGCTTGCCGTCGTCAGCGCTAAAGCCGTTTTCGAGAACGAAGCCAACCTTCATGCCGTTGCCGAGATCTTCCGTGCCCTTAAGACCGAAACGGGAGCCGGAGTTCTGACCAGAGTACTGGGTGAGCTTGTCAGTGGCGTCCGCGTCGCCGACCTTCTGGTGCTGATAGTTGAGGCCAAGGTCGACAACACCGTAGACGGTCACGTCAGCGGCGAAAGCAGAGCCGGCAAAAGCGCCGAGAACAGCCATGGCAGCAAGAGTCTTCTTCATTTTGACATCCTTTATTGGGAAAAAGTCGTCGGCCGCAGAGCAGGAATTCATGCGTCGTGCGGCCGACGCAAAATTCGGAGGGCGGGCGTCAGTGTTCAAGTCCGAAACCCTTTGATTGAGGAAAGCCCTCCATACCACGAGGCTTGAAATCTCAAGGCCGCGCAGTTCGAGTGCATTTTTTCAGAAAAATCCCCCCCCCCCCCTCAGTAATAACCCTAATATCTCGCAAAAGCGTTGATGCGCACACGTTTCCAAAGAAATGTACCTGTTGCTTTTCAACCACAAAACGTGGTGCTTTCCGCGTTTTCCCGTATGAAAAATCACTCCGATCCGGCCTCCCATGCCCTTTTGAACTATCCTCTCCGTCCGTTGATCTTCTCTGGATCCCCGCCCCGCATTCTCCGGATCGTGCTCGCGCAACCGCGTCGACTCCCGCAGCCGGCGCGAACGTCGGCATTTCAGACCTCGTTCGGGGACGGCTGTGACATTTCCACCCGAAGGAAGGTCTGTACAAACGGGGGCACAGTCACGGGAGATTCCGTTTCAGAAGACTTCCCGATCAGTCCACCTCCGTCGGTCGGCGCGGTACCGATACATACCTCGGGAGGTAGAATTTCGGCCTCTGCAGGCGCACAATTTCCTGTTCGGGCGCCTGAACGCACGGGCGCCGGCCCCTCATCAACAAAAGACGGAAGGCAATCATGGAAGACAGCTTCGCCAAGGTGATGTCCCTGGCGGCATTCATCGTGCTCGGGCATCTGCTCAGGCGCTTCAACATCCTGAAGGACCAGGCCTTTGCGGCCATCAGCGCCCTGGTGATGAACGTCACGCTCCCGTGCGTGATCCTCACGAACCTCAACGGCGTCAGGATCGAGGGCGACATGCTCCTCATTGCGGGCCTGGGGCTCCTCACGAACATCATCTTCCTCGTCTGGGGGCTTTTTCTCTCGCGCAACATCGCGGACACGCAGTGGCGCGACTTCGTGAGGCTCAACGTGGGCGGCTATTCGGTCGGTCCGTTTGCGGTTCCGTACGTGCAGTCCTTCTTCCCGACGACGGGCCTGATGGCGACCTGCATGTTCGACGTGGGCAACTGCGTCATGGCGGGCGGCGGCACCTTTGCGGTGATTGCGGGCACCCGCGTGAAGACGACGCTATGGCGCACGGTCAAGCTGGTCGTCTCGAAGCTCGTGCGCTCGGGCCCGCTCGTCACCTTCGCCTTCGTGGGCCTCATGTCCGTCCTCGACATGCGCCTTCCCGACGGCGTCATCACCAGCACGGCCGTCGGCGCGCACGCCAACACCTTCCTCTGCATGATCATGATCGGTGAGTCGATCAGCTTCTCGATGGGCGGCGGCAAGATGGGCAAAGTGCTCAAGCTGCTTGCGAGCCGCTGGGTCGTCTGCATCCTCATCGCGCTCGGCGTCTGGCACTTCCTTCCCTTCGAAGAGGAGATCCGCATGGCGCTCACCCTCACCTGCCTCTCTCCGATTCCCGCCATGAGCCTCGTCTTCACCGCTCAGCTCGACGGCGACATCGCCATGGCCGCCAACATGAGCTCGCTGAGCGTCGGCTGCTCCATCATCGGCATGTCCGTCGCGCTCATGCTCTTCGGCGCGCTCTGACGCATCAGAAACTCCGCACCACGTTCGGGCGGTCCTCTCCGGAGGGCCGCCCGATTTCGTTCATATCTCCCCTTTTCCGCCCCGTTCTCCGTGCCCGCCCGGCCGCACGGCGCCACTCGCGGGCGCCTGCGCACGCGCCGTGCCCCAAAACGGTGCATACCGGCAACCCGAATCATTTAAAAGCGCCTCTGCCGCCTTTAAGCGAATTTCCTCACGCTTCAGGCCCCGTTGAGGTTCCATTTGCAGAATTTCGTCTCCCATAGACGAATACGGGCCTTTGGCACGCCTTTTGCTTAAGAATGGATCAAGGACGCGGGATTCCCCGCCATCCGCACAAAGCATCTCACTCATAGGGGAAAAACCATGAAGTACATCATTGCGGTCATCAAGCCGTTCAAGCTCGACGACGTGCGCGAAGCGCTCGCGGACTGCGGCGTCAGCGGCCTCACCGCCACGGAAGTCAAGGGCTTCGGGCGACAGAAGGGACATACGGAGCTCTATCGCGGCGCCGAATACGTCGTTGACTTTCTCCCGAAGATCAAGCTCGAGATCGCCGTTTCCGACGAACTCTGCGACAAGGTGGTCGAGTCGATCGCCTCGGCCGCGAACACCGGCAGGATCGGCGACGGGAAGATCTTCGTGATGGACCTCGAGCACGTCATGCGCATCAGGACGGGCGAAACGGACGACGCTGCCGTCTGAGGCAGTCGGCAGCACTCGATTTGACTTTAAAGTAGACCGAACACTCAGGAGAAAAGACAAATGTCCGCACTCATCCGAATCGCCGCATTCCTCGCTGCGGCGGCCCTTGCACCCGCGGCGCTTGCCGCCGAGGCCTCGATGGACAAGGCCGACGTCGTCTGGATGCTCGTCTCCACGACGCTCGTTCTCTTCATGACGATCCCCGGGATCGCGCTCTTTTACGGCGGCATGGCCAGAAAGAAGAACGTGCTCTCGATCCTTGCGCAGACGACCGTCATCTGCTGCGCGCTCACGCTCGTCTGGTTCGCTGCGGGCTATTCGCTCGCCTTCGGGCCGGGCAGCGCCTTCGTGGGCGGGCTCTCGCATGTGTTTCTCAATGGTCTCGACATCAACAGCATGTCGGGCTCCATTCCGACTTTGCTCTTCGTCTGCTTCCAGATGACGTTCGCGATTCTCACGGCTACGCTGATGATCGGCGCCTTTGCGGGCCGCATGAAGTTCTCGGCGATGCTGATCTTCATGATCCTCTGGTCGCTGTGCGTCTATTCACCCGTGTGCCACTGGGTTTGGGCCGAAGGCGGATTCTTCTTCGACATGGGCGCGCTTGACTATGCGGGCGGCACGGTCGTGCACATCAACGCGGGCGTCTCGGGCCTCGTCGCCTGTCTCGTGCTGGGCAAGCGCCTCGGCTACGGCCGCGAGCCCATGAGTCCGCACAACCTCACCTTTGCGATGCTCGGCGCCGCCATCCTCTGGATCGGCTGGTTTGGCTTCAACGGCGGCTCCGGCCTTGCCGCCAACGAGCGCGCCGTCATGGCGATCCTCGTCACGCAGATCGCGGCCGCCGCTGCGGGCGTCTCCTGGATGCTCGTCGAATGGATGCTTCGCGGCCGTCCCTCGCTTCTGGGGCTGATTTCGGGCGCCGTCGGCGGCCTCGTGGTCATCACGCCCGCCTCGGGCTTCGTCGGTCCCGTCGCCGCACTCGTGATGGGCCTCATCGGCGGCGTCTGTTGCTTCTGGGGTGCGGTCTTCCTCAAGCGCATGGCGGGCTGGGACGACTCGCTCGATGCATTCGGCGTGCACGGCGTGGGCGGCATCGTCGGCGCCCTCCTCACCGGCGTCTTCGCCTCGAGCGCCGTCACGGGCTCCGAAATGAATCCCGTCATGACCCAGGTCGGCATCCAGGCCGCAAGCGTCGTCGCCACGATGGTCTACGCAAGCGCCGTGAGCTGGATCCTCCTCAAGATCATCGACGTCGTCATGGGCCTGCGCGTCACGTCCGACGAGGAACGCATGGGACTTGACCTCTCGCTCCATGGTGAACGCATCGAATGATCCCGGCATTCATCTGAACCCGGAAGGGCCGCCCGCCGCCGCGTGAAGACGCAAAGGCCGGGCGGCCCCTTCATTTGTTCGCGCGGATAACGAAGGAATTCTCGTGACGATGCTTGATGCAGGCCGCTCAGGATAAGGTGGACGCCCTTGCCTGCGGCGACGACCGCACCACGATCGAGCTCACGCCCGACGAGACCGAGCAGGCCTCGGGCGCGCTGGGCTGGGTCGACGTGACGAAGCTCATCGAGCCGAAGGCCTGAAAGGCCGCCTGAATGAGGCACAGGAAAACGGGAGGCGTCCGCAGGGAGGCCTCCCGTTTTCTGTTTCATAATGATTCGGCGCGGAAACCTCTTCCTTTAGGAAGGGGAGGAAGCGCCGCACTCCTTTCTTAGTTGAGTCAAAAACGTGGTTCGCTTCTCAACTAGCATCAGTTTTTTGAAGCTGACGCCGGCGGAAAGCCGGACTCCATCCAGCGTTCGGACATCGAAGTATCCGAAGGAACGGCGACCGAAAATGAACCCAATTCTTCCCTTACACTTCACCTTGTCGAATAGGCGAAAGCCTTTGACAAGGAATGGCGTCTGGTGGATGAACATCCCACGGTGCCTGTACATTCCAAACCAACGTAGCTCGCCTCCCCGAGGAGGTTTGCTGAGACTAGTCAATAAAGGCTTTTTCAAGCCTCCGCCTTGAGGCGGGGGTTATTGACCCTCAGGCCGTCGCCGCAGCCGTAAGTCGCGGATCCCTGAAGCCGCCCCGTCTTTCAGCGGCATGCTCGTCGCCGCCTGCCTTCATGCTGCCGAAGAGGTGCGAGCCCTCTGCTTCGTCCTCGCCGAAAGCCTCGTCGGGAAGGTCTTCGGGGTTTCCGTTCCTCGTCTTCATCATGAAGGCCGAGGCGTCTCGCAGATAGGTGTGGAAGCCTGCCTCGACGACGTCGTCGAGCTCCTCGAAGGCGGCCGAAGCGCACTCGAGCACGGCCGAGAGGTCCCAGGCGATGAACTGCAGGTACTCGTAGCGCACCCCCGAGGCGTAGCCCACGACGTCCAGATATCCGTCCCCGAGTCCGCGCAGTCGGGCCTCGAGCGTTTTGCGGGCCTTGATGCGGCGGTCCTTCTTCGGCGCGAGTCCTTCGGCATCATCCTTCACGTCAAGGAAGAGGAAGCCCGCGCAGGCGCCTGCGGCGCCGAGAGCGTCCATGCCGATGCTCTTGCCCTGGCCGTAGAGGTAGCCGAGCGGCGGGCAGTGCGTGATGCCGTCGGTGACGTCGGCCAGAAGCGGCGCACCGGGCCTCGTGTCGGGCCGCATGCCGTACTCGTGCGGCAGCCAGGCGTAGTCCTTGAGCGTCATGCGCCTGCATTCGGGCGCCTTCTCGAAGAGGAATTCCCTGAATTCGGAGAGCGTGAGGCCTTCGCCCGAAGGGGCCTTCGGCACGAGCGTGATGGCGTCGGCGCGGCGCAGGCGGGCGGCCTCACCGACCGTGCGGTCGATGAGGGCGCGAACGGCCTGGAAGCACTCGATTCGAGCGCGCTCTTCGGTGCCCTTGAAGTCCTCGATGTAGACCAGAAGGCGCCACATGCCCTCGTGGGGCTCGGGCCAGATGAGCACGTCGTCCGCAGAGAGCACCTCGTTGCCCGCCATGAAGGTCTCGAAGGAGGTGTCGTCCCTTCTGGCCCTGCCCGCCGTAAAGGTCCAGCGGTCGGAAAGGGATTCGGGGACGCGCCTGAGGAATTCAAGGATCGGGAAGCATTCGAGGCGCCAGCCGTTGGGCGAGATTTCGACCTTGATGCGGTCGTCCTCCGCGCTCACGTCAAGGCGCCACCAGGAGGCGGAGACGGGCTCGAGGATGGCCGCAAGGCGTTTTTCGACCTCGTCGGCGTCCGTGACGGAATCAAACGCGTCTTCGAGCTCGGTCGCCTGCGCTTCAAGCGCCGCCCAGACCTCGTCCGCGCGGACCCTGAAGGGCTTTTCAATCGTGGGCTGGGAGAGGCCGCGCATGCAGACCTCGACGAAGAAGTCGATCACCTTGTCGTCGGGCCTCATGCCCGCGCAGGCCTTGAAGCACTTGAGGGCTGCGCGCCTCCGGCCGAGCCTCAGGTTGAGGAAGGCTCGGCAAAAGAGCGTCTCCCAGCGGCCTTCGGTCCGGTCGTCCAGACCCTCGAGCAGCGCAAGCGCCCTTTTCAGGTCGTCCTTCCCGGATTCGCTTCGGTTGGCGATCGCGCGGGCGAGTTCGAAGGCATAGAGCGGCGTGAACTTCTCCTTCGGGACGGCCTCGAGTCGCCTGATGATTTCGTCCAAGTTGCCGCGCAGGTCAAGGGCGCGCAGGTGCTTGAGGACGGCGGCCTCCTCGGGTCCTGTGTCGAGACGGCCCTCGATCCGCGGACAGCGCGAGGGGACTTCAAAGGAATAGTCGATCGCGGAGGGCCGCGTCGTGTCGGGCTCGGGCTTGGTGAGCACGAGGCGCACGCTCCTGTCGAGTCTTGCGCGGACTTCTACGAGGTGCTCGGGAGCGCCCTTCGCATGCTCGAGCACGTCGGAGACCGATTCGACAAGACGGGCGAGCCAGGCGGGATCCATCTTCGAGAGGCCCGCGTGGTTCATCTCGAAAACGAACGGCACGGCGTGGCTGGAGAGCTCGACCTCCATGCGCAGGAAGCTCTCGTCGTCGAGTTCGAGCCCCGTGGCATTGAGCGCGATCAGGGCGTCTGCGTACCCGTCGGGATCGAGCTCGACGCAGGCCATGCGAAGGGCGCGCTCCGGAGTTCCAGGCGCCGTATGGTCAAGGTCTCCGTCCTCCCAGAGGGGGCGGGTAAGAAGGATGCGCTCGAGCGACTCGCGTGCCGCCACGAGCTCAAGGGCATGAAGGATGACGGGATCATCGGGACTCTCGACATCGGCGCGCAGAAGCCATTCGCGGGCCTCGTCAAAGCGTCCCTCGCCTGCGCGAAGAATGCCGAGCAGATAAAGAAGGCGGACGTCCCTTTCGTCTTCGCCGATCCCGGAGACGGCGCGGCCCGCTGCATCAAAGGGGCGGCCGCAGAGCATGCGCGCGATCGTCGAGAGCGTGAACAGAAGCATGCCGTCGGACCGGTCCTCCACGTATGGCGTCACCGCCTCAAGAATTCTCATCGCGCGCGCGAAGGCGGGATACCTGTTGGTGCCGAGCAGTGCCTCTGCGAGTCTGAGTGCGGCTTCCGGATCGGTCTCGACGTGGCACATGTCGAAGCGACCGGTATCAATGCCCTTGTTCACGATGCTCTCGATGAGCTCGAGGATCCGCTCGGGCTCCTCACCCGAGGCCCTGAGTGCGTCAATGGTCGCGAGCTCCGTTCTTGCGAGGATCATCATCCTGACTCCTGTTCTTGTTTTGAAACCGTGTTCGGATATCTTACAGAAGGTTTGAAAACTACGAATCCCCCGCGTCCTTCTCCTTCAGGAAGGAATGGCGGTCATGGCTTCATGAGCGGCATGCATGAACTGAAAAGCCGCCCGAATCGGTCGACTCGGACGGCTGGATGTTTCTGAAGGAACAGGTCGCGGCTTACGGCACCTTGAAGCCGAACTGATGACACTGGTCGCAGAAGTTCTCGGTTTCGCCGTGCATGTAGTGGCAGTTCACGCAGTCGAGCTGGTCCTGGTAGTGCGGAGAGACGTGCGGATTCGTGGGCTTGACGCCCTTGGTCTTTTCAACGAGATCCTTGGTGTTGTGGCACTGGGTGCAGGTCTTGATGTCGGGAGTGGCAGGATTGGCCTTGTCGGGGCCGTGGCAGGCTTCGCACGTCAGACCCATGGAGGCGTGGCGGTCGGCGCCGAACTTGCCGTCGGCGGCAGCGGCCGTGCCGGCTGCGAGGAGCGCACTCATGAGCATGACGGCGAGCGGACGGAAGTGTTTCATGGATTCTCCTTTTTTGATTCTTGTTTCGGCGACGCCCCGTCTGGTCCCGGAGCGCGCGTGTCAACACTATACGACACTCGGGAACTTAAGGCTAGGGTAAGAAAAGGCGTACTCGGGAAATTGCCGATGGAGCCGGCGCGAACGAAAGACCGAAGACGAAGAAGGCCGTCCGCACACGCAGGCTGATAAGGATGCGTGCACGAACGGCCGCAGGAGGCCGGGGCTTCGCGGAGGGCACGACCGACGTCGAGTTTCTGACGTCGCTTGTGCGCCCGCGAAGGTGAATTTTGCGTGGGCTCAGAGCCAGGGCGCCTTTTCGTCGCAGGCGACGCCGTCGTCGTTCGTAAAACCCTCGAGGCTCCCCGCCTTCGTCTGGATGCAGACGAAGCGGATGCCCTGATCGGCGGCGGCGCGGATGGCGCGGCGGCCTTCGGGCGAGATGCGGAACCAGTCGCCCGCCTTGAGCTCGACCACTTCGCCGTCAATGTAGAGTTCGCCCCTGCCTTCGAGGACGCCGTAGACCTCCTCGTTCTTCACGTGCCGGTGCACGAACGGAACGGCCGCGCCTGCGGGCAGCGCGTTCACGGAGACCTCGCAGCCCGTGAGGCCGAGGGCGTCGTGGAGCTCCGTGCGCGGAGCGGATTCGAGCGAAATCCTGCGGAAGTTTTCGGTCATGATGATTGTCCTTTGTTGAAATATTCGTTCGTCGTCGAACCATATGTTTCTGAAAAAAGACGGCTCGAATGGACCCGTCTCCAGTCTGAGGAGCAGGTTTCGGCAGCCATTGTGGATAGCCAGCCTGCCATTTCACCCCTCCATGGCGAGAATGATAGTTCGCCGACGAACGTTTGTCAATCCGAATACGGGAACCTGAATCGAGTTCGTCAGGTGCCCGTCGGATGCGGCTCGGGCCCGCATCCCGGTGGGAATTGCGGGCCCGTTTGTCACATGGATCGGATTTCTCGTTCATGCCCGGCGCGGAGCCGGTTGAGGCGCAGCGGCGTCAGCGGGGACCGCCGAAATGCGGCGGGCGCGGGCCCGGACCGTGCGGAGGCTGCGGTGGCCTCGGACCCGGTCCTCCCGGAGGCCTTCCGCCCGCAAATTGCGGGGGCCGCGGAGGCGGACGACCGCCCGGTCCGTCGAAGTGCGGCGGAGGCGGAGGCCTGTGCCCGGGTGGCGGCGGAGGCCTGTGACCCGGAGGCGGCGGACGGTGCGCAGGCGGAGGCGGAGGATAGTGCCTGTAGTAATCGTCGATCCAGAAGCGGCGGTAGGTGGCGGGCGTGTAGCGGTTGCCTCTGTACCACCAGTACCGGCCGTCCCAGCGGCCGTACTCGTAATTGCGGTAGATGTAGTCGCGGATCAGCGCGTCGGAGACGCCGTAGAGAATGTCGGCGAGGAGCGGATCCGGCGCGGCAAGCGCCGGCGCAGCAGGCACGAGGGCCGCAAGCGCGGCGCCCAGCACAAGCTTTCTTCTTGTCAGCATGGTGTTTCCCTCACGAAGACGGAATCATTGTTGGAACCTGATGACCTTATTGTACTGAACGGTTGTTCAGGATTCCACGTCTCGTACATTTCGTGAAGCTTCTTGACGAAGACGCCGCCCGCCCCTTCGGATGAAGCCGGGGTTTTCAATGCCTTCCTTACTCCCGCAGGCGAAAAAAGGGCGAAGCTCATGCTCCGCCCTTCTGGAGAAATGTAAAGACATCCTTGCACTTCTTCGTTTTCGACCGCTTGTCAAGGCATCATGCGGCGTTCAGTCAGCGGGGGCCGTCCCAGTTGTCGCGCCTCCCGTCGTTTTTGCGCCCTTCGTGCCTGCCGTTGTCGTGCCCCGGTCCCTTCGGAGGATTCCGGCCGGCCTGAGGCCCGGGCTTCTGCTGCGGATGCTGCGGCGGCTTCGCGGGCCCGGACGGCTTCTTCGGCTCGCGGCGCTCCTCGTAGTGCTTCGACCAGTAGCGGCCGTACTCGGCGGCCGTGTAGCGGCGGCCGCCGTAGTTCCAGTGGCTGCCGTCCCAGCCGCCTTCCTGATAGTGCCTGCGGATGTAGTCCCGCGTCAGGGCGTCGGAGACGCCCGCGAGGATGTCGGCGAGAAGCCTGCCGTCGGACGCCATGACGGGCATCGCGGGAAGGGCCGCGGCCATCAGGGCGGCGGCGAAAAGAACCTTTCTTCTGTTGAGCATCTGCGGCCTCCTGTCATCAACGGTTGCTGCTCAAATAAGACCATTTTAGTGAACGCCCGTTCAGGGAAAGCCCCGCCGAATCAATTGGACATCACTCTTGATGAAGACTGACATTTCCTGCGGCGCAGTCGTTTTAAGGAGACGAACCTGTTTGCAAAGTCCTCCTCTGCGCCGTCTCGTCAGGACTCGCGCGCCTCGAGCGGACGTCCCGGACGGGCGTGCAGCGGATGACCGCCCCAGCTCCAGTGGTGTCCGTCCCAGCAGCGGCTGCAGGCGTGCATGAAGTCCTGCTGCAGGGGCGCGCGTCGTTCAGCCTGAAGCCTCGGGTACGAAGCCGCCGCGAGTGCGGCAAGGGAAGCTGCGGGGGATGCGGCCGTCAGGGCCGCCATGGCGATGATCCGTCGTCTCGAAAGCATGAAAACTCCTCTCAAGGGCTTTTCTCAAATCCTGCCGCAGATGCGGCTCAATGCTCGGCGCTGCGGTCGTCACCGCGATCGCCGGCCCTCTCGTCCTCGCGCGAGTCGAACCCGTGGTTCACGTCGCTGTCCTCGTCGGCGTCGTCGTCATGGAGGGACCCCTCCTCAGATTCCTCTTCGTCGTCCTGATCTTCGCGAGGCTCCTCGTCATCCTCTTCCTCATCGGGCGCTTCAGGCTCCGCCGCCCGGGCGGACAAGGCGGGGACGACTGGCGCGGCGAGCACGAGGCGTCTGCGAGCCTCGTCGGCGGTTTCGATCATGAATGTCTCCGAAAGAAAGGCATTGTCGTCCGTCGATCTTATCAGGTGCGCGATCCGCATGCCCAAGCCCGACGGACCCCGTAACGAAGTTCACGCTTCACAGGCGGCCAAGAGAAAGGCAGCGCACTCCTCGTCGGAGTCGCTGCCTTCTTGAAGTCTCCGGAAGGCCCCGCCCGCCAGGATCGGGCCCCTCGGCTCCCGTCATCACCAGTGAGGTGGAGGCGGGGGCGGCGGACGGTGGTGCGGGCGGCGACGGTCGTCGTCATCATCATCGTCGTCATCGTCCCAGTCGCGGGGATGCGGATGCGGCTTCTTGCGCTTCCTGGGCTTCTTCGGCGGCTGGCGCTAAACAACCTCGCCACTGAAGTGGGAGGGTTTCGATACAGTCGAGGCTTTTCGCCTCGGGGTTGCCCCAGATTTGCCGTCACTCCGACCACGAAATCCTTGCTGACGCAGCCCTTGTACGGCAAGGGACGGAATCCCCCGCCGTCGGAACCTCCCGAACTCGCGCTCGGTGATGCCTTCTCGGGCTTGAATGACTACGACACCGGCGTCACGCCAGGCTGTTGCTCCGGCTGGAACGGCCTCGCGGATCCGTTCCGGGGCGTGGGTTTCTTTTTCAAGATCTGCGTACAACATGTTCAGACAAGTCGCCGCATCGCGGTCGATCCGGCGATCGTCGTCATCTTCACCCTTCTCACGAACACGATTTGCGTTTCGAGCTGACGAATGAGCGGGGTGTGTCCGGATTGCCTCGTTCGGGCCAGGCATTCCGGGGGCAGCCTGACGAGGCTACCCGTTGTTTCCGGAATGCAGGATGCTGTCCTGCAGCAGGCAAAAGGCCGCTGCGACCATGTGGGAAACGCAGCGGCCTCAAGTGCGTCCGAAACGGATGCTCGTCAGGGCATTCGGTTAGAAGGCGTATCTGACGCCGGCATTCCAGCGATACGGCGTCTTGATTTCGCCGCCCGTCACGTATTCAAAGTCGGCGTAGCCGTACAGATTCTTCGTGAAGTTCACGTTCATGCCGAGGCCGAACTCATACCAACCGCCTCCAAAGTCCTGATCGAAGCGATTGGCATCCTTGGCATTGGCCATGCGGGCCGTGGTGGACGTTTCGCCGTCAAGGTCGTAGAGGTAGGAGGCGCGAACGAAAAACGCTCCCATATTGTTCGGGCAGTTGACGCCGGCCTGAAGGCCCACGCGTGCCACGTACGAATTGATCGAATCCTGCTCGACCGTAACGCCTTCAGACGCGCCGTAGTCTTCGCCGAAGATGTGCGAGGCCGTGAAGGCGACCTGCGGCTCAACGTAGGTCAGGCGGCTGAGCGGGAAGCGGTGTCCGGATTCAACCGTCAGCGCAAGCGCTTGCGTGTTGTAGCGGCCCGAGAGCTTTCGGGTGTCGACGGCGAGGTCGAATTCATTGTGAAGCTTGCCCCACTTGGCCGTCAAGTCGATGTAGGCGCCGTTTTCGAAGAGCCAGGTGCTGTAGCCCGTCAGCGTGCCGATGTAGTTTTCGCCCGTGCCGTTCGCAAAGTCTGCGTCTCCCGTCGCATAGGAGAGCGCGCTGCCCGCGAACTGCTTCGTGCCGCCCGTGCCGATCAGGGCGTCGACGCCCGCCTGGATGCCGTAGTACTTGTTGTCGACATGACCGGCCTCGGCTTTGCCGCCGAAAGTGCGCACCCAAGCGCCGGCCGTGCCGCCGCCGCTGCGAAGGTCGCCCATGCGCTGGGCCATGTCGTCGGCGTCGGCACGCCACTGCATCATCGTGATGGCCGTACCTTCGCCAATCGAGACGAGTTGGGTGTTCTTGCGCGAGGACTCCTGCACGAATACGCCATTTTCATCGTTGCGGCCAATGAGGTCGTCCCCGATGAGGCCGCCGGAGAAGGTGACCTTGCCGTTGCCGGCGTAGTTTTTGCGGTCGTTGTAGGCCTTGATGACGGCGTCCATGCCCATCTCGTCGGCCAGGGCGCCGGCAATCGTCACGCTGGCGCTGACGTCTTCGGCGGTCGTGAGCTTCGAGCCTTCAAGGGACGTCAGGGTGGCGTTGACATCATCGGAGGCGGCTTCGATCGTGACGACACCGTTCTTGTTCAATTGGACCGTCCCGCTGCCGCCGATGCTGTTGATCGTCACCTGAGCCGATTCAACCTCGAGGCTCGAGCCCGTGCCTGTCTGAAGGCTGCTGATGGTGCTCGCGGAAGAGCCTTCGGCAATCGTGAGCGTTACGCCGTTGCCGATCGTCACGCCGCTGTTCTTGGCGGCCTGACGGGACTCGGACGGGGCAAGCCCGATGGAGTTGACCCTGCTGTTCTTGGTCACCGTCCAGGACGAGGTGCCGTCGAGGGTGACATCAACAGTCGACTTGGCGGTTACGTCGACGCCGCCGATCCAGGAAGAGCCGTCCGTAAGACTAATGACGTTTTTGCTTGCGGCTTCGCTCTTGTCGACAGGCTTGCCCAGAGAGTTCCCGTTCAGGTTGACTTCATCCTTGAGGTCGCCCGTCCACTGGGAATCGTTGAGGACGACTTCCGTATTGTTTCCCAAGCTAATCTGGAAATAATTGCTGCTGCTCTCACCAAACGTGTCGAATTGATTGATGACGGCTCCGGTAAGCGTGCTCTGACTGAGATTGAGAACAGACTCGTTTTTAAGTTGCTTGCGTTTGTTTTCGTCGAAGCTGCCATCCCCGTTCCGCTCGATGAAGTTGGAGGCATTTCTGAAGATGACGCCTTTCGACAACGTCAGAGTCGTCTCATCAAGATTGAAACTTGAGCGATGAATGGCGTTGTCCTGCCCGGAGTTGTCGGCGAACAAGATGTAGTTGACGTTGTCGTAGGTCTTGCCGGACAACTTGAGCTCGGTGAGCCCGTCCTTGTTGGAGTCGTTGTGCTTGCCCCACATGGTGAGCTTGACGGCGTTCTTGCCGGAGTCCGTTCTGTTACGAGAGTTCTTCAGTGCCTGACTGAAAAGATCGTCATCGGCTGTCAAGTATCCGTCGCCGCTTTGAATGCTGTTGTTGTTGGGGACGTAAGTGTCAGCCAGAACGGGCGTCACGAACAAACCGGCCAAGGCGAGGGCCGTAACTTTCTTCTTGCTAATCATGATTGTTCTTTTAAAAAAAAGAAGTGAATTTTCCGGAAAACACCGCTAGCAATAACGGTTGTTTCTGCTCACGGCCTTACGAAGGGCGAATTCATTTGCACGTCGTTATAGGGTTATGACACCCATGACTGGCATTTTAGAAACCATTGTGATAAAGGCGTTAACAAACATGCTTGAAAGGAGTTCCTTCCGAGGTTTTTCGTCCGAACGTAAGGACCGTCAATTTTGGATGTTACGTACGGAAAGCTGAACGGGGTTGCTCAAATACAAAAGATTACAACCGGGGCCGGAAAACGACTGGAGCATCCAACTCCAGTGCACAAGACAAAGTCGGTGTGGCTGTATGCGACGCATCCTTCCATGCGCTCGCCTAAACAACCTCGCCACTTAAGTGGGAGGGTTTCGATACAGTCGAGGCTTTTCGCCTCGGGGTTGCCCCCGATTTGCTGTCACTCCGACCACGAAATCCTTGCTGACGCAGCCCTTGTACGGTAAGGGACGGAATCCCCCGCCGTCGGAACCTCCCGAACTCGCGCTCGGTGATCCCTTCT